>Ga0155953_1015_pt3 | contig 21951 bp, 18 predicted proteins | sample RifCSPlowO2_02_FD_107607 | JGI IMG/M metagenome (GOLD analysis project Ga0155953, IMG submission 107607) | Betaproteobacteria bacterium RIFCSPLOWO2_02_FULL_63_19
GCGCCAGCCACCGGATCGCCACCGGCCGATCCCGGTGGTCGCGCACGACGGGTCCCCAGATGCTCCACCGGATCGGGTAGACAACAGGTGCAGCGCCTTTGACATCGATTGTTTCATTGTGGATTTCGAACTGGCGATATCCGTCTTGAGTCCAGTAGCGCTCGGGATCGACCGATGCGACTTCGATGAGTACCCGATCCGACCAGTCGCCGTAGCTGTTGGTGAAGCCCCACGCGACCTTTCCATTGCTCCCGGCGACCACGGCTGGAACGCCGGGAAGGGTCACGCCGGTGACGTCGAGCGGTGCGTCGGCGGAGTCGACGGCCAGGCGCATCCGGTACCAGACATTGGGCATCCTGAGGCTGAGGTGCATGTCGTCCGCGACCAGTGCGCGGCCGTCGCTCGTGCGGCTACCGGCAACCGCCCACCCGTTGCTGCCGGCGGGGAAGTCGGGGTCCGCGGCCAGTGTTTCGGCGAAAGATCGGTTGACTTCCAAATCGGCGTCCGTGACCCGGCGCAGATCGAATACGGAGGCATCCGGAATCGGCGCCTCATCGAGTGGACCGCCGTCCACCGGGGCCGCCCAGGCCGCGTCGTCGCTGCTGAGGAAGGCGGCCACCGGATCGGGCAGGCAGTCGCGAAGCAGAGCCTTGCGCCCCTCGAACGTGGCGCCGGCGTCCGAGAGTTGGAAATACATCGCATAGATGACGAGCAGCGTGTCCTCCGGCAACCACGGTTGCGGTCTTGCGCGTAACAGCAGGTACTCGGGCGGCCGGACAGTGAGCTGTTCAAGGCCGGCGTTGACGCCTTCGGCGTAGGCGATCAGCAGTGCGCGGTGATCCTTGGGCAGTCTGGAAAGAACGCGTGCGGCGACGTGACGCAGCCGGTGCATGCGGCTCTTTTTGTCGACTTCCAGCGCGGCAGGTCCCACCAGTGCCGATAACTCGCCGGCGGCGCGGCGACGTGACAGGTCCATCTGGAAGAAGCGGTCCTGTGCGTGGACGAAACCGGTTGCGCGCGCCACGTCCGGACGGTTGTGCCCGCGCACCGTCGGCACCCCGCCGGCATCCCGTTCCACGGTCACCGGCGCGGTAAGACCGTTCAACGGTGTCGCCCCGTCGAGTAACGGGAGGCTCGTGCGAAGCAACGCGTAGCCCGCGAAGCCCAATCCGGCCGCGAGTAGGGCGAAAATGAAGAAGATACGTTTCAGCATATCGGCATTCATGCTACGCGCGTCGCGATGCTTCCTCACGTGGTCCTATCGGGGTACCAGTTGCATTTCCCCACCTCAAGAGCTATGCGCGGCGATCGCGCGAAACACCGCTGCGGTTTCGCGTTCCTTTGCCGTACCGTCGCGGTTGTAGTCCGGATACGCCGAGCTTTTCGCGATGACCACGCGCGCGCGTGGATTCACGTAGAGGAACTGGCCGTAGACGCCGATCGCCAGGTAGTCGCCCTCTGCCGGCCTCGGCTCCATCCTTGCCGGGCCCATTGGGGTCGTGGTCGCCGACCATGTTTGCGTACACGGCGTGCTCGACGCCCAAGACCGCCAGGCCATTCACGATCAACACGAGCGGAAGGGACGCTGCCACGGCGATAGTGTAGCCCTTCAATCCGGCCGCCCGGTTCAGAAACACTGCGAGCAGGGGTACGCGCCACGCCGCCACGACGGCAAGGAACGCTGCGTTGATTGCGTGCGCCAAGCCGTAGGCGAAGAACGCTTCGACCGGAATCGCGTACAAAAGCGCTGGCGGCGAAGTCAGCGACACGAACAGCAGAACGTTGCGGTACGACCAGTTTCTCGGGCCGAGCGGCGTCACCACGAGCCAGATGATAGCCGCCAGCACAAACACGTAGCCCAATGAGCCCAGGCCCAAGTGCTGCCAGAGCGCGGCCGCGGGACTGTCCCAGTACCTGCCCATGCCAGCCGCCCAGGTCATCGCCAGCCCGAATGCAAGGTAGGCATTGGGGTGTTCGCGAATACCCGCGCCGGGCGCGCGAAACGTGAGGAGCCGCACTTCGTCCTTGAGTATCGTGGAGCAACCGGTCTTCGCGCTGCAGCCGCGCATGGAAGGGGGTGCCCGGAAACGGCGTAGGCAGGGTGGCCTGCACGTCATAGGGCAGCGCATCGCGCACGAAAGCGCGCAGCGCATCGAACACACCGGAATCATGGCCATCCAGTCCGATCACGAAACAGGCGTTGACGCTGATTCCATGGGCCTGGATGCGGCGGATCGCGCTCTTGTACTCAGCGCGAACGTTTCCAGTCGCGCCGCAGCTCCAGCCCGTCGAGCGCCTCGGGGACCGGACTTTCGAATCCGATCAGCACCTGGCGGCAGCCTGCCTCGCGCATGAGTTCGAGCAATTCTTCGTCCTCGTGCACCGAGACGTCCGTCTCCGCAAACCAGCGGATGCGCCGCTTCGCGAGTTCCGGCAGCAGTTCGCGCCAGTAACGGCGATTGACGAACGAATTATCGTCGGCGAATTCGATGAACGGACGCGGCCAGATCGCTCGAATGCGGTCGATCTCGGCGAGCACCTTGCCGACCGGCTTCTGCTTGTACTTTCCGGTGAGAAGGATCGAACTCGCGCAAAATTGACAGCGCCATGGACAGCCGCGGCTCGTCTGTACCGTAATCCGGTTATAGCGGCCGACGTCAAGCAACTCGAAAGCCGGCATCGGCGCCGCCCGGAGGTCGAATTCGAGGCCGCGAACATCGTAAAGCGGCGCAAGACGACCGCGCTGGGCGGCCCGGAGAACTTCAGGCCAGGCTAGTTCGCCCTCGCCCGCGACCGCGGTTGCGCCATGTCGTCCCGGCTCGTCCGGTCGGGCGGTGACGTGCAGCCCACCCATCACCACCGGTATGCCGTGGGCCCTAGCGCTCGGCGAGTTGGTACCCTTCCTGGATCTGTGCGCTGAAGCTGGAAATCGCGACGAGATCGAAACCGAGGGGAAGCGAGGGCATGGCGTTGACATCGCTTACTTCTAGGTAGTGCACCTCGTGCGCTCCGGCTGTCACCCCCGCGAGGGTCAGCAGCCCGAGACTGGGCAGCGATGCAATGGTCCGGCTGCGCTCCACGAATCCGGGCAGTGTCAGGCCAAGTTGCAGCAACTCGGCGTCACAGGCACGGATTCCGCTCATCGCGATGAATCCGATTCTCATGGTTTCGATCCTTTCGCAGTCAATGACTACAGGCGTTGGACGTGCGAGTTAGTATTGATTCCCGAGGCCGGCCTCGCCAGCGGGCATTCCTTGCACCACTCCAAGCTGTGCTTATGTGCGGTCCCGCGGTGCCTGATGGGGAAGGAGAACTTGCGGCTGCTGCGAATTCCGGACGTACACTTCTCGCAGCATCACTGATTAGCAGGGGAGGGGGCACTTATGGCGCGGGAACCCTATGAAGTGATGGACCTCAAGGCCTTGCGCTGCTTCTTCGCCATGGCCAGGCAAGGCAGCCTCACCAAGGCAGGCATCGAACTGGGCATCTCCGAGGCGGCGGTATCCCAGCGGGTGAAGGCGCTCGAGACCTACCTTCGGGTGAAGCTCTACGAGGCGCGCGGCGGCCGCGTGCGGCTCACACCGGCAGGCGAGCGGACGATGGACCTGGCGGTTTCCTGTTCTCGGTTGAAGGCAGTGCGTGTCACTGCGCCGACTGTCTGATTTTCGCGCTCATCGCGATTCTTTCGACGTCCGCGGCGTGGCGGGCGAAGAACGCGAGCCGCGGCGCCATGTAGAGCATAGCGAACAGCTCGCCTTTGCTTACCGCACCCCAGCCGACGCCGGTCAGCACCACATTGTCGACCTTGCGGATCAGCGTGTATTCGAAGTGAAATCCGCTAAGCCCACCAAACGACGAAGGCTCGAGTCTGGTCAGCTTGAAGCTTGATCCGTCGCGCGTGAGCATCCCTTCGAACATGCCCACAATTTCGTCTGCCTGCATGTTCGCTTTGAACGCGAAGTCCTTTCGCTTGCCATCACCGCCGCTGGCGTGAACCAGATCACCGTCCTTGACGCCCGAATAGAGCAGTAATTGGTCGATCGGCAGCCCCTCCATGGTCCAGGTCTGTGCGGGGCCAAGTTCGGGCCCGTCCAACTGGTTCCATGCGCCTTCGATCTTTACCGCCAGCCGATCACCGATGGCGCGCTCGCCTTTTTCAACCTTCGCCATGGCCACGCAGCCCGCGAGGGCCAACATGCTAAGAATCATTGTCAGTTGTCTCATTGTCCTAACTCCTCGAGGTAACTTCTGATCATGGGCGCATCCGGCGCCTGGGGTGCAAGCTCAAGGTAATGCTTCAGGCTTGCACGCGCCTCGCGTGAAGCGCCCCGTCTGCGGTAGATCATCCCCAGGCCGCGATGCACTTCGGGCGGCTCGTGTCCAATCTGCTCCGCCGCCCGGAAATCGGCTACCGCCAGGTCGAATTGCCTGTCGCCACCGTGCCGGCGATGAACTTCGCCGCGCGCCGCGAGTAGTTCAGCGTCGCGAGGGGTCGACTCGATCATTCGCGTGAAAAGGGAGACGCTTTCCTCGTACTGGCCGAGTTTGATTTCCTCGCGCAGCCAGTCGCTGCGGAAGGGGCGGACGCGTTCACGCCATGTCGTGGCATTGGTAGTACCGCCGGGTTGCTCAGCCGCCAGCGTTGCCAGGGTTTCGTTTCTCTCCTCGGCTCCGGGGTGGGTCGCAAACATCGGAAGGGTACTTGCGCCGCCACCATCGGGCCGGGCCTTCGACTCCGCCAGCAGATTGCCCCACACCTTTGCGGCCTCGGCAGGGTCGTAACCCGCCTTGCGCATGAGCAAGACGCCAATGCGGTCTGCAGCTCGTTCCTGATCGCGGGAAAAGCCGAACGTCGCGGCAAGCGTTGCCAGTTGCCCGATTGCCCCGGCGGCGCCAAACAGTCCGACGAAGGTGGCGAATGCCGAAGCCGACTTTATATCGCGTAGCCGTTCCAGTGTGTGCCGCTCAAGGTAATGCGCGATCTCGTGACCGAGCACCGCCGCAAGCTGCGCCTCATTCTCCATGCGCAGCATGAGCCCGGTCCAGACCTGCATCATGCCGTTAGGGGCCATGCTCGCATTGAATAGCGGTGTGCGCACGAGATGCACGCGGATGTCCGGACAATGCTTGCCGCCGAGACGGCAGGCGATGTCTTGAACGTAATTATTGAGACTGTGATCGCGGATCACGAACGGGCTCCGGCGCAGCCGCCTTTCTTGCCGGTCCATCAGCGCCCACAATCCGCCTTCGTCGCTATCCAGATCGGGACGCGCGAATCGGGCAGGGGCGTTCCACGGCTGCGGGTGCTGCGCGCGCAGGCCGGTCGTGAACAGCGCCCCGCAGAACATGCAGCCTCCACGAATGAAATCGCGACGATTCATTTCGTTGCAGGGAAGCCTTCCAGGAGCGCATCAAGTGTTTCCCGCGCTTTCTCGGCGTCGCGCAGATCGCCGCTCATACGGGCAAGCCGGTTGAACCACAGTATCTTTCCGCTGTTGAGGTCGACCAGCGAGGCATAGCCAACTTGCTGGCCGCCACTTGTGCCTACGCCCAACAGGGCAAGAGCGATCATCGCCGCGACGCGCTCGCCGCTTGCGTAGCTGTCACGGATCCAGCTGAAGAAGGCATATTGTGCGCCGGCCCTCTCCTTGATCTTCTGCACAGGTTCGCCGAGCGACCACGCAAGCTTGCCTTCCTTCGTTGGCAGGTTGTAGGAGGGCGGGCCGAAATGATGCAATGAGATCGCCCGTGCCACCGCCGCGTGTAGCGCGTTGATTTCGGCCGTCTCGTCTGCGCTCTTCTCACTCAGGAAGACGGTGGTGACTCCAAGGCGCTTTCGCCTCGCGTCCAGTGCCGCGCGAAAATGCTTGGCCGCCGCCGCCGACCACGCGGCTTTCGGTTCGTGCACGCCGCCTGCGCTGATTTCAAAGAGTTCAATGTCGGTCGGCATGATGACAATGGTGCTGCCCTTGGGTAGAAAATCGAAGCCCGGAGCCAGGTTCTTGGACTGTGCATATGCCGCACTCTGCGTCGCGCAAGTCAAAGTAACCGCGAGAAGCAGCGGACTCGCGAGCGACAGGAAAAACCATTGTCCTGCCGTCGAGCAAGCATGTGCCAAGTCGCCTCCGGCATCGAGCAGGAGATCTGGCAGAGCGCGCATAATCAGCCTTAGGTTCATCTCGAGTTACTCCTCCAATAGCATCCGCCGCTGGCGGAAGGATCAGTGGGTTATTCCGTTCTCATTCATGTCGCCCCCCTCGAGACTTAAAAAACTATCGTGATTGATGAGTGCTGTCTGTCGGGAGATCTCTACAACTTGAGTAGGGATGCGCGAACAAGAGGCCGACGGTCGGCACGACGAGGAGCAGAAGTTCGATCATCTGCAGGGCTCCTTTCATTAGTTCGCTTCGCGGCGCGTGAGACTGCCCCTTGGTACGCTCGCCGCGGAAGGCAGCAGGCTGCGTACCGGCTTTTGGTTTCTTGCGAATGGCCACCACCAGTTGGCCGCGCCGGCCAGCCCCATCAGCGCCGGAGCGAGCAGCAAGCGAATGAACGTCGCGTCGAAGGCCACGGCAAACGCGAGTCCTAGGCCGAACTCGCGGGTGGCTGTGAAGCCGGTGAAGGCGAACGAACCGAACAATACGATCATGATCACCGCAGCACCGGTGATCAGGGCGGCCGAGCGAGCGACGCCGTCGCGGACCGCAGAGACGTTGTTTCCTCCACGCGAATGAGCCTCGCTGACCTGCTGCAGCAGAAGTACCTCGTAGTCCATGGAGATGCCAAACAGGATGGTGAACAGCATCAGCATGACGAGTGAGTTGAGCCCGCCCGGGGGATCGATGCCGAGGAAGTCTGCGCAAAGACCGTCCTGGAACAAGAGCACCAGGAGTCCCCAAGCCGACGCTATCGCGAGCAGGTTGAGGACCACCGCCTTGACAGGGATCAGGACGGATCGGAAGGCGAGGAGCAGCACGACGAAGGTGGCGCCGAGAACTGCCGGGATAACGCGGTGCAGGCTTCCCTGGAGTTCGGCATCGAAGTCATGGATCATCGCTGCGGCGCCGCCAACCTTTACGGTCAGGCCTGCCCGCGTCGCCGTGGGCCATGGATCGGCGCGCAGCGCACGCACCAGACGGAGCGACTCGGTCGAATCAGGACTGTGACGGGTGACAGCGAATAGCAGGGCGGTGCGGCTGGAGGGGTCGCCGCTATCGTCGATGAGGACGCGGGCGATGCGAGGATCGTTCTCGAGCCGCGCTGCGATGTCATGCACGGTGCGGCGCGCCTCATCGCCGGTCGAAGCGGGGGACGCTTCCAACGCCAGTGTCACGGGCCCCATCCACCCTGCCTCGAAGTTGTGTTCCAGAACCTCGAGACCGCGACGTGCTTCGGCTTGAACGGGCAGGTCGCGCACGCCAGCGGCGGCAGTCGTCATCCGCAAAGCGGGGGTGGCGAGCACGGCGCTGATCGCCACGCCCGCAAGCAGCGCTTTCCCTGGATGACGAAGAACCGCGCTGATCCAGGCATGCCACCGCCCACCTGGTCTACGACCAGCGTGATGTATCGGTTGATGGGCGAAAGGCCAGTTCACCTTCGGTCCCAGCCAGACAAGCAGCAATGGGAGCAGCGTCACGGTCGCTGCCACGGCGACACCGACGACCAGCAGTCCACCAATCGCGACGCTGTGGATGAACTTCGCTCTGACCAGAAACAATCCCGCGAGACCGATGCCGACGGTGGCACCCGACACCATCACCGCGCTGCCGGCCGTGCGGCACGCACGCAGACATGACTCCTGCACGCTGTCGCCTGCGGCCAGTTGCTGGCGAAAACGGGACAGCAGGAACAACGCATAGTCGATGCCTACGGCCAAGCCGATCATTGTGACGGCGTTCTGCGCGAACACGCTAACCGGCAGCAGGTCGCTTAACAGGTAGAGGCCGGCGCGCGCTACGGTCACCGAGGATATGGCGACGACGAGCGGCAGTAGCGCCGCGAGCGGTGCGCGGAATACGCATAGCAGGACAATGAGAGCGAGCGGCAATCCGATGGATTCAGCGCGCAGCATGTCTCGCGAAGCTCTGCGATTCAGGTCATAGAAGATTGCCGGCATGCCGGTGACACTTGCGCGAAGGTCGGGCGACCGGACTTCCGAGAGTGCCGTGCGCAGTCGTCCGATCAGGTTCTCCGCGTCGAAGAACGACCTTACGTCGGGCCGCACCAGGAGCAATGCCGAATGGCGGTCCCGGCCGATGAGTGCGCTCTCGCCGGTATTCCAGGCGTGCTCGACGGACTTCACGCCGGGAACCAACAGCAGCGCTTCCGCAAATGCGTTAGCGCCCGCAGCAAAGGCCGGGTCGTCGACTGCCGGCCCGTCGCTCTGAACCACGACCGAGATCAGGTATCCGCCGCCGCGACCGTAACGTGCTTCCAGGATAGCAGCGACACGGCCCGACTCACTCGCTTCAATGGCATCGCTCGACCCCTGGACCACGCCGGGCAGTCGCAGTGCGGGAACCGCGGCGAGTGCGAGCAGCATGGCCCACACCACGACCACGGCGCGCGGCCAGCCAAAGACGAACTGATTGAGCGTCCTCATTGTCGTTCTCCCCGGGACGATCCGTTGCGCTACCGGGATCCGGCCGCCACCGCCCGCGCTATCTGCTCGAGGCCCGCGTCGACCTGAGCGAGCGATTCCCCGACCACCGCGGCGATGATGTCCTCACCGGGCCAGATGAAGGTGCGCCGGGTCGCCGTGCCGAGCAGCGGATACTGTCGGTCGCCGTCTTTCAACACCAGGCGTACGCGCCCCACGACATCCCAGTAGAACGGCGTTGTGTCGGTATTGACGCCAAATTCGACGAGGTCGCATACGAACGAGCGCGGCGAGGCCACACCGGCTTCGCGCAACTGGCGCGTGAGTTCGGCCTCCAGGCGTCGTGCGACGAGTTCGGTCTCGGGGGGAACGAACGTAATGTTTCCCATCGGCGTGCCGAACGCGGCCTCGCGTTTGCTGGCGGCGACGCCCGGTTTGCGCAAGTCGTTCACGGTCACCCGGGCGAGCGAGGCGCTGCTTTGCTGCTCGGGCGCGGCGATCCGAACCGCGATATCTCCCGCGCATCCTGCGAGCAGGCCGAGGGAGAGCACAAGTAGAAAGATCTTCATTGCATGCTCCTTGAACGTTGATGATTTACGCGTGTGACGTGCCATGAGCCGCACGGGACTGTTTGAATACGCGCATCTGCTTGATGCGGTCACGGTCTGCCGCGAACGGGCCCGCCCCCAGACGATGCAGTTGGACCTCGGGGGTCATCGCTTCGGGGTATTCGTCGAAAGCCGTGCGATAGTCTGCATTCAACTCGCGCAGCCGGGACGTGATCGATGCGGCGAATTTGTCCTGGATATCTGACGTCGGTTCGGCGTCGATTTCGAACGCGAAGCACGGCCGGGTCGTTCCGTCTTGCGTGTCACTAAGCCCGAGGCAGAACGAGCGCGTCAATTCGGCAAGCACCGGGTCCGCGTACAGGCACTGCTCCAGGTCTTCGGGGTATATGTTTGCGCCCATTACGCTGACCGTGTAGTCGCGGCGCCCGTGGACCCAGACAAAAGGCAGACGAAGGGAAGGCTCGTCGGCGTCACCGACGAAATCGGCGATGTCTATGTCCACGGCCGCGAGCTTCTGCGCCATATGGTCGTAGCGCGCGACGCCTCCCTGGTCACCGACGTTGTAGCGGATTCGCGGCGACAGCATGTCCCGACGCGTGATCGTGACGAGCAGATCGCCCTGCGCGTTCACTTCGATGTGATGCGTAAGCGCGTTGTACTGGAAGACCATCGGCAGACGCGAGTCTTCGCCGAACAGAGCGCTGCGCACGGCAGGGTCGTGGCGCGCGAGGCGCCGGATGGCAACCGAAAGCGGGGTCTCGCCGGCGATCGCGATTTCGAGGTCTGTTGCGCCGTAGCCGCTGAAGACGTTGCGAATGTTCCTTTGCAAGTAATCGCGCAGGCCCTCGGACATCCCTTCACCACCGACCAGCGCATCGAGCCGGTAATCGTGCAGTACAAATCCTTCGCTGCGGGCCGTGTCCAAAAGGAGCTTGAGGAACGGCGGGTATCCAGTTATGAGATAGTCGTGACCGGGTCCGAATTCACGCAGCGTGGACAAGATCTTTGCGACGTCCGGCCCGGTGTTCTTGACGATGCTGTTTCTTTGCATCGCCAGCCCCATGTTGACGCCGGTGGCCCACGCGCCCATGGAAAAGGCGTTGAGCGTGATGCGCGGACGCCGGCCAAAGCAATAGTTTGAGAAATAGCTCACGAGCAGGTGCACATGATGGCGCTCGGCTTCCCCGCGCACCCAGTTGAAGGGCGTCCCCGTACTGCCGGACGACTCGTCAATTGCCACACGCGCGTATGGAATGCGTCCATCGACGCAACGCGACTCGATCGGGAAGGCCTGGATGTAGTTCTTTTTGCTGGTTTCAGGCACCGGGTCGGTGGGGGTGCTGTGCCTCGCGAGGAATTGCGCGTAGGCCGGTACGCGCTGTGCCGCGCGTAGCAACGCTCGCCGTGCGCGGGCGCGGCTTTCCCGCTCTATGTAGGCGGGCGACAGACTCGCGAGTCCATGGATGAACGTGGGATAGGACAGGGCCGCCGCGCGCAGCGACCAGTCGCGGGGCAGCAGAAGCGCCTCGGATACCCGGTCGCCGATCGTCTTGCGCGCCGGAGTCCAAGCCGCTTGTGTCGCGGCGGCGCCGGCGTTCAGGGTGCATTCCGTGGTCATGGTGGTCTCCCAGCACGTTGAGGTGTGCGAGGTGCTACGCATTCCCCATGCCAGAAAACCGCGTGAATGCAACCGGTTGAATTTAAATGGTTGTTAAGATGACTTGATCAGGAGGCTCAAGAAAGAGAAGGAAATTTTGTAGGATCGCCCTGCAAATTATGCGCTCAGGAGGCTCGCAGGTTCTACGGTGCAGATTACGAATTCGGCAACGCAACGAGCGCTGTTTTCGCGGGTGGTGCATCGCGTGCGCAGCGATCTTCTCCGCGACGACTGCGTTGGGCGAACGTGCAGGCGGACGCCTATTTTAGTTTGGCGCTTTCGACGTACTTGCGCACGGTTCGAGCATCGAGTTCCGTGCGTTTCGCGACCTCGGCGTAGGTGCCGAGCCGTCGGTGGAGCAGAGCACAATAGCCACCAAGCAACTCGTCTGCAGTGAGCGTGCCCGCGCGCATCGCTTCGGCGAGCGCGGTTTCTTCGTCGCCAATCGCCGGGACAGGCTCTACCTGGTACCGCCCGGCGAGCAGGACCCGCCGTACAGCCTGCTCGAGTTCGCGCACGTTCCCCGGCCACGAATAGCCACGCGGCACGCTTTGTTGGAGCGAATCGAGGACGTTAGCCGCGAGCGCGGCATCGTCGTTGTCTGCGATGCGCGTAACCAGTTGCCCGACGAGTTCGTTGAGCTCGGCCGGCGATTCGGCGAGCCGCTCACGCAGCGTCGGCACTTCGATCACGTCGGTGCACAGCCGGTAGTAGAAGTCGTCGCGAAATCCACCGTCGCTGCGCAACTCGCTCAAGCGGCGATTCGTCGCGGCGATCACCCGACCCGAGAATCGCCGCTTGTCGTGGCCGCCAAGCGGCGTAAAGCTGCGCTCCTGCAACACTTGCAGGAGCTTGATCTGTACGGGCACCGACACTTCGCCGATCTCGTCCAGAAACAATGCGCCGTGCGGGCTGCAGCGCCCGAATACGCCTTCATGATTCTCGATCGCACCGGTAAATGAGCCCTTGCGGTGGCCGAAGAGTTCTGACTCGATGAGTTGCTCGGGAAACTGCGACAAGTTGATGCTGATGAAGGTGTCGGCAAAGTTCGCCGCGAAGCGACGCTCGTTCGGAACATAAGGGATGAATGCCGAGCGGCCGATCGCTGCAGCCGCGGCACCCTTGCCGGTCCCGGTCTCACCCAGAAGCAGTGTCGAAAAATCTTCCATTCGACTCCACAACGTTGCGTTGTAGCCGCGCATATCGTGGGTGAAGACGTTGTTCCAAAGCGCCTGGCGCAGGCGGCGCATCGACTCGCAATCGCCCACGAGCGAACGGTGAATGAAATAGAAGGCCCGCCGAAGCTGATAAAAGAGCGCGAGGTAGCGTACGGCGACCTCTTCCGCGAACGCGCACTGCACGAGATCACCGATCAGCTCGTTCGCGAACGGTACGACGGACGGCGCACCGCCCCCGGTCGCAGCCTGACGTTCGATCAGCGCGTCGATCGCGGGTACGTGGCGGTGATAGCAGACGTAGAGCAGCGCCGGCTCGATGAGCGCCCGGTCCGCTGTACTCAGTCCCTCGACCGCCTTCGCGCCTGCGCGCAATAACGTCTCGATCCGCGGCATCACCACGCGGGCGAGCGCTTCCCGGTCTTTGGTCAGATCGCCCAACTCGGCGTCCGGCGCAAGCCGCTTGATTAGCTGCGCACGTTCGGCGCTGAACGGGTTGCGGAATGCCACCTCGGCTAGTGCGGCGAAGAATCCCCGGTCTGCGCCGCTGAGACGAACTGTTTCCATGCGCAGAATGTAGGTGATATCGACATTCTTTGCTACCTTAGATAGCAGGTTGTCTCCAAGCGTTGCGCAAAAATAAGCTAATAAACAACGCCGTATCCAATTGGCACGCGGTATGCGCTGAGTTACAGAGTAATCATCGGCCAAGGGAAGCACATGACCAATCGAAATACTGTGTCCGGACTCGCTAGTGAGCCCACTGTTGCCTTTCCCGAGGCGCCAGGGGTCGCGTGCGGCTCCGGCATACAATGACGCACGTGGCGGAGGTCATGAAATCGATCACGTTTCCCGGCCCGATCGCCCAGCCGCAGGACTATCACCACTTCGTCGATACCCGTACCTGGTTCGGCATCCCGAACGCGGCCGACACACTCTCCAACCTTGCGCTGTTGGCGGTGGGCGCGATCGGGATCGCCTTGCTCTGGCGCCGGCGAGGAGAAAACGCGGAACTGCTTGCTTGGCTGGTCTTTTTCGTCTGCGTCGCGCTCTCCGGGCTCGCATCGGCGTATTACCACTTGGCGCCGAACGACCCGCGACTGTTCTGGGACCGGCTGCCGATTGGAACGGCCCTGACGGCACTCGTCGCTGCGCTCGTCGCTGAGCGCATCGGGGAACGGGCAGGGGTGCGGCTGCTGTGGCCGCTTGTCGCGCTCGGCGGTGCGAGCGTGCTCTATTGGCCGGCGAGCGCTGCGCTCGGCGCTGAGGACCTGCGCCCTTACGTCGCGGTGCAATTCGGCTCGGTCCTGGCTGTTGCCGTCCTGTGCGTGCTGCCCTCACAGTACACGGGGCGTCTATGGCCGCTCGGGGCGGTGATTTTGTACGCGTTCGCCAAGCTCTTCGAGTTGTACGATGGGTGGATCTATGCACACGGCGGATGGGTGAGCGGCCACACGTTGAAGCACATCGCGGCGGCGGCGGCGGGAGCGCTGCTGCTTGCCTGGCTCATGCGGCGCGAGCGGCGCTAGGCGATGCGTGGTTCGAAAAAATCGCCGCAGTATCCCCAGGATCCAAGAGTCACTTCGTCGGATTGCTGCACTTACGCCCAGCGCAGGCGTCGCAGGGTATTGATGTAATTACCGTGATAATTTGCTGCTGATACTACGAACCAGAGGGTCGTGGGTTCGAATCCCACCGGGCGCGCCAAACTGCGGCGGAACCGTCTGAAGCCGGTGGTTGGTTAGCTGCCGATCCCGGGCACGCCGGGGCGGGCCGATTCGCGCTCCAGGTGTTCGCGGAAGTCCGGATGCGCGATGGCGATCATCCGGCGTCTGCGCTCCGAAAAGGGCATGCCGCGCAGGTCCGCGATTCCATGTTCGGTCGCGATAATTCCAGCGTCGCTGCGCGGTGTGCTGACCGGGCCGCTCAGTCCTGTGACGATGCGGCTGCTGCGCTTGTGACCGCGTCCGGCCGTGGAGGGCAGCGCGACGACCGGCAGCCCGCCCCGGGAGCGGTTCGCGGCGCGCAGGAAATCCAGCGCGCCGCCGACGGTGCCGATATACATGCCGCCGGCGACTTCTGCATTGATCTGCCCGGTCAGATCCACTTCGATCGCGGTATTGAGCACGACGAAGCGCTCGATCCGCGCGAGTACGTCCGCGTTGTGGACATAGGCGGTAGATCGGAACTGCACGCCGGGATTGCGGTGCGTGAAGTCGTGCAGGCGCTTGCTGCCCATCATCATGCCGGTCACTGTCACGCCGGGGTCGATGCTCTTTCTGGCGTTGGTGATGACCCCGGAGCGGGTCAGGTCGGCCACCGTGTCGCCGATGGTGCCGGAGTGGATGCCCAGATCACGCCGGTCGGCCAGTGCGCCGAGTATCGCCTCGGGCATCGCGCCCAGCCCGAACTGCAGCGTCGCACCGTCCTCGATCATTGCGGCGACATGGCGCGCGATCGCGCGCTCGGTATCGCCGGGTACCGGTTGTACGATTTCCAGCGGCGCCCGCGATGTGCGCACGATGTAGTCGAGATCGGCTTCGCGCACCGGCCGCTCGCCGTAGGTCCAGGGTGCCTGCTCATTGACTTCCGCGATGACCACGCGGGCCGCATCCATCGCGGCGATGAGAAACTCGTGCGCGATGCCGAAGCTGTAATGACCGTCCCGGTCGGCCGGCGCAAGCTGCAGCATCAGCACGTCGATCTTCAGCCGTTCGCTTCGGATCAGCTCGGGAAGCTGAGAATAGTGACAGGGCAGGATGTCGAGCTTGCCGGCCTTGACCAGCGCGCGGTTGCCGCCGGTGCCGCAGTAGCTGGAAAACGCGATGCAATCGGTGTGTTCCGGCCTTGGCGTGTCCGAATGGGTCATGCCCAGAAACACACTGAATCGGCCGATGGAGTGGCGTTGTGCCATCAGAGCCTGCGTCAGCGGAACCGGCTCCGCGGTGGCCTGGCCCCACATGACCGTGTCGCCGGGCCTGATGATTCCGGCGAAGTCGAGAGATCGAAGATCGAGTTCCTGGACCATGATTCGGCACTGCGACCGCAAGCGGGGGATTGTATCGCTGAGCCGAGGGTCCGGCGGCGACATTTATCGCCGATCTTTGGCCAAACAGTTTGAATTGAAGGCGCACCTGCTTGTATATTCCCGGTTCGATTTCAACGCTTCCAAAGGGTCAATATGAGACGAGCAGCAATCGTGAGTCCCGTGCGCAGCGGGGTGGGCATATACGGCGGTAGCCTGCGCCCGGTTCCGGTGGAAAAAATGGCCGCGGCGGTCGTCCAGGCGGTGCTTCAGCGCACCGGTGTCGATCCGGCCAGGATCGAAGATGTCGTGTTCGCCCAGAACTATCCCAATGGCGAGACACCCTGTACGGGGCGCTGGGTGGCGATGGAGGCGAATCTGCCGATAGAAGTTCCGGGCTGCCAGGTGGACAGGCGCTGCGGTGGGGGGCTGCAGGCCGTGATCAACGCGGCCATGATGATCCAGACAGGCGCTGCCGACGTGGTCGTCGCGGGCGGCGTCGAGAGCATGAGCAACGTCGAGTATTACACCACCGACATGCGCTGGGGCAAGCGCGCGGGTTCGGTGACGCTGCACGACCGTCTGCAGCGTGGCCGCGAGCGTTCTCAGCCTGAAGAGCGCTTCGGGGTCATCTCGGGAATGATCGAAACGGCCGAGAACCTCGCGAAGGAGTATTCGATCCCGCGCGAAGAGGCCGACGAGTTCTCCGTGCGCAGCCACAAACGCGCCGCGCAGGCCTGGACCGACGGAAAATTCGCTAAGGAAGTGGTGCCGATCATGGTGCCGCAGAAGAAAGGCGATCCAGTCGCGTTCGTGAAGGACGAAGGCATCCGCGCCGATAGCAGCATGGAGACGATGGCAAAACTCAGACCGGTCATCAAAGGCGGCACCGTGACTGCGGGCAATTCCAGCCAGCAGAACGATGCAGCCTCGGCGTGTCTGGTGGTCGCCGAGGACAAGCTTCGCGAACTGAAGCTCGAACCGATGGGTTATCTGGTGGGTTGGGCCGCCGTCGGCTGCCATCCTGCAACCATGGGCATCGGGCCGGTGCCGGCGGTGAAGAAACTGTTCCAGAAGACCGGTCTTGGCTTCGACCAGATGGATCTGGTGGAACTGAACGAAGCGTTCGCGGCACAGGTGCTGGCGGTGCTCAAGGGCTGGGGATGGAACGACCCGGACCGGCTGAACGTCAATGGCTCGGGCATCTCACTCGGTCACCCGATCGCAGCCACCGGCGGCCGGATCCTGGCGACACTGCTGCACGAACTCGAGCGCAGAAAAGGCCGCTACGGCCTGGAAACCATGTGTGTTGGCAGCGGGCAGGGAGTTGCGGCGATATTCGAGCGCACCTGACGCACCCTTTCGCGACGAACTGATCTGTCGGTCCTGCCCGCGGCGAAGAATCATTTTGGGCCGGTACGGACGTACCGTGGCCGCTTACGGAGCAAACATTGGTCAAAGGCGAACAATTCGACATTCCGTTGCCAGAGCGTCTTAACCTTGGTTCCTATTACCTCGACGTGAATTTGGAACTTGGCAGAGGCGAAAAGACGGCCATACACCACAAGGACAGGGCTTACAGCTTCCGCGACCTGTGGCTTCTGACTAACCGGCTCGGCAATGTGCTCAAGCAACTCGGTGTCGAGGCCGAGAATCGGGTTCTGTTGATTCTCGAAGATTCACCGGAGTGGGTCGCCGCATGGCTGGCCACGATGAAGGTGGGTGGTGTCGGGACGCACGTCTATACCTATCTGAAGCCGCACGATTACCGGTACATCCTCGACCTGGTGCGACCCAAGGTCGTGGTCGTGGACAAAGTCACGCTGGACCGCGTGCGAGAAGGCGCGACGGGTTGCAGGTACCCCAAAGCTTTGCTGGTTGCCGGCGAGACGGTCCCGAAGCTGAGAAGGGGGGAATTCAGTCTTCGCGAGCTGATGGCCGGCGCTGCCGATCGACTCGAAGTCGAACCGACGCATCGGGATGACCCGGCGTTCTGGAACTTCTCGGGCGGGACGACGGGAAAGCCCAAGGGCGTTCCGCACATGCATCGCGACGGCGTTGTTGCTTACGAGTCCTTCAATCACATACTCAGCTACGGAAGCGACGATATCGTCCTGAGCGTTCCCAAGCTGTTTTTTCATTATTCGCGCGATCTGGGACTGCTGTTCCCGTTGCGAAACGGGGCAACCATCGTCCTGCTGGATGAAAGGACGACTGCCCCGCTGATATTCGATCTGATCAGGACATACCGACCTACCGTGCTGATCAACGTTCCCACAATGATGAGGGCGATGATACAAACGCCCGAACAGGAGCGGGCGGACCTGAGTTGCGTTCGTCACAGCATGTCCTCCGGTGAACTGTTGTCGGCGCCGCTCAATCATGAGTGGGTCCGAACGTTCGGGAGCGAGGTGGTCAATCGATTCGGCTCTGCGGAATCCGGCATCGGCTACCTGTGCAATCGGCCGGGCGCGGTAAGGCCCGGAAGCTCAGGGACGATCACGCCGCTCTCGGAGGTCAGGCTCGTGGACGAGGAAGGTATCGAAGTCGCCACGGGCCAGCCAGGGGTGCTACACGTGCGAAGTGACGCGGCCGGCCTGTATTATGTTCGCGAGCATGAGAAATCCAGGGCGACGTTCCTCGGCGACGAGTGGGTGAATACCGGGGACGTGTTCCGGCAGGATGAGGACGGCTACTTCTGGTACGTCGGGCGTGCCGACGACATGGTCAAGGTCAGCGGCGTCTGGGTGTCGCCGCTGGAAATCGAAAAGACCCTGCAGGAATGTCCGCACCTCAAGGAGTGCGCGGTGCTCGGTATCAAGGATGCGGACGGGCTGATCAAGATCAGGGCGTTCGTGGTGCCCGGCGACGGCGCGCGCGCCGGCGCAACTGGACGGTCGGAGTTGGAGCAATTGCTGAAAGGATATTGCCGGGAACGACTGGCGCCGCACAAGATTCCGAAAGCCATGGAATTTCTCGACGAGCTGCCGAAAACGGGCCAGGGTAAGATCGACCGTCGACTGCTGCGGGAACAAGCGCGTTGACCTGCGCGCGTGATCGCGGATAGGAGGAGTGAGCTGTGCTGCTTGGCTTGCCGGAGTTCGAATTTTCCTCGGCCCATAGTGTCGACGAGGCCTGCGCTTTGCTCTCGAAACACGGAGAACGGGCGACGGTGTTTGCCGGCGGCACCGATCTGCTGGTGAAGATGAAACACCGAAGAACCATTCCGGCGCATCTGATCAACATCAAGGGGATCCCGAAGCTCGACACAATCGCTCACGACGGGCACCAGCTCCAGATCGGGGCGCTGACATTGATTCAGGGCATCGAAGCCTCGCAGGTGGTGGGCAAGAAGTTTCGTGTCTTGAAGCAGGCCGCGGAAGTCCTCGGAACGACGCAGATTCGCAACGTTGGAACAATCGGCGGCAATCTCGCCAATGCATCACCCTCGGCCGAATTCGCGCCACCGTTGCTGACACTGGGGGCCTCGGTCCGATGCGTCGGTAGCAGTGGAGAGCGCCTGATTCCGATTGGAGAATTCTTCCTGTCGCCGGGAAAGACCAGCCTGAGGCAGGACGAATTGATCACCGGCGTGCAGGTCCCCGATCTGCCGTCGGGTGCAGACTGCATCTACCTGAAACACAGTCTGAGAAGGATGGACGTCGCGATCGCCAGCGCTGCGGTGTTCATTCTTTTCGACGGCGATGTCTGCCGCGACGTCAAGATCGCGCTCGGTGCGGTTGGACCGGTCCCGTTCAGGGCGAAAAAGGCCGAGCAGTGCATCCGCGGGGAACGCCTCGGCGCGAACGCGGTCGAAACTACATTGCTGGAAGCGGCCGCGCAGGCGGCTGCGGACGAGTCGTTTCCCATCGACGATTTTCGGGGCTATGCGACCTACAGAAGGAAACTCGTGCGGATGCTGGTCGGCAAGGGACTGGAAAGGCTGATCGCCCGCACCAGGGCATAAGGAGGGCGCCGGGATGAACGCCATAGTGAACACAAGTGAAACGTGCAAGGTTCGTCTGACCGTGAACGGCGAGCGCCGCGAACTCGCCGTGGAACCGTGGCGCACGCTGCTGGAGGTGCTGGTCGAGGATTTCAGACTGGCCAAGACCAAGGAAGGATGTAGCATCGGGGAATGCGGGGCCTGCACTGTTTCGGTGGATGGCAGGCTGGTCAGCTCATGTCTGCTATTGGCTGCCGACGCGGATGGCAAGGACATCGTGACCATGGAAAAACTGACGGCCGGAGATACCGGGTTCAGCCCGATGATGGAGGCGTTCATTCATCCTGACGACGGTGCAAGGCGGGCGAGACACGCGGGCACGGCTTCGCCCCCGGGCACCAAGAGCAGCACCGAGGTTTTCACTTTCTGCCATTTGTGCGCCGGTCATTGCAGCATGAAGGCCATCGTCGAAGACGGCAAGCTCGTCGATCTGGAACCCGACATGGAGAGCGGGCTGTACGCGGAGCAATGCGCGCTGAACAAGGGGCGGTTCACGATCCCGGAGGTGTTGGGGCACAAGGACCGCCTGCTTTACCCGCAAAAGCGGGTCGGAGCGCGCGGCGAAGGCAAATGGCAGCGGATTTCCTGGGACGAGGCCCTCGATACCATCGCGGCGAAATTCAACGACGTGAAACAGAAATTCGGTCCCGAGTCGGTGGCCTTCGGATTGGGTGAGCCCAAAGGCATGGAGTTCGCGTTCGCGCAGAGGCTGGCAACCGCGTTCGGTACGCCGAGTGTCGTGACGCCTGGATGGTCGTGCGGTGTGCCGAAGGCGATGGCAGGCGCGTTTACCTATGGCTCGCCGGTTGTTTGCGACGACGCCCATCTTCCTTCGCTGGTGGTGATGTGGGGCAGCAACATGAACCAGACCACCGGCGGATTCAGAAGGGAGTCCCTGGAAAAACTTTTCGAGGCGGGGGGCAAGCTGGTCGCGGTTGATCCGCAGAAGACCGATGTCGCCAGGCTCGCGGACCTCTGGATCAGGCCCAGGCCGGGCAGCGACGGCGCGCTCGCGGCGGGAGTCCTGAAGATCATCATCGAGGAAAAGCTGTACGAACAGGACATCGTCGACAACTGGACCGTCGGCTTTGACAAGCTCAAAGAGCATTTTTCGACTTTCTCACTCGAGGAAGTCGAAAAGCTCACCTGGGTTCCGATCCGGCAGATCGAGGAGTTCGCAAGGATCTACGCGGGGACCAAGCCGGCGGCGATGCAGACCGGCAATGCGCTGGACCAGCTGGTGAACAGCTTTCAGACCACGCGCACCATAGCGATCATGCGTGCGATCTGCGGCAACGTAAACGTGCCCGGAGGCGACGTCGTGCTGACTGCACCGGCCTATACGAGGCCCGGAAGCTTCTTTCTGCTAAACAAGTATCCCCGGCAGACCGAGAAAATTCTCGGCAAACAGTTCAAGTTTGCGCAACGTTCCGCATTCGTGCCGCCGCATGTCCTGACCAAGGCGATCCTCGAGGAGGATCCGTGCCCGATCAAGGCGGCGATGTTCATTCTGTCCAATCCCCTGGTCAGCTGGCCCAATTCGCAGGAAACCTATCGCGCGCTGATGAAGCTGGACATGATCGTGATCTCCGAGCTTTTCATGACGCCAACGGCGGCGCTCGCGGACATCGTGCTGCCGGCGGCGTGGAGCATGGAACACGAAGAACTCGGATACTGGCCGGGATGGTACGAGGAGATTCGCGCGCATCCGAAACTCGTGGACGCACCCGGCGAATGCTGGCCGGATACCAAGATCATCAACGAGCTCGCCAAGCGGCTCGGACTGGCCGAGGATTTCTGGAAAGACGATCACGAAGCGCTGGACGTGATGCTCAAACCCAGCGGCATGAGCTACGAGGAGTTCAAGGAAAAGCGAACGCTGCTGCCCAAGAAGGACTACCTGCGCCACGTCTACGACACGCCCTCGCGAAAGATTGAAATCTATTCGAGCCGGGTCGAGAAGATCGGCTATGCGCCGATGCCGAACTGGGAGGAATTGGGCCGAAAGATCGAAATGCCCGACGAATATCCGCTGCTGCTCACCAACGCAAAAGAGGAAGCGTACATGCTGAGCGGCTTCAAGGGGGTCGCGTCGGTGCGGATCATCAGGCCGGACCCCATGGTGGAACTGCATCCGGAGACGGCAAGGAATTTCGGTCTCGAAGAAGGCCAATGGGTCAGCATCGAGACCAAGGAAGGCGCGATCAAGCAGAGACTTTCGCTCAATCGCAGTCTTGACCCGCGTGTCGTCGTCGCAGCGTTCGGATGGTGGTTTCCGGAACAGGCCGAATCCGGTTACGGCTGGAAAGGCAGCAACATCAATATGCTGACACCCAGCGGACCGGACTATGACCCGTCCACCGGGGGCATCACGCTGCGCGGGATACCCTGCAGGGTGCGTCGAGCATCGACTTGACGAAACTCATCGGTGAAACCATGCCAGCGACAGCACTGCAGCGGCGATCACGAGCAGCGCGGCGGCGGCGCTGAACAGCGCGCTGACCTCGGTTTCCCGGGCCTCGAGCGCGATTCTTGCGTTGAGTTTTTGGTACACCTTGCGCAAGTCGGCCGCAGTGCCGGCGTGAAAGTATTCGCCGGCTGTCCTTTTTGCGATCGCTTTCAGGGTTTCCTCATCGAGCATTGCATAAAAGGACCAACCATCCACCTCGACCTCGCCGCCATCGCGTGTCCCGAATCCGACCGTATAGACGCGAACACCGCGCTCGGCGGCCATTTTCGCTGCCTCGAGCGGATCGGGGCCGGTCGTGCGGCGCCCGTCGCTCAACAGGATGATCGCCACCGAAGTGTTCGACCCGGGCGCAACGGGCTTGAAATCCTTGGGTTTTTCCGACTTGCGTCCACCATCCAGCGGCTTGGGTCCGCTGCTGTGCCTCGAGAATTTTTCGTCGAATACCGCGGA
>Ga0155953_1021_pt3 | contig 21323 bp, 14 predicted proteins | sample RifCSPlowO2_02_FD_107607 | JGI IMG/M metagenome (GOLD analysis project Ga0155953, IMG submission 107607) | Betaproteobacteria bacterium RIFCSPLOWO2_02_FULL_63_19
CGGCTCCCCCGGCGCCGGCGGGTTGAGCCGGTCCGGCGACGGCGTGCCATTGATCGGCACCAGCCGCGGCGCTCCCTGTTGCAGCTGGTAGTCGAGCACGACTTTGCCCATGTCAGCCGAAAGCGTGCTGGTTCCGGCGCTGTTGCAGGGACCGAACGCGGCCGCCAGGCAGCCTTCTCCAAGCGGCGACAGCACGATGGCGCCGCTATTGATCGCTACGCGCACCCACTCGGGACCGGCCAGCACGACGAAATCGGTGCCACGCACGCCGATTGCCGCGATCGGCGTATTGAGGCGGAAACGCTCGCGCGCGGCCTCCGCCCCCTTGCCGCTGATGGCGCGCGCGACGCCAAGCTCGAGCGTAAAGCGAATCGCGCTGTCCTTCGGGCGGGCCGGGTCGTAACGGTAGGTCTCGATGACAAGCCGGCTTCCCGGGCGCACGCTGACAAAAGCACCGTCGATGAAGCGCAGATGCACGTGTCCGCCCTGCTCGGTCTCCACGCGCTCGCCGGCGTGCACCGGCATGCCGCGCACGATCGCACTGCTGCGCCCGTCCTCGTCGATCAGACGGCTCACGCCAATGGCCAGCGACACCTCGGCGACCGGGCTCCCCGCCGCCCACGCAACGCCCGAGCAGACGCCCATCGCCATCGCGGCCAGCCACAGGCACATCACGCGCGCCCATCGCGACCGATGATCAGCTGCAAACAGATTTGCGGTGGTTTTTCGCGGTATCATGCAAGTCCTTCAGTCCAGACAGAAAGTCATTTCCACTGAAATCAGCGGAAGATTATCCCCGTTATAGCGTGCCGGGTGTGTGTCCGCCGTCACAATCCGGGTTTCGGACCGCCTTCAGAATGCGCGGGTACCCGGGCGCGTCCCGCAGGTGGGTCCACCGGCGCCAGACTCACCCCCCGGCAATCGCTTAGTCGCCACCGCAGCCCCTCGGCTACCCATGCCCGTTCCGCTTGCCATTCTGCAAAGCTTCAGCCTGCTGCACGGTCTGCCGGCGGATAAGCTCGCGCGCCTGAGCGAGCGCATGAGCGAGCGGACATTCGCCCGCCGCGAGGTGGTGATCAAGAAGGGCGAACACGGAAACGCGCTGTGTTTCCTGCTCGAAGGAAGGCTGCAGGGAGTCGATTTCACGGTCGATGGCCGCGAAGTGGGTCTTTACTTTGTCGATCCGAACGACTATTTCGGCGAATTGTCGGTGATCGACGGCCAGCCGCGCCCAGAATTCGTCATCGCGGTGGCCCGCTCGCGCGTGGTCACGCTGCCGCGCGACGAGGCGCGCACGCTGATGTTCTCGACAGCGGGCATCGCCGAGCGGCTCACGACGCGCCTGGCGCGGCGGTTGCGCCTGGAATCGGCCCAGCGCACGCTGCTGGGCCTGCCGAGCCCGGCGCAGCGCGTATGCGCGCAACTGGCGCAATTGTCGGTGAGGCTGGCGCAGGGCAAGGTGGTGATCGCGCATGCGCCGACCCACCAGGAAATTGCGATAATGGTCAACACCAGCCGCGAAACCGTCACGCGCGTGTTCCAGGTGCTGCAGGCGCGCGGCGTCCTGAAGCGCGACGGCGACCAGTTTCAAGTCGAAGACAGCCGCTATCTCAACGACGTGGCCGAGGGCCGGACCGATCCGCCCAAGGCAACGTGATTCGACCTTGTCAATTGCGAGCTTAGCGCTGATGACTGCGGCAAAAGTAAGTATCTGGTTTTTCCGCGTCAAACGGAGCCAGCGCGCGCGGATTCGGACTGTCCGGACAAGTCGCTTATTATTGATGACGGAACCGCCGAAGATACCGGAACCGGATACGTCTCGGCTGGCCTGGCACGCCTGAATCGATGAACCACCCCTATTTCCTGCCATTGCGCCAGCGCACGCTGATCTGGCAGTTCGCCCGGCGCGAGGTGCTGGCACGCTACCGCGGCTCGCTGCTCGGACTGGGATGGTCGTTCCTGACGCCGCTGCTGATGCTGGCGGTCTACACGTTCGTGTTCCGCGTCGTGTTCAAGGCGCGCTGGGGAACGGGCAGCAGCGACAATTTCGAGTTCGCGCTGCAGGTGTACTCCGGACTGATCGTGTTCGGCCTGTTCGCCGAGGTCGTCAACAACGCCCCGCGGCTGGTGCTGAATCAGCCGAACCTGGTCAAGAAGGTGGTGTTCCCGCTCGAAATCCTGACCTGGGTGACCGTGCTGGCCGGCCTGTTTCACCTGGTCCTGAATCTCGCGGTGCTGCTGGCGGCGGCGGGCCTCGCGCGCGGCGGCCTGCCGCTCACGGTCGTCGCGCTGCCGCTGGTGCTCGCGCCGTTCGTGCCGCTGCTGCTGGGCCTGGCGTGGTTCCTGGCCGCGCTCGGCGTCTACCTGCGCGACATCGGTCAGATCACGACACTGGTGGTCAACCTGCTGCTGTTCCTGTCGCCGATTTTCTACCCGCTCAGCATGCTGCCGGCGCGCTGGCATCCGTGGCTGCAGGCCAATCCGTTGACACCGGTGATCGAGGAACTGCGCCGGGTGACACTCGAAGGCCAGTGGCCGCACTGGTCGCAACTGGCGCTGAACCTGGTCGTCGGCTTGGCCGTCGCATGGCTGGGTGCGCGCTGGTTTGCCGCAACGCGCAACGGGTTCGCCGATGTCATCTGATCGGTCAGCGGAAAACGCGCCGGCAATCCGCGCTGAAGCACTGTCCAAATGCTATACGCTCTACGAGCGGCCCGCCGACCGCCTGCGCCAGGGGCTGTGGGGGCGCATGCTCGGACGCCGCTACTACCGCGAGTTCTGGGCCTTGCGGGAGACGAGCTTCGAGGTAGCCCGCGGCGAAGTATTGGGCCTGGTGGGCCGAAACGGTGCCGGCAAATCCACGCTGCTGCAGTTGGCGTGCGGGACACTGAAGCCCAGTTCGGGCTCGATCGCGACGCGCGGGCGCGTCGCCGCGCTGCTGGAACTGGGGGCAGGATTCAATCCGGAGTTCTCCGGCCGCGAAAACGTGTACATGGCGGCGTCCATCCTCGGCCTCACCGGAGAGGAGATTGATCAGCGTTACGAGGAGATCGTCGAGTTCTCCGGCGTGCGCGATTTTATCGAGCAGCCGGTCAGGACCTATTCCAGTGGCATGTACGTGCGGCTGGCGTTTTCGGTCGCGACCAGCGTCAACCCGGACATCCTGGTGGTTGACGAAGCGTTGTCGGTGGGTGACGGCCAATTCGCGCGAAAATCTTTTGATCGCATCATGGCGCTGAAGAAAGCCGGTACCACGATCCTGTTCTGTTCACATGCGACCTATCACATCGAGGCATTCTGCGATCGGGTCCTGTGGCTCGAGCAGGGCCGCCAGACGATGCTTGGCGAGCCGCGGGAAGTGGTCCGGCGCTACAGCCAATTTCTGGCCGAGGGGCAAATGCCGGTGGCCGAAACGCGCAGCGAACCCGCCGCCGTGGCGCCGGACCAGCCGGCGACGAGCGTTCCGGGGTATGCCCGCTTCACGCATATCGAGGTCACGCTGGACGGCAATCCCGGTCCGCTGCTTCGCGCGCGTCCGGGAGAAAGCACGCTGGTGGTGCGCGTGCAGTTCGATTCCGACCCGGCGCTGCCGCCGCCCGTGCTGGGCGTGACGCTCGACTTTGGTACGCTGGTGGCCGTGAGCTCCGTCGTGAGCCGCTCCGACGGGATCGCGCTTGAAAGGGATGCGTTGGGCCGCGCAGAGGCGACGCTGACTTTCCCGCGGCTGCCGCTGCGCAAAGGCGAATATCGGATCAGCATCTACCTGGGTTGCGAGAATGCGCTGCATATCTACGACAGTGCAACGGGGTATGCGACGTTGACCGTGGACGATGCTCTGCCCGAGCCCGGACTGGTCAATCTGCCGCACGTATGGCGCACCTCGCCCGGACACGAGCATGCTGAACGCGCCGTTCGGACCGGGCCCGCCGATGGCTGGCGCCGCGCCGTGCTCGCCGATGGCCGCTGCATCTGGGTGGATGCTGCCGACAGCCTGCGCCTGGCGGCGAACGGGGTATTCGAACCGGACGCGTCGGCGTTGTGCGCGTCTTTGCTTCGCCCGGGCGATCGCGTACTCGATATCGGCGCCAATCTCGGCTATTACACGACTCTGTTCGCCGAGCGCGTCGGTCCTACCGGTCGCGTGGATGCCGTCGAGCCCGATCCTGATAATTTCGCGCTGCTCGAGGCCAATACACGCGAACTGCAGGCCCAGGGACAAGTCCGACTCCATGCGTTGGCCTTGTCCGAGCGTTCGGGTTCCGCGCAATTGTTTCGCTGCAAGGACAACGCCGGGATGCACAGGCTCTATGCGTCGGTATGTTGCGACGCGAACGGCATCGGGGTGCAGGCGCTGCGCGGAGATGAGCTGAATTTGGCACCGCTGGATTTCATCAAGATCGACGTTGAGGGATTCGAACCGTACGCGCTGCGCGGATTGACCGATACATTGGCGCGCAGTCCGAGACTCAAAATCCTCTGCGAGTATTCGCCGCTGGCGATGCTCGAAGCGGGCGCCGACCCCAAGCAATGGCTGCAGTGGATGAAAGCACGGGGATTCCAGGCCTTCGGCTTCGACGGCAGCCGATGGAGCCGCGAGGCATGCGCCGACCTGGAAGACCAGGCAACCCGTCTGGCACGCATTGACATCGCCAGGTTGCGCGAGTTGCCGCGCCAGATGAACCCAGAGGCCATTGCCGCCGCCGCCGGCGAAGCAGCGGTGGCCGGCGGCTATACGCGACCCATCATGGAAAACATTCTGTTCGCGCGCGACACCCCCGGTACAGACGGCGATCACCCAGGGCGCGACGCTGTTGCCGCGCGGCGCGACGGCACCCGTCCGGAGAATTCGGCGGCGCAGTTGCGCAAGGTCGTTTTTCCTCTGAACGTCTACGCGCGCGCGCTCGAACTCGAGGAAGGACGTGCGGACGACCTGCATTTCGGTTTGTTCGAGGCGCCGGACATGTCCGCGCTGGCTGCCCAGCGGCGTGCGACCGAAATGCTTTGGCGCCATCTCCCCGCGCCGTGCCGCCTGCTCGATGTCGGGCTGGGCTTCGGTACCACGCTGGCGCGCCTGATCGCCGCCGGCTATGCGGCAACCGGCATCACGCCGGACCCCGCCCAGCTGGAATGCGTTCAAGCACGCCACGGCAACGCGCTGCGCGCCATGTGCGCCCAGCTCGAGAACTTCAGCGACAGCCCCGGGCACTGGGAGGCGCTGCTGTTCCAGGAAAGCGCCCAGTACATAGAGCCGTTGGCGCTGTTCGATCAGGCCAGCCGGCTGCTCACGGAGGACGGCGAAATCATCGTATTGGACGAGTTCGCACTGCGCCGCACCGCGCCGGGACACGAGCATTTGCACCTGTTGCCGCACTTCATCGCTCTCGCCGCCCGCTTCGGCTTCGCGGTGACCGAGCAACTCGATCTGACCCGCGAGGCGGCGCCGACACTCGACTACCTGCTGCGCGTGCTGCCTCGTCACGCGGCTGCGTTGCAGCGTGACCTCGGGGTCACGGCGGATGCGCTCGCCGCGCTCGACAGCGCAAATGCCGCCCTCCGTGAAAGATATCGGGAAGGCCGGTGCGGCTATTTTCTGCTCAAGCTTCGGCGCGCGTCGCGCCCGCGCTGGAGGATCGGCCACATCGATGCCGCCAACGCCGGCGAAATGCGCGAACTGTTCGCCAAGGTCTTCGGCCACGCGATGAGCGAACGCCATTGGCAGTGGAAATACGGCGACGGGCACGGCCATGGCAGGGGTGTCTGGCAAGCAGACCGTCTGGTGGCGCACTACGGCTGCACGGTGCGACGCGTGCTGCTCGACGGCAACCCGGTGGGCGCCGTCCAGATCTGCGACGTCATGGTCGATGCAGGCCAGCGCGGGATCCTGTCGCGCTCGGGCCCGCTGTTTCTTGCCGCCTCGACCCTCGTGGAAGCCTACCTCGGATATGGCCGCGAATGCCTGCTCGCGTTTGGATTTCCCAACGAACGGGCCTGGAAGACGCCCCAGCGCCTGGGGATCTACGGCCGCGCCACCGGCCGCGTGGTCGAGGCGAGCTGGACCTGCCGGCGCAGCCGTCCGCGGCTTGCCTCGACGGTACGTCCGCTCGATCTTTCCGTGCCGGCTCACGCCGCGGCCGTCGATGCGCTCTGGGCGGCGATGGCGCGCGAACTGCCCGCAGCGATCATCGGCGTGCGTGACTCCGCCTGGCTGCGTCACCGCTACCTGGAGCACCCTGACAAGGTCTACCATCCGTTCGCCGTGCGTCGCCGGGTTGGAGGCGATCTGCTGGGCGTATTCGTAATCCTGCCGAACGGGCAGGAATGGGAGTTGATGGACTTCATCGCACGCCCCGGCCATGCGCCGCTCGTGGTGCAGCAGGCACGCCGGCTGGCCGCCGCCGCGGGTGTGCCGCGTCTCCATGCATGGGCGAGCGACGCCGTCCTGCCGCATCTCGGAGACGACATCCAGGTCCGGGAACTATCCATCATCGTCCCCGCCAATGCATGGTCCGACGGGCCGGACCCCGAGGAACAAAACGGGCGGTGGTGGCTGATGGGCGGCGACAGCGATTTCCGCTGACGCGAGGAACCCGGGTGGTCCACACGCGGAGCGCGGCTGGAATTTGGCGCCAAAGTAGAATGGCGTAATTGTGCCGGTTCAAAGACCCGGCTACAGCACGAAGCGAACTTCCGCATGAGCAACGACCCCGCCTTCATCGCCTATCGCGCATTTCAGTTGCACCCGACGCTGCTGGGCGAGCCGCTGCCGCAGGCGATCAGTTTCGAAACCACGAACCACTGCAACCTGCGTTGTACCCACTGCGGGCACACCCAGTTCGCGCCTTTCGTCAAGGGCTACCTCGATGAGGGCTTGTTCGACAAGCTCGCTCGCCATCTTGGCCCGGGCAAGATTCCGGCCGTCGGCCTGAGCGATTTCGGCGAGCCCTTCATGTCGAAGCGCTGGTGGAATATCTTCGACCGCGCGCGCGCGGTCGAAGGACTGGGCATCTCGTTCATCACCAACGCCGTGCTGCTGGACCGTCACCTGGACAAGCTCGATCACCCCGGGCTGAACATCGCCATTTCGATGGACGGCGCGAGTGAGCCGACCTACGCGCACTTCCGCGGCGCAGGCTACTTCGAGCATGTGGTCGGCAACCTGCGACAGTTGCGCGCGCGCGAGTCAAGCGGTGCGCTGCCCGCCTCCCATCGCAGCTTCATAGTCGTGCTTTCTCAACGCAATGTGCACGAGATGCCCGCGCTCGTCGAGCTGGCGGCCGAGCTCGGGGTGCGGGCGCTTGTGTTCTCGTTCCAGGTTTTTTTCAACGAAGAGCGGTTCCGCAACGAATCGCTGTTCTTCGCGCGGGCGCGCTACGACCGCGGCCTGCGTGAAGCGCTGCAGCGTGCCGCCGCCCTCGGCGTGGACGTGCTACACCCGAGCGCTTTCGACGACGCTGCGCGCAACGCGCCGGCCGTCATGTCCAAGAGTTGGCTGTGGCGTGACCTCGACGGCCGCATCCGGTGCGGCGCGATCTACAGCAGCTGCTACGTCAAGTTCCACGGCCAGATCGAAGCCTGCTGCGTGCCGGACCGTCATCCGCTTGGCAACTTGAACGAGGACAGCTTCGTCGATATCTGGCACGGGCCCTACTACCGGCGGCTGCGCCAGTCGTTCCATACCGGCTGCTGGACCGCCCCCTGCCAAAACTGCAACCTGTTCCAGAGCGTGGATGTCGGCTTGCAGCAGAGCCACTTTCTGACGCCGATGCGCGACGACGGCGGGCTGATTTCGATGCCGCAGCCGTACCGCATCTCCGAGCTTGACACACGCTACCGCGAGTTGCTCGTGGCGCTGCAGCGACAACCTGAGCAGCCGGCGGCCATCATGCCGCGGCTGCTCAAGCTTGCCACGGTGGACGAGCGCTTGCACGAGGTAGCGAACGCCATCGCGGTCATCTGGACCGCCGTGGGGCAATGGGACAAGGGGCTGCGGGTGCTGCGGCAGGCGGCCGGGCTTGCGCCCGAGGACCCTGTCATCGCGCACAACCTGGCGGTGAGCACTGCCGACACGGCCGCGTGTCGCAGCCGGTGACGGGCACGCCGCCGTGCACGCGCCGCAGGCCCCGCTTGATGCGCCGGTAGCACGCGAGGTATGACATCGGTGGATCGTCAAGAGAAGAATCTTTCCGACGCGAAGGTTTCGGCTTCGATGCCGACGAGACGCATCGATTTTCTGGATCTGCTGCGCGGCCCGGCGGCTCTGTGCGTCGTATGGGACCATCTTGCCGCCACGTGGCCTGAGCAGTCCGGCAAGGTGTGGCCGCCGGCCGAATTGCTGCGAACCCACCTGCTCGAGCCGCTCGGCCTCATTCAGGATCTGGGCGCTTTCGGGGTGTGTCTATTCTTCCTGATCAGTGGATACGTGATCACGCATGTCGCGCAGCGCGAAACACGCGGCGAGTTTCTGCTTAAACGTATCTTCCGGATCTATCCGCCGCTGATCGTGTCGATACTGCTAATCGTTGCGATCGAAGCACCTGGATCGGGGAAGATTCCCTGGACCGTGTCCGAAGTCCTTCTTTCCTTTACGCTGGCCAACTATCTCATCGTGCCGCAGATCGTGATTCAAGGCGTCGCGTGGACGCTGGTCATCGAAATGGTTTTCTACGGTCTGATCTGGCTGATGATGCCGCTGGCAAGAAACCATGTCCATATCCTGATCGTCATTCAGTCCTGCTTCGTTGCTCTGGTTGCCCTGCTATCCAGGAATCTGGGCCATGAGTTTTTCCTTTTTTCCGTTTCGGTCTCGTACCTTCCGTTTCTGTTCGTCGGCCAGATCCTCTATTTCGGCCTGCACCTGCGCAAGCTCGGCTTTGCAGAGGTATTTGTGGCCGGACTCATACAGTTGGCAGCCGCGATTTACGCGTTCGGATCGGTACAACCCGAGTTTCTCAAGCCGGGCAACTCTTTCCTGCTGTCATTCGTCTATGCGCTGGTCGTCTTTCTCGGCGCACAACTGTATGCCGACAGGTTGGCGATTCCGGCCGTAATTCGCAGAGCCTCTGACCTGAGCTATTCGCTGTACCTGCTTCACCCGATCGTCGGATTTGCCGTTCTTGACGGGCTCGCAGGATGGCTCCGGTTCGACATCGCGTTCTGGACAGCCGTGCTGGCCGTCGTGGCGGCAAGTTGGCTCTGCTGGGTATCGGTTGAGCGGCCGTCGCAGGCGCTCGGGCGCCGCCTGGCGCGCCATCTGACGGACTTGAATCAACGTAGACGAACATGAGAACCATACTCGCCGGTACGTTCGCGCTCGCGGCGTGCATCACTGCAGCTTGCGGCGACGTGAAAACCCCGACGCAACAATCGGGGCAAGAGCCGGCCGTCGCCTTTGCGTCGGTGGATCAGAAAACGGCTTTCGCAAGCCGTCGCCGGTCCGGCGACTGTTCCATCGACCTTGTCGACGGCAAACCTGCCGGCGACAGGATCGTTCTACGCGCGGGATCGACGGCCCGAATCGAGGGCTGGGCGGCCGACGGGGAAACGAACAGCGTGCCCGCCCAAGCTGCGATCCTGCTTCGAAGTACCGAACGTTCCTATTACGCGTATGCGCTGCGCGGCCTGCACCGGGACGATGTCGCGAAGGCCAGTGGTATCGCGGCGTTCGCGACGTCCGGTTACGTGGTTTCAGCAGGCACCGATGCCGTGCGACCGGGCGACTATTCAGCGCGGCTGATCCAGCAAACGCGCTCTGGCCGAATCGAATGCGACACCGGAAAGACGATCGAAGTGACTGCCCGTTAGTGCGGACCGCGGCGGGTCAGCGGCCCGAAATGGAGTAGATCCGCTGCAGTCTTTCCCTCGCTGCGCGACCGATCGCTTCGGGCGACAACAATCGCATGCAATCCGCCCGGGCCCGCCGGCCCAGCCGCGTCCGCAGATCCACGCTTTCAAATACGGCCCGCATTTTCGCGGCAGCGTCGTCGATGCTCGGGTCGGCCCACATTTCCCCCTTGGCATACGGGCCATAATCCCGATCCAGTTCGATCAGCTGGTAGTCGACCACCATGGCGTTGCCAACATGGGTGAAATCCATGTTCCCGGACCATCCTGTCGCAATGACGGCCTTTTCGCGCACCATCGCCTCGGCAATCCCGAGTCCGAACCCTTCAGAACGATGCAGCGATACGAAACAGTCCGCGGCGTCGATCAGCCCAGACATCTCCGAGCGCGATAGATAGCGGTCGATCAAGACGATGCCCCGGCATCGCTGTGCGCAGTCATGCAGGGCTTCCATGATGTCGGGCCGCCTTTCCGGATTCGACAGCTTCAGCACCAGTTGGGCCGCGCTCTGCGTGCCGCCGAATGCCCGCATGAAGGCCTCCACGGTGCCCAGCGTGTTCTTGCGTTCCGGGATGCTCAGCATGTCGGCCATGGCGAGGAAAACGAAACTGTCCTCCCGCAGGCCAAACGGCCGCCGGTCCCCGGGGCCGGGATTCACGATTTCCACGCTGTGCGGAATGCAGACCACGGGCACCGGCGACTTTGCCGCGACGGCCCGTTGACAGAACGTGGACGGCACCCAGACTTCGTGGAGACAGGAAAATGCGGATTGCCAACTATCCGGAAACCGTCCCAGTTCCCACGCCCAGTACCCGATCCGGTAATTGCGCCCGAAGAAATCCTCGCCCAGCGCTTCCTGCGCGATCGCCAGCTGATCGGCATTGATGTGAAAAAGACTCACTCCAAAACGCAACCCGTTCAACTTCGTCTCGTCGATCGCCTCGTCCATGCGCGAAACGTTGCCGTATCGATAGTCGACGATCGAATGCTCGACGCCGGCCGCCTTGAGGGCACGCAGCGTCGAGCGTGCCGACTCGCCCACCCCACTCTCGGCCCGCACATACCCAATGACGTTCAGTCCCTGGATGGCTTCGGCTTGCACCGCAGCGGGAGTCTCCGCGGTCGCCCTCGGCACGGCCCGGGATGGGCCCTCGTGGGCCTTGCGCAGCAAATATATTCGCACGCGGTGGCGAAGCGCCTGGCTGAAGATCGGTCGGAAAAAGCTGCGCGTCCACCAAGCCAGACGGTACAACGCGCGATAGCTCAGTTCACGCAAACTCCTGTCCGCGATCGGGTAGCCCTGCGCACCGGACACAGCCTTCTCCACGCGCTCGGATGGCGCGCTCGCCGGTTGCGCGGTCATCGGTTTCAGGAAGACCTCGTCGAGATCCGCCTCTCTCCCCGCGGTGTCGCTAAACCACGCGACGAATGCCGCGCGATGCGTGCCGAGTACGTCGGGAAATGCAGACTGCAGGTCCGGGCGCAGCCCGTACAGGGTCATCGCGAGCCTGGTGATCGCCGGCTGTCCCCCGTCCACCGGCACGTTCAGGAAACCGACGACGAACCGCTCTCCCTCGGCGCTTCGAAAATCCGGCAGCGCGGCGTCCCAGTCCAGCGCCGTGCGCAGCGCCGTGCGCGCGGCAACCGGTATCGGGAGTCCGCTGTGCATGGCGGCATAGGCATACGGCAGGCTTTCGTAGCGCGACCTTCCACTTGCCTCGATATTGCTCACATAGATTTGAAACAGGCGCCGCGCCGCCGGCGCAAGGTCCTTCAGCCTGAACCTGTTCTGGTGCTTGCTGATCGTCTGCTGCTTCGCGTCGAAGCCGGAAAAATGGAAGAAGAACAGCGGCTGACCATTGACCAGGAAGCGGCCGTCCAACTCCTCGACACGGCGGTGCTTCAGGTTCCAGTAGGCTACATTCCAGCCCGGGTGCCGCACGATGCTCGTGCGTTCGAAAATTCCGGGAACGAGGTCGATCCACTTCTGGTCGGTGAACAGGCCTCGCGGTATGTCCACGACGCAGTCGCGCAATAGTTTCCTTTCCCACCAGTCCAGCAGCCTTTCGGTCGCCGCCGAGCGCTTGAGCGCAATGAATCCGAGGTTGTAGGTGCCGCTCTGCAGGATAGACAGGTCCGACGGATGCCTGTCGTCGTCCAGAAAATCCGACAGGTGAGGCGTCAGTACGATTTCGGAATCGTCCAGTACATCGAGCAACGGCCCGCCATCGGAAAACAGCTGTATGTCAGGGTCGAAGTAGATGACCTTGTCGCATCGGCCGTGTCGAAAGAGATGCGCGAAGACAAAAGGCTTGATCGCCGTATTGAGCTCGAGAATCGTGTACTGGTACAGCAGTCTGTCCAGATGAGGAATCTCTATGCTCTCGAGTTCGATCACTTCGAACGGCAGCGCATCAAACTGGAGTCCGTCCGGACGGTCGCAGAGGGCCACGACCCGGCGCGACTCGGGCAGAGACTCGGCCACGCTCGACATCAGATTGATCGCATAGTGCAGGTAATTCTTTGCGACGATGGTGAAGACACAGACGTGCGGATTCATCTCTTCCTTTTCATCCCTGCGGCACTTGCCCCCACCACCGAAAGCGATGCCCGACGTGCGTATCCAACACTAATTCGGCCGGCGTGCGGCGCCCATTGCCCTGCGCGCAAAGCTACGGATACGACGCACGATTCCGCCTTCCAGTTCCGCCGTGCGCGACCGCAGCACGCGGATTTCCTCGTCGCGCGCGGCGACAACTTCCTTGAGCCCCTCGGCGTTCTTGCCCGCATCGGCGATTTCACGTTCTCTCGCCGCGACAATCTCCTTGAGTCCCTCGGCATGCTTGCCGGCCTCGGCGATTTCACGCTCTCTCGCGGCGACAATTTCCTTGAGCCCCTCGACGTGCTTGTCCGCATCGGCAATTTCCCGCTCGCGCGCCGCGGTGACGGCCTGCACATGTGCATTCAGCGCGACGATTTGTTCGCTCCCGTGGGCCAGCGCGCGACCGAGATTGGCGATTTCCTCACGAAGGCCCTGCACATTCGTTTTCAGGTTCTCGATCTCCAGGTCCCGCGCACTGACGATTGACTTCAGCTCCTCTGACTGCGCTTCGGATTCGTTCTGCCTTGCTTGAGCTAGGGCATTTGCCCGGAAAAGCGTCTTGGCGTAATCGAGCAGCTGTCGATATCGCTGATAAGAATTCCGACCGAACCATTTCTTGTACAGCTGTTCGCGGCTGGCATGCTGGGCCGGCTGTTCGTCGAAAACATTCGAACCACCGGCACGGTTTCGCGAGTAGTAGGCAGACACCCCCTCCACACGAAGCAGATCGCCCCGGTCCGCCAATTGCAGCCAGAAATCCCAGTCCTCGAATATCCGCAGCGAGCCGTCGAAGCGGCACCCTTGCGCGCCGCGCGCAAGCGCCAGTCGGAAAAGAACCGCGTTGATCGGCAGATAGTTCTCGAACAAAAGGCGACCGGGATCGTACGGTGCGTCGAAACGATGTTCTGGACGCCATTGTTCCCCGTCCAGTTCCCCGAACTCGACTCCCGAAAACGAGGCCACGGCATCCGGACGGGCTCGCAGCGCGTTGACAAGCCGCGCCACGTGATCGGGCGCGTACCAGTCGTCATCATCCAGGAACATGGCGAAATCGCCCTGTGCCGCGTCAAGCAACACGTTGGCCGCTTCGGTCCGTGGAATCGGTCGCCCCTGATCGATGTAATGCAGCGGGAATGAACCCGCCCGGTGGCCGGGATCGGTGTGGCCAGGCCCCTTCGCGTTGAGCACCCAGATTTCCAGGTTCGGATACGTCTGCAGCGCGACCGAAGCAAGAGCACGCCCGAGCGTTGGCCTTCCCATGCTGCGAATCAGAACCGCGACCTTCTCTTGATCGGGACGCGTCGAAGCAAGGCAGAGCCGGTCCTGGCGGTCGGATTCCGGATCCGCGATCCATACCGGCTGGCTCAGCGCGTCGCCATCCAGCAGACGATACGCTTCAGCCAGTTTCACCTCTTTGCCGAGTGTGTAGGCGCGATAACGGTTGAGGGCGAAAACCTGTTCGTCGTAGTCCTGCAGCGCCAGTTGCGACTTGAAGCACTCGGCGGCGGCCCGCTTCGCTTGCGCCCAGCGCGAGATATCCACCAGGACATCGACGCGATGCAGCGGTGCGCCGAGCTCGTACATCGCAACCTTGAGGCGACTGCCCTCGGCCACAAGCCGCCTCGCCGCCTCGACGACAATCCAGGCGACGGCGCGATGGTCCGGATGAACTTCGTACACCGAGGGAGCGAGAACCAGATCGGCACCCGACTCGCCGATGGCCACCCGTGCGGCGTCCACGGTACGGTCATTGAACTGGACGCCGCGATCCGGCTCCCGCCAAAAAGACACACTGCCTATGCCGAGCTTCTCGGCCGCAGCCCTGCTTTCGTCTTCGCGCGCCGCCGCACCCCCGCGCCCGTGCTCGCCGAATTCCCCGGAAGTGACGACAACCACATCGACGGGAACCCGGTCCGCCTGATAGGCGGCCAGCAACCCACCGCAACCGAACACTTCGTCATCCGGATGAGGCGCAAACACCAGGACACGCGACGACGGAATGCTTGGCGAAGCATTGTAGGGAATGAGATCCGGTTCCATTGGATACCCCAGGCTTCCGTGTCACCTGATACGTCGTATGAGGGTGCGATGGTGAATCATCTATCGATACCTTCGGCGCGCAACGGCTACCTTATCGAGACCTCCGGACGGCCTGACGCAAGCACGCCGGCACGCTCGACGCTTGCATCGTCGCTGTCAACTGACCCGGTGGGTCAAATCCCGGCATGACCAACGCATCGTCTCCCGCCATCCTCCGCACGGAAGAATCGTGTAGTTCATGCGTAACATTAAGTATCCCGTTTTATCCACTGAATTACAATGCCAACACATTTCGATGACGAACCATAAGACATGTCCTCAGGGATAGACTTCCGCCTCGGCGAACCGCTTTGCACCGGCATCTTTCGCCGCCAGCGTCGGCGCGCTGTCGATGGGCCAGGCGATGCCCAGGTCCGGATCGTTCCACAGGATTGAGCGCTCGTGCTCCGGCGCCCAGTAATCGGTGGTCTTGTACATAAACTCGGCGGCGTCCGAGAGCACCAGGAAGCCGTGCGCGAAACCCTCGGGGATCCACATCATGCGCCGGTTGTCGGCCGAAAGGATTTCGGCCACCCACCTGCCGAACGTGGCCGACGAGCGGCGGATGTCCACCGCCACGTCGAATACCGACCCGGCAATGACCCGTACCAGCTTGCCCTGCGGCCGGCGGATCTGGTAATGCAGGCCGCGCAGCACGTTCTTCGCCGAGCGCGAATGGTTGTCCTGCACGAATTCGCCGCGGATGCCCAGCGACTCGAGCACGCGGCGGTTGTAGCTCTCGAAGAAGAAGCCGCGCTCGTCGCCGAACACCTTCGGCTCGACGATCAGCACCTGCGCAATCGCGGTCTGGATGATTTTCACGCAACCAGCTTGTCCGACAGCAGCCGCAGCAGGTACTGCCCGTAGCCGTTCTTCGCCAGCGGCTCGGCGAGCGCCCTCATTGCATCTGCGCTGATGTAGCCCATGCGATAGGCGATTTCCTCCGGGCAAGAGATCTTGAGGCCCTGGCGGCGTTCGATGACCTCGATGAACTGCGAAGCTTCCAAGAGCGACTCGTGCGTGCCGGTATCCAGCCACGCGTAGCCGCGGCTCATGGTCACTACGTTGAGCCGGCCCATTTCCATGTAGCACCGGTTGACGTCGGTGATCTCGAGTTCGCCGCGCGCCGACGGCTTGAGCCCGGCGGCGATGTCCAGCACCTGATTGTCATAGAAATACAGGCCGGTGACCGCATAGCGCGATTTCGGCGCCTGCGGCTTTTCCTCGATGCTGACCGCGCGGCCCCGCGCGTCGAATTCGACCACGCCGTAGCGCTGCGGGTCGTGCACCGCGTAGGCGAATACGGTCGCCCCGGCCGTCTGCGCCGCGGCGCCCTGCACCTGCTGCGCCAGGTCGTGGCCGTAGAAGATGTTGTCGCCGAGAATCAGGCACGAGCTGTCGGCGCCGACGAAATCGCGACCGATGATGAATGCCTGCGCAAGCCCGCCCGGCTCGGGCTGCACGGCATAGGCCAGGCGCAGACCCCAGCGCTCGCCGTCGCCGAGCAACTGCTCGAACCGTGGCGTGTCCTGTGGCGTCGAGATGATCAGGATGTCGCGGATCCCGGCGAGCATCAGTGTGCTCAGCGGGTAGTAGATCATCGGTTTGTCGTAGACCGGCAGCAGCTGTTTGGAGACGACCTGCGTCACCGGATAGAGCCGGGTTCCGGAACCCCCTGCCAGAATGATGCCCCTCATGCCATCGCGCCCTTCATGCCGCGCGCTGCGCGTAGTTGGCGGCGATCCATTTCCGGTACTCGCCGCTCTGCACGCCGCTCACCCATTGTTCATGCTCCAGATACCAGCGTATCGTTTGCCGCAGCCCTTCCTCGAATGTCACGGTCGGTTCCCAGCCCAGTTCGCGCTTGATCCTGGAACTGTCGATGGCATAACGCCTGTCGTGGCCAGGGCGGTCCTGGACGAAGGTGATGAGCCGCTCGTGCGGGCGATACGGGGAGTCCGGCAGCAACTCGTCGAGCGTGCGGCAGATGGCGCGCACGACCTCGAGGTTCGCTCGCTCGCAATTGCCGCCGATGTTGTAGACCTCCCCGGGCACGCCGCGATCGAGCACCGTGCGTATCGCTGCGCAGTGGTCGGTGACGAACAGCCAGTCGCGCACGTTCTGCCCGTCGCCGTACACCGGCAGCGGCTTGCCCTGCATCGCGCTGAGGATCATCAGCGGGATGAGCTTCTCCGGAAACTGGTAGGGCCCATAGTTGTTCGAGCAGTTGGTGGTGAGCACCGGAAGGCCCCAGGTGTGATGCCAGGCCCGCACCAGGTGATCCGAGCCGGCCTTCGACGCCGAATAAGGACTGTTGGGCCGGTAGTTGTGCTGTTCGGTAAACGCGGGCTCCGAGGGACCCAGCGAACCATAGACCTCATCGGTTGACACGTGGAGAAAGCGGAAGCCGCCCCGTTCAGTCTCAGGTAATGCCTGCCAGTGGTGTCGCACCGCCTCCAGGAGGCGGAATGTCCCAAGCACGTTGGTCTCGATGAACTCGCCCGCGCCGAGGATGGACCTGTCCACGTGGCTCTCGGCGGCGAAGTTGACCACCGCCCAGGGGCGATAGTCCCCAAGCAGTTGCGCCACGCGCACCGGATCGCCGATATCGCCCTGCACGAACACATGCCTTGCATCGCCGCGCAGCGAATCGAGATTGGCGAGGTTGCCCGCGTAGGTGAGCTTGTCCAGATTGACGACCCGCGTCCCGACCTGCTCGATCCACTCGAGAACGAAATTGGCGCCGATAAAACCGGCGCCGCCTGTCACAAGGATGGTGCGGCTCTCTGCAGAAGTATTCATGGGTTGCGACGATGCGCCATTGCGCGTCGCTCAGGCACCTTTTTCTGAGGGGAGAATATTAGCAGCTATCGCAACCGCTAAGCGGTCAAGGTACCGGTCTTAAGCAGTTCGCGATAGGTTGCGGCGATTCCATCGCGCAGGCCGATGCGCGCTCGCCAGCCCAGCAAGCGGATACGCGAGATGTCGAGGCGTTTCTGCGGTGTGCCGTCGGGCTTGCTCGCGTCGTAGCGCAACTTGCCGCTGAAACCAATCGTTTCGGCAATGATCCGCGCCAGTTCGGTGATCGTCTGGTCCTCGCCGCAGCCTATGTTCAGCAGCGGATAACGCCAGTCGTTGATTTGCCTGGTGAAGCGCGCATCGTCCAGCGACGCGAGCATCACGCAGGCCTCGGCCAGATCGTCGACGTGCAGGAACTCGCGCCGCGGCGTTCCGGAACCCCACAGCACCACCTCCTTGTCGCCTCTCGCTCGCGCCTCGTGGAACTTGCGGATGAGCGCCGGAAGAACATGCGAGGTCTGCGGATCGTAGTTGTCGCCCGGCCCGTAGAGATTGGTCGGCATCACGCCGAGATACCGGGTGCCGTGCTGCGCGTTGTAGGCCCGGCACATTTCCAGGCCGGCGATCTTGGCCAGCGCGTAGGCGCTGTTGGTCGGCTCCAGGGGCCCGGTGAGCAGATATTCCTCCCTGATCGGCTGCGGACAGTCGCGCGGGTAGATGCACGAGGAGCCGAAATAGATCAGTCGCTTTGCGCCGTGTACCCACGCCTGGTGAATGACGTTGGTCTGGATTTCCAGATTTTCGCGTATGAAGTCCGCCGGGTAGGTGCTGTTGGCGAGGATGCCGCCGACCTTGGCCGCCGCGAGAAATACATACTCGGGCCGTTCGGCGCGAAAGAACGCGTCCACCGCGCGGCGGTCGGCAAGGTCGAGTTCGGCATGGGTACGCAGAATCGGATTGCGGCTGCCGCGTTGAACCAGCGCGCGGACCATCGCCGAGCCGACCAGACCGCGGTGACCGGCGACATAGATGCGGCTTGCGGCATCCATGCTCATGGGTCGATCGGTCGGATAAGGATTGCCGGTTTAAGCGGCCGGAACCGTCGGGCCGTCTTGATTTGACGCCTCTGGTCTCCCGATCTCGAACCGTTGCAACGGCGCAACGGTTCGAGATCGGGAGATGTATACAAGACCAATGACTTCTCCGGAATCCTCGCCGGCCGTCGGTCTGAGGACGAACCCTTCATTCACGCCGATCCGAAACCTTGTACCCCCGGCTCTTGACCAGCGCATCGCGGTTGGCCGTCTCCAGGTCGTGCTGCACCATTTCGGATACCAGCTGCGCGAACGTCGTGCGCGGCTTCCAGCCAAGCCTGGCATGCGCCTTGGAGGCATCGCCGAGCAATGTATCGACTTCGGTGGGGCGGAAGTAGCGCGGATCAACGGCGACGATGCAGCGCCGGCTCGAGTCGAACCCCTGCTCCTGCGCACCCGAACCTTTCCAGGTGATGGCCATCCCCAGTTCGCGAGCCGCCGCATCGACAAACTCGCGCACGCTGCGCTGCTCGCCGGTGGCGATGACGAAGTCCTCCGGCTCGTCCTGCTGCAGCATCAGCCACTGCATTTCGACGTAGTCGCGCGCATGGCCCCAGTCGCGCCGTGCCGAGAGGTTGCCCAGGAACAGGCAGTCCTGCAGTCCGACCTTGATGCGCGCCAGCGCCCGCGTGATCTTGCGTGATACAAAGGTCTCCCCGCGCACCGGGGACTCGTGGTTGAACAGGATGCCGTTGCAGGCGTAGATGCCGTAGGCCTCGCGGTAGTTGACGGTGATCCAGTAGGCGTAGAGCTTGGCCACGCCGTACGGGGAGCGAGGGTAGAAAGGCGTGGTTTCGCGCTGCGGCGATTCGCGCACCATCCCGAAGAGTTCCGACGTCGAGGCCTGGTAGAAACGGGTCTTCTTCTCCAGACCCAGAATTCGGATCGCGTCGAGGATGCGCAGCGCACCCAGGCCATCGACATTGGCCGTGTATTCGGGTTGCTCGAACGAAACCGCGACGTGGCTCTGCGCCCCGAGGTTGTAGATCTCATCGGGCTGGATCTGCTGGATCACGCGGGTGATGCTCGCCGAGTCGCCCAGGTCGCCGTAGTGCATCAGGAAGCGCAGGTCGGGTTCGTGCGGGTCCTGGTACAGATGATCGACGCGGTCGGTGTTGATCAGTGAAGCGCGCCGCTTGATGCCGTGCACATGGTAGCCCTTCGCGAGCAGCAATTCGGCCAGGTACGCGCCATCCTGACCGGTTACGCCGGTGATCAAGGCGACTCTTGCGGGTTTTGCTGCCATCGTCTGCTCTATCCCTGTGCTGCCTGACCGGCAATGCGGATGCGGCCGCAGTGAATGCCCTCCGGGCCGTCGTGCGCCACGCTATCCGGTGCCTCCGACGGTCAGCGCGTCGATTCTGAGCGTCGGCTGGCCCACCCCGACCGGAACGTTCTGGCCGTCCTTGCCGCAGACGCCGACACCCGAATCGAGCTCGAGGTCGTTGCCGACCATCGAGACGCGCGTCAGGCAATCCGGTCCGTTGCCGATCAGGGTCGCGCCCTTGAGCGGATAGCTGAGGCGCCCGTTTTCGATCCTGTAGGCTTCGGTAGCCGCGAAGACAAACTTGCCGTTGGTGATGTCGACCTGCCCGCCGCCGAAGTTCACCGCGTAGACGCCATTGGCCACCGAAGCGATGATCTCCTCGGGCGCATGCTCGCCGGCCAGCATGTAGGTGTTGGTCATGCGCGGCAGCACCACGTGTGCAAAGGATTCGCGCCTGCCGTTGCCGGTGCTGCGCACGCCGGTCAGACGCGCGTTCAGGCTGTCCTGCATGTAGCCGCGCAGGACGCCGTTTTCGATCAGCGTCGTGCACTGCGTCGGGTTGCCCTCGTCGTCGATATTGAGCGAACCGCGTCGCGAGGGCAGCGTTCCGTCATCGACCACCGTCACGCCCGCCGAGGCCACGCGCTCGCCTATGCGCCCGGAGAACGCGGAACTGCCCTTGCGGTTGAAATCGCCCTCCAGACCGTGACCGACGGCCTCGTGCAACAGCACGCCGGGCCATCCCGGCCCCAGCACCACGGTCATGGTTCCGGCCGGCGCCGGGCGCGACTCCAGGTTGACCAGCGCCTGCGACACGGCCCGGCCCGCGTACTCGCGCAGCCGCTCGTCGGTGAAGTAGGCATAGTCGGTGCGCCCGCCGCCGCCTGCCGAACCCTGTTCGCGCCGTCCGTTCTGTTCCGCGATGACCTGCACGGAAAGCCGGACCAGCGGACGCACGTCGGCGGCAATCATTGCGTCCGAGCGCGCCACCATGATGACCTCGTACACGCCGCCGAGGCTGGCCATCACCTGCACCACGCGCGGATCCATCTCGCGGCACATCCGCTCCAGTTGTTCAAGCAGCCGAACCTTCCCTGCGTCCGGAATCGAGCCCAGCGGGTCTTCCGCCCGATACAGCGCCGTCTTGCTCTCGCGCCGCGCAAGCGGCGACTTCCCGCGGACGCGAACCGCGTGCCGAGAGCCGCTTTGCGCGATGGCGCGCGTGGTTTGCGCCGCGTCGCGCAACGCCGGCAGGCTGATCTCGTCGGAGTAGGCGAACGCGGTCTTCTCGCCGCTTATGGCCCGCACGCCAACGCCCTGGTCGATATTGAAGCTGCCCGACTTGACGATGCCCTCCTCCAGGCTCCACCCCTCGCTGCGCGAGTACTGGAAGTACAGATCGGCATAATCGAGCCGGTGCGTGAACATCGTTCCGAATACACCGGAGAGTTTCGCGATCTCCAGCTCGTGCGGCGCAAGCAGGAAGGACTGTGCGGTATGGAATAACTTGTCTGGTGCGTTCATCGCGCGAAGTCTATCAGCAATGGCCTTTGCAAAGAATTGGGGGTCTTCTTGGGTTCACATCAAGATCGGCGATTGCGTCCGGATGGCTCTTTCATCCGGACGCAATCGCCGATCCGCG
>Ga0155953_1017_pt2 | contig 20673 bp, 18 predicted proteins | sample RifCSPlowO2_02_FD_107607 | JGI IMG/M metagenome (GOLD analysis project Ga0155953, IMG submission 107607) | Betaproteobacteria bacterium RIFCSPLOWO2_02_FULL_63_19
GGCTACACCGAATCGGTGCGCAAGACCTGGCCCGAAGTTCCAGAATCGGCGGACGTCGTGATGTATTGGTGGAACCATGCCGCTGAACTGACTCGAGCAGGCGAGTTGCGACGCTTTGGTCTGATTACAACCAACAGCCTGCGCCAGACGTTCAACCGACGGGTGCTGGAACGACACCTGGGCGCGAAGCCGTCGCTGTCACTCGCATTCGCCATTCCCGATCATCCTTGGGTCGATAGTGCCGACGGCGCGGCGGTTCGGATCGCAATGACGGTTGGTACGGTGCAATCCGGTGTCGGATCACTGCTCACATCTGTGGCGGAAGCAAGTATCGGTGATGGAGCGATAGACGTTAAGCTGATTGCAAAAAATGGTGTGATTCACGCTGACTTAACAGTCGGCGCAAACGTTGCGGCGGCTGAGTCGCTGACAAGCAACGCGTACATAAACTCCCCCGGTGTGAAGTTGCATGGTGCGGGATTTATTGTTACGCGTGAAGAAGCGGGGCAATTAGGGCTTGGTCACACTGCCGGGCTCGAACGCCATGTTCGTGAGTATCGAAACGGACGGGATCTAACCGAATCTCCGCGTGGTGTTCTAGTTATCGATTTGTTCGGATTAACGGCGGAGCAAGTACGGGATCGCTTTCCGACGATCTATCAGTGGGTCGTCGAACGTGTAAAACCAGAACGTGACCAGAATAATCGCCCGAGCTATCGCGAAAATTGGTGGATTCACGGAGAGCCGCGAAGTGAGCTACGTCCGGCACTCGTTGGGCTGCCGCGATATATTGCAACCGTAGAAACTGCCAAACATCGAACATTTCAGTTCCTTGATGCGACGATTCTTCCTGATAACAGATTAATCGCATTTGCACTTTCAGATGCGTTCTTTCTCGGTGTATTGTCGAGCGCTGTACACGTTGTCTATGCGCTTGCCGCCGGTGGCACGCTCGAAGATCGCCCGGTTTACAACAAGACTCGCTGCTTTGAGACTTTTCCGTTCCCTGCCGCCACACCCGAGGCTAAGACGCGCATCCGCGACCTCGCCGAACAACTCGATGCGCACCGCAAACGCCAGCAGGCGCAGCATGCCGGCCTCACGCTGACTGGCATGTACAACGTGCTCGAAAAACTGAAGACCGGAGAAGCGCTCAACGCGAAGGAAAAGGTGATCCATGAGCACGGGCTGGTCGCGGTCCTCAAGACGCTGCATGACCAACTCGACCGCGCCGTGCTCGACGCCTATGGCTGGAACGATCTCACGCCGCTGCTGGAAGTGGTGAACGGTAACGCTGCTCCCGATGAGAGCGGCCTACCGGCGACGCGCGACGACTGCAAGCGTGCGCTCGACGATGCGCTGCTGGAACGGCTGGTCGCCCTCAACGCAGAACGCGCCGCCGAAGAACAACGCGGCCTGATCCGCTGGGTGCGGCCCGAGTTCCAGATTCCGGCATCGGGTCAGCAGCAACCACAGCCGGCCAGACAGCTAGAAATCGACACCGACGAGAGAGCGGCGGTTGCCGCCAAGCCTGGCCTGCGCCGCCCGTGGCCGGCCGCGCTGCCTGCGCAGGTCAAGGCGGTAGCCGAAGTACTGATTGCGGCTCGCGCACCGCTGGCAGAGGAGGCCATCGCGGCGTGCTTCACCGGTCGCGGTGCGTGGAAGAAGCGCCTGCCGCAGATCATCGACACCCTGGTCGCCGTGGGCCGTGTGCGTAGAAGGAAAGATGGCCTCGCTGTACTTGCCTGACCTATCGAAAGCAGTCACTATTCGTCATCGTCGATGGGCTCTGGCACGAACACGCGCTTGAGAGGAAGCAGACCTTTGTAGCGGGAATCGAACTGCTCATAGTGAGTGAGTACCAGATCGACCAACTCAACGCCGTCTATAAGGCGGAGATTGCTCTTGCTTCTGGCAAAGTTCTTTGCCTGTGCAGTGAACGCTCCGAGGGTGACGAGCAGCCCATACTCGCTGGCAGATACCTTTCCATAAAGCGCTGACACCACCGGATCGCCGATCGACCCCTCGGTGCTCTTGACTTGAACCTTGATAATCGGAGGCTCGAAGCCGAGTTCATCCTTATGGGCGACGATATCGATACCGCCGTCAGGCCCTTCGGGCGACACGCGCGTGCGATAGCCCATGGTCCCAAGAAGATGCGCTACGAAATCGGAAAACGGATGGCCTTTGAATTCCTGCGCTAAGCGTTTAAGAACAAAATCCCTTGTGTTTTCCTCGATATTTTCCGCAACCACAGCAACTGTGGTGTCTTTCTTTACCAGAGTCTCAGGGGTTGTTTCCCCTTCAAGAGCCGCCAGAAACTCTTCCGCATAGGTTTTGATTTGAAAGAACGTCATTGCAGATCCGGATTCGTATAGCGCGCCTTGCGAGAAGGCGGTGCGCGGGACGTGCTTTAGCCATCTAACTGTCCTTGTCTGCGGATGGACCGCGTCAAGATCCGGGCGAAACCTATATTTGCCCGTTACTTCCCCAAGGTGAATTTGCCTGTCGATCTTCGATGGATATACAACGAGGTCGCCAACTTTCAACTCATGCACAAATCGGTAAATTTGACCGAATGAAATGCTGATTTGAGCGGGGCTTCGGCCCGGAAAAGCTTTCTCCGCAGCGGTTCGGAATGAGGCCCGATCAGCGGCGAGTCCGCTAACATCTCCCATTGGACCCCAACCCAATGCAATCACGTTCTGCTGCAAGAACAACCCATCGGCGACTCCGTCACGTCCCCCATGGATACCCCAAATCGTTTTTTCGGCCATGTTGTTCCCCAGGCGGGCATCATTTAAGTATCGGTTTGAGGCCCATTATCGCAATAAATAGCAGGGACGCACCGTGGCCTGTCAGCCGGGTAGGCGACAGATGCGTTACACCCATCGACAAGCACATTTCGACCCACACTTTGATATGCGTCGAAGAGAGCCAGCCATCACCAAGAAAGAGAACAACGCGCCGCCGCCGCTCGCGATTGAGGCGATCGCTGGCCGCATCGTGCTACTGCGCGGTCAGCGCGTCATGCTCGACGCAGATCTCGCCGCTCTCTATGGCATTTCCACCGGGCGGTTCAATGAGGCGGTGCGCCGTAACCTGGCCCGGTTTCCTGGGGATTTCATGTTCCCGTTGACGAATCAAGATCTTGCCGCTTTAAGATCGCAAATTGCGAGCTTAAAGGCCGGGCGCGGCCAGCACCGCAAGTACCCGCCCTACGCATTTACCGAGCACGGTGCGATCATGGCCGCCACCGTACTCAATTCGCCGCGCGCTACCGAAGTATCGGTGTACGTGGTGCGCGCCTTCGTGCGGCTGCGCGAGATCGTCGCGACGAACGAGGAGCTTGCAGCGAAACTTGAAGCACTCGAACGATCGACAGAGGCACTCGCGCTCAGACACGACACTCTGGCGGCCAATACTCGGGCCCAATTAAGACAGGTTTTCGACGCCATCCGCGAGTTGATGAGCCCGGTGGAACCCAAGCGCCGACCCATCGGATTCATCACGCCGGAAAAATAGGAACGCGGCTAGATCCGACTTCACGACTCGGGAGTCGTATTGCGAGGACAGCCATGAGCCATCGGTTCGCCGCGCCACCGGCCGACGCGAGAATCAGCGAGAATCGATATGCTCGGTCGCGAGAACGACATTGGACGGTGCACGGCGTGCATGTCAGACTTCGCCTGGAAAAAGCGACGGCCTCGATCCGAAAGCACAGCGCCTGAGCCGCCGCATGCGCGACGCGCTACAGCGCACGGACAACGGGTCATCACTCAGGAGTCAGCCAATGAAGGTCATAGATGTTCACACGCATTTGATGTCCGAGGAATGGATCGGCTTCATGCGTATGCACGGCGGAGACCGGTTCGAGGTGCGCGAAATCGGCGGCCGGCGCGTGATCTACGCCGGCGGAGAAGATTTCGTTCCGCTCTTTCCGAGCATGTTCGACCTGCGCGTGAGGCTGGAAAAGATGGACGAAAGCGGCACCGACGTGGCGTTTCTTTCGCTTACGGCCCCGGGTGTGCTGTGGGGCGACGAGGATGTCAGCCGCCGCTCCTCGGCGATCGCCAACGATCACCTCGCGTCGGTCCAGGACGGCAGACCGGAGCGGTTCCGCTGGCTCGCGTCGCTGCCGATGCATCACCCGGCGCTCGCCGTCCAGGAGTTGCGCCGCTGCCATGTGAACGGTGCATCGGGCGTCATCATGTTCGCGAATGTGGAAGGCCGGCCGCTTACCGATCCGTCATTTGCGACGGTGTGGGGCGAAATCGAGCGGCTGGATCTTCCTGTGCTGCTGCATCCGACCCTGCCGCCAGGGGCGAAGGACGCACACATGCACGACTATCATCTGATTGCGGTAGTGGGCTTCATGTTCGACTCCACCGTCGCGCTGGCCCGCATGATCCTGGACGGATTTTTCGACCGCTACCCGAAACTGAAGCTCATCGTTCCGCACTCCGGCGGGACGCTGCCGTTCATAGCCCATCGCCTCGATCACGCCCATGCGACGATTCCGGAATGTCGCAAGAGCATACAGCGAGCGCCGAGCAGCTATTTTGCGAATGTCTATTTCGACGATGCGAATTCAACCAGCGAATCGGTGGGCATGTGCGCAAATCTTGCGGGTGAGGCCCGCATTCTGCACGGATCGGACTATCCATTCCTGCAGTTCAGCAACAGCATGAAATGGATGGACGGTCTGTCGCCGGAAAAGCGCGGCGCATTCCTGGGCGGAAATGCGGCGCAGGTGTTCCGTGCGCGTCTGGACGCGAGCTGAGTTATCGGGAACCGCTCTTTTCGAGGCGTGAAATGGCAAACGCTATCGTGAGCCCGATTGCGGCGGCGCCGAGGATGACCCACAGTGCGGCGCTCCAGCCACCGCCACGGGTGACCGCCGCGGCGATCAGCGGCGGCCCGGAGAAGATTCCGACGTTCGAGACATGCAGGATCAGCCCTTGGATGCTGCCAGCTTCCGAGGGGGAGCGGGCATAGCGCAGTCCGCCGGCGAACACCGAGGGCGGAATGTTCCCGGTGACGAACCCGTAGGCAAGCATGCACGCGAGGCGCGCTGCGTCGGGCAGGTGGTCTGAAAAGACGCCGAGGAACATCACGCTGGTCAGCGCGAAGCTCGCCCCGATCATGCGACCGAGCGCTATGTTCCGGTTCATGAACCAGCCGCCTGCCACGTTGCCGAATGCGTTGACGAGCACGAACAGCGCCGTAAGCAGTGAGGAGGCGGTCGCGCCCGTGGAGCGGGTCTGAAGCAGATAGGTCGGAAGCCACATCAGCACGGCGTAGAATTGCAGCGTGTAGGCGCCCATTGCCGCGCCGAGCAGCCATGGCACCGGTTGCGCGAGGGAGGTGCGGATATCCGAGAGTGAGCGGGGCGCGCCGCCACGCATGCCCGTGTAGCGGCGCGACTGGAACACGAGAAATACCATCACGAGCGCTGCGAGCGCCGCGACGCTCGCCCTACGGCGCGCCAGCTGTACAGGGCGAACAACATCGGACTGGCGAGCAGCACGGCAACCCCGCCGGTAGGCATGTGTGCGCCCCACAGGCCGAACGCAAGGCCACGCTGCATCGGGGCGCTCGCCGCGGCGATCAGGCCCGGGGCGGAAACGCTTATGGCGACGTAGCCGGCTCCCTCGATCACTCGCGAGACGATAATCCACGCGGCCGAAGGCGCGGCCATGCCCACCACGCCGCCCGCGAGCAGGCAGGTCAAGCCGCCGAGGCAGAAGCGCAGCGCGCCGGCGCGGTCACAGAACAGGCCGAAGAAGATCGCGCTCCCGAGCGCGATGGTATTGAACATCGACAGCAGCCAGCCCGTGGCGATGAGGGAGAGCCCGAATTCCGACTGCAACAGCGGCAGCGCCGGTGAGATCTTGCTGATCGTCGCGCCCGACACGACGCCCGCGGCGATGGCGGCGAGTACGGCGGGCCAATGGGTGACCTGCCGTCCTATGTTAGCCCCTGGGGGTAAGACACCCACCGATCAGATTACCGGTGTCAGCAGAGGTTTGCCCGCGAAATGCGCCAGAAGGTTGTCGATCGCAAGCCGGCCCATCGCCGTGCGCGTCTCGTGGGTTGCGCTGCCTACGTGGGGCTGAAGCACGACATTTTCCATCGCGTACAGGGCTTCAGGGACCTTGGGCTCGTTTTCGAACACGTCGAGTGCGGCGCCGCCCAATGCGCCTTCTTGCAGGCATTTCACCAGCGCCTGCTCGTCCACGACCGAACCGCGCGCGACGTTGACGAGGATCCCGTCTGGGCCGAGCGCACGCATCACTTCCTCGTTGATCAGGCGTCGAGTCTCCTTGCCCCCGGGAACGATCACGACGAGAAAGTCGCTGTTGGCGGCCAGGTCGACCAGCCGCTCGAAATAGGTGAACGGGGATTCGGCAACGCGGCCACGGCTGTGGTAGGCAATCGCCATATCAAAGGCCGCGGCGCGCCGGGCGATCACTTTGCCGATCCGCCCCATGCCCACTATTCCCAGGCGTTTGCCGCTCACCTTGCGGGTCGGCGACATCGTGCCCGTCAGCCATCGCCCCGAGCGGACGAACCGGTCGCCTTCGCACACTCGCCTGGCCACCGCGATGATCAATCCGAGCGTGAGGTCGGCAACGCAGTCGTTCATCACGTTGGGCGCATTGGTGACGGCGATATTGCGCCGTTTCGCCGCGGCCAGGTCGATCGCATCGACACCGACTCCAAAGCAGCTGATGATCTCAAGCTTGGGCAACGCGTCGATCAGCGACGCGTCGACGCGCGGAAAAGGCGATGTCGCGATCGCGCGCACGCGCTCGGCGCATGCGGCGAGCAACGCCCCTCCATCGGCGGCGAGCCAGAGCTTGTTGGTCACGAACTGGTGGTCGAGCGCTTCAAGCGTCGCGGGATGCCAGGGGTCGACGACGAGGATTTCGGGTTTCATGGGTTTCTGCCGGTTGATATTCAAGGAATTCGACGGATCCGGAGGTGACGCTCCGGTGCTTGAACATGGCCGCGAGCCGCTGTGAGCAGCGCTTCAACATGGTTACGCCCCGGCTCGCCGGGACGACCCCGGCGTCTGTTCCCTTCAGCGCTGACTTCGTTCGCCGTAACAGCGCCCGGACGATATTCTACCTTGTGCAGAGGGAGTTTCCGGCCCGGGGGACGGCGGCCGCCCCTGGACAGTGCGCGTGTTCGTGCCGCCTCGCGCGGGCCCCGGATCGCGCTTCGGGGGAAGCGACAGGTGCGCGCACTGCGACGAAGGTGCGCTGTCTGCGTCAGTGCGCTCGAAGAAGATCGCGGACTTTTGCAGGCGCCGGATGGTAGAATTTCGACCGACAGAAATTCATGGACTTCCCGGCTTTCGGCGGCGATTCATCCGGACCTTCAGCGGCATTCCTTACATCGACGTCCTCTCGCATGCCGATAATCCCGCAATGCCAGACTCCGGTTCGGAGAACTTCAAGATTGCCGATCCGCCATGCATCGAGAATGAACCCATGCCGCTGAATGAAATCGTCGCGCGAGCAAGACGAGAGAACCGAACGGTACTCACGGAAATCGAATCGAAGCAGATTCTGGCGCAGGCCGGCATCGATTGCACCGAGACACGGCTTGCGCGCACCCGTGCAGAGGCGGTTTCCGTGAGCGCGGCGTTCGGCTACCCGGTCGTGCTCAAGATATCTTCCAAGGACATCACTCACAAGAGCGATGCAGGCGGCGTGAAGGTCAATTTGAAAGACGCTGCCGAAGTCGAGGCCGCCTACGACGGAATCACCCAATCCGCACTGCAGCGTTTTCCGCGCGCTCAAATCGAAGGCATCTCCGTGCAACCCATGGCCAGACCCGGAATCGAGATCATCATGGGCATGACGCGCGATCGGAACTTCGGGCCCGTGCTGATGTTTGGCCTGGGGGGCGTGCTGGTCGAAGTCCTGCAAGATGTCGCCTTCGGGATCGTGCCGTTGGAAAGGTCCGATGCCGCCGAGATGATCGACGAAATCAGGGGCAAGAAACTGCTGGATGGGTATCGGGGACAGGATTCGGTCGACAGGTCCCGCCTTGAGAACATGCTTCTCAAGCTTTCCGCGTTTGTCGATGCGAATCCGGAGATCGCGGAAATCGACATGAATCCGGTCTTCGCACGCTCCGACGGCGCCACCGTGGTCGATGCGCGCATCATACTGCGGGAGCTTTCCGAGGCGGAGTCTGCGCGGCCGGTGCAATCATGATGGAGCTTTTTTTCAAGCCGAAGTCGGTCGCTGTGATCGGGGCGAGCAAGAACCCCAAGAAGGACGGCAATATCATCGTCAACAACATCATCAACAGCGATTTCCGCGGCGAGATCTATCCGGTCAACCCGGCGGCCGACGAAGTTCTGGGGAAGAAAGCCTACGCGTCGCTCGACGACATTCCGGGAGAAGTCGATCTTGTCGTGATCATCATTCCGGCGCAAATGTGCGTGCAGGCGATGGAGGATTGCGCCCGTAAAGGCGTCAAGGCGGTCATCATCGAATCGATGGGGTTTACCGAGACCGGCGCCGCCGGAAAGAAGATCCAGGACCGGATCGAGGCGATCGCAAGCAAGGCCGGAATCCGCGTCATGGGCCCCAACTGCACCGGGATCGTTTCGCGGGACATCGCAACGACCTTTTTCCCGATCAAGGACGTGCCCCGTGGCAACGTGGTCATGATCGGACAGTCCGGGCTGCTCGCGGCCGGCATGGCGTCCGACATCGTCGTCAACCAGAGTCTCGACATCCACAAGATCTGTTCGATCGGCAACAAGTGCGACGTCAACGAGAATGACCTGCTCGAGTATTTCGGCAACGACGAGCAGACGAAGGTGATCGCCATGTACCTGGAGAGCATCGCCGACGGCGGCAATTTCGTGAAGATCGCGCGCAAGGTCACGCCGAAGAAGCCCGTGATACTGCTCAACGGCGGACGATCCGAGGCGGGGGCCATGGCGGCGATGAGCCATACCGGAAGCATCGCGAGCAATGCCAGGATCGTGGATGCCGCCATCCGCCAGACGGGGTGCATCCGCGCGGACGACTTCACCGAACTGAAGGATTTCGCGAAGGTCTTCTCGACGCAGCCGCTGCCCAGCGGCAACGGCGTCGCGGTCGTGACGGCCGCCGGCAGCGTGGGCGTCGTGGTGTCGGATCTGTGCGCGGAACACGGACTTGCGCTGCCTCGGTTCGGCGCGCAGACCATAGACGCGCTGAAAGGGCTGTTTCCCGATTTCATGCCGCCGTCCAATCCGGTCGACCTGTGGTTCGCGATCGAGAAGCTCGGCATGACCCGGGCGTTGGAGGCGGCTCTCGGCGCGCCGCTTCGGGACCCGGCCGTCGACGCGGCGATCGTATTGCTGGCCGGCTTCGAGTACACGATGAACGCGGTGGAGGAAAAGGTGGTGCAGCGCATCGCAAAGGAATGCGGGAAACCGGTGATCATCTGCACGCTGGTCGGGTACAACAGACTCAGGAACCGCATCGTGGAGGAACTCGGCAGGGACCTGCCGGTATTCACCTCGCTGATTTCCGGCGTCAAGGCGCTGAGCAAGCTTTGCGAATACGGGATCCGCCGGCACCGGTTCGGAGACCGATGACCGGGTTTTCGATACGGCCCCGACGAACGGCTAAACTGTCGCAATTGTCACGTAGGAAACATTGACCATGGAAAAAACTCAAACGCAGAAAGCGCGGGTGCCCGCCCTGCCGGACCTGTTCGATTTTTCAGGCGACAGCGTCAGGATCAGAAGCGCAAGATGCGGCTCCTGCGGAACCTATTTTTTCCCCGAGTATCACGCCCAGCACCGGTCCGGGTGTTCGCGGGAGGGGGTCGAGCCCGTATTGCTGAGCAACAGCGGAAAACTCGCCAGTTACACGATAGAGCATTACATGTGCCCGCCGCCATTCAAGACCGCGGAGAACATCTCCCCCTACGGTATCGGCCTGGTGGAGTTTCCGGAAGGAATCCAGGTTGCGGGCCTGATCATGGAAAGCGATCTGGATGCGCTGCAGATCGGCCAGGAAGTGGAAACCATCACTTATGCCCTGTACCGCAACGAAGAGGGACAGGACGTCGTGACCTGGGCTTTCCGCGTGCTGAAGTAGGGTTTATCAAACAGACGATGTTTGGAGCAATGAGATGAGAGAAATATCCATAGTCGGTGTCGGATTGCATCCCTGGGGCAAGTTCAAGGACAAGACATTTATCGAAATCGGGACCGTGGCGATCGCCAACGCGCTGAAGGATGCCGGCGTCGAATGGAAGGATGTGCAGGCTATCTTTTCGGGTATCTATATCTACGGCGGCAACGCCGGGCACATTTCCGGACAGTATCTCGAGAGCGTGTTCGGCGAGACCGGAATCCCCGTGGTCAACGTCTACAATGCCTGCGCCACGGGATCGGCCGCGCTGCGGATGGCCTACAACAGCATTGCCGCGGGCGAAGTCGACACGGCATTGGCGGTCGGGGTCGACATCTCGCCGGAAGGGTTCTTGAGCGCCAAATCCGATAATCCCAGGCAGGACCGGGACGTGCTGCGCTGGCGCATGGCCGGCATGCCCAATCCGGTGTACTGGGCGCTGGAGTGCCGAAAGAGGATGGCCCGGTACGGCACCAGCGACGAGGATCTGGCGCGCGTCAAGGTGGTGTTGAGTCAGTACGGGGCGAAAAACCCTAACGCCCGCTACAAGAAGACCTATACGCTCGAGGAAGTGATGAACTCGCTGATGGTCTGCGATCCGCTGCGTCTGCTGGAAGTGTGCGCGACCAGCGACGGCGCGGCCGCGGTGATACTGTCGGCCTCGCCCGGCGCCGTGAAGAAAGCCGACCGGCCGGTCAAGATCGCTGCGACGACCATGGGCAGCGCGCTTTACGGCGACCCGACGCTTCGCATTTCGGCGCTCTCGGCGCCGGCTGCGGCCGAGGCCCCACTGTTGAGCGAAAGCTACTCGGCTTCCCGGCAGGCTTACAAGAAGGCAGGCATCGGCCCCGAGGATATCGACGTGCTGGAACTGCCCGACAACAGCTCCTGGCATTACCTGCAGTATCTTGAAACCTGCGGCTTTTGCGGCGAAGGGGAAGCCGAAAAGATGCTGCGGGACGGGCAGACGCAGATCGGCGGCAGACTGGCCGTATGTCCCAGCGGCGGATTTTCCTCCTTCGGCGAGGCGATCGGGGCGCAGGCGATCTGGCAGGTGGTCGAAGCGTCGAACCAGCTGCGCGGGCGCTGCGGCGAGCGCCAGGTTCCCGATGCCAAGGTCGCGATGGCGCAGACCTATGGTCTGATGGGCAATAGCGGCACGACCATCCTGAAGGTCTGAGCGCAGGCGGATTCGTCCGACCTGTTTCGCCGGGTCAGGCCCGGGATTCCACGTTTTTGGAGGTGCAGAGATGCGTTTCATAACCCTCGATAAGAAGCGAGATGAACGGAGCCCGGTCACCGACCCCGTGACCGGAATGCAGTTCTACGAGTTGAGTCATCCGTGGGGCGCGTATTCGCCGATCTTTCCCGGCTACGAGGAGGTCAAGCTCGAGAGGATCACCTACCACGCGAAACACGGGGTCATGACGCAAAGGGTCGTCACCATCATGCACGTTTCGACCCATGTGAATGCGCCCATCCACCTGATTCCCGGTGCGGCTGCGGTGGGCATGCTCGAATTGCAGCGGTTTTTCGGCAGCGGGGTCGTGATTTCCATCCCGAAGGGAAAATGGGAACTGATCCAGCCCGCAGACCTCGAAAAGGCCACGCCCGCAATTCAGCCGAAGGATATCGTGCTGATCAATACGGGCTGGCACGCGAAGTACTCCGACAGCAAGGAATACTTCGGCCACGCGCCGGGGCTGAGCAAGGCGGCGGCCGAATGGCTCGCGGCGAAGAACGTCAAACTCGTCGGGATCGATACCGCGACCATCGATCATCCGCTGGCCACCTCGATCGGACCGCACCGCAACGGGCCGCAGATTCCGTATCTGCTTCCCGAATACAAGGCGGCAACGGGCCGCGACGCGATTCAGGATTTCCCCGACTGGAACCCCGCGCACAAGGCGCTGCTCGCGAAAGGCATTCCGACCATCGAGAACGTCGGTGGAGACCTCGACGCGGTGGCCGGCAAGCGTTGCACGCTGCAGGGTTTCCCGTGGGACTGGCGAGAGGGTGATGCCTGCGTGGTGCGATTGGTCGCCATGCTGGACCCCTCGGGGAAATTGCGCATCGAATCCGGCGAAGCGGCGTGAGCGCACGCTCGCCGGCGTTCTTCATTGGAACCTATAGAGTGAATCCATGACAGCCACCAGTACCGACAGCCTGCAGTTCTACAGCCTCAGCCACCGCTGGGGGCACGGGATGCCTCAATGGCCCTCGAGAGCCAACCTCAATGTCATCGTCCAGGAGTTCCACGCGAAGGACGGCATCCAGGTTCAGCGCTTCGAGGGCATCATGCACCGCGGCACGCATATGGATGCGGCGATTCATACCACTGAAAATACGCCGACGATTACCGGCTACGACCTGTGGCGCTTCTACGGCACCGGCGTGGCCGTTTCCGTCCCCAAGGGAAAGTGGGGCGTGATCACGCCCGACGATCTCGAGAAGGCCCGGCCGAGGATCGAGAAGAACGATATCGTCATGATCAATACCGGCAGCCACCGCCTGTGGGGCGACAATCCGGACTACTTCGCCTATTCACCGGGCCTGTACAAGGAGTCGGCGAAATGGCTGGTCGAACGCCGGGTCAAGCTGGTCGGTGTCGACGTGCAGGCGCTCGATCATCCGCTCGGCACCTTTCTCGGCCCGCACGGACCGGGGCCGGCACAGCCGCACCTGAATGCGGAATACAAGGCGATGACGGGCCGCAATATCATCGAAGACTTTCCCCTCTGGGAACCGTCGCACAGAATCCTGATGACCAATGGCATTCCGGGCATCGAGAACATCGGCGGTGAACTGGACAAGGTCACCGGCAAGCGCTGCACGTTCTTCGCCTTCCCGTGGCGCTGGCCGGAAGGCGAAGGCTGCGGCCTGCGCGTGGTCGCCGTGATCGACCCGGAACAGAAATTCCGTTTCGAAACCGGCCGCTGATTTGCCACATTCGCGAGTGAGAGGTTGATCGACCATGAAAGTCAATCGCATCGATGAAGTAAAGCCTTACGAGGCGAAGAAGCATTTCGACATGATGGGCCTGCGTCTGCAGGGGTACGAGGCGAGCGAGGCGAAGAACTTCTGGGTGGGTCTTTCGCATTTCCTGCCCGGCGGCGGCGCCGAGATGAGCGAGTCGCCGCTGGAGCGCGTGTACATCGTCGTGGAAGGCGAGGTCGTCATCGTCACCGACGAGGGCGAGACGACGCTGAAGAAGATGGACTCCTGCCTGCTGGCCGGCGGCGAGCGCCGGGCGATCGTGAACCGCACCAATTTCCCGGCGTCGATGCTGGTCGTGATGCCCTACCCGGAGGGTACACGCCGCTGATAGTGCTTCGCGTCGGCGCCTGCTGTTGCCGAATTTAAGAAGATGCATTCCCTGCTTTTCGACGGGGCAATCAATCTGACGCAGGAGTGCTCGATCTTCTTGTCGCTTTCTTGAAATGGAGACTGAAATGGCAGACATGTTTCGGCTGGACGGAAAGGTGGCCGTGGTCATCGGAGGCGCCGGCGGCATAGGCGAGATCATGGCGAAGGGCCTGGCCGCGCAGGGCGCCAGGGTGGCCGTCGCGAGCCGGAACCTCAAAAAGCTGGAGGACATCGCCCGCGAAATCCAGGCGGAGACGAAATCGGAAACGGTGGCCTTTCAGGCCGATGTAACGGACAAGGACAGCGTGTCGCGCCTGGGCGAACAGGTTCTGAAGAAATTCGGCACGGTCGACATTCTGGTCAACTCGCAGGGGATCAACACGAAGAATCCGGCGATCGGGTTTCCGGTGAAGGACTGGGATCAGCTCTTTGACGTCAACGTGAAAGGCACCATGCTCGCGTGCAGCGAGTTTGGCAAGGTGATGGTCGAGAAGAAGAAGGGAAAAGTGATCAACGTGTCCTCCGTCAGGGGCGTGCGGGCCACGTTCTGGGGCGGGAACGAGGGTTACTGCGCAACGAAAGGCGCGGTGGACATGATGACGCGGTCGCTCGCTTCCGAGTGGGCGCCCTACAACATCAACGTGAACGCCATCGCGCCCTTGCTGATCCGGACCCCGCTTGCCGCGCCGACCCTCAACGACCCGGCAAAGCTCGAGAAGTACGTCGCCAACGTTCCGTTCAAGCGCATCGGCGAACCGCAGGATCTCATGGGGCTGTGCGTGTTTCTGGCGTCTTCCGCCTCGGATTTCATTACGGGTCAGATCATCTATCTCGATGGGGGCCTGACCGCGGTCGGCTGAGGCTCGGCCCGTCGGGAGCGGGGCGGCAGAGTTCTGCCGCGGCGCTTTTGCGCGAAGTTACATTGGCACAGACGGGCGAACTCCATTAGTGATGGGACGCATAACGTCCGCGTTCAGCGGCTGGTCTTGCCTGCCTACCTTCGCGAGCCACCATAGCCAGGGCGGCGCGAATCATGTTTGACGACCAAGACCATGATTCCATCAGGATTGGAGCGGTAGATCACCGTGTACGGAAACATGGTCATCGAAAACCCTTGCGACCGCGCGATCTTGGCGAGCCGAAGCCCGGAAACTCAAGCAGTAGCTGCGAAACTCGCTTGAACTCGGCGACAAACTTGGCAGCAAGCGCTGGGGATCCGGTCTTTTCGTAGAACGCAGCCGCCTCTTCAATGTCATCTTCGGCCGCGGGATGCAAGGAGATCTTCATCCCTTGAATCGTGCTTCCAGCCTTGTCATGGCCTCTTCAAGTGGGACGGCGCTCGCCGCCCCAGAGTTGACTTCATTCTCCCTTGCGTCTGCGACTGCGTCCCACGCGGCTTCGACTTCGGCGTCGGAATCCAGGCTGACAATCAAGCGCTCAAGTAGGCGTGAGCGGTCAGAAGGCGAGAGGCGTAGTACCTCTGCTTGCAACGCTTCGAGTGAAGTGGGCATGTTCTACTCCGTGCGATTTGAGCGTATCAAGACGCTAGCTTGCCACAACTGGGAACCAGCGTTTGCACGCGCTGCCCGGTACGAGTTCAAGCGACCTCTAGACGTCCGCCTTCACCGGCGCGAAACCAGCAAGTGGCATTCCCCCGTTTTCCCGGACACTACCCTAAGCTTTTCCAAGCCTTCTCGAACTGATCCGGGCTAATCTGGCCGAGCGGGGAACGCGGATGATCTGCGCCAGTTGGCCGTAGATCGGGTTAATTTCAGGCTTTCGGCTCCAGGGCGATTGCACCAAGGTACCGGCTTTTCGTAAGCGTGAACGGAACGCTGTTTGAGGCAAAGCGCGGATCGCTGATCTCGATTCGGTAGCTTGTGCCCTTCGCTTCAAGGCCGCGGAAGCGGAAATCTCCAAATGTATCGCTCTCGGTTTCAGCGATTCTTTCCGTATCCCGGAAGAGGACCACGCGCGCGCCTTGGATGCATTCGACCGTACCCTCCAGCGTTCCTTCGAGGGTACCGGCCACGAAGCACTTGAAATAGCGGTCGATATTCTTGTAGTAGATGCGCGGTTTATTGCCGAACTCGGGGTGCAGTACTTGCAGGTCTTCTTCCCGCGCCCGCCTTTGCATTTCCTCATCCTCCGCATGCACGGTCCGGATCGCGCCGGTCGGACACACCTGCGAGGCACGCGTTTCCTTCCATCCCTGGTCGAGAAGGTGCGCATCGAACGGCCACGTCTGCGGGAGCTGTTTTTCCTCGTTCCACCAGATCATGCCATAGGGGCACGATTTCACCAGCTCCTCGTGGCCCTTCGAGTGCACGGGGTCGAAGATCACGATGCCGTCGGCGCGCTTGTTGATGGCGCCCTCCGGTGCACCCTTCATGCAGCTCGGCTCGTCGCAATGGTTGCAGGTCACCGGCAGGTACGCTACATCCACCACGGGAAACTCGCCCTGTTCGCGCTGCCGGATCTCGAACCACCGATGCCCGAGCCGCGGCATTTCCTCGGTGTACCCGGGGAAGGAATTTCCGCTGTACTCGTCGTGCACGGCGAGCGTGCAGCAATTGCAGTTGAAGCACTTCGCGACGTCGATGACCAGGTTCCACTTCTTCATGATGGCATCGCCTCCCTGCCTGCGTCCGCCGTGGCGGACGCGCCGGCGCTTCCCGCGAGTGTTGTCGAGCCGTCCCAGAGTTCCACCTGCACCAGGCACGAGTTCGGCGCCATCGCCAATACTTTCGCGGCGATCGAGCGCTTGGAGGTCAGGTTGTTGATGCAGCCCCCTCGGTCAACGGAATTTCCAGGCTCGCCGAGCGGGTCGTAGACGGCCGAGGATTCGTACGAGTGCGCGACTCCCCTCGGCAATCGGTTGGTGACATGCGCGGCGCACACCACCGCGCCGCGATCGTTGTACACCTTGACGAGATCATGGTGCTTGATGCCGCGCGCGCTGGCGTCCTGCGCGTTCACCCGTATCACCCAGTAGTAATAGCCGTCGACGCACACCCGGTGCTCCGAGATATTGTTGGTCGAGCACTGCTTGCCGTCGGCGACGGTGTGATAGCTGAAGCGTGAATGCGGCGAAATGAGCTGCAGCGGGTAGCGCTCGTACAGCTCCTTGGTCTGTGGTCCTTCCCACGAAGGGCGATACTTGAATATGGGCGGCCGTTCGGGGTCGTCCGGATCGAAATGCTTCAGGCTCGAACATTCGAACTCGAATTTGCCGCTTTGCGTCTGCAGGCCCATCATGAATTGCTCGCTGTAGTCCGCCGGCAGTGGAGAGGCTTCAGGAACGTCTTTCTTGCGGCCCTCGTAGAACCAGCGCAGCGCGACCGGGTCGCGCGCGCCTTCCTCGAGCGGCGGAACGACGTAGTAACCTTTCTTCAGGAATTGCTTCCACGAGATGACCTTGGGCAGGTCGGAGGCTTCGAAGAGACGCTTCACCCAGTCGAGCTCGTTCATGCCTTCGCAGAAGTAAGTGCCCAGCCCGAGGCGGCTGCAGATCTCCGTGAAGATCCGGATGTCTGATTTCGATTCGCCCAGCGGTTCGATGCACTTGTGCTGCAGCACGATGACGCGGTGGTTCATCTGCGTCTGGTAGTGCAGCCCGTATCCGCCCGCGTTGCAGACATCGCTGATGTCCCAGCGCTCGAACTGCGTGCACGCCGGAAGCAGGACATCGGCGAATTTCGCTTCGCCCTCGAACCAGATCGACTGGTTGACCACGAACTCGAGCTTGTCGGTTCGGTAGGCTTTCACGTAGCGGTTGGTTTCGGTCATGGTGCCGATCGAAGCACCGCCGTACTTGTAGAGCATTTTGACCGGCGAATGGCCGGGCGCAGGATAGGAAAACTTCGCAAACTGTCCTTCGATCGTGAAGCCGCTCCATGGATAGCCTTCGGTCTTGCCTTCCAGGATGGCTTCCGGAATACGCAGGCGGGGCACTTTCTGGCCCGAGGTGCCATAGCTGGGCAGCTGCGGCATACGCGGATACAGACTGATCGGCATTCCGGTGTTCTGGATGTCGCCCGAAAGCCCGCCCTCGGCGTAGCCCGGGAAATAGAAGCGAACATCGATCGGCCCGCCGAACTGCAGGTGGCCGTAGTTGACGCCCGGCCGTCCCATGCCCTGCATCGCCATCAGGCACGCGAGCGCACGCGCGAACTGAATGCCGTTGGCCGCTCGGCAGGCGCCTCCGTGCCCGTTGCCCACGCCCCCCGCGCCTAGGTAAGTTTTCTTGCTGCCCCAGCGACGGGCGAGCGCGCGTACGTCTTTCGCCGGGACGCCGGTTTCCGCTTCCTGCCATTCGGGCGTCTTTGGTACGCCGTCGTCCTTGCCGAGCACGTAGTCTCGCCAGGGCTCGAATCCGATGCAGCGCTCGGCGACGAACTTCTTGTCGTACAGGCCTTCGGTCATCCACACGTGGGCGATCGCAAGCGCCAGCGCGGGGTCGCTATCGGGCTTCGGCGCGATCCATTTGCCGCCGAGCAGCGCCGCTGTGTGGTTGTAGTAGGGGTCGATATGCACCAGTTCGATCTTCAGATCCTTGAGCCACTGCCGGCGCACTGTGGCTTCGAACGCGCCATAGGACCCGTTGGTGCATTCCGGATCGGCGGACCAGAACACCATCATTTCGCATTCCTTCATGCAATCTTCGACGGTGTTGTAGATCTCCACCTGCCCCAGGCGCATGCTGTAGCCGAAATGGTGCATCGCGCCCCAGTACCAGCCCTCCCAGCTGTCGGGATTGTGCATGACGCGCGAGGCCCCAATGGTGTTGAAGAACTTGTAGGCCGCGCTGATGTAGTAGCCGATATTCCCCCACATGTGGTGCGAGCCGTGGTTGCCGAGGATCGCGCCCTGGCCATGCTGGGTCTTCACGCGCTTGATCTCGCCCGCGACGATGTCGAGGGCCTCGTCCCAGCTGATGCGCTCGTATCCTGAGACGCCCCGGTTTTGGCAGTTACGCTCGCCATGAGGATCGAAATCGACGCGCTTCATCGGGTAGAGCAATCGGTCCGGTGAATACAGTGCCGATTTGGCGCTCACTCCGTGTGGGGAAAGCGTCGTCTTGTGCGGCGGCGTGAAGTTCCTGCCGCGCGCGTTGATGGTCCACGCCGGCGCATCTTCGTCGGTGAATTCGAGCGGCGTCGCTCGAACCACCTTGCCGTCCTTCACATAGACGAACAGTGGCCCGCCATTGGTATTGGTGACGAAGCGCCTGGTGCCGTCGGCCATGGGCATGCCGTATTCGTCTCCCAGGGTCAGCATCTGCTGGACCGTCTGCGTGAACCAGACGATCAGTTCGTCCGAGCCGTCGGCGCCGAACTGAAAGTTCTTCATCGCCTCGGTGCGTTCGAGTTGGTCAACCCAGGGCACGAACAGCCGAGCGCCGATCTCGGCGGAGGCGACCGTTATCGTGATGTCGGGTCTCGGATCGATGCCGCTGCTGGAACCGACGCGTCCGTCCCTGAAGCTGTAGTGCCGCCCGATCGATTTGTCCGCCGTCGCGATTTGCGCGGTAAAGTTCTTTTCCTTAAGCCTGTCCGCGAATTCGGGAAAGCGTCGGGCTTGGAAGTTGAGTGCATGCGTCAAACCGTACAGCATGACGGACAATTTGGTCGTCGCCAGACTCATCGTCCTACCCCCATGACTGACTTGCCGTGGGACTCTAGGGTCTTTTGGAGACATTGTCAATATATGAGAAAATATATATATTAGCTCTGATAAAACACGATTATTCTTGTATTTTTTGCCTTTTAACGGTATTTATGCCATCAAGCCGCTCTAAGATGTTGTCGATTCTGGACGTGTTCAATAAGGCCACGCCAGTCTGGACAGCGGACGCGATTTGCGAGCACCTGGGTTGCTCGACCTCGACCGGATACCGATATATCGGGGAGCTTTGCGCCGCTGGCCTCCTGACCCGGATTTCGGGCGGCTACGTCCTTGGGCCGCGGATCGTCCAACTCGAGCTCCTGATGAGGGAGATCGACCCCATTTCGCGCATAGGGCGGCCCCTCATCCAGGAACTCGTTAAGCAAACTGGATGCGATGTGCTGCTCGCAAACATGTATGGGGACCAGATCGTCAACGTGCTGCACGAGCGCGGCGTCGAGCAGTTGCCTTTGCGCTATGACCGCGGCCGACCGCATCCGCTTTTTCGCGGCGCGATGTCGAAGTCGCTCCTTGCCTTTGTCCCCCGTTCGCGCGCGCAGCGGATCTACAAAGCGCATTCGGCACTGGCCGCGGCGAGCGGCATGGGCGAAAACTGGCGCGAGTTTTCGCTTACGCTGCACAAGATTCGAAAGCAGGGTTACGCTGAGAGCGACGGTGAACTGGATCCGGGCGTATTCGGAATCGGCACACCGGTATTCAACGGCGACGACGTGATTGGCAGCGTATCGGTTGGCTGCTCGAGGGCGCGCCTCGCGCTTTTGAACAAGAACCGTCTGGTCGAGCTGCTGCTATCCACTGCTCGTGAACTCGGCAGGCATGTCGCCGGTATCTCGCTCGCCGAGGCGCCGAACTCCGCCGCCGTCCCGGCGCTGACCTGAAAGGAAAGTCAATTCGAAACCTTGGGGTTGCGAGGCTGCTCGCGGGGGATCAGCACATCGCGCCGATTGACGGGAAGACCGCATGAATCCGGCGTTCCGAGATTATGTGATTCATCGGTAGCCATAAGGATGGCTATGCCGTATCAGCCAGCGGGGAATTCTGAATTTGGGGCATGGGCTCCGCGGCGGGCATGGACCCGGTGACGTTTCTCATGCTTTCGGGCTTCGCCTCCGTCGGCGGATTCATGCGCGGGTTCGCGGGTACCGCCACCACCATGCTTATGGTGCCACTTTTCAGCCTCGTGCTCGTCCCGGCGGAGGCCGTTCTGCTCGGCGTGCTGCTCGATGTCGTGGCGACTGTGCCACTGGTTCCGCGCGCGGCGCGGCAGGCCCACTGGTCCTCGCTCGCGCCGCTGCTCACCGGTGGCGTACTGGTGATTCCGCTTGGCGCGTACCTGCTCGTGTCCATGCCCGTTGCCGCGATGCGCATTGCCATCGCGGCAACGGTGATCTTCTGCGCGCTGCTCCTGTTGAGCGGCTGGACCTACCGGGGGCCGAAGACGCCGCTGCTGTCCTTCGTGGTC
>Ga0155953_1036_pt2 | contig 20058 bp, 20 predicted proteins | sample RifCSPlowO2_02_FD_107607 | JGI IMG/M metagenome (GOLD analysis project Ga0155953, IMG submission 107607) | Betaproteobacteria bacterium RIFCSPLOWO2_02_FULL_63_19
CCTTCCAGTCGGTCGCGCGCGGGTGGCGCACCCAGGAAGTCAACGAGCTGGAGCCGGCCGACCAGCGCGGCAGCCGCGAGCCGGCGCTGCGCTTCGAGCGGCTGTGCTATCGGGCGCTCGCGGAGAAGGTCATTTCGCTCACCAAGGCTGCGGAACTCCTCCGGCGACCGGTCCCGGATGTCGAAGCAGAATTGAAGGGACCGAAGGGTGCCGCTGCGGATCGTCGTCAGTGACGCTAGCTGCCTCATCGACCTGCGCAAGGTGTCGCTGCTCGAGCCATTCCTGCGGCTGCCCTATGAGTGCCTTATCCCGGACACGCTTTTCGACGAAGAGCTTCTCAAGTTCAGCGCTGCACAGAAGAAGTCCCTGCTGCGCGGCGGGCTCAAGGTTGTCGAGCTTCCCGGTGCAGGCGTCCTGCGCGCCCGCGAAATCGTCCGCGATTTCCCTCACCTGTCGATTCACGACGGCTTTGCCTTTGCGCTGGCGGAGAGCCGGCCTGGCTGCATCCTGCTGACGGGTGATGGGACCCTGCGCGCATTCGCGCGGCGACGCAAGATCGAGGTCCACGGCGTACTCTGGGTGATCGACGAGCTTGGCGTTCACAAGATCAGCACCGCGGGAATTCTGCACGCGGCGCTGCGAGCGATGGCGAAAGACCCCACGGTACGACTGCCGGCGCATGAACTGGCGGCGTACCTGAAACGGTACGCAGGCGGGTGACCGGTATGGCCAAGAATCGAAATGCACGCTCATCGCCACTGCGCATGGATCGCGACGCGGCTGAGTACCCGGAGATTCTCCGTTCGCGCCTGGGCGCCGATGCGCCGGCCGCCCTGGTCCTGCTTGGCAACGAAAACCTGCTCAAATCGCGTAAGACCGCGCTTTTCTGCTCCGCCAGCACACCTGGCGACGCGATTTTGCGCGCGCATGACGCCGCGCGCCGAATGCGCGACGAGGGGGAGACGGTGATCAGCGGCTTTCATTCCCCGATCGAGGAGGAATGCTTGCGGATTCTCCTGCGCGGAAAGCAGCCGCTCGTCGTTTGCCCGGCGCGCGCGATCGAGGCGCTGCGCGTTCCGCCCCAGTTGCGGGACGCGCTCGGCGCCGGACGGATTCTGTACCTCTCGCCGTTCGTCGAACGTCCGACCCGCATCACGAGGGAATCATCGATCCGCCGTAACGAGGTGGTTGCCGCGCTCGCGGATGACGCGTATATCGCGCACGTCTCGCCAGGCGGCATGACCGCAAAGCTGGCGCAATCCTTGGCGAGCTGGGGTATCCCGACGGCGTTTTCTTCCTGAGCACACCATCCCCGCGGGCGCCGACGACACTGGGAGATTATCGCGCAACAAACGCCGTTATTTCAGCAGAGCCGTTCTTCCGAACATGGCGAGAGGTTCATTGGCAACCTTTCTCGCCTTCCGCATACCACATGTGTCCGGACAACTCTTGCACAAGTTGAAGGATGTTGCGTTCGACGATGCAAAGAAGCTGCGGATTCTTCGGTTCCTCCATGCGCACTCGCACGGCGACCCTCGACAGCTCCCGCCGATCGGGGCCGGGCGGCCGTTCGTGGATATCGTCAGTGAGCTGAAAGCAGTATTGGCGGACCGCAGGGGCGGTGGTAGCATGGCGCCCATGAGTTACCAGGACCGCATCGTCGTCGACCCCGCGATCCGCAGCGGCAAGCCGTGCATCAAGGGTACGCGGATCACTGTGTACGACATCCTCGAATACCTCGCCGGAGGCATGTCGGAGGACGACATGCTGCGGGATTTTCAGGGGCTCGCGCGCGAGGACGTCAGAGCGGCGCTCGAGTTCGCCGCCGCGCGCGAACGCAAGCTCGCCGCCTCGTCGGCCAGGTGAAGCTCCTCTTCGACGAGAACCTGAGCGCCAGGCTCGTCGCACTTCTGCAGGCGGAATACCCCGGCAGCGCCCACGTCTGAACAGTTGCTCGGTCGCGGGCGCGGCGACGGCGAAGTCTGGGAGCGGAAACGGGCGCAATACCTCGCAGCCGGCATTCTGCCTCATGAAAACGGCGGAGGTCCGGACGGAACGCTCATCGAGACCCGCGATGATCCGGGGGGCGGGCTGGACGCCGGGCGCATTGCCAAGCTCGTCGATGAGGTCGTGCTTGGATAACCACCTTACCGATGCCTACACCGTCACGCGGACTCGGAGCAACTTGAGCCCGGCCTGACGATTACGTTATTCGGAGTCCCAAAGGTGCGACGCCGCTCAGCTCGAAAGCTGGGTCCGCGAGAAACACATGATCGCCTTTTCGCTCTGCTCTTCATCCCCCAACATGCCGACGGTGGACATCGTCGTGCGTCCGGCGGTACCCTTCGAGGCGATGCACCGCAACCGACGTCGAATCGGCTCATTGTCCCTGACAGTTGCCGCGGCTACTCGACGATCTTGTTGATCGGCAATTCGATAATGCCCCGCGCACCGGCCGCGTACAAACGCGGAATAAGCTCGCGAACGGCGCCTTCCTCGACGACGGTGCTCAGATCCACCCAGTCGGGGTCCGACAGCGTGGACACCGTGGGTGTCGCCAGGGCCGGCAACAGCCCCAGCACGCCGTCGACCTTGTCGCGGCGCACGTTCATCGACAGCAGCACGCGTGTCGCGGCGGCGATCGCGCCGTTGAGCATCATCAGCAGCCGGTCTATCTTGGATTTCCTCCAGTCGTCCTCGAGAGCGCCTCGGTTGGCGATGAAGCGAGGGGTGCTCTCGAGCACCACGTGCATGATCTTCAGCTTGTTTGCGCGCAACGATGAACCGGTTTCGCTCACGTCGACGATCGCATCGGCGAGAATGGGAGGCTTGACCTCGGTCGCGCCCCACGAGAATTCGACGCTTGCATTGACGCCGTGCTCGGCGAGAAAGCGTTTGGTCATACCCACTGCCTCGGTGGCGATGCGCCGGCCCTCGAGGCTCCTTACGGTGTCGAAACTGGAGTCTTCCTTCGACGCCATGACCCAGCGCACGACGCCGTAATTGGGCCACGGCGCGCGAAGGTCGGCCAGTTCGGCCACGTCGGCACCGGTTTCCAGAACCCAATCCAGGCCGGTGATCGCGCAGTCGAGGACGCCCTGCCCGACGTAGCGTGCCATCTCCTGCGGCCGGATCAGAATGCACTGGATTTCCGGATCGTCGATATCCGGGTAATAGGAGCGGCCCGAGATGCGCAGGTCATAGCCGGCCCTCACGAACAACTTTTGCGTGGTCTCCTGCAGGCTTCCCTTGGGAATGCCAAGGCGCAATTGACGTCTGCCAGTCTCGACCATGTCTGTCACCCTGTCCGTCGAACGTTTGCAGTCGAAAGCGTCGGATTTCGCAGGCTCAGAGAGTTTTGTCTATGCGCACGGCGACGCCGCTCGCGCCCGGGGCGACGGGTTTGCTCGCGCCTTCGAGGTCACCGGGCTTTGGCACCACGCCTCCGGATTTCGCGACGCGGGCCGTGATTACGACGCGCGTCGCTCGCGACAGCGTGTTCTCCGGGCTCATCGCCATCGAGTCGTCCAGCTCGAAGTTGAGGGGCAACTGACCGAATTTGGCACGCATGACCGCGAGCGGCGGGCCGCCACCTTCTGGCAGGCGCGCGAAGATGAACAGAGCGTCATCTGGAGAAGCGCGCATTGCGAGATCGGGCGCGATCGTGACCATGCCGCTGACCGAAACGCCGCTCGCAACCGATTGGGCCGGTGCGCCGCCGGCCGCTGCCGTCGCGCCTGGGGTTGCGCCAGCGGGCACGCCCAGGGCCCGGCGTGCCTGCGCGAGACCCGAGGCGATCTGCCTTGCGAATTCGCTGTCCTCCGGGAGGACGGAAAGCGCCTGTTCCCATTGCCGGGCCGCGGCGGCGAAATCCCTGTTCCGGAACGCGATGGTGCCCGAAAGCGCGAGCGCCTTGGGCTCGTTCGGGTTCAGGCTGAGCGCGCGCCGGATCAGCTTCTCGGGCTCGCCGGCCAGGCTTCCGGCGCCTTTGCTGCTCGCATAAAGGTCCGCATAGTCCGCGATCAGGCGGGCGTCGTCGGGAATCCGCTTCATTGCCTCTTCGAACGCTTTCAATGCCTCTTCGACCCGCCCCGCATAGGCATAGGTGCGGCCAAGCATCGCCCATCCGCTGCCGTCCTCGGGCGAGGCTTTGAGCTTGCGTGCAAGTGCCTCTGCCATTGCGAGCACCTGCTCGGTTTCCACCGGATGACCCGCCGCCTGCACGGGAGCCGGCGCAGCGCCCGATAGCGCACGCGGTTCGCCCAGAGCGACGTAGGCCGCAATCGCGGCCACCGGCATGACCACCGCGAGCAGCAGCGCAACGCGCGGACTGTGTTCGCTGGTGCTCACCACAGGTTCGGCGCCGGCCTGGCTCTCATCAATGACTCGCCGCTCGATCTCGCGCCTGGCGCTTTGCCACTGATCGCGGTCGATGGTTCCAGCCTGAAGATCCGCGTCGTTGTTTTCGAGCTCCCGGCGCAGCAGCGCAATGTTGGCCGCTCCGCGGTCCGTCGCCTCGGCATCGCGCCGCGCAAGCAACGGCGGCAGCACTGTCAGCAATGCACCGATGACCATGACGGCCGCGACCGCGAGAAACGCCGTCACCTGGATTCCTCGTCAGCCATACCCAGCAAAGCTCTTGCGCGCTCCCGCTCGGCTTCGCTGAGCGGGACGTCGGCGGGCTGCTCCTGTCGCCGGCGCGCCAGATAGCGGAAGAGCATGAACAGACCAAGCAGCAGGATCGCCGCCGGACCGAACCACAGCGCAAGCGTGGTCGCTTTGACCGGCGGGCGATAGAGAACGAAGTCACCGTAGCGCTCGACCATGTAGTCGACGATCTGATCGTCGCTCATGCCTTGTCCGAGTTTTTCCCGGATCTGGTTTTTCAGATCTATCGCGAGCGCGGCATTCGAATCGGCGATGGTCTGATTTTGACATACCAGACAGCGCAAGTTCTGCGCAATGGCGGTGACGTGTTTTTCAAGCTCGGATTCCGTTGCCAGAGGTTCGGCGTGAGCGCGCGCGGCAACGAGCGGTCCCAGCACCGATAGAGCCATCAGCGCGAGCAGAACCAGCTTACGCATTGCCGTTCAACTGCCGCACCAGCGGAAGGATCTGTTCGCGCAGAATCGCCGGCGTGACAACGCCGATCCGCTTGTAGCGGATGACGCCGTTCTTGTCGATCACAAAGGTTTCCGGTACGCCGTAGACGCCGAAATCGATGCCGGTCCGTCCGTCATTGTCGTACGCCGAAAGCAGATACGGGTCGCCGAACTGCGCGAGCCACCGCAAGCCGTCTTGGCGTTCATCCTTGTAGTTGAGCCCGATGATCGGCACGGTCTTGGTGCGGGCAAACTCGACCAGTACCGGATGCTCCTCCCGGCAGGCCACGCACCACGAGGCCCAGACGTTGAGCAACCATACCTTGCCCTTCATGTCGTCGCGCGAAATCGTTTTCGCGGGCTCGTGCAGCTGCGGCAGCGAAAATGCAGGCGCGGGCTTGTCGATAAGAGGCGAAGGGACCTCGCGGGGATCCAGAAAGAGGCCGATGCCGAGAAATACGGCAATGACCGCGAATATTCCAAGAGGCAGGTAACGGTTCACTGTCGCCGTGCCTGTCTATGCCGAGACCGTCCGGCCACGGGGAATCATTGCGGCCTGCAAGGCTTTGATGCGATAGCGCCTATCGCTCGCGGCGAGCGCGCCGCCGAGGGCCATCAGCAGGCATCCGTACCAGATCCAGGCGATCAAGGGCTTGTAGTGGACGCGCACCAGCCAGACGTTGTTTCCCAGCTCCTCGCCCAGGGCCACATAGAGGTGACGGAAAAAACCATAATCGATCGCGGATTCGGTCATCGGCATGTTTTGCACCGTGTAGGTGCGTTTTTCGGGATAGAGCACCGTGTATTTCTTTCCTTCACGCGTCACTTCGATGGTGCCGCGCGCGGCGACGTAATTCGGGCCTCGGAGGTTTTCGACGCCGGCAAGACGGAAACGGTAGCCTCCGACCTCGGTGGACTCGCCGACATCAAGCTTCACGTCGGTATCGATCTCATACCCTTTGACCACGGTCACACCGGCGATGAACACCGCGACACCGAAATGCGCAACCAGCATGCCCGCGTGCGCGCGCGGAAGCCGGCGAAGACGCGACCAGACCGATGCTCCTGCGACCTCATGGCGCATCCATCCCCGCAGTTCGACCGCGCATGTGGCGACGATCCAGCAGGTGAGCAGCAGGCCGGTCGCGATGAGCGGACTCCAGCGGCCCAAGGCCAGCGGCAGCAGCGCAGCCGCGGCCACGCTCGCCAGGGCGGCCCAGCGCAGGCGCGCAACCAACTCGGGTACGCGGTTGCTCTTCCAGCGCGCGATCGGCCCGATTCCGAGCAGCAAGATCGCCAGGGCCATCACGGGCGCGAATACGGTTTCGAAGTAAGGCGGACCGACCGAGATCTTTCCCAGGCCGAGCGAATCGAGTACCAGCGGGTAGAGCGTGCCCAACAATACCGCGCCGGCCGCAACCAGCAGCAGCACGTTGTTCACCAGCAGCATGGTCTCGCGCGATACCCAGTCGAACGTTCCCCCGAGGCCGAGGCGCGGCGCCCGCGCTGCGAACAAAGCGAGCGAGCCGCCGACAACGACGCCGAGGAACGCGAGCACGAACACACCGCGTCGAGGGTCGGTCGCGAACGCATGCACCGAGGTGAGCACGCCCGAGCGCACCAGGAAGGTCCCCAGCAGGCTGAGCGAGAAGGCGAGGATTGCGAGCAGCACGGTCCAGCCCTTGAACGCGCCGCGTTTCTCCGTGACCGCAAGCGAATGCATCAGCGCGGTGCCTACCAGCCAGGGCATGAACGAAGCGTTTTCCACCGGATCCCAGAACCACCACCCGCCCCAGCCCAATTCGTAGTACGCCCAGAAGCTTCCGAGCGCGACGCCCAGCGTCAGGAAGGTCCACGCGAGCGTGGTCCAGGGCCGCGTCCAGCGCGCCCACGCCGCGTCCAGGCGTCCCTCCATCAGCGCAGCAATGGCGAAAGCAAAGGCAACCGAGAAACCGACATAGCCCATGTAGAGCATCGGCGGGTGCATGACCATCCCGGGGTCCTGGAGCAGCGGGTTCAGATCGCGGCCGTCGGCGGGGACCGGAAACAGCCGGTCGAACGGATTGGAAGTAAGCAGCATGAACAGCAGGAAACCGCAGCTCACCAGGCCGAGCACGCCGAGTACCCGCGCCTGCATCTCTCGAGGCAGCCGTCGGCCGAATACCGTGACTGCCGTAGTCCAGAAACCGAGCATGAACGTCCAAAGCAGCAGCGACCCCTCGTGACTGCCCCATGTCGCGGAGAGGCGGTAGGCGAGCGGCAACTTCGAGTTGGAATTTGTCGCCACATTCGCCACGGAAAAATCGTTGCTGTAGAAAGACCATCCCAGGCATGCGAGCGCGATGGCGACGAACGCGAACTGGCCTTGCGCGGCGGGGCTCGCTATCGCCATCCAGGCCAAGCGCCGCTTCGCGGCGCCGATGATGGGCAGACTAGCTTGGGCCAGCGCAAGGCCCAGCGCGAGGATCAGCGCCAACTGCCCGATCTCGGGAATCATCTTCCGGTTTCCTTGCCCGATGCGGCGAGCGTCGCGGTGGATTGCTGGGGCTGTTTCGGCTTCGCGTTCTTCAATGCTTCGGCGGCTTCAGGCGGCATGTAGTTTTCGTCGTGTTTGGCCAGCACCTCGGTCGCCATGAAGAGACCGGACTCGGTGAGCTTGCCTTGCGCGACCACCCCCTTGCCCTCCTTGAACAAATCCGGCAGCGGGCCCCGAAATTCGACCGGCAGGCGATGGGCGGTGTCGGTAACCACAAAATGAACAGTGACCCCGTCGGGTTCGCGCTTCACACTTCCGGATTCGACCAGTCCTCCGATGCGGAAACTGCGGCCCACGGGCGCTTCTTTGGCCGCCACTTGCGACGGGGAGAAGAAGAACACCAGGTTCTGCTGGAAGGCCGTAAGAACCAGTCCTACCGCGAGTCCCAGTCCGGCTACACCGGCTGCAATCGCGGCAAACTTCTTATGGCGTGGTTTCATCGATGATCCTGTCCGTGCAGTTGTGCCAGCATACGTAACGTGCGCCGCCTGCGCGCGGCGAGCAGCGCTATCTCGATCGTGAGCCCTGCCGCGGTGACAGCGTAGGAGCCCCAAACGTAGAGCCCGTAACCGCCCATGGCGAAAAAGGCGTCAATACTGCTCCAGTAGGTGTTCCAGATCATGCCGCCGCCTGCTTCTTGACTTCGCTCGTGACCCAGTCGGTGCGGCGCTCGCGTTCGAGCATGATCGAGCGCGCACGCGAAAGAACCGCCGCGATGCTGTACATCCAGAATCCCAGCGCCACCAGCAGCATCCCGACGACCATCGTGGTCGCCATGCTGGGCGCGCGGGTCATGCTTATCGAGGAGCCCTGGTGCAGAGTGTTCCACCACTGCACGGAGAAATAGATGATGGGCACGTTAATCACGCCGACGATGGCGAGTACCGCGCCGGCCCGGTCGGCGCGGCGAGGGTCGTCGATTGCGGCCTGCAGCGCCATGAATCCTATGTACAGAAAAAGCAGAATAAGTTCCGAAGTCAGTCTTGCATCCCACACCCACCAGGTTCCCCACGTCGGTTTGCCCCAAAGCGCGCCCGTCCACAGCGCCAGGAACGTGAACAAGGCCCCCGTGGGGGCGAGCGCGCTGGCCATCATCGATGCCAGACGGGTATTCCATGCCAGTCCCACGGCGGACCAGAACGCCATTACCACGTATAGGAACATCGACATCCACGCAGCACCGACGTGAATGAAAATGATGCGGTACGAGTCGCCCTGTGTCGCGTCGGTTGGGGCAACCAGGAGGCCGACGTAGATTCCCGCGGCGCACAATAAAGCCGCCGCGGCGGCGAACCAAGGGATCATTTTCCCCGCCAGCGGATAGAACGTCGCCGGCGAAGCGAAATAGGTCCAACTGAAGCGGGTCCGCGGGGAGTCTGGTCTGCCGGCCGGTGACTGCATAGGGTGAGCTTGATCGTATCTGCGGATGCGGCGACAGGGCGACAATCCTGGTCGCCTGGGTCCGATTAGCGCCAAAGCCGCGGAGTTTAACATGACCGGCCGAGCCCTCGCCTTGCGCGGCTTTGGGCTTGGGCGACGCAAAATGGGCGATGCAACGCTGGTTGCGACACGCAATAGCCGGCAGCAGATGATGCATTGCAGCATCGGCAGTATAAAGGACTTCGTCGAGTGAGACATTGGATGAACAAATGCATTGATAAATTTGATGAATTCACCCTCGTACATTACAATTCGGCGCGCTTGGCGTCGCGCGCGTGCGGTGTTTTTCAGGCGAACGTCCGATTTCGCTGCGGGAGAGCGGTTTGCAGATTGTCTGCCTAGACCTCGAAGGCGTACTGGTTCCCGAGATCTGGATCGAGTTTTCCAGGCGCACCGGCATCCCGGAGCTTTCCAGAACCACCCGCGACGAGCCCGACTACGACAGGCTGATGAGGGGGCGCATCGAGATCCTCGATCGACACAGGCTGGGGCTTGCGGATATCCAGAATGTCATCGCCGAGATGCGCCCGTTCGAAGGCGCGCGCGAGCTCATCGACTGGCTGCGCGGGTTCTGCCAGGTCGTGATTCTGTCGGACACGTACTACGAGTTCGCCGCTCCGCTGATGCGGCAACTCGGCCACCCGACACTCTTCTGCCACGATCTAACGGTCGACGAAAACGGTCGCGTGCTCGGCTACCGGCTGCGCATGCGCGATCAAAAACGCGAGTCCGTAAGGGCATTCAATGCGCTGCGGTTTCATACGATCGCCGCGGGCGATTCCTACAACGACACCACCATGCTTGCCGAGGCCCATACGGGCATCCTGTACCGGCCGCCGGCGAACGTGATCGCCGAATTCCCGCAGTTTCCGGTCACGCAGAACTACGACGAGTTGCGCGCCGAGATCACTAGGGCGGGCCTGCGGGCCTGATGGGGAAAGCGCTCGTCGGGTTCGCGCAAAATGGATTGCCGCACGGTGTGCCCCGCAGGGCGGCACGATGAAACACTGGGGGAGGTTGTTTATGCAGGACCGGGAATCCCATAGCAAGACGATCGAAGAACTTGTCAGCGGCCTTCAGACGCACCCCGAGCAAGGCCTGACGCTGCAGCAAGCGCGGGAGCGTTTCGCCGAGTTCGGCGCCAATGAACTGACGGAACGACCGCGTCCGGGATTCCTGGCGCTTCTCTGGGACCAGTTCAATAACTACCTTGTGATCATTCTGATCGTCGCGGCACTGATTTCGCTCGTGCTCGGAGAGTGGGTCGATTCCATCGCCATCATGTTCATCGTCGTGCTGAACGCGGTGGTCGGCGTCATCCAGGAATCGAAGGCGGAGCAGGCGCTTGCAGCGTTGCAGAAGATGTCCGCGCCCAACGTCCAGGTCATACGTGATGGCCTGCAAGTGGCCATCCCGGGCCGCGAGATCGTCGGCGGCGACATCGTCCTTCTGGACGCCGGAAACTATGTCCCGGCTGATCTGCGCCTGGTCGAGAGCATCAATTTAAAGATCGAGGAGGCCTCGCTGACCGGCGAATCGGTCCCGGTCGAGAAGAACGCGGGCGTGGTGCTGGACAAGGATATACCGCTGGGCGACCGCAAGAACAGTGCCTTCATGGGCACCCTGATCACCTATGGACGCGGCAAGGGACTGGTGACCGGCACGGGCATGAACACCCAGATCGGCCTTATCGCCGAGATGATCCAGTCTTTCGAGGCCGAGGACACCCCGCTGCAGCACAGGCTCGAACATCTGGGGAAGGTGCTGGGGACGGCCTGCCTGGCGATCTGCGCGCTGGTGTTCATCTACGGCCTGTTTCGGGATACGCACTTTTCGGATGTGCTCAATAGCGGCTTTTTGAACTATGTGGAGGCCGAAAAGAAGGACATCATCAATCTGTTCATGACTGCGGTCAGCCTCGCCATCGCCGCGGTTCCCGAAGGCCTGCCGGCCATCGTGACCATCTGCCTCGCTCTCGGAATGCAGCGCATGATCAAACACAATGCTCTGATCCGAAAGCTGCCCGCGGTGGAAACACTGGGCTGCGCCACGGTTGTGTGCTCCGACAAGACCGGCACCCTGACGCAAAACCAGATGACGGTCGTTCAGGGCTGGACCGGAGGCAAGCGCATGCGCGTAACCGGCGAGGGATACAGCCCAAGTGGACAGTTCTTCCTCGGGACGAACCCATTCGATCCGAGTACCGATCCGGATGCTGCGCTCATGCTCTGCGGTGCGATGGTCTGCAACGACGCGAAACTGGAGGAACGAAGCGACGATGCGGGCAAGCTTTCGTGGCGGATCATCGGCGACCCGACCGAGGGCGCCCTGGTCGTCGCCGCGTCCAAAAGCGGGTACCGTCGCGGCGAGATCGAACAGACACTGCCGAGAATCCAGGAAATTCCCTTCGATTCGGACAGGAAGCGCATGTCCACGATTCACCGCATCGAGGGCGCGCGGGCGCATGCGGTTTTGTCCAGCCTGGAACCGGCGCCCCTCGTCGTTTTTGTCAAGGGAGCCCCGGATGTCGTCCTCGATCTGTGCGGGCATCGTACGGAGTCCGGCCGGGTCGTTGGCCTGACCGACGAGTTGCGCGCGGAGATACTCGAGCAGAACCGCGACATGGCGAGCAATGCGCTGCGGGTGCTTGCCGTTGCGTATCGACCGTTGCCGGAAGTCCCGGCGAGTATCACACCGGAAACGATCGAGACGGATCTCGTGTTCGTCGGGCTGCTCGGCATGATCGACCCGCCGCGGTCGGAGGTGGTGGATGCGATCAAACTCGCCAACGGAGCAGGGCTCAGGAGTGTGATGGTTACCGGCGACTACAAGGATACCGCCGAGGCGATTGCCCGGGACATTGGTCTGTCCACTCCGGACGGTCTGGTGCTGACCGGACCCGAAATTGAAAAGCTGAGCGACGAGGCCCTGGCCGCCAAGGTTGACAGGCTGGAGGTATGTTGCCGGGTTTCGCCCCAGCACAAGACGCGCATCGTGGACGCCTTCAAGGCGCGCGGGCACGTCGTGGCGATGACGGGCGACGGCGTCAACGACGCGCCGGCACTCAAGCGGGCGAGCATCGGCGTGGCAATGGGCGTAACCGGCACCGATGTCGCGAAGCAGACGGCGGACATGGTCCTCACCGACGACAATTTCGCCAGCATCATCGCCGCAATCGAGCAAGGGAGGATCATCTACTCCAACATCCGCAAGTTCGTCTATTTCCTGCTCGCCTGCAACATCGGCGAAATTCTGATCATTTTCGGGGCCATGCTGGGGGGCTTGCCCATCCCGCTGCGGCCGGTGCAGCTGCTTTGGCTGAATCTGGTCAGCGATGGAGCTCCGGCCCTTGCACTGGGGCTGGAGCAGGGAGATCCGGACATCATGAAGCACCCGCCCCGTTCACCGGCGGAGCCGGTCATCGACAAGGACATGGCGATCGGCATCGGATTCGTCGGCATTGTCGACGCGCTGGCCATACTCTCGGTCTTCTATCTGGCGCTGCAGCGCTATCCCGGTAATCTGGCTGCGGCTCAGACCATGGCATTCGTCAGCCTGTGCACCTCGGAACTCATCCGTGCATTTACCGCCCGCTCGGAATACCACAGCGTGTTCTCCATCGGAGTGTTCTCCAACCGCTGGATGATCTGGGCGGTCGGGGCGTCGTTCCTGCTGGTGCTGATGGTGGTGTACGTGCCGTTCCTTGCGCCGTTCTTTGACACGGTGCCCTTGACCGCGGGCGACTGGCTGTTCATGCTGCCGTTCTTCTTCGCCTCGCCGGTCGCCATGGAACTGCTCAAGGTCTACTTCCGGAAGCGCTCGGCCGCGACGCTGCTGACAGCGTAGGCGCTACGCCGAGTCACGGACGCGGCTTCGCTTGTCCGCAAGGCGTTGTTGTGTCGAGGCCCGGCAAATGCTGCCTGCGGCCTGTATCATATGTGCCCGAGGAGGACAGGACTGATGAATTTCGACAAGGACCTCGACGCGCGTGGGCTCAACTGCCCGCTTCCCATACTGCGCGCCAAGAAGGCGCTGGGGGAAATACAGAGTGGGCAGGTGCTGCGCGTGATTGCCACTGACCCCGGCTCTGTCAAGGATTTCGCGGCGTTTTGCAAACAGACCGGCCACGCGCTGCTTTCGCAGTCGCAGTCGGACAAGGAATTCACCTTCTTCATGCAGAAGAAGTAGGCCGCGCCCCGGTTCTGTGTCGCGTCGCCCGATCGGGTAGCACGCGGGCGCCAGCGGTCAAGCCGAGAGCACTTCCAGGATCCGTGCTCGGATCGCCACCTCGTCCGCGTCGTCGAGATCGGCCGGGAGTTCGACGTCGTAGGCGATCTTCGCCGGGCGCTTGAGCACAACGATGCGGTCGCCGATCTGCAGCGCTTCGTTGATCGAGTGTGTGATGAACACCGCTGTCTTGTTGCTCGTGCGCACCAGGCTGACGAATTCCTCGCGCAGGCGCTGGCCGCGAACGCTGCGACAAAGAACACCTTCAATGCTTTCGAGATGAGCCTGTTGTCTTCCTATTGAGGGGTCATGAATGCGGCCATGTAACGACGAGAGACAGCCTGTCATGTCGCGCCGCGTATGATCGTAGAATACGCGGCTCATTCCGATACGGGCTAAACAGGGGCCGAGATGCGGGTATCAGTGCTGGGCGGAGGACCGGGAGGGCTGTATTTCTCGATCCTGATGAAAAAGGCGAATCCGGCCGCGGATATCACCGTGTTCGAGCGCAACCGGCCCAACGACACCTTCGGCTGGGGCGTGGTGTTTTCCGACAAGACGCTGGGCAACTTCGCCGAGGCGGACGCGGAAACCCACGCCGAGATCGAGCGCAATTTCCGCCACTGGGACGACATCGATGTCTTCTTTCGGGGCACCAGGATCACCTCGGGCGGCCACGGCTTCTGCGGCATTGCGAGGGTGAAGCTGCTCGCGATCCTGCAGGCGCGGGCCGGGGCGCTGGGCGTAAAGCAGGAATTCCGGCACGAGGTCGCCGACCCGGAAGAACTCGCGGCGGGCGCCGACCTCGTGGTTGCCGCCGACGGCTTGAACAGCGTCACGCGCAAGAAGTACGCCGACGCGTTCCAGCCCGACATCGACATGCGCCGCTGCCGGTTCATCTGGCTCGGCACGAAGAAGCTGCTCGATGCATTCACCTTTTCGTTCAAGGAGACCGAGTGGGGCTGGTTCACGCTGCACGCCTACCGCTTCGACGAGCACACCAGCACCTTCATCGTCGAGACTCCCGAAGACGTGTGGCAAAAGGCCGGGATCGACGCCATGGCGCAGGACGAATCGATCGCGTTTTGCGAGCGCCTGTACGCCGACCTGCTCGACGGACATGAGCTGATGAGCAACGCGCGCCACCTGCGCGGCTCGGCGATGTGGATCAAGTTCCCCCGCGTGCTGTGCCGGACCTGGCACCACAGGAACATCGTGCTGATCGGCGATGCCGCACACACGGCGCATTTTTCGATCGGCAGCGGCACCAAGCTCGCGATGGAGGACGCGATCGCGCTGGCGAAGACGCTCTCGGCCGAGCCTCGCGTAGAGCGCGCGCTGGAACTCTACCAGGCCGAGCGCGAGACCGAGGCCCTCAGACTGCAGAGCGCGGCGCGCAACCGCATGGAATGGTTCGAGCATGTCGAGCGCTACGCGCACCTGGACCCGCTGCAGTTCTCCTACACGCTGTTGACCGGCAGCCAGCGCATCGGCCACGAGAACCTGAAGCTGCGCGATCCGCAGTACGTGGCGGCGGTTGAACGCCGGATAGCCGAGCAAAGCGGGCTGGCGCCGCGCGCGAATCTTGCTGACCCCCCGCCGATGTTCACGCCGTTCAAGATCCGCGGATTGGAACTGAAGAACCGCGTCGTCGTGTCGCCGATGGCGATGTACTCGTGCAGCGACGGGGTGCCGGAGGATTTCTACCTGGTGCACCTGGGGGCGCGGGCGATGGGCGGCGCGGGGCTCGTGTTCACCGAGATGACCTGCGTTGCGCCGCGCGCGCGGATTTCGCCCGGCTGCGCGGGGCTGTGGAACGACCGGCAGGCGAGGGCGTGGAAGCGCGTGGTGGCGTTCGTGCACGAGCACACGCCGGCGAAAATCGGGCTGCAGTTGGGGCACGCGGGCCCGAAGGGCTCGACGCAACTCGGCTGGCAGGATGCGGACGAACCGCTGGAAGAGGGCAACTGGCCGTTGATCGCCGCCTCGCGCGTTGCCTACGGCCCGACGAACCAGAAGCCGCGGCAGATGACCCGCAGGACGATGGATCGGGTCAAGGCACAATTCGTCGCCGCGGCGAGGCGCGGCGCCGCGTGCGGGTTCGACATGCTCGAGCTGCACTGCGCGCACGGCTATCTTCTGTCCAGCTTCATTTGTCCGCTCACGAACAAGCGACGGGACGAATACGGCGGGTCGTTGGAGAACCGCATGCGCTATCCGCTGGAGGTGTTCAGCGCAGTGCGCGCCGCGTGGCCGCAGGACAGGCCGATCTCGGTAAGGATCTCCGCGCACGACTGGGCGCCCGGGGGCAACACGCCCGACGACGCGGTGGCGATCGCGGGCATGCTGAAACAGGCCGGCGCGGACATGGTGGACGTGTCTTCGGGACAGACCACGCGCGAGGCGAAGCCGGTCTACGGAAGGATGTACCAGACGCCGTTTTCGGACCGGATTCGAAACGAGGTCGGCATCGCGACGATCGCGGTGGGAAATATTTTCGAGGCTGATCACGTAAACAGCATCATCGCCGCGGGCAGGGCGGATCTGTGCGCGATCGCGAGGCCGCATCTCGCGGATCCGCACTGGACACTGCACGCGGCGGCGCAATTGGGGTTTGCGGAAATCGAGTGGCCGAAGCAGTACCTGTCGGGGAAGGCGCAGTTGGAAAGGAATATGGCGCGCGCAGCGCAGATGGATTTGCTGGCTTAGGGATAAGCGAAGTTCGCGTCCTGCTTGGGTCCTCGGCCGAGGTCCCACAGCCGGGCTTTGACGCTGCGACCGGTTTCACACCACATTGCGGACATTCAATCACCCTGTCCGCTCGCGAACCAGCCGGAGCACCCGTAGGGGAAAGGGTCTCCGGCCAGATATCGGAAACCAACAAATTGAATCTGGCGCGATCTATCCGGTATATTTCTCGGCTATTTCACGGAACCTGTTCTCAATGGACATCGCTGCGTCGATGATATCCGGATCGAAGTGGCGGTCGCGGCCTTCGCCCAGAATCTCGAGTGCTTTTTCATGCGAGAAGGCAGCCTTGTAGACTCGCTTCGAGATCAGCGCATCATAGACATCGGCCACAGCCATCAACCGGCCTGAGACCGGAATCGCATCCCCGCGCAGGCCGGCAGGGTAGCCGCTACCGTCCCATTTTTCGTGGTGGGTCAGCGAAATTTCGCGAGCAAGGCGCAAGAAGGAATTGGTTCCCAACTGCTGTTCGGCGACATCGAGGGCCTCGGCGCCGATTCTGGCATGTCCCTTCATGATGGAGAACTCCTCGTCCGTCAGTTTGCCCGGCTTTAGAAGTATGGCATCGGGTATCCCCACCTTGCCGATGTCATGCAGCGGCGCCGATTTGCCGAGCAAGTCTATGGTCTCATCGTCGAACACGCCGGCAAAGCGTGGATGGGTGCGTAGATGCTCGGCCAATGCCTTGACGTAGCGCTGGGTGCGCAGAATGTGGGCGCCGGTCTCGTTGTCCCGTGTCTCTGCCAAGGAGGCCAGCGTCAGAATGGTGACATCGCGGGTGAGGTTGAGTTCATTCGTGCGCTCGCGTATGCGTCGGATCATTTCGTTGGTGTGCGCGGCCATGACACCGAATTCATCGTTGCTGCTGATCGGCACATGAGCGTCGTAGTCGCCTGCCCTGACCCGTTCCAGCACGTCGTTCTCCCGATCGAGGAACATATTCAAGTTGCGCGAAAACGACAGGATGACGTTGACCGTCTCAGGCAGAGCCACCATCAATGCGAAACCGAATTCCTTGAGAATTGAGATTCGCGCCTGTTCCAACGAGATGGTGCTGCCGACCTCTACCAGCCAATCGAGATCCTTGTAGACCAGCAACGCAAACAGACCAACCAGAAGGAAAACGACGGCACCCGCAAATAAGGCCAGCTTGGAGGTCAGGGGGAAAAATTTCCCCGACGGACCCAGCATCACGCCTTCGCGTTCGACCCTGTCGGCGATCAGGCGTTCGCGCTCCAGCGCCAGATCGACGGCTGCAAAGAAACCCATTCCCGCAAAACCGGCAAAAACCTTGAAAGCGCTATCCCACGGAAATTCATGGATGGCGAGGTTGTAGGCGCCGACCAAGAGGCCTGCCGCGCCTAGCATGGCCAATTCAAGCACAAATACGCGCCACGCCTGATCGATCAGAGGCGCGGGGCTAACCAGGTGCGCATGCAGGGGCCGGCGCGCGAAGAACGTCAACAACAGCGTGCCGCCGATGCTTGCAATGATCTCTAAGGGATTCAGACCCTCGATATAGGGACAAACGCGAATGCCATAGATCGGCAGGACCACCATTATTGCCAGATAGTGCAGCCCCGCTCTCACGATGGTGTCACCTAGATCCGACGTATGAAACAAAATTATAGTAGCGCAGCCGCCCATTTGCGCACCGGCAACGCCGCTAGTCATTGACGGAGAAAGGGTGTCTGCGGAATGTGGGGCTTGAAGTATAGTTCGCAGCGGACTGGCGGTTGGTTACCGGTCGGGCATAATTCGCTCGGGTTGGGATTGACGCCACCTATGCGGACTTCGCCGAAGGCTTCTGTGGCCGACCTTCAGCAGATTACATAACCGTTGATGAACGGCAGCTTAGCAGCTGGAACCGGCCATTTAATGGCGGCGAATTTTCGAGGCTCAGGGACCGCTAGTGGTCTGGAGTACGTATTGACAACCGCCGTCTGCTGAAACCCAAGCCAGCGTCGGCGTTCCGAAAACGCGAACTCAGACTCCCGTTAAGGGTTGTACGATGCCTGCCCTCATCGGAAGGACGTCCGGGATGCACCGGAAGGCCCCGGTCAGGGCCACACCGAGCATCCGACCGCCCCGGGTCGAGTGAGGATTTGGCGTGATGTAGCATGGCCCTGAGATCCCTCCCAATGGTGCGCATGGTTTTCTGGCTCACCCTCGCCGCCGCGACTGCGTGGCTCCTCTGGTACATGGTAACGGTGCCGGGGGTCTCGTACTCGGATGCGCTTGCGCCGCTCAGCGAGGAGGAGAAGGTCATCGCCGAGAACCTGCGCAGGCATGTCGCGGCCATCGCCAGCCGCGAACACAACCTTTGGCACCGGAGCGCGCTCGAGGAGGCGGCCGAGCACATCGAGCGCACCCTGGCGGGAACCGGATACCTGGTGGCAAGGCAGCCCATCGCGACGGAACTCGGCGAGGTGCGCAATATCGAGGCCGAAATTCGCGGGGCGGAGCGCCCCGACGAGATCGTGCTGGTTGGTGCGCATTACGACTCGGTGACCGGCGCGGTGGGGGCGAACGACAACGGATCCGGGGTCGCCGCCGTGCTCGAGCTGGCGCGTCTGTTGAAGGGTGCGAAGCACGCGCGCACGCTACGGTTTGTCGCGTTCGTGAACGAGGAACCGCCGTTCTTCTACACGGAGGAGATGGGAAGCCGCCACTACGCGCAGCGCTCCAGGCAGCGGGGCGAAAAGATCGTCGCGATGTTCTCGCTGGAGACGATCGGATACTACTCGGACCGTCCGGGAAGCCAGCGCTATCCGTTTCCGCTCGGTTTGTTCTATCCCTCGACGGGCAATTTCATCGCCTTCGTCTCGAATCTTTCGTCCCGAGCGCTGCTGCACGCAGCGGTCGCGAGCTTCCGCCGGCACGCCGGGTTCGCCTCCGAGGCAGCCGCCGCCCCTGCGTTTCTCCCCGGAGTGGACTGGTCCGACCACCGCTCGTTCTGGAAGGAGGGTTACCCCGCACTGATGGTGACCGACACCGCGCTCTACCGCTATCCCCACTATCACACGCTCGGGGACACCCCGGACAAGCTGGACTACGAGCGTCTGGCGCGCGTGGTGACGGGCCTGAAGGCGATGCTGGGGGAGATCGCGAACTCTTGAGAGGGATCGTCGAATCAATTCGACCGCGAAGTTCGAACATCTTGCTGGAGCGCCTCAATAGCGTGCTTGAAGTCGCCCGAACGGCGCGCAATGGATTCATGTTCAGATTTGGCGATTCAGGATGCCGCATTCTGTGCTGCTGCTCGCCGACCGGGTGATCGAATAGATTCCGGCAGCCCGCGATCGACCGGTATGGCACAAACGCGCGGGTGGCCAGTTTTCGGCGATCTGTGACCTCGACGTCGGCGGTCCCGTGAATTCCTGGTGAGCGGCAGGTATTTGGAAACGTGAACTGGCGGTATCGGTAAGGGTTGTACGATGCCTGCCCTCATCGGAAGGACGTCAGGGATGCACCGGAAGGCACATCTTGCAGGAGGTGTCGAACCAGCGGCCTGGCTTTTGCGAGTTCTGGAGGCGTGCGCGCATCGCGGAATCCTCCCGCGATCGTTGCTAGGAGGGCCCGTCGCCGGAAGATCGACCTGCGTCAAGGGCCCTTTCACTGCCCTGCGCGGCCGAGCGCCAGTGGCTATTGATGTAGGCGAGAACCGCCCAGATCTCCTCGTCGGAGAGCACGCCGGCGTACCCCGGCATGTCGCTCCGGTAACCCGCCGCGCAGTGCTGCGCGTAGACCGCCGCGCCGCGCTCCGCCGTCGCGGGCGACACCGCACCTTGAGCGGCAGCAGCGTGGCGGCCCTGTTGTGACGATCGGCCTGGCGCACTGGAGCGGTTGATCAGCACCGCTCAGGCCTCACGTCCGATGGCGGCAGAACGGCCGAAAACCGACCGCTGCGTCGTGCGTCGCTACGCCGAGCCCCAAATCTTCCGCGCAAGTTCGACCAGGTGCGCCAGCTTTCTTTGCTGCTCCCCGACGCTGAATCGGCCGCGC
>Ga0155953_1089_pt2 | contig 19607 bp, 17 predicted proteins | sample RifCSPlowO2_02_FD_107607 | JGI IMG/M metagenome (GOLD analysis project Ga0155953, IMG submission 107607) | Betaproteobacteria bacterium RIFCSPLOWO2_02_FULL_63_19
TGGGCATCAACGGCGCGCGCAGCCATCCCCGCGTCGGAGCGCCAAGCGCTGCTCGACCTTTACACCTCGACCAACGGTACCGGCTGGACCAACAGCACCAACTGGAACCGCCAAGCCGGGACGGAATGCACGTGGTATGGCGTCCTGTGCGACCCAGCGGAGGGCCACGTATTTCAGATCGATCTGCAGCAAAACAACCTTGTCGGCACCTTGCCCTCGCTCGGCGCGCTGACGGCGATGGTGCACTTCGAGGCCGGCGCCAACCAGTTGAGCGGATCGATTCCGTCGCTCAGCGGGGTGACGGCTTTGACGCACTTCGGGGTCCGCGGCAACCTATTGAGCGGATCGATCCCGTCGCTCAGCGGGCTGACGGCTTTAACGGTGTTTTCTGTCCACGACAACCAGTTGACCGGAGCGATTCCCTCGCTCAGCGGGCTGACGTCATTGCAGATCTTCTATGTTCACAACAACCAGTTGACCGGATCGATCCCGTCGCTCAGCGGGCTGACGGCCTTGTCGATGTTCAATGCCGGCCTGAACCAGTTGACCGGCTCGATCCCATCGCTGGGCGGCTTGACCACCTTGCAGCACTTCAGTGTCCGCACCAATCAGTTGACCGGATCGATCCCGTCGCTCAACGGCCTGACGGCTTTGCAGCACTTTGGCGCCAGCAACAACCAGTTGACCGGCTCGATCCCATCGCTCAGCGGGCTGACGGCCTTGAAGGAATTCTGGATCGAGAACAACCTGTTGACCGGGCCCGTTCGCGCGCTGCCGAGCACCTTTGCTGGCGGAACAGGCAAACTGTGCGGAAACAGCCTCGTTTCCAGCGGTGACTCGGCCATCGATTCGGCTTGGACGACCGCGACCGGGAGCGACTGGCTCGCTTGCCAGACGACCGCCGCGTCGCTCACGGTGAAGCTCACGGGTACTGGCTTCGGTGACGTTGCTTCCAGCCCCTCGGGGATTTCCTGTTACGCGCCAATCCCGGGCTACAACTACTTCGCGGCGCCCGATTGCACCGAAACGTATGCCGGCGGTAGGAGCGTGACGCTGACGGCGACCCCGTCTGAGGGCAGTACGTTTGCCGGTTGGAGTGACGCCTGTACAGGCACGGGAACCTGTATCGTGACCGTGGATGCGGCGAAAACCGTATCGGCCACGTTCAGTAGTGATGTCCCGATCGTTGGAGACCCTGCTAAGCCCCTCACGAAACCGCCGGTGGCGCAAACCTCCTACGTGGTCACAAGTGGGGCGATGGCCGATGATGCTGCTACGACCAATGTCGAGGGGACTCTCGGCAATGCCACGGTGACGGTGCAACTGGACTTGAGCAAGGTCCTACCAGCCTCGTTCGCGGCGGATGCCAGCTACAACGTTTACGTCGCCGCGCTGGTCCCCGGTCGCCAGCTCGCCCGAGCAGTCGATCTGTGGTTCGTGGGCGTGAAAGCCGTCGATACGACTGACTGGCAGGAATTGACCTCGCCGATCGCCAGCTATTTGCAGAATGTGGCGTTGGGCAGCGTGGATCAGCAGATCCTGATCGAAATCGTCCGCGACACGGACATCACCACGCTGATCGGCACCGAGGTCTACATTGGCTACGGCACCAGCGATGACGAGATGCTCAGGGAGCGCCGCTATCGCGGGGTGTTCATCGTGGAGTAGCCGGCGAACGCGCCACCGTGCTCTACATCATTTATCAGGAAGACCGTCCTGACGGGGCCGCGATCCGCGCCGCACAGCGCAATGCGCATCTGGCGTACCTGGAGCGCCACAGCGGTATCGTGGTCCTGGGCGGTGCGCTGCTCGACGAAGACGGCGCAACCCGCACCGGGAGTGTTCTCGTGATCAACGTTTCCGGACGCGCGGCTGCCGAGGAATTTTCCGAGAACGAGCCGTTCCGCAAGGCCGGTCTGTTCAGAACGGTAAGGATCTCGCGCATGCGCCGCGGCCAGTGGAATCCCGAGGCGGCGCCGAAGTCAGCCGAAGGAAACTGAGGCCGACGGACTCGCTGTGCAAATGCACGGCGGTGGTGAACGCGTGCTGCCGGTTTCGACGTGGCGTGTTCAACCCGACTTCCTCATGACCTCGACGCCCGTTTCCGAAACCCGGATCATTGCCGACAGCAGCGCACAGCCTGCGGCCGGATCAGCGGCGCCCACGCGCAGCGTATATACCCCGCCCGGTTCGAGCCTTGCCGGGGAGGCTGCCGCGAGCGGTTCACCTTCGGCGAGCGAGTGGCCGATCCGGTGGCCGACGACTTCGCCGATCACGGGATGCGGGGCCAGGCCAGCCGGCGTTGCGGCGCGGGCGAGTTCGGCGCCGTCGGCACCGGGTCGCGCCGCGGCGAGCAGCGCATCGAGCGCCTGCCGCGCGGCCGCCAATGCCGGGCTGGCGGCCTGCGCGAATGTGACGAACGCATCGGCCCAGTAGCCCATGTACTTGACCGCGATATAGGCGAGCATCGGATCACTCCGGTCCGCAATAACGCCGTAGAAGGGCAGCAGCGTCGCGCCGCCGTCGACGCTGAACAGCACGCGGACATCGTGCGCGGCCTGTGCACGCGCGGCACGTTCGGCCTCGATGGCTGCGGACATGCCGTCGGCGCCCGCGCGCCACGCGCGCTGCATTGCATCCGCCGCGGCATCGACTCTATGGCAGGCCTCGCGCAGCATGACCAATTCGCGCGGCCGTCGGAACCGCAACCGCGAATCGAGCACGCCTGTTGCCGGTTCCAAGGCGAGGCGCGCGCCGGCGCTCGCTTTCATCGTCTCGAGAAAGGTGGGCCGCATCAGTTCGCGGCCGAGCAGCCCGACCGGAGCAGGGTTCGCACCTTCTCGCGCACAGAACTCGTCGAGCCACGGATCAAAGACCTCCGACCAGCTCCAGCCCGAATGCACATCGCCGATCCAGGTCATGAGTTTCATCGCCGCGACGTCCCGCGGGCTCATTGAAATCAGCAGCCGCGGTGCGCCCTGTCGCGGCAGCAGCGCGAGGGCCCAGCGCAGGCGTGGAATGAAGTTGGTCAGCCACGCGAGCTCGCGGTGTTCGGTGGCATCGCCGTAGGCGAATATCGCGCGCCAACCGCGCTCGTCCATCAGCTTATTGGCGGCGGCCATGCGGATCTGAAATTCGTCGGCCGGCATCCGGTCTGAGTCGAGCCCGTAGGCACCCAGCAGCACGACCGGATGCATCGTCGCCACGCCCGCGCTCATAGGGCAATCCTGTCGGGGCGGGCCGACTCCGCGCTGAGCGCGCGTGCACCCTCCGGCGTGACGACGACCGGCTCGCCGCACATCAGGTAGCCGGTTTCCGGAATGTACTGGTTCGGATGCATGACGAAGACCATGCCTTCCTCCAACACCGTCTTGTTGCTGGCGTCGACGTCGCCGGGCAGATTCGAGGTCAGTCCCAGCCCATGCCCACGCACCCTCATGTAGGGGGGGCGGCAGTACTCGCCGTAACCCGCTTCGCGCAGCGATCCGTTCATGACCTCGGTGACCTCCGCAAGCGTCGCGCCGGGAACGGCCGCCTTCTGACCGCGCCGCATCGAGTCCTGCAGTATCGCGAACTTCTCGTCGTACGCGGGGGGACCCGAGCCGATCGCGACCGTGCGGCAGATCTGCACGAACTGCCCTTCAAAACTCGGCGTGATTTCTGCGAGGATGATGTCGCCCTCTTCGAGCACGCGCGAGCCGGCGGCGCGCACCGCGTGGTTGTGCTGCGAGGCGCTCATCAACAGGAAATTGTCGTCGCCGCCGAGCGCCTTCATATGGCAGTAGATGTCGCCGGCCAGTTCGTACTCGCGCACCCCGGGTCGGGCCACCTCCAGCAGCCGGCGATAGCCCCGCTCGGCGATCCAGGTCGCTTTTTGGGCGCGCTCCAATTCATCGTTGCTGCGGCAGCGTGCGATATGACGGATAAGGCCATCGTGAACGCGCGCGCGAGCCCCGAGGACCTGGTGCAGGCGCTCGGAGAGCGCCAGCGGCAGAAGAGAGACTCCGTCGATCGCGATGCGTTCGGCACGGAGCCCTTCGCGTTTCAGTGCACCGGCGAGCGCCTCGACGAGATCAACAGCGCCGATCGTCGTTTCCGTGCTCGAGGCTGCTTCGGCGCGACGCCGGTCCCAGTCCGGGGTGATGATCAGCGCGGCTGTCGCATCGCGCCGCACGATCACCGCCGAAGGCGCCATGGGCTTGACGTCGCTGAGCACGAAGACGGTGTTCGGTTCCAGGAAGGAGTGAAAGCCCGACGATACGCTCACCAGGGCATCGCATTTCTCCGCGGCGAGCCATTCTGCGACCCGCTCGCGCCGCCCGATCGATATTCTCATGCGCTAATCTCCTTTCAGCGCCATCGGCTGTGGCGAATCTCCGCGCGGCGCACGACTTCGTTGAGGAACACCGCCATCAACGCCAGCATGCCCGTCAGCGCGAACAGGTTGTGGGGTTCGAAGCTCTCGGTGTAGAGCTCGGTGTAATAGCCGATCCCGCCCGAAGACACGTAAAGCTCGGAAAGCAACACCCCCAGCAGGGTGGCCGTCATGCCAAGCCGCATGCCGGTGAAGAAACTCGGCACCAGGTGGGGGAAGGTGATCCGGCGAAACACTTGCTGCTTGGTGGCGCCCATCGAATACGCGCTGCGAAGCAGGCCCGTCGGCACCGTGCGCAGGCCGGCGACGACGTTGACGATGATCGGGAAAATGCCGTGGCTGAAGCCGAAGGCAACCTTGGACGCGGGACCCGGGCCGAAATACAGCACGAACAATGGCAGGATCGTGATCTGTGGAATGGCGTACGCGAGCAGAATGATGGGATAAAGGCTGCGGTAGGTCATTCCGCTTGCGCCGACGCCGACACCGACCGCCAGACCGAACACCACTGCGAGCAGGAACGACAGACCCAGCTCCCAGAGCGTCGTCACGACGGCCCGCATGACCCCTTTGTCATCGAACAGATCTCCGGCGGCCGCGAACACCGCCGACGGCGGACTGGTAAACAGTTCGTCGGTCGAATGGCGGGCGGCTACCTCCCAGAGCAGCATGGCGAGGATCACGAATGCCAGTTGCGACACCACCGGGCGCGCCAGGAATCGCAGGATCGAGGCTGCGGTCGCGTTCATTCGTTCAGGCGCCCCGGCGTCGCAGCTCCAGCGCGGCGACGATGGTGTTGAGCAGCGTCGCCAGCAGCACGACGATCACGATATACGCGAACATCTTCGGCGTCTCGAGCGCCTCGGCATACCAGACGATGCGGTGTCCCAGACCGGCGAGCGATGCGATCGACTCGCTGCCGATGATCGACAGGAAGGTCAGGATGAAACCCATGCGGTAGCCGGTGATCATGATCGGCAGCGCCGCCGGAAAAAGGATGCGCACGAAACGCTGCTTCGGACTTGCGCCCATCGAAGCGGCGAGCAGGAGCAGCCGGCGATCGACAGTCGCGAAGCCGGTGATCGTATTCAACGCGATCGGAAAGAATCCGAACATGCCGCCATGAACGATTTTCGACTCGGGCCCGAGACCGAAATAGAGCACGGTCAGCGGGTAAAAGACGATGATCGGGATCGCGAAGAATGCCGCGAACAGCGGTTCGAAAACGCGGGTCGACCATCGGGTCGTGCTGACCGCGAATCCGATCAGCGTTCCCGATACCACCGCTGCGGTGTAGGCAAGCACGAGTTCGAACAGCGTGATCGTCAGATCGGCCCAAAGCGATCCGTCGGCGATCATCTGCCCGAGTTCCTCCATGACATCGACAGGATTCGGCAGGAAGATCGGATTGATTAGACCGGTGCTCGTCACCAGCACCCATGTGAGGAGCACGGCTGCAACAAATCCGGCCTGGATCAGGCGACTGGTTGTCGTTTGGTTCATTCGGGTTCAGTCGATTGTCGAAGGCACCTGCTGTTCGCGCATCGCCTTTCGGATTTCGTCGCGCAATTGCGCGTATAGCGAGTTGCGCAGCCGCGCGAACCGGTCGGTGGTCATGAAGTCGGGGCCGCGCGGGTGCGGTTCATCGATGGTCATGATCTCCTTGATCGATCCCGGACGCGCGGTAAACACGGCGACGCGATCGGCGAGAAAAACGGCCTCCGCAAGGCTATGGGTGACGAACACGATCGTCTTGCGCGTCGTCGCCAGCATCTGGGACAGGTCCTCGCCAAACACCATTCGCGTCTGCTCGTCGAGCGACGCGAAAGGTTCGTCCATCAGCAGAATCTCGGTCCCCAGACTCAGCGCTCGCGCCAGACTGACGCGTTGCTTCATTCCGCCGGAGAGCTGGTCCGGAAAATGCGCGGCGAAATCCTGCAGGTTGACCGTCGCGAGCGCAACACGGGCGCGGGGCTCCCGCTCCGGTTTCGCGACCCCCTGGAATTCGAGGCCGACCATGATGTTCTCGAGCACGGTGGCCCAGGGCAGCAGCGTGCTCTCCTGGAACATGTACGCGATCTTGGCCGGCATCGGTCGTGTAATCGGTTCGCCGTCGATCAGAGCGCGCCCTGACGAGGGGGTGAACATGCCACCGATGACGTTCAGCAGCGTCGATTTGCCGCAGCCCGACGGACCGATCAGGCACAGCATTTCGCCGTGAAAAACCTCGAGCGAGATTCGATCGAGCGCTCGCACATGGTGCGCGGGATCGTCACCACCGAAGGTGTGCTCGACCGCCTCGACTCGGATCGTCACCGGTCTGGAATCGGAATCTGCCGCCACAAGAGCTCGATGCGGAGATCTGACAGTATCAGGAGATACGCGGCGCGCCGGACGGGGCCGGCGCGCCCTTTCACCTCGGGCTAACGCGACGCCGGGATGAACTCCTCCGTGTACAGCACTTTGGGGTCGGGCTCGGTCGGCAGGATACCGAGCTCGACGAAGGACTTCAGCAGCGTCTTGACCGCCGGCGCATCGAACTTAAGATCGGTCGTCATCATCGGCATGATGGCGTCGTACTCGCGGCTCGCGAGATCCGGCGGCAGTTTGGTGATCTTGCTCGAAATGCGCAGCGTCTCGTCCTTGTTCTTGCGCATGAATTCGATGACCTCGATCCAGGCCTTCAGGAACGCGCGGATCTGATCGGGCCGCTCAGCGATCATCTTGTTCGTCGCAAAAACCACATGCGTGTGAAAGTCCTTGATGAAATCGCCGAACGAGAGCAGCACATGTGCGTCACCGGTTTTTTCCAGCCGGTAGCCGACGGAGGCGGACATGACGAAGCCGTCGACCTGGCCGCGCTTCATTGCCGCGATGTTGCCGGGAAGCCGGCCGAGCGGCACGGTCTGAATTCCATCCGGGCCCCATCCCTGGCGCCGTGACAGTTCCCGCGTCAGCCAGTAGGTCAGCGAGGCGTTGGTCGATACGCCGATCTTGGCGCCCTTAAGGTCTGCCAACTTCTTGACCGGCGATTTGGAGCCGATGATCAGCCCCATGCTGAGCGGGGCGTCGGCGAACGCCGCAACAGCCTTCGCCGGAATCCCCTTTGCCATGAATCCCATGCCGGGTCCGGAACCCAGGCTCATGTCGATGGCATTTGACGCCAGGCCCTGCTGCATCTTCGCGTCGCCGCCGTAACCGAAGACCTCGATTTCAAGCCCGTGCTTCTTCCAAATACCGGTCTCGGTTCCGATCTCCGCCGGCGTGAAGGTGAATGGGTGCGGCACCGACTTGCCGAGCCGTATCTTTTCCAGCGCCTGGGCGCTCGCCGTCATCAGCAGCATCGCCGCTGCCACCGCGATGGCAATCAACCGTCCAATTCCCTGGCCCAGACTGTTTCTTTGCATTTGCATTTCTCCTCCGAGATTCGCCGTCGTGTTTGTCGAACCATTGCGACCGGATTGCGGGTTCGCCGATCTTGACTGTCGACGTCGGGCAGTTGCGCAGGCCGCCGCACGCGTGCGGACCTATTATAGGACGCATCGATCGTGCAATGGAATCCTATTAAGGACTGTGCGGGTCTTGGTCGTGGAACGTCGATCGCACCTGGAATGGGGCGCCTTGCGCGATCTGGCCCCGGGAATCTGAATGTCGCCCTTCACGTTCTGCGTTTGTGCGGCGCTGCACAGTGCCGATGCCGCCAGCTCGACTTCGCTTCGGTCCGGGGTGGATTTGGCACAGGCGCCATCGAAGGATAGAATGGCCCGGTCCGCCACGATGTCGCCCGTCAGAGGCGTACGGGTTCAATCTCGAGCAGAGGAGGCAGCCATGCGCGTCATCGATTCGCATTTCCATTGGTATCCGAGATCCGTCTTCGAAGAACTCTGCAAGCGCAAAACCGGATATCCGCGTGCCGAACTCAACCCGAAGAATGGAAGTTACATCGTCCATACAGCGGATGGAAAGCAGCGCAGCTACTCGTGGGCCATCTGGTTCGAACTCGATCAACTGCTGGCACATCAGAACGCCCATGGTCACCAGATGGATGTGGTCTGCTCGCTGGGACCTTTCAGCGCCTATTTCTCGGAGACGTCGGTGGCCGAGGGACTGGCTTCGGCGCAGATGTGGAACGAGGAAATGGCCAATGCGCAAAGAAAGCATGCCGGCCATTTGTGGGCAAGCGGGGTGGTGCCGCTGCAGGACACCAGGATCGCGATTGACGAGTTGGACCGTTCGATCAACAAGCTCGGCCTGATCGGCGTCAACATCCCGGGGAGCATAGGGGCGACGGGGCGGATCGACGACCCACGGCTCGAACCGTTCTACGACCGGGTCGAGGAACTTGGCGTGCCGCTGTTCGTGCACCCGACCGACGCCGCGTTCGAGGAGATTCTCGACGGCTACGACGGTGCGCTGTACAACAGCCTGGGACGCGTGATCGACGTGAGCGTTTGTGCCTACCGGCTGGTGCTCTCGGGCATCATGGAGCGCCATCCGGACCTCAAGGTATTCATGTCACATACCGGTGGCGCGTTGCCGTACCAGGCCGGACGAATGGACAAGAATTCCAAGTCCGCGAAACTGCCGAAGCTGCCGAGCGTTTATCTTCGTCGCATGGTCACCGATACCGTGTCGCCGCACGCGATCGGCGTGAAATTCGCCGTCGAGTTCTACGGCGAAGACCATGTGATGTATGGCAGCGACTACCCGTGCTGGAATCCGGAAAGCGCGCTGCGGACCCTCGAAGAGGCGGGCTTCTCGAAGGCGGTCCAGCAGAAAATCATGTACGACAACGCGCGGCGCATCCTCGGATTGAAGGATCCAGTCGAAGCCCCGTTGCGGGACAACGTACCGGCCTGATCAACGGTCGCGTCAAGAAGGCGAGGGTTCCGGAGGGGGCCTTCGTCGTCTTTGCGAACGAGGCCGGGGAGACGGCGCGATGGTTTTTCAAAGCGCGAAGGAGGATAGAAGAGATGATCAGAAGATTATTCAGAAGCGGATTGCGAGCGGTTCTGCCCGCTCTCGCGGTCGGGACGCTTGTCTGGGGAGGCGGTTCCGCCCAGGCGGCGAAATTTACGCCGGAAAAACCGTCCATCAAGCTCGGCCTGCCGGTTGCGGCCGTCACGTTTCTACCCATCTACGTCGCCAAAGAGCAGAAGTATTTCGAGGACGAAGGGCTGAAGGTGGACTTGCTGATCTTTCGCGGCGGGACGGCGATGGTGAAAGCACTGATCGGCGGATCCGTAGATATCGGTCTGACCGCCTTTGCCGGCGTCAGCGTGGGAATCAAGGCCGGGCAGCCGCTCAAGGTGTTTTACGGTGGATACAACATGCCTGTATTCGAGTGGTGGGCGATTCCCCGCATCAAATCCATCAAGGATTCCAGGGGAGCGAGGTACGGCGTGTCCACCATCGGCTCCTCGACCGATTTTCTGACGCGCTATGCGCTCACGTCCAACGGCATCAATCCCCGGACAGAGGTCAAGATCATCCAGGGCGGCGCCTCCGGCGCCCGATTGGCGGCGATGGACGCGGGTCAGCTGGACGTCAATATCTTCTCCTCCCCGCAGAAGTTCATGTCCGCGGACAAGGGATACAACCGGATTCTGCGGCAGCGCGATCTGGCGGATGACTATCCGTTCCACACCTTTTTCACGTTGGAATCCTACATCGCCGCCAATCCCAACACCCTCAAGGCGTTTCTGAGAGCGCAGATTCGCGGTATCCGCAAGGCCAAGTCGGACCCGGCCGCTGCCAGAGCGGCGCTGGAAAAATGGGTCAAGGTCAATCCCAAGTACACCAAGCGCACGATTGACGATTTCATCGACGACATTCACGAGGACGGCCGCATGCCCAGCGCCAAGGGCATGAAGGTCTTTTTCGATCAGGGCATCATGTCCGGGGCGTACAAGGAACAATGGCCCGAGTCGAAGTACCTCTACCGCGGACTGTTAGACTCCTACCAGAGCTGGAAGCCATAGAAGCATCCTCGTCAAGCGAGCCCCCCGCGTGGCGGGGCGCAACACCGCGCGTCGCGCCCCGGGGGCGGCTTTTCCCGCCTACGCAAATTGAGCAATGGTTCGTGTTTCGATGATTCCCGGCATCGGCGAGGGGGAAGATTTGGCGTAATGGATTGTGCGGCCACGGTGCGGCGCTCTGCCCGACCTCAGTCGCACCGGATGATGTTTTATGGCGCACATTCAAATTGAAAACCTGAGCATCACGTACCAAAGCCCCCAAGACGGCAAACCGTTCGTGGCCGTGGATTCGGTCAACCTGACGATCGATCAGGGCGAGTTCGTCACCATTGTCGGCTCCAGCGGCTGTGGCAAGAGCAGCATGTTGATGGCCATTGACGGCCTGATTGCGAAGGAAGGTCGTGTGTTGGTCAACGGCCGCGAGGTCAACGCACCGGGGCCGGAACGTGCCATGGTCTTCCAGGAATTTGCGCTGATGCCGTGGCGATCGGTATTGCAGAATGTGCTGTTCGGACTGGAGCTGCAACGCTGGAAAGGGGGCGACCGGATCAAGCGCGCGCGTCATTACGTCAACCTGGTCGGGTTATCCGGGTTCGAGGATTATTACCCCCACCAGCTTTCCGGCGGTATGCGTCAGCGGGTCGGCATCGCCCGTGCGCTGGCGGTGGACCCGGAAATCCTGTTGATGGACGAGCCCTTTGGCGCGCTGGACGCCCAGACACGGGACGTCATGGGCGACGAATTACTGAAAATCTGGGATCGCGAAAAGAAGACGGCCCTGTTCGTCACCCACAGTATCGATGAAGCGATCTTCCTCGGCGACAGGGTCGTCGTGATGCAGAAGGGCCCGGGCCGAATCAAGGTAGTCATCAAGATCGATTTTCCCCGGCCGCGCGCAGTGGAATTGCGCGACGAGCCGGAGTTCGCCACGTACCGCCGCCGAATCCGGGATCTGTTGAGCACCGAGGTACAGGAGCTGCAAAGAATCAAGGAGGATTCTCATGGCTGATTCGGCGCCGAAGGCCGGCCGGGACGTCTCGTCGTTCTCGGCGGACTCGCGCTGGCATAAGCCGGTGGTGGGGCTGATCTCGGTCGGGCTGTTTCTGGCTGTTTGGGAAATGGCGCCCAGGCTGGGGTGGATCGACCCGTTTTATACCAGCGCTCCGGCGCGAATGTATTCCGTCGGCCTCGAGGTATTTCAATCGGGCGAGCTGATGGAAAATATCCGCGTCAGCCTGGTGGAATTCTGTTGGGGGTTCGCACTGGCCCTGCTCGCGGGAATTCCACTGGGGCTGTTGCTGGGCACGAACGCCACCGCGCGTGCGTTGTTGGATCCCCTAGTGACGGCGCTTTATTGCATGCCTCGCCTCGCGCTGCTCCCGGTGATCATCATGTGGCTCGGAATCGGGATGGAGTCCAAGGTGGTGGTGGTGCTGATCGGCGCGGTGCTGCCGATCATTGTCAACACCATGGCCGGTATTCGGGAAGTTGACCCGAACTGGGCGCGGGCGGCCGTCTCCTTCGGGGCGAGTCGTCTGGACGTGTTCGTCAAGGTGCTGCTGCCCGGCTCGGTGCCTGCGGTGCTGACGGGTGTCAGGCTCGGGCTCGGTCGGGGCATCCTCGGCGTGGTGATCGCCGAGATGTACGTCTCCGTCGCCGGGGTGGGTCATCTGATCGTCACCTATGGCGCGGCGATGCGCGTCGATCATCTGGTCTTCTACTCCATGCTCGTCTCCGTATTCGGATTCGCCGCCGTCACTGCTGTAGGGAAAGTGGAGGAAAGACTGCAATCGTGGAGAGGCGACTGATGGTCATCTTCGCCCGGTTCAAATCGTTCTGGCTGGGGACCCTGTCCTTTGCGGTGCTGCTGGTGCTGTGGGAGTCGCTCGTGCGGCTGGGCTGGATCAATCCGTTCCTCACCTCCAGCCCGACGGATATCGCGGTGCATTTCGTGCGGCAGACGCAATCCGGAGAGCTTTCGGTCAATCTCGGTGTGAGTCTGCTGGAGTTCGCGCTGGGCTTCGGCGGCGCGGTGGTGGCCGGCATCCTGATGGGCATTCTGATGGGTTGGTACAGGCTGCTGGAATATACCCTGGAGCCGTTCGTGTGGTTTCTCTATTCGGCGCCGCTGATCGCCTTCTATCCCTTGTTCGTCATCTGGCTCGGCCTCGGCGCACCCACCGTGATCGCGATTACCTTCCTGTTTTCCTACGCGCCGATCCTGGTGAACACCGCCAGCGGCGTGAAGACGGTGGACAAGGAGCTGTTGCGCGCGGCGATTTCGTTCGGCGCGCGGCGCTCGGACCTGTTTTTCAAGGTGGTACTGCCCGCTTCGGTGCCGATGGTGATGGCCGGGCTGCGGCTCGGGGTGGGCAGGGCGCTGCTGGGCGTGGTGGTTGCGGAGCTGTTCGGGGCCACGGCCGGCCTGGGATATTCCATCAACTATTACGGCGCGTTGATGCAGACCACTGACATGTTCGTATCCCTGGTGGTGATTCTGGTGTTGGGGGTGGGGTTCACGCAGGGAGTCGCCATGTTGGAGCATCGCTTCGACTCCTGGCGTGTCGGACACGAACAGTGAGACGCCCGCGAACGGGCGGCGCGACTGGCCCGCGGGGCGATGATGCGGGCCGGGCGCGAATTCTTCTCCGGAGCCCCCGTGCGCAGGTGAAACCCGGTGGCATCAATGCGATGAGGTGTGCATGACGTTGAATGTGGCGGTCGATATCGGTGGAACCTTCACCGATTGCATCGGTTACGACGATGAAGCGGCGCGGGTTGTCAGCTCCAAGAGTTCCACCACCCCCACCGATCTGACGCAGGGAATTCTGCGGTGCTTCGAAAAAGGCGGGCTGGACGTGCATGCCCTGGACACGTTCGTCCATGGCTCGACCATTGCAATCAACACCGTCATCGAGCGCAAAGGAGCGCGCACGGCCCTGGTGGTGACGAAGGGAACCCGGGACGTCTACAAGATCGGTCGCGGCAACCGGCCGGAGGCCTACAACATCTTCTTCAAGCGCCCGCAGCCGTTGGTCCCGCGCCATCTGACTTTCGAGATCGAGGAGCGGATGTTGCCATCGGGCGAAGTGCTGACTGCCTTCGACGTTCAGCAGGCGCGTGAGGTGGCGCGAGCGATCGCCGCAGAAAGCGTGGCGGCAGTGGCGGTCTGTTTTCTGCATTCCTGGGCCAATCCGTCGCACGAGGCTGAGATGGGCAGGATTCTGGCCGAGGCGCTGCCCGGCTGTTATATCTCGCTTTCACACGAGATCCTGCGCGAGTACGGCGAGTATGAACGCACCTCGACCACCGTGATCAACTCGTACATCGGCCCCAGGATAAGCGGGTACGTGGACGACCTCGAGGGGGTGCTGGAAAAGCGCGGCTTCGAGGGCAACCTGCTGATCATGCAGTCCAACGGCGGGGTCATGTCTCCGCTGACGGCGAAGCGGGTGACGGTGGCGATGCTGGAGTCCGGTCCGGTGGGCGGGTTCATCGCCGCCGCGCGCACGGGAGAGGCGCTGGGATACGACAACGTGATCGCCTTCGACATGGGCGGCACGACGGCGAAGACCAATCTCATCCGCGACAAGGTGCCTCAGTTGGCGCACGGTTATTACATCGGCGGCTACGCGACCGGCCAGCCGATGATGCTGCCGGTCATCGACACCATCGAGGTGGGCTCCGGCGGGGGAAGCATCGGTTGGGTGGACGAGGTGGGCGCGCTGAAGGTGGGGCCTCGCAGCGCAGGGGCCGAACCGGGCCCCGTCTGCTACGGCAAGGGCGGCGGGGAACCGACGATTACCGACGCCAACCTGGTACTGGGCCGGCTCGGCGCCGCGGATTTCCTGGGCGGCGAAATGCCGCTTGATCTGGAGGCCGCGCGGGCCGCCATCGAGCGCAACGTCGCCACGCCGCTGGGGGTGGGCGCAGTGGAAGCGGCGCAGGCGATGCTCAAGATCGCCATCATGAATATGTCGCTCGCGGTGCGGGGAGTTTCGGTGGAGCGCGGCTACGACCCGCGCGATTTCGTCATGGTGGCCTTCGGCGGCGCCGGACCGCTGCACGCGGTGGAAGTGGCGCGGGAGCTGCATATTCCCACCGTGATCGTGCCCAATTACCCGAGCCAGTTCTCCGCACTGGGTATGCTGCTGGCCGATGTCCAGCACGATTACGTGCGCACCTATTACAGAAAGCTGGGCGAGGCCGATTTCCAGGAACTCAAGAAAATTGCCGACGAGTTGACCGCGACGGGTCTGCAAACGTTGCGGGACGATTCCGTCGCGGAAAAGGCGGCGGGCTTTCAGTGGTTTCTCGACATCCGCTACGCGGGCCAGGACTTCGCCATTCCGGTACCGATCCGGCTGGAGTTCGTGCTCGAGTCCGACGGGGGGGCCATCCGGCGGGCCTTCGACGCTTTGCACGAACGCCGCTACGGCTACCAGAGCCCGGAAAAAGAGGTGGAAATCGTCAACGTCCGGCTCAACGCCGTCGGCAAACGGCCGCAGCCGAATTTTCCTCAGATCGCCGTGGGAGAAGGGGCGGAAGCGCTGCGAGGGACCCGGCAGGTATTCGTCGAGGGCTCCCCCGTTCCGGTGACATTCCACATTCATGACCGTGCACGGCTTGCCGCGGGCCAGCGCATCGCCGGTCCGGCGGTGATTCAGGAATACGCATCCACCACCATGCTGTTTGCCGGTGACAGTGCGACCGTGGCCGGCACGGGGGAACTGATGATCCAAGTCGGGAGCTACCCAGATGGCCGTTAAAGGAAAGCTGGATCTGGTCACGCTGGAGGTCATTCGCAACAGCCTTCCGGCAATTTCCAACGAGATGTCCTACGTGCTGCAGCGCGCGTCGTTCAACATGATGATCTACGAGGTGCGCGATTACTGCTGCGGGCTGCTGGACGTAGAGGGCAGGCTGCTGTCGCAGAACACCGGCGGCGTTTCTCATTTCGTCTCCGACTTGGGAGAGGTGATCAAGGACGGTGTGCAGCGCTTCGGCGTGGACGGTTTCAAACCCGGCGATGTGGTGATCACCAACCACCAGCGGGTGGCGGGCCAGCACCTGAACAACATCATGATTTATTCGCCCGTGTTTCTGGACGGCGAGCTGCTCGCGTTTCCGGCGATCCGCGCTCATTGGGTGGACGTAGGCGGGCAAAGCACGGGCTTTGGCGCCCGCAACGCCACGGACCCCTGGCTGGAAGGGCTGCAAATCGACCAGATCAAGCTCTATGACGAGGGCAAGCTCGATGAAAAGGTGTGGTCTCTGATCCGCGACAACATACGCTATCCGGATTCATCGCTGGGCGACCTGCAATCACAGATCGCCGCCTGCCGGCTGGCGGAAAAACGGGTGCAGGAGCTGTTCCGGCGCTATGGCCGCGACGTCGTGTGGGCTGCGGTGGAACGCATATTCGAGCAGACCGAGGCGCGCTGCCGCGAGGTGGTGGAAAAAATGACCGATGGCGTCTACGAGGCGTCCTCGCTCTTCACTGGCAGCGCGTACGACAATCACGAACCGGTGCAGGTCAAGGTCAAGGTCACGATCAAGGGCAGCGACATGACCATCGACTTGAGCGGGTGCTCGGGACAGCGCCGCGCGCCGATCAACGGCCGCACCAGGGCCGCGCCCGTCATCGCCTACAAGGCGCTCACCAATCCCCTCGAACCGGTCAACGAGGGTTCCTTCCGGCCGCTCGAGGTGATCATCCCGGAGGGCAACTTCATGATGGCGCAATACCCTGCTCCGATGGCCAGTTGGAGCACCGTGCTGCCGACGGTCATCGACACGATCTTCAAGGCACTCGCACCCATGATGCCGGACCGCGTGCCGGCCGGACACCTGGGGGTGTTGGGCGGAACGGTGGTCTTCTTCGGCGCCAATCCGCGGACCGGCGAACGCTTCGTCACACAGAGCATCGAGGGGGGCGGCTGGGGAGGACGCCCTTGGGAGGACGGCGAATCGGCTTCGGTGTCGGTCTGCCAGGGCGATGTGCGCAATGCGCCGATCGAAAAGATGGAGCTGCGCTGGCCGATTCTGGTCCAGCACCGCGCACTGCGCCCCGATTCGGGCGGGCCGGGCAAGTATCGTGGGGGCCTGGGACTTTCCACGCGAGTCAAGGCGCAGGTGGAGGGGAGCTGGACGCTTCCCCAGACCGGCCGCCGCCCCTATCCCCCGGAAGGGCTGGCGGGAGGAAAGCCGGGCGATCCGTCGGATGCCCTGCTGCGGCTGCCTGGGGAGGAAGCGTTCAAGAGCGTCAATGCCGTGCGCCAGGCCGTGCCCGAAGGTTCCGAAGGAATGGTCTACACGGCGGGCGGCGGCGGTTGGGGCGACCCGCTGGAGCGCGATCCGGCCCTGGTCGCCTGGGATGCCCTGGAAGGATATGTTTCGCAGCAGGCTGCACGCTCCGAATACGGCGTCGTGCTGGAGCCGGGCACGCTGCAAGTGAATATCGAAGAATCCCGGCGGCTGCGCGAACGCATGCGCGCCGCCCGCACCGCGGCCGATGCCGGCTGACCCCCGGCGCCTCGCGCCCGTCGACCGATCCACGCGCCCGAGCGAAAACACTACGGGGAGAACCGATGACTGGGAAAGAAGCCGCTTTCGAAAGGTTCAAAGGTATGCTGGAGCGCGAAAAATTGGATGGCTTGCTCGTCTATTCCCGCGGCACCACCAATATTCTTCGCCCCAATTATTTCCGGTACATCACTGGGGTCCGGCCGGTGGGGCCTCACAACGCTTTCCTGATGTCGCGTTCCGGCAAGACTGCCGTGCTGATCCAGCCCGAGTGGGACGCAGCGCGCGTGGCCCGTCAAGGCCGGGTGCAGGAGGTGCGTGGCACCGCCGACTTTACGCGGGACGTGGCGCGGTTGCCGGCGCAACTGGGCATCAAGGGGCCTCTCGGGGTCGTGGGCGGAAACGAAATGACCCTTGACCTGTACGACGGCATCGCGCGCAAGCACCGCATTGCCAATCTCGACGAAGGCTTCGAGGAGATTGCGCTGCAGCGTACCGAAGAGGATCGCGCCATCGCCCGCCGCTCCTGCGAAATCGCTGAAATCGGCTTTCAGGCGTTGCTGCACGCCTGCCGGGTCGGCGCGCGCGAGATCGAACTGGTCGCGGAAACCGAGTACGCAATGCTCAAGGAGGGGGCGGACGAGTGCTTCATCCTGATGAGTTCCGGCAAGCGCAACCGCGCGATGCATCCCCCGAGCGATCGCAGGCTTGCCGACGGGGACGTCGTGATCCTGGAGCTCACGCCTGTGTACCAAGGCCATTTCAGTCAGCTCTGCCGCACCATTCAGCTGGGACGGCCCGACCCCGTGCTCGCGGAAAAGATGGACATGCTGAAGCGCGCCTTCGAGGCGGGATTGAGCGAAGTTCGGGCGGGCGCTCCGGTCGCGGGGATGTGCAAGGCGATCAACAAGGTCGTCTCGGACGCCGGCTATGGCGAGTGGTGCTACCCGCCGCACATCCGCACTCGCGGCCACGGGTTCGGAGTCGGCTCCATCAAGCCCGGCGGCGTGCTCGACGAGCAGAACCGGGAAAATTTCCGCGCGGGGCAAGTGCTGGTGGTGCATCCAAACCAGTTCGTGAGCGAGGTGGGTTACCTGGCCTGCGGCGAGACGGTGCTGGTGACCGAGACCGGCTGCGAACGGCTGACCGATCGCGAAGGCAAGTCCGGACTGTTTGCCGTGGAGGTCTGACCATGTACACGTTGCAGCCGAACCTGAAACTCGGCAGGGATGTCTGGGACCACGTCAACATGCCGGCCGAGGAATTCGCCGGACGCATCGAGCGCCTGACCGCGGCGATGCGCCGGCGCAAGCTCGATGCGCTGCTGCTTTACGGCAACCTGGTCAACGACTACGGCAATCCCGCCTACGTCAGCAATTACCTGCTGCGGATGTCGCGCGGCGCCGTGGTGATTCTTACCCATAGCGCAGAGGCCACGCTGATCTTCGAGGGCATTCCGCGCGGTATTCATATGGCCGAGCAGGTCTGCGCGGTCGGGGACATCCGGGCCGGCCGCAACATGGCCGCGGAAAGCGTGAAGGTGCTGCAGGAGAAGAAACTGCTGCCCGGCAAAATCGGGCTGGTGGGTGTGCGCCACCTGATGCCTCATGACCAGGCACGCCAGTTCTACGCAGACTTGGGCGCTGATAACGTGGTGCACGCGGACGACCTTGTGCGCAAACAGCGCAGCGTGAAATCGCGCCGCGAACAAGACCAGATTCGACGCGCCTCGCGCATCGTCGCCAATGCCTTCAAGGTGCTGCTGGAACAGCCTGTCGCAGTGATGACGCCCAAGGCGATCGAGGCCAGACTGATCCGCGAGGCGAGGATGGATGGCGCCGAGGATATTCGCGTCGCCGTCGGCATCCCGGGGATGGGCAACTGGAGCCTCGCGCCCGCCGAGCCGATTGCGCTCACTGATGGGGCAGCGGTCATCGTGCTGATGGCGGTAGAAAACGAACGTTATTGGAGCGAGACGCTTCGTACGCTGGTGGTGCGGGGCAATCATCTGGAAGTCGCGCCTATCGCGGACCTGGAACCCCTCTGGCAGCAGTTCGGCAAGGCGCTGAGGCCGGGCCGCAAAACCGGGGAGATTCACCAGGAAATGGTGGCGGCGATGGCCGGGCTGAAATGGGTCGCCGAGTACGGCCTGGGCGAGGGCGTCGGGCTCGGTCCGTACGAGGAACCAACCCTTGCGGCGGGAGGAGCCGTCGCGCTCAAGGAAGGCATGTGCCTGTCGATTCGGCTGATCGTAGAGGACGCGACGCTCGGTGCCGTCGCCGTCGGCGACACGGTATTGATCGGCAAGGGCGGTGCCGAGCCGTTGCGCGGTTGAGCTTTCGAGTAGCCGTGGGTTGCGCCGTGCCCGCCGACGAGGCGATCCGCGAATGAAGTTAGCAGAGCGGACTCAGCAACGGGATGACCTGCCGGCCGTTACGGCGGTAATGCTCGAAATCGGCGACCAGCGTGAACAGACGGCAGTCCGGCAGACGCTCGCTCAGCCTCACAAGGCAGGCGTCGGCCAGGGACATCGGCGTGTCCGCGTAGCGCAGCATCAGCGACTCGATGCCGGACGCTTCGCCCTCCAAGTCGATTCCGATCTCGATGCTGCCTTGCACGACCTTGCGAATCAGGTCGGCGGGTCTACCGCCCGCGCGTTGTATCAGATAGCACGCTTCGGCCAGTACCGGCTCGCACGTGATCAGCGGCGGATGAAGAGCGGTCATTTG
>Ga0155953_1104_pt2 | contig 19062 bp, 18 predicted proteins | sample RifCSPlowO2_02_FD_107607 | JGI IMG/M metagenome (GOLD analysis project Ga0155953, IMG submission 107607) | Betaproteobacteria bacterium RIFCSPLOWO2_02_FULL_63_19
AGCCATCGGTTTCATACTGGACATTCCACTTGCTTCCATCCCACACCGCGTAACCATGGTTCATGTTGTAATCGCTGCAGCCGGTGACGCGGTCGGTCGTAAACACCATGAACGTCCCCGCCGCGCCGTCCCAGCGCCAGTCGTCCAGGATCGGGAAGCCGAGTTTGAACTGGCGGGCATTGGAGATCCTGCTGTTCGCATTCGTGGTGTCGCTCTCGACGCCGATGGCCACGGCCGGCTCGCAGTCGCCGCCCGTTTCGTAGTCGGCAGTGCTCGAGCATGTCAGGGCCGATCCGGCGTTGAAATCGCGGCCCGTGAATCCGTCCTGGCTGTCGAGATACAGGATTCGTGTCTTGTCGTCGCTTCCGGAGGCCTCGAAAAAAAGCCTCACGTTACCCGCAGAAAGCGGCACGCCCTGGCCAGTGGCGACCTGTTTCACGAGCGTCGTTGTCCTCGACGGGGAAATCAGTCCGGTGGTTCCGGCCATGGTGGTGAAATTCAGGTAGCTCGCCGGAATCGCGGCATCCGCGGTCTGCGAGGTCACCGCCGTGGCGAGTTGCGCGGAGTGCGAACCCTGCGCCGGACTCGGCCCGTAATAGAGTTGAATCCGGGAGGCATTGGCTCCCGCCTCGGGACCGAATCGGGTTGCGCTGATGCGCGCATTGCCGTCGGATACGATCTTGCTCAGGCCGCTGACGCTGTTCCCGCTGCCCTGCAGCTGCCAGTATTCTTCGGAAGTCGTTCCGCCTGCCCCCGCGGATACGCCCGACTGCGCGCAGGCGCTGTCGGCGCACGCTCTTATCGTCACGGTGTAACGGGTCGCCGCCTTGAGTCCGGTCAACGTCTTGGCGGTTTCCGACGCGGCGGCGCTCGTCGTCGTGCTCGATCCATAGCTGGATTCGGCAGCCGTGATCTCGTAGTGGTCGACCGTATAGCCGCCGGGCGCCGTCCATTGCACCGAGAGCTTGCTCGATGAATAAATGCTGCCGGCGCCAACGGTCTGCGGGGCAACGTTGCCCACCGTCACGCCCGTCGGAGCCGCGAGTGAACCCGGAGCGCTGACTTCGGCGACCGAACTGACCTCGAGGTCGAAGCGGCTGAGATCGGATGACGTGAGGGTCGCCGAATAGTAACGAGTTGTACCGCCGTTTTCGAAACTGACGCGCGGCAACGCGAACCTGTACCCCGAATTGAGCGGGGCAACGGTCGGGCTGTCCACGGCGGTTGCGATCACCGATTGCGACGAAACGGACGCGCCATCCAGTATGAAGGTGCTTAGATTGCTCGAGGTCAGGGACGCGGAGAAGGCGAGCCTTGATCCGGCGCGTACGTACTCCAGGTATGGAACCGTGAGCACGTACCCCTGCCCGCCAGCGGCCAGAGACGGTGCGCTCTGTGCGGCGCAAATGCCCGGAACCGCGGCAAGCGCCGCGGCGATGAACTGGAAGCGACACATATCGTTTTCCTGGTCGGGTTTCATTCGGTCGCATCCGGATGCCGTGCGCGGTTGCAAGAATCCAGGGCGCGAAACGGGGCCGACTCTCGGTCGATTCGAAGGCTGGCGGCGGTGTGCGGCTGGAACTGTTGGATAATAGACGCTCGGCGGCAGGCACGGAAGGCCGTGCGCATGTGGTCATGCGTGATCGCGTTCAACGGGAAGCCGGCCGCGCCCCAAGGACTCCGAAACGATTGGACGACCTGATGACAGCAATGCGTGCAATTGATATTCATGCCCACATCGTTCCCGAGAAGTTTCCATCCTACACGGGGGTGGGAAGAAACATCCCCTGGCCGTCGATGGCCCCGGCGCACGCCTGCCACGCGCACGTCATGATCGAAGGCAAGGTGTACCGGACCGTGCACCAGAGCTGCTGGCTGCCGGAAGAGCGAATTCGTGACATGGACAAGGGCGCGATCGGAATGCAGTGCCTTTCGCCGATGCCGGAACTATTGTCCTATTGGCTGCCGGTCGCTGACGCGCAGGTGCTGATCCGCTATCTCAATGAGCAGATCGCGGAGATGGTCGCGCGGCATCCGACACGCTTCATCGGCCTCGGCGCGGTTCCGTTGCAGGACATCGAGCCGGCGCTGCGCGAACTCGGCTACCTCGTGAACGTGCTGAAGTTTCCAGGCATCGAGATCGCCAGCCATATCAACGGCGTGTCGATCGGTGATCCCCGTTTCGCACCGTTCTTCGCAGCGGCGGAGAAGATGGGCGCGGCAATCTTCGTGCACGCACTGAGGCCGGCGGGACAGGACCGCATCGTCGGCGGCATGGCCGAGCAGGTGATCTGTTTCCCCGGGGACATCGGTCTGGCTGCGGCGTCGATGATCACCGGTGGCATTGCCGAACGGCATCCGGCGCTGCGCATCGCATTCAGTCACGGCGGCGGGGTTTTCTCGTTCCTGGTTCCACGCATGGCGCGCGCGTGGGAAGTGACGCCGAAGATGCGGGAGACCATACCGCAGCCGCCGGGGGTCTACGCAAAACGCTTCTACTACGACACGATCGTGTTCGAACCGGCGGCACTCCGGCATATCATCGGCGCCTTCGGTGCTTCGCAGATCGTAGTCGGAAGCGACTATCCTTTCGCCTTGGGAGATCCGGATCCGATGGGAACGATCAGTCGCGCCGGCCTCGATGCCGCGACGACGCGTGCAGTCGTTCGGGAAAACGCCGAGCGCTTTCTGGGGCGCGCGTCGCAATAGTGTTCTTGCCGACCGTGTACGATTCGACTTCAACGCGGAGTGTCGCAAATTCGGAGGGGAACAACGAATGAAACTGTCGAATTACGTTGCTGGGCGCTGGACCGAAGGACGCGGTACGGGCGTCGCACTGCTCGATCCGGTACTGGGCACCGAACTCGCGCGCGCTTCGACTGAAAGTATCGATTTTGCGGGCGCGCTGGAATACGGACGCCACAAGGGCGGCCCTGTGCTGCGGGCGCTGAGCTACGCCGAACGCGCGGGGTTGCTCAAGAGTATTGCGGAAGTTCTGTCGTCGAACCGCAAGACCTATCTGGATATCGCGCTCGCGAACTCCGGCTCTCCGGAGGGGGATGCTTCGATCGACATCGACGGCGCGATCTTCACGCTCAAGTACTACGCGCGCATCGGCGCGGCGCTGGGGGGCGGCAGCTATCTGAAAGACGGCGAACTGGTGCGTTTGGCCAAGGACGAGGCGTTTCAGGCTCTGCACATCTCACAGCCGCTGCGCGGCGTGGCGATATTGATCAACGCATTCAATTTTCCCGCCTGGGGCTTGTGGGAGAAGGCCTCGCCTGCGCTGCTCTCCGGCATGCCGGTTTTCGCCAAGCCCGCGACGGCGACCGCGTGGCTGACGCAGCGCATGGTGGAGGATGTCGTGAAGGCCGGCGCGCTGCCCGATGGTGCGCTGTCCGTCGTCTGCGGCGGCGCCGGCGACCTGCTCGATCACGTGACCGCGGCGGATGTCGTGTCGTTCACAGGTTCGGCAGCGACCGCGTCGCGCATACGGAGCCACGCGGCCGTGCTGCGCCATTCCACGCGCGTGAACGTGGAGGCCGACAGCCTGAACGCGGCACTGCTCGGTCCGGAGGCAAAGGCAGGTACGCCCGAGTTCGATCTGCTGGTGCGAGAGGTCGTGCGGGAGATGACCGTAAAGGCAGGCCAGAAGTGCACGGCGATACGCCGCATCCTGGCGCCGGCCGATCAGTGTGACGCGGTGGCAGACGCGATTCGCGCGAAGCTGGCCAAGATCGTCGTCGGTAACCCGCGTAACAAGGACGTACGTATGGGTCCGCTGGTCAGCAAATCGCAGCAGCAGGCTGCACTCGAAGGCCTGGCGGCGCTGAAACGCGAAACGAGCGTCGTCTTCGACGGCGGCCCGGATTTCCGACCGCTGGACGCCGATCCGACGCTCGCCGCGTTCGTGCCACCGACGCTGCTTTCATGCGGCGATGCGCTGGCCGCGCATGCGGTACACGACGTCGAGGTGTTCGGTCCCGCGGCGACCGTCGTGCCCTACGCGGGCACCGAGCAGGCCTTCGCGATCGCCCGGCTCGGCCAGGGTTCGCTGGTTGCATCGGTGTTCAGCGCCGACGCGCAGTTTCTGCGGCAGGCGGCCGTGGAACTTGCGGAAAGCCATGGTCGCGTCCTCGCGGTCAACGCGGCCATCGGATCGATTCACACCGGGCATGGAAACGTGATGCCGCAGTGCATGCATGGCGGTCCGGGGCGCGCCGGCGGCGGCGAGGAACTGGGCGGCTTGCGGGCGCTCGCCTTTTATCACCGGCGCAGCGCGATCCAGGGGCCGGTGGAATGTCTCGATGGCATTGCGGCGCAGGCCGCCGAGCTTCGCTACTGAGCGCATGCGAACCGACACCACGGCAAAGGAGAATACGATGACACCGGAGCAGTTCAGCACGCTGATCACGCCGATCACGGCGCATATCGGCAGAAAGCCGCTCGACGCAGACCTTATCGCGAATCTCAACGCCACGTATCCGGCCGGCGGGAGGGTGTTCACCGAGGTTTTCGATGCCTGTCGAAAAGCGATCGAAGCCGGATGGATGTGCAACCGGGAGGCCGCCGGCATCAAGTACGGCCGGGTGATGAAACCGGCGCCGGAGACGCATGGATTCAGCGTCGACGTGGTCGACATGCAGGACCTCAAGGGTCCGCACCACCGTCACCCGAAGGGCGAAATCGACATGATCATGCCGCTCACGCCCAATGCGAAGTTCGACGGTCATGGCGCGGGCTGGTTTGTCTACGGTCCGGACACCGCGCACCATCCCACGGTGAGCGACGGCCGCGCGCTGGTGCTCTATCTGCTGCCTGAGGGTGCGATCGAATTCACGAAGTGAGCAGCCCCGCGGCACAAAGGCGATTCAATTCCCGTTCCAATTCAACCGGAGACTCTTATGGCCGATCGGAAAGTCATCATCACAGTCGCACCATCGAGCAATTTTCAAGGCAAGGAGGCGAATCCGGCGATTCCCTATACGCCCGAGGAAATCGCCGAGCAGGTGTACGGCGCGTGGAACGCCGGTGCGTCGCTTGCGCATTTGCACGCACGCGACCGCGACGGCAACCAGACCAATGACGTCCGCAGGTTCCGCGAGATCAATGCGGCGGTCCGCGCAAAATGCGACGTCATCATTCAAAACTCGATCGCGCCGGCGCTCGGGCCCAATCAAGGCACCGCGGAGGATGGCCTGCAGGTGCTCGATGCCGGAGCGGAAATGTCGTCCATCGACATGGGAATCAGCGTGGTGGTGAATCGGGGCAAGACGGTGATCATCGAGTGGACGCGCGAGTTCCTGCGCAAGGCGGCGAAAATGATCGCCGAACGCGGGATGAAGCCCGAAATGGAGATCTTCAACGACTCCAACATGGACGATGCGCTGATGCTGATCAACGAGGGGCTCTTCACACCACCGTATTCATTTTCGTTCGTTACCAACATGCACAAGGTGAACCAGGGCTCGGTTGCGTTTTCTCCGAAGCGGCTGATGGGTTACGTCGATCTGCTGCCGCCGGAGAGCCTGTTTTCGACCCTCGGCGTGGGGCAGGCCCAATTACCGGCCGCGCTGCAGTCAGTGTTGCTCGGCGGCAACGCGCGGGTCGGATTCGAGGACAACATCTACTATTCGCGCGGCGTGCTCGCAAAATCCAACGCGCAGCTGGTCGAGCGCCTGGTGCGCTGCGTACGCGAGCTGGGCCTGGAGGTGGCAAGCCCGGACGAAGCGCGGCAGATGCTCGGCATGCCCAAGTTAAAGGACCGCGCCGCAAAGGCGGCCTGAGCGCATGGCTGAGGCGTCGCGGCTCCGATTGCGTGCAATCGGAACGGCCGCGGAAGCCCGACGCTACGCCAACCGGTGGTCCGATCGCGGCGGTTTGTGCTGCCGCACGTTGGCGGCTTCACGTTCGACGGAATCGCGCAGCCGCAATAATTTGGCCTGCCTTGTGGTGATCAGCGGCCAGTGGCGCAGCGCGTCGAGCCGGTAGCCGACTTCCCAGCAGCTCTTCTCATTTGTGACCCACAGCTTCGGGTCCATCCGGCGCAAATCGAAGGGCCCGGCCCAGCTGCGCAATGTCTTCTGGTGGCGCTTGTTGGCGTACTCGTGAAAATAGGACATCGCCAGTTCCCTCAGTGTTCGGTAGACCGGGTCGCGGTAGCGAAGCACCGAAGGATTGGTCTTGGAGATCGCGCCCCAATGCCCCGCGCGGCGGAAGACGGCGGCCACATGGTCATAGTCGCGCGTGGCCGTGAGATCGAGCAGCAGCGGCGGTTCGCCATGCACCCACAGCGCGAGTGCGGCCAGCATCGCTCCCTCGATGCAGTGGGCGCGGCGTTGCGCGAGCACCGAGCGTACCGACAGGCAGGTCTCGCCCCCGGGCTCGAAATTCTGCGGCAGCGTGGAGACGAAGTCCTGGATCTTCTGCGGCGTGGAAAGCCGCCGCAGAATGGCGAATTCCGCCTTGGTGAGGCCCAGTTCCTCGCGGCGCGCGTAGCGTCGCCTGAGCAGCACGGCCGTACCGCGCTTCTTGTTCATGGATGCTTCCGCGGGCGCATCCCCTATTCTAGCCGCGCTCGGGTGGCGAAGCGGCGTCAGCCCGGTTCCGTTTTCGACAGCTGTATTCTCTGCGCCTCGCGCAACTCGCCCGTCTTGTAGTGCTCGCCGCGCAGCGCCCGCTCGGCGTCCTCGATGTCCTCCGGGTCCCACACACCCAGGTTGTAGCCGTACCACGGTTTTTTCAACGCGAGCGCGGGCAGTCCCAGCTGCTGCCACAGCGATCGGGCATGTTCCATGAATTCCTGCTTTGGCAGCGAGGTCGGCGGATATTTCCACTGCCGTGTCGCATCGATCAACAGGGCCGACCCTTTCATCGTCTTGACTTCATCGCGCGCCTCGGGCGGAGCGAGAGAAAAATCCAGTCCCGTCGAGACCAGGATTTCACGGATCTCGGCGCTGCGGTGCGGCTGCATGCGGTAGGACATCGCCCAGGAAACCGAATCCATGTCCCGCGGATCCACGTCTTCGTCCACGGCGATCAGGATCTTGGGCGCCGCGCGCGGCAAATCGGCAATGATTCCGAGTGCCTCCATCGGCTTCGCGCCGGCGGACCTGTCCATGCGAATGACGCATACGCCGTGGCCTCCTGCAGCTTCGGGCAACGCCACCTCGAGGATGCCCTTCATTCCATGCTCAACCGTGAGCAACGCATAGAACCGGCCTTCCTGTCCGACGCCGCGAAGCACACTGCTTTCGCTCGGCGGAAACTGGCTGAGAAACGCCTGATAGATGGCGTCGCGCCTGCGGGTGATGCAGGTGACGTTCATGAATTTGTCCGGCTCGCGGTGAGCCATGTACCCGGTGAATTCGCCGAACGGGCCTTCGGGCTCGACCTGGTCCGTGGGGATGATTCCCTCGATGACGATCTCGCTGCAGGCCGGCACCAGCAAGTCCACGCTGCGGCAGCGCACGAGTTCGAGCGCTTCTCCGGCAATCGCGCCGGCGACCAGGTACTCCTGCTGCACGCGCGAAGTTGAGCAGTACGACAGGTTCGGCGTGCAGCCGATGACGACGGCCGCTTCCAGCGGTTTTCCGAGGGCGCGTGCTTTGTTCCAGTGCGTGCTGATGTCCTGGTACGGAAACGCGAACACGCCGATGCGCGTGGGGCTCTTGATCTGGCCGCGGTAGGTTCCGAAATTGAAATCTCCCGTTTCTGGATCCTTGGTGACCCAGTGACCGGCGGTGAGAAACGGTCCCGAATCGAACCCCGGCGTGGACATCGGAACCGGAAGCATGCCGGCGCCTCCCGCATCGAGCAGCTCGCGGCCTTCGTAGATCAATTCGTGGCACCGCGCGGACGAAACGATCCTGGGCGGAATCGGATGGGTCTGCGCATGCGCCCATTTTGCGGAGATCTCCGCGGGAGACGCGACTCCCATGCCATGCGCATAAATGGAACGATTCGGTGCCATCACCGCGAGCGCGACGGGAATGTCGTAGCGCTTGCCGGAAATGCCGGTTACCTGTTCGAACAGCCAGCCTTTGCGCTCCGATTCCGGAAGCCCGCGAAACTGCAGTCGCACCAGCGGGTGCATTTCGGTGTCCTTGTCGATGAGCTTGTCGATTCTGCGCAGCCCGCCGCGCGATTCCAGAAAAGCAAGCCATTCGTGCAAGTCGCGAAAATATCCCACGAACTTCTCCCCTCAAAATGCTGCGTGATTGTGTCGTCACCCGCCGCAGTCGCGTGGCGCCTTCGTCGCCGGCGGCGTTTACCGTCGCTTGATACCGGAGTCCTTCACCAGTTTGACCCACTTGTCGATGTCTCGCGCGATCAGCTCGGCGAAAGCCTCGGGTGAATTGGACGTCGGCTCTACGCCGTAGTCGACGAAGCGCGCCTTGAACGCCGGTTGTTTCACGACATGGGCGATTTCCCGCGACAGCCGGTCCACTACCGGTTTAGGCGTGCCCGCGGGTGCGACGATGCCGAACCAGAGTTCCATTTCGTAGCCGGGAATGCCTGCTTCGACCATTGTCGGCGTGTCGGGCAAAGAGTCGATCCGCTTCGAACTGGTCACGGCAAGCAGCCGCAGTTTTCCCGCTTTCACCTGTTTGAGAAAGGTCCCTCCGTCAAATTCCATCTGTATCCGTCCGGCAAGGAGGTCCGGCAGGACCTTCGAGGAACCCTTGTAGGGCACGTGAACGATGTCGATGCCGGCAACGGACTTGAAAAGCTCCCCGGCCAAATGAAGCGAGCTGCCATGACCGACAGAGCCGAAGTTCACCGCTCCCGGGTGGGCCTTGGCATACGCCACCAGTTCCTTCACCGACTTCGCCGGAACGTTCAGATTGACGACCAGAAACAGCGGCGTATAGAACACCATCGACACCGGCGCGAAACTCTTCTGCGGGTCGTAGGGGAGTTTGTTGAATGCGCCTACGTTGATGGCGAGGCTCGCTATGCTTCCGAGGAACAGCGTGTAGCCGTCGGGCGCAGCCTTGGCCACCGCTTCGGCGCCGATGATCATGCTCCCGCCTGGCTTGTTCTCCGCGACGACGGGCTGTTTGAGACGATCGGACAGTTCCTGCGCAAGCGCGCGCGTGAAGGTGTCGGCGATGCCGCCGGGTGAATAAGGGATGACGATCTTGATCGGCCTCGCCGGATAATCCTGCGCGTGCGCAAACAGCGCCGCGCTCCCCAGCATCGCCGCGCAAAGCCATAGACCAACACGTTTCGTCGCGTGCATTTTGACCTCCCCCCATTTGAGTTGTGGCAGGAATTCTAGGCTGGGCGGCGGCAAAGTCAATTAGGCGAGGACATGCTGGCGCGACGCACGCCTCGGCGAAGTCAGCATGCTAATAGCGGCGCGGACCCGAGCACGTCCAAAACCGGATCGATTGTCGGATCCGTTTCCGATGGACATGCCTTGTCCCTGTCCTCAATAATATTGGCCGCTTCGGCTTCAAGCTGGCTTCCTACCACCCCTCATCAAAGGGAGACACGCGATGAAACTCTATTATTCCCCTGGTTCCTGTTCGCTGGGCCCGGATATCGTGCTGCGCGAGGCCGGCGTGGCGTTCGACCTCGTGAGGGTCAATCTCCAGGGGAAAAAACTTCTCGACGGAGCCGACTATCATGCGGTGAACCCGAAGGGTCAGGTGCCGGTATTGGCGCTCGACGACGGCGGGACGCTCACGGAATCGGCGGCGATCGTCCAGTATTTGGCGGATCAATATCCGCAAGCCGACCTCGCGCCGGCCGCCGGTTCCGCCGCGCGCTATCGCCTTCAGGAGTGGCTGAGCTTTATCGGATCCGAGCTGCACAAGACCTTTCCGGCGCTTTTCATTCCGCGCTATCCGGCGGAGTTCAAACCCTTTGCCCGGCAGACGCTGGAACGGAAGTTCGCCGTCCTCGAGCAGCATCTTGCCGGCAATCCTTATCTCATGGGCGAGAAATTCACGGTCGCAGACGCCTATTGCTTCGCGATCATGATCTGGCACAAACGGTCGGACATCGATCTCTCACCCTGGCCCAACCTCAAGTCCTACATGGAGCGCATCGCCTCGCGACCCAAGGTTCGCGAGGCCATGGACGCCGAGGCGTCATAACTGAAATGGTCCGCACGGCGACTTGAGCCCGCATGCCCCGAGACGGTCCGCTGTGAGGAGCATCGCGCATAGAGAATTTCCGGACCTGGAACATTCGATCCGGATGATCACGCGGCGGGAATGCACTTGCCCTGGCCCGACGGTTGAGCTAGATTGCTCGCCATCCGCGCGCTGATGCGGCTCGCGAATCGCGCCGATAGCCGGGTTCCTTTGGGGAGGAGGAAGCCAGCGTGGATACGAGTCCAGACGAGTTGTGAGCGGCCGGCGAGCACGTTCGCACGGGTCTCCGGCGTGCGGCCTCGGTGCACCGAGAAGCACGGGAATCCGGATTCGGGACGCACGAATCCCGTGCGATGAGACGTACCGTCCGTGCGCCGCAATAACGAAGAATTCAGCGCGGCACCGAGGCTGAACGCGTTGCGAAACCGTCAACTAGAGGAGAGTTAGCGATGAAAAACGATCGTTCCGTGAAATCAATCCGCGCGCTTGTGATGTTCACCGCGCTGTCGGCGCTTTGCGTGTTTGCCGGATCAATGGCCCATGCAGACATGGCAGAGTTCTACAAAGGCAAGAGAATTACTCTGATTATTTCCTCGCGCTCGGGAAGCAGCGTGGATCTGGTCGGCCGCACCGTTGCGCCGATGCTGGCGAAAGCGCTGGATGCGACGGTCATACTGAAGAACATGGCGGCGGCCGGCGGCATGGAAGGGCTCAATTACGTGGCGACCACGGCCAAGCCCGACGGGCTGACCATCGGCATGAGGGACTCGGCCTCGTGTTATCTCAACCAACTGATGAAGGCCCCCGGCGCCCAATGGGACATCGCCACGCTCAAATATATCGCCAACATACAGCCGAGCCCGATGGTGCTCTACGTGACTCCCGGCGGACCCATCAAGACCATCGAGGATCTGAGGAAAGCGAAAGGGCTCAAATTCTCTTCGATATCGCCGAGGGGATGGATGAGCAGCGTTATTACCGGGACCATGGAACTCCTGGGCCTGGATGGCAAGATGGTGAGCGGGTTCAAGGGTTCTTCCGCCTCGGCGCTGGCCGTCAGCAAAGGCGAGGCCCATGCGAGCGCCGTCGAGGGCTATACGCTGCAGCGGTACGAAAGGAAAGGCCAGGCCCGGCCGCTGCTTACCACCGGAGCCGAAAGGGACCCGGCCTATCCGAATTTGCCGGCCATTACCGAAATCGTTAACGCGCCCAAGGATTCGGTAGCGCTGTTCATGGCGGGTCTCCCCTCGGGGAAGCTGATGTTCATGCCGCCCGGGACCGCAGATGACAAGGTGGCGTATCTGGCCGACGTGACCTGGAAGATCATCAACGGCGATGAGTTCAAGACCGAGTTCATGAAAAGGGTCGGCACCAACGTCTGGAAGAAGAATGTCACTGGCGCCGAGTTCGCCAAACTGGCCAAGGAAATGGTAGCCCGCAAGACGCTGGGCAAGGAGATGCTGGCCATTCTGCAAAAACATCGCTCCTAGACGCGAACCGGGACCACACGACCCTATCGCATCGAGCAAAGGCGGGCTAGGACTACGATGATCATCGACGGATTGATCGAGGGATTGTCCAATATCGTCGACCCCGTTCTGCTGGGTTTGATGTTCTTGGGCGTGTTGATCGGGATCTTCGTCGGGTTCCTCCCGGCGGTCAGCGGGCTATTGGGTACCGCACTGATGCTGCCGGCGATCGTCGGGATGAAACCGTTGATGGCGTTGCCTTTCCTGCTGGCCTTGCATGCGGTCAGCTATACCGGCGGCTCCATGACGGCGATTCTGGTGAACATCCCCGGAACCGGCCCCAACGCCGCCACGCTCATCGACGGGTTTCCGATGACGCAGAAGGGGCAGGCAGGCAGGGCCATGGGCGCGGCCATTGCCAGTTCATCTTTGGGCGGGATGCTTTCAGTGGTCTTCGCGCTGATCTTTATCCCGATAGTGATCCCTCTGGTCCGCCTGCTGTATTCGGCGGAGATGTTCTTCATCATCATCATGGGGCTGTCGTTTCTGGCTGTTCTGGCCGGCTCCTCGCCAATCAAGGGGCTGATGGCCGGCGGCCTGGGGCTGCTGTTTTCCTTCGTCGGTTTTCAATCGACCACCGGCATCCCGCGATTTACTTTCGGCAGCGTATTTCTGCTCGATCAACTGAATATCATCGCGGTCGTCATCGGCCTGTTTGCGCTGCCCGAACTCATTGATCTGGCGACAAGACGAAAGACCATCGCGTTATGCGAATCCGCTGGCATCGGGGGCTGGACCGACGTATGGGAAGGCGTGAAGGATGTGTTTCGTCATTTCGGCGTTTTTCTCAGAGGTACGGTCGTTGGATATATCATCGGCGTCATCCCCGGTGTCGGCGCGGAAACCGCGCCTTTCGTCGCCTACGGACAGGCCAAACAGGCGTCCAAGCATCCGGAAAAATTCGGCACCGGCATCGTCGAAGGGGTCATCGCTCCGGAAAGCGCCAACAATGCCAAGGAAGCGGGGGCGCTGCTGACCACGCTGGCCTTCGGCGTGCCGGGCAGCGCGGTCATGGCAATTCTTCTGGGGGCATTCTTTCTGGTCGGTATCGTTCCCGGACCGGAGATGCTGACAGACAACCTTGGCCTCAGTTTCACCATGCTGCTCGGGATCGCCGTCGCCAACGTGATGGCGGGTATTGTCTGCCTGGCCTTTGCACCCTTCGCGACCCGAATCACCAAGGTGCACCCCGATTATCTCTTTCCGGTCATTCTCGTTCTGGGCCTCACCGGAGCCTTTGCCGCAGGGGCGCAGATTCTCAATCTGGCTGTCGTGGTCTGGTTTGGGGTGATGGGATTTTTCATGAACCGCTTTCACTATTCCAAGCCGGCCTTCCTGCTGGGGTTCGTCCTGGGCATGCTGTTTGAACATTACTTTTGGCACGCGCTGAATCTGCAGGGTCCGTTCTTCTTCATGCGGCCCGTGTCGTTGCTCATCATTCTTGCCATTGTGCTGATCTTCGTCATCAAGCCGCTCAAGGCGCATTTTCGTAGAGCATCCAGGAAAAGACCGATAACCGAAGCATGAAGATGCGGCCCAGCACGTATTTGGTTATCACGACCCTGGTCGTAACTGCCGTCGTGATCGCGTATTCGCTCACTTACCCTTACCTGGAATCGAAACTCTTGCCGGTGCTCGTCGGCAGCATCCTTTTCATTTTGACCGGAATACAGTTGATAAAGGAACTTCGGCTGCCGGAGGACACGAGTGCTCCGATGATGGAGCGCGCGCCCGAGTACGGGTTGATCGAATGTGCGCCCAGCGCGGCCTGGATCGTGGGGCTTTGCCTGGCCATTTATCTGTTCGGTTTCATGGCATCGATCCCGGTCTTCGTGATCGCTTATATCAAGTCGCACGGCAGAGGCTGGAGCATGGCCATAGGGGTTGCGGCAAGCCTGACGGCATTCATCTATGTCGTCTTTATCGAGTTGCTGCAGGTGGATCTGCACCCCGGTCTTTTCATGGATTTTCTGTCCTGACCTCGGTGCCGCCATAATCGAAAAAGCCGAGGACGCGGAAAATCCCAGGTAATCACGTGCGAAACACAAGAGGAAAGTCATGGAACGCGAACGCGTCAAAGATCCCGATGCCGATCAACTCTCGGACTACGACAAGACCATCCGCCATTACCAGGAATGGGCCGAGCGCCAGAAGAACGGCAAGCTCCTGATCCGCGGCGACGAGCGCCAGTTCCAGACTTCGCGCCAGGGAATCATCAAGTACTACTTGAATGCGCTGTTTACCGACACGGCGCTCAGCAGTTGGGGCGTTTTCGAGCACCTGATCAAGCGCCAGTCGGGCCGGCACCGTCATCAGGGCGGGATCATTATCTATGTGCTCGAAGGCCATGGTATGACGGAGACCGTCGGGGAAGTACTGGAATGGCAAGCGGGCGACCTGCTTCTGCTTCCGGTTCAGCCAGGCGGCTGCACCCATCAGCACTGGAACAAGGACGCTTCCAAGGGTTGTCGCTGGGTCGCGTTCCGCGACTTGCTGGTGGCCCGGTACATCGCCAATGCCATCGATCAGGTGTCGGAGATGCCGGATATGCGGGGCGGTGCGTCCACCAGCCCGGAAGGCTACCGACGCAGAGAATGGAAGGCCACGGCAAGCGTGGAGCAGCCGCCGCTGGTCGCGAACCCGGACGAACTGTCGGAGGTGAATCTTTTTGACCGCCTGCTGGCGATGCGCGACCTGCAGCGCAAGCGCCTTTCGCAGGCGACTTGGCTGATTCGCGGCGACGAGCTTCCGTGGGAACTCAACGCACATGGCAAGATGCAGTGGTATCTGCATCCGTCTCTGGCATACACCGCGGTGCAGACCCAGCTGTTTTACAGGCAGGAAATACCCGTGGGCAGCCGCAGCGGCGTACAGCGCCACGGGGGGGACGCCGTATTCTATATGCTCGAGGGCGAGGGCTATACCGAAGTGGACGGGGTGAGGCATGTCTGGAAGGCGGGTGACGTGATGACTCTGCCGGTTTTCGCGGACGGCGTGGTCTACCGGCACATCAACACCGGCGCGAAACCGGTGCGCCTGATCTGCATAGAGCGCAATCTGGTTCACACGGTGGGCGTCGACCGTCAGTCCGGATTCGAGCAGTTGCAGCCCTGCCCCGAGTATCGGCAGTCGCGACCTTCGTGAAATCGATCCCGCGCAACGCATGGCGGCAGCCCGGATTCTCCGCACGGTCAGCCTAGGGGTTCGACTGCTTTCCGCGTGATGCGCGTTTTTCGCGCGCCACGTATCCGGCGGTAATTCCGGTATCGTTACGGTTTTTCGCAGCTCATTTCAATGAAACAGGCATCGAGGTTTCCTTTCTCGCGGCGTATCGGCAATCTGGTCGGGTTCGTCGCTTGCGCCGGATTGATCGCAGCGGCGTATTACCTGCAGCTGGTCAGGGGTGTCGAGCCGTGCCCGCTATGCATCATGCAGCGTGTGGCAATGGCCGCGACCGGAATCGCCTTTCTGGTTGCAACATTGCACCACCCCGGCCGGATCGGCGCGTGGATTTACGCCGGATTGATCAGCGCTGTGACCCTGATCGGTGCCGGGGTCGCGGGGCGCCATCTGTGGCTGCAGTACATGCCCGCGGACAAACGTCCGGCCTGCGGTCCGGGACTGGAGTATCTGCTCGGCACGTTCGGGCCGCTCGAAGGCATGCGCCGCATCCTGCATGGCTCGGGAGAGTGCGGAAACGTGGACTTTACGCTGCTCGGATTGAGCATTCCGCACTGGACCTTTCTCGCATTCATCATCTTTGCGGTCTGGGCCGTCGCGTCGGCGCTGCGGGACTGAGTGTGTAGAATTGGATTTTGGCTGGTAGTCAATCAAATCGATCATGGACGACATTCCGGAACCCATATGGCGCTCGCCTGAAGGCGAGGTGGTGTCCTGCGTGGAGAAGCTGAAGGTGCTGCGGGAGAATCTCGTCGAAATCCGGCAACTCTGCCAGGATGCGCTCGAAGACGCCGTTCTGATGGGCTGTGACGACGCGCAGTTCCGTGCCGTGCTGGCGGAAATCGTCAATACGCTCGAAAACCCCTACAAGGACCGCTGAGAGCCGCGGTTCGGGCGGCGGGTGAGGCAGTCAAGCGAGGCGAATCGTGGAACGCCTCGGGGAGGCGTACGTTGAACCAAGCATTGATCGTCTTCGGACACGGGTCGCGTGATCCGCTCTGGGCCGGAACTCTGATGGCGCTTTGCGAGCGACTGCGCGGCGCGCTCCCGCACATCGAGGTGGAACTCGCCTACATCGAATTCCTGAAACCGACGCTCGCGGAATGCGTTGAGTTGCTGTGGCGGCGCGGATACCGCGACATTGCGGTGCTGCCGGCCTTCATCGCCGCGGGCACACATCTGCAAAAGGAATTGCCGGAACTCGTCGAGCAGGCGCATTCAGGCCGCGAAGGCTTGTCGATCCGGCTCTTCCCGGCGCTGGGTGACCTCCCCGAAGTGCAGCAGGGCGTGGTCCGGTTCGTGGCTGACCAGTTCGTACGCTAGCGGGGCGTTGAAGCGTGTCGGGGCCTTCACATCCGGCCGGCACAGCGCCGCGGATTCCCCTTTTCTCGAAAGATCCGCGCATCGACTGCCTGGCGCAGTACCTCGCCAAGGATGATCACCGCGGGCCCGGGGCCGATTTCCTGCGCGATTCGCGGCAAATCGCGCAGCTTTCCCAGAAGCACGCGCTGCGCAGGCAGCGTCGCATTCTCCACAACAGCGACCGGCGTTCCGCCTGCTTGGCCCCGTGCGAGCAGCGTCGCGCAAATGGATTCGGAAAGCCCGGCGCCCATGTATATCACCGCCGTATCCGCGGCGACCACGCCCGCTGCCCAGTCGTTTTCCGGTTCGCCTTCGGCGCTGCGCGGGGTGATTAGGCACGCCGTTCGCGCCATTCCCCGGCGAGTGAGCGAAACGCCCACTGCCGCGCTTGCGGCGCACGCGGCGGTTACTCCGGGCACGACTTCGAATTCGATCCCGGCCTTCGTCAACGCGTCGATTTCCTCCTGCGCTCTGCCAAAGAGCATCGGATCACCACCCTTAAGGCGCACCACAACTGCGTGTCGCCTTGCGGCGTCGATGAGCTGCTTGTTGATGAATCTCTGTGCCGTTGAATTCCTGCCGCTGCGCTTGCCGACGGCGATCTTCGTTGCGCGCTCCGCGATGGCCAGCGTCTGCGGGGCGACCAGCGCATCGTGAAACACGATGTCCGCCCGCTCGAGCACGCGGGCCGCGCGCAGCGTCAGCAGATCGGCGGCCCCGGGTCCGGCTCCCACCAGATACACCTTTGCGCTCATTCGATCAGGCCCGCGGCCACCGTCTGGTTCGTGAGTTCGTCGATGAGAATGAACGAGCCGGACGCGCGGTCGTCGCGGTAGGCGTCGCAGAATATCGGCCGGTTCAGACTCAGTGACGCCTGCACGATGTCGTTCAGCGCGACGCTGCCCGAGACCGGTTCCCGTCCGAGCGCATGAATGTCCACCCGCGCCCTGAGCGCGGTAACACGTGCCCTCACGGTGCGCGTCGTGTGCTTGAGCAGATAGCGGCCTGTCATCGACAGCGGCTCGACCGAAAACCAGCACAGCAGCGCATTGACGGCCTTTGTAAGCACTGGCGTGCGCACCGGGTCGGCAAGCATGTCGCCGCGCGAAACGTCCAACTCGTCGCGCAACTGCAGCGTGACGGCGTCGCCCGCCACGGCCACGTCCGCCGGCCGGCCGCCGGCAAGAATGTGCGTCACGACGCTCGTGCGGCCCGAGGGCAGTACCCTGACCTCGCTGCCCGGAGCCACGCTTCCCGAGTCGATCCGGCCCATGTAGCCGCGTGCTTCGTATGCAGCGCCCGGACGGGAGACCAACTGCACCGGGAAGCGCAGAGGGCGCGCAGCCGCGATGTCTTCCTCATGTATGCGTTCCAGCAGCTCGATCAGCGTCGCCCCTTCGTACCAGGGGAGCGACGCGCTGCGCTCGACCACGAAATCGCCGTGGAGCGCGGAGATCGGCACGAACTGCAGATTGTGGATCGCGAGCGGTGCGGCGAATGCGCTGAGTTCCGCGCGTACCGCGGCGAAGACCCGCCGGTCGTAACCGACCAGGTCCATCTTATTCACCGCGACGAGGAAATGGCGGATGCCCAGCAGATGGGCGATCGCCAGGTGGCGCCGGGTCTGCGGCAGGATGCCCTTGCGCGCATCCACGAGGATAACCGCCGCATCGGCGGTGGAGGCCGCGGTTACCATGTTGCGCGTGTACTGCTCGTGGCCGGGGCAGTCGGCGATGATGAACTTGCGCCGTGGCGTGGCGAAATAGCGGTAGGCCACATCGATGGTGATGCCCTGCTCGCGCTCGGCCTCCAGGCCGTCGGTGAGCAGCGACAGGTCGAGCTGGTCGCCACCGCGCCGGCGCGAGGCGCGCTCGACCGCCGCAAGCTGGTCCACGAGGATAGCCCGGCTGTCGAGCAGCAGGCGGCCGATCAGCGTGCTCTTGCCATCGTCCACGCTGCCCGCGGTGACGAAGCGTAATACACCGTCGTAAGCGGGCTGCGCCCGCGCGGGATCGCGTTCGATTTCGCCGAGTAGGGACATGGACTTAGAAATATCCCTCTCTCTTGCGCCGCTCCATGGAGGCATCCGAGGTCTGGTCGTCCATGCGCGTGGCGCCGCGCTCGGTTACTCTCGCCTGGATGGTTTCGGCGATGATCGCCTGCACCGTCGCCGCCTCGGATTCGACGGGACAGGTGCAGCTCACGTCGCCGACGGTGCGGAAACGTACACTGGCCAGCTCGACCTGCTCGCCCTCCTGCGCCGGCGTCAGGTCGGTTACCGGAACCAGCAACCCGCCCCTGCGTACCACCGCCCGGCGGTGGGCGAAGTAGATCTCCGGCACCTCCAGGCGCTCGCGGCCGATGTACTCCCACACGTCCCGTTCCGTCCAGTCGCTGATCGGGAACACGCGCATGTGCTCGCCCTTGTGCACGCGCGTGTTGTACAGGCTCCAGAGTTCCGGGCGTTGGTTCTTTGGGTCCCACTGTCCCCATTCATCGCGGAACGAAACGATACGCTCCTTGGCCCGGGCTTTCTCCTCATCGCGTCGCGCGCCGCCGATGCAGGCATCGAAGCCGAACTCGGCGATCGCCTCCAGCAGCGTTACCGACTGGGCGGCATTGCGGCTTTCGCCCTCGGAGCGCAGCCGCACCGTGCCACGTCGGATCGAGTCCTCCACCGAGCGCACCACCAGGCGCTCGCCCAACTGAGCGGCGCGCCGGTCGCGGAAAGCGATCACCTCGGGAAAGTTGTGACCGGTGTCGATGTGCAGCAGCGGAAATGGGAACCGGCCTGGCCGAAATGCTTTTTCCGCAAGACGCAGCAGCACGACGGAATCCTTGCCGCCGGAGAAGAAAAGCACCGGATTGGCCGCTTCGGCAGCTAT
>Ga0155953_1104_pt3 | contig 18674 bp, 18 predicted proteins | sample RifCSPlowO2_02_FD_107607 | JGI IMG/M metagenome (GOLD analysis project Ga0155953, IMG submission 107607) | Betaproteobacteria bacterium RIFCSPLOWO2_02_FULL_63_19
TCGCCTCCGATTCGAGCCAGTCGAGGTGGCTGCGCAGCGGAAGGGCTAAGGGCGCGCCGCGGGGAACATCGAGGACGGCGCTCATGAGACGGTTTCCCCGCTTCGGACCAGGCGACCATCACCAGCGACATGCAACCCGCATTCGCGGGCACCTGATTGTTCCCACCACCAGCGGCCGGCGCGCACATCCTCGCCGGCGACCGTGGGCCGGGTGCAGGGGGCGCAGCCGATCGAGCGGTAGCCCTGATCGTAGAGCCGGTTGTAGGGAACTCGATGCGCGCCGATGTAGGACCACACTTCGTCCCCGCTCCATTCAACCAGCGGATTGAACTTTGCCAATCCTCTCGCCGCGTCGAATTCCTGCAGAGCCAGCGCGGAACGCGTCGCCGACTGCGCTCGGCGCTGTCCGGTGATCCAGGAGCGCTTGCCCCGCAATGCGAGCCCGAGCGGCGCGACTTTGCGGATGGCGCAGCAGCGCTCGCGCAATTCCGGGCCGGTGTAGAAAGCGTCGCGGCCGAAGCGTGTCACGTAGTCGGTCACCGCCTCGGACTCGGGTTGCTGCACCCGCATCGTGTAGCCGTAACGCTCGCGTATCGCGCTCACGAGGTTGAGCGTATCTGCGTGCATGCGCCCGGTATCCAACGTGAAGATTTCGATGTCCAGGCCAAGGCGCAGGATCGAATCGGTAATCACCATGTCCTCGGCCGAGAGGCTGGATGCGAGCGCCGAGGGCGCGTGTTCGCGTGCGATGCGCCTGAGCAGGCGCTCCAGGTCCGCGATTCGGCTGGCCTGTGTGCCGTTCATGCCGCAGGTCCCGAGCTCGCGCGGCGGCGGAAAAGCGGCACCGGCTGCGTCACCGAAACCTGGTAGGCCTCGCTGAATTCTTCGAATGCCTCCAGGGCATGTTCCGCATCCTGGTCGTCGCGCAGCGCAAACGCGTCGAACCCGCATCGTTCCAGGAACAGCAACTGGTCGCGCCGCACCTCCCCGATCGCGCGCAGTTCCCCCGTAAAGCCATGGCGCTCGCGCAGCAGGCGCGCGGTCGAATAGCCTCGGCCGTCGGACAGCGTCGGAAAGCTCACCGCGACCACCGCGAAATGGTTCAGATCGGCCGCAATGTCCTCGGCGCTTTCGCCGCTGTCGAGCCAGACCCCGATCGCGTGGCCGCGGGCGAGGAGGGCGTCGCGCCGGGCCCGCCACAGCGCGAGCGGCACGATCACAGCGCCGGTGTCCGTGACTTCGGGCAGCGCGCCGTCCGCTGCGCATTCCAGCAGTTGCCAGCTGTCGGCGACGAAACGGCGCTTCTTGATCAGTGTAGCCATGCGGGTTTCTCGATTATCCAGGGGGATCCGGTGGGACGGGATGGGCCTCGGTTCTCGCGCGCGCCTAGGCCGGCTCCGCCGCGGCGACTTTCGCGACCGACGCGTAGACGCTTTTCTTGAATGGATCATGGCCGATGCGGTGCACGACGTCGATGAAACGCTCGGCTTCGCTGTCGCGATACTCGAGGTAGCACCCGATCAGCCGCTCGATCACGTCGGGTACCTCGGCGCGCGCGAAGGATGGACCGATCACCTTGCCCAGCGATGCGCCGACGCCGTGCCCGGTCCTTCCCTGGTTGCCGCCGATTTCGACCTGGTACCACTCCTCACCGTTCTTGTCGACGCCGAGGATGCCTATATGGCCGACATGGTGGTGGCCGCAGGAGTTGATGCAGCCGGAGATGTTCAGATCGAGCTCGCCGATGTCGAACAGGTAATCCAGATCATCGAAGCGCTGCTGGATCGCCGCGGCCACGGGAATCGACTTGGCGTTGGCGAGCGAGCAAAAGTCGCCGCCCGGGCAGCAGATGATGTTGGTCAACAGTCCGATGTTGGGTGTGGCGAAGCCCAGTGGCCGCAGCGTGCGCCAAAGGGCGTGCAGGTCCGCCTTGCGCACGTCGGCGAAGACGAGATTCTGCTCGTGGGTGACGCGCAGCTCGCCGAACGAATAGTGGTCGGCGAGCTCGGCGACGGCGTCCATTTCCCCGGCTGTTATGTCCCCGGGTGGCACGCCCGTTCTCTTGAGCGACAGCGTCACGGCCGCATAGCCCGGTTGCTTGTGCGGAAATACGTTCCGCTGGTGCCATTTCGCGAACGCGCGGTCCGCGGCGAGTTGCCTTTCCAGGGCGGCCTCCGCACCCGGTTGCTGGAGATATTGCGGGCGGGTGAATCGGGATTCGAGGCGCCGAATCTCTTCCGGAATCAGCGTCGCAGGACCGTCCTTGAGATGCGCCCATTCCGCTTCGACTTCCTCGCGAAATCTCTCGGGGCCGTACTCTTTCACCAGAATCTTGATGCGCGCCTTGTGTATGTTGTCGCGTCGGCCGAAGCGATTGTAGACGCGCAGGATTGCATCGAGGTAGGTCAGCAGATGTTGCCAGGGCAGGAATTCGCGGATCACATGGCCTATCACGGGCGTGCGGCCCAGGCCGCCGCCAACGAGAACCTTGAAGCCCACAGCACCGTTGTCGGCGCGCATTGCGTGCAGCCCGATGTCGTGCACTTCCACTGCGGCGCGGTCGGCGCGGGATCCGTTGACGGCGATCTTGAACTTGCGCGGCAGCCAGGTGAACTCGGGATGAAAAGTCGACCACTGCCGGATCATTTCGCACCAGACCAGGGGATCGACGATCTCGTCGTCGGCGACACCGGCGAACTGGTCGGTTGTGGTGTTGCGCACGCAGTTGCCGGAGGTCTGGATGGCGTGCATCTGCACGCTGGCGAGTTCGGCGAGTATCTGCGGCACCTCCTCGAGTCTCGGCCAGTTGTACTGGATGTTCTGGCGCGTGCTCATATGGCCATAGCCGCGGTCGTACGTGCGCGCAATGTGGGCGAGTTTGCGCAGTTGCGCCGAGGTGAGCAGACCGTAGGGAATCGCCACGCGCAGCATCGGAGCGTGGCGCTGGATGTAAAGGCCGTTGCGCAGCCGCAGTGCGCGGAACTCGTCCTCGGAGAGCGTGCCGGCGAGAAAACGGCGCGTCTGGTCGCGGAACTGGGCGACGCGCTCGTCCACAAGCCGCTGGTCGATTTCGTCGTAGACGTACATGGGTGGTCGTTGTCAGAACCGCTCGACACGGGCGTTCGCGACCGTTTGGGCCGGGGACCCCGCTGCGACGCCTGACGCCGTGTATGCGATAGTCATTGCCGCACTTCTTATAGAGAGAGCGGCAAATGCTAGACGACTTCGTTTATGCGTCAAAGAAATGAAATAGAATATTCTTAGAAGCTATTGATATATAGGGTCCCAACCATGAACCTGCAGCAACTGCGCTACGTGCGCGAGGCGGTGCGCCAGAACCTGAACCTCACCGCTGCGGCGAACAGGCTATTCACTTCGCAGCCCGGGGTATCCAGGCAGATCAAGGAACTCGAGGACGAACTGGGAATGAAGATCTTCGTCCGGCGGGGAAAGCGGTTGGTCGCGCTCTCAGAACCCGGCAAGCTGGTGGTCGAAATCATCGGGCGGGTACTCGACGAAACCGAGAACCTCAGGCAGGTGGGGCGCGAATATCATGACCGGGATTCCGGGAGCCTAGTCATTGCGACGACGCATACGCAGGCCCGCTATTCGCTGCCGCTCGTCGTTACCGGGTTCAAGCGCCGCTACCCGAAGGTGCGCCTGACGCTGCAACAGGGGAACCCGCCGCAACTCGCTCGGATGGTACTCGACGGCGATGCCGATATTGCCATCGCGACCGAATCACTTGATCACGTTCCGCAGCTGCTGGCGCTGCCCGGATATTCCTGGACTCATTGCGTTGTGGTGCCGGCGCGCCACCCGCTCGCTCGTGCGCCGCGCCTGACGCTGGAGGATCTCGCGCGCTACCCGATCATCACCTACGATCCCGCGTTCACGGGCCGCACGCACATCGACACGGCGTTTGCCGCGCGCGAGCTCAAACCCGACATCGTGCTCTCTGCGATCGACGCCGACGTGATCAAGACCTACGTCGACCTGGGCATGGGCGTGGGCATCGTCGCCGCGATGGCTTTCGACGCCAGGCGCGACAAGCGGCTGCGCGCGATCGAGGCCGGTCACCTGTTTGGCACCAACACAACCCGTGTGGCGGTACGCCGCGGCGCCGTGCTGCGCGGCTACGCCTACGCGTTCATCGAAATGTTCGCGCCGCACCTGTCGCGGCCGGTGATCGAGAAGGCGCTTGCGGGAGAGGGCGAACTGTACGAGCTCTGAGGTTCCGTCAAAACAGGTGCCCCGCCGCCGGGTTCTTGCGTCCCTGCCCGGTCCGCGCGCTCTTGCCGAGGGTATCCGATAGCGCGAGCGCCATCGCGAGACCCGAGATCAGCAGCGCGGTCTTCTCGATGGACGGATCGACAGGGCCGTGGCCGGACATCCTGAATTTCTCCATTGATTGAGGAAGGGCGCGCCATCATGCGCAGGACTTGCTCAAGTATCAAGGGGTCGGCACGGCAGTGAAACGGGTGGGCTAGAATGGCCCCCTTTCCTTGCGCCGGGCCCGCAGCGCCCGCGCGTCCGATTTTCGTCCCCGTGTCCAGGATCACCTACAAAGAGATCTTCCGTCTGGGCTGGCCGGTGTTCATCGGCCAGCTTGCCGTGGTGTCGAACGGCGTCATCGACACGATCATGGCCGGACGTTATTCGACGGTGGATCTGGCGGGCGTCGGCGTGGGTGCGGCGATCTACTTCAGCATCTTCATCGCGCTGATGGGGGTGCTGCTCGCGCTCACACCGATCGCCTCGCAGCTCTACGGGGCCAACCGCTATGCGGACATCGGCGAACAGGTGCGCCAAAGCGCCTGGCTCGCGGTGGCGCTCAGTGCGGCCTGCCTGGTCGTGTTGCGTCATCCCGACGCGATCATGGCTCTGACCCGCTTGCCCCCGGACGTGGAGGAGCGCGCGCGCGGCTACCTCGCCGCGGCATCCTGGGGCGTGCCGGCGGCACTCCTGTTTCGGGTCTTCTACGGCTTTTCAACCGCGGTATCCAGGCCGCGCGTCGTGATGGTGCTCAATCTCATCGGATTGGCGGTCAAGATTCCGCTCAACCTGGTGTTCATTTACGGGCGCTTCGGTGTACCGGAACTGGGCGGCGTCGGTTGCGCCGTGTCGAGCAGCGTCATCGCCTGGTTGAGCTGCGCGCTCGCATGGAGCTGGTGTTATCTGGAGCCCGGATACCGGCGCTACCGGGTGTTTACGCGCTGGTCATGGCCTCAGAAAGCGCACATCGCACATCTCGTTTCCCTGGGATTGCCGATTGGACTCACGTTCTTCATCGACGTAACGGGTTTCACGTTCATGGCGCTGTTCATCGCCCGGCTGGGAGCGCTCAATTCCGCCGCGCACCAGATCGCGAGCAACTTCGCTGCACTGCTGTTCATGCTTCCGCTGGCGCTGGGCAACGCTTCGAGCGTGCTCGTAGGGCATGCCATCGGCGCACGCAAGTTTGCGCAGGCACGTGCTACCGGCCTGGCGGGTATGAGCATGGCGTTTGCGTGTGCGCTAGCGATGGCCGCGCTGGTGTCGGTGTTCGCCTCGAGTATCGCCGCGTTCTACACTACGGACCCGCAGGTGCTGGCGCTTGCCAGTGCGCTGCTTTCATTCGTCGCCGTGTACCACGTGTTCGACGCAGTGCAGGCGGTTGCGGTGAACGTGCTGCGCGGCTACAAGCGCGCCGTGGTCCCCATGGTTATCTACGCGGTGGCGCTGTGGGGCGTGGGCCTGGGAGGCGGCTACACGATAGGCCTGACCGCCGTCGACCTGTCGTGGTTGGGCATTCCCACGCCCTGGGGCGCGCGCGGGTTCTGGTTTGCAGCGATCGCCAGCCTCGCGCTCGCCGGGGCGCTGGTGACCCTGTACTTCCTTCGCGTCAGCCGGGAACCCGATGCGGCGCTCTAGGCGGCTCGCGGCGGCTACAACCCCAGCCGCTGCACCGCGTTCTGGCCTGGCAGCGGCTACAACCCCAGCCGCTGCCAGATCGTGGAGGTCGGCCCGGCCATGTTCATCGTGTAGAAATGCAGTCCGGGCGCGCCCGCCGAGAGCAGCCGGTCGCACAGGTCGGTCACGACATCCAGACCGAAGCTGCGGATCGAGGCGATATCGTCGTGGTAGCTGGCCAGCTTCAGTCGCAGCCATCGCGGGATGTCTGCCCCGCACGCGTCCGAAAACCGCGCCAGCTGCGTATAGTTGTTGATCGGCATGACGCCGGGAACGATCGGAATGTCGATGCCGATCGCTTCACAGTCGTCCACGAATCGGAAATAGGAATCAGCGTTGTAGAAATACTGCGTGATGGCGGAGTTTGCGCCCGCATCGATCTTGCGCTTGAAATTGCGCAGGTCATCCTGGGGGCTCTTGGCCTGCGGGTGAAAATCCGGGTAGCAGGCGACGTCGATGTGAAAATGATCTCCCGTGTGTTCGCGGATGAATTCAACCAGCTCGTTGGCGTAGTGAAACGAACCCATGCTCGCCGCGCCGGAAGGCATGTCGCCGCGCAGTGCGACGATATGGCCGATGCCCTGGGCACGGTAAAGGTCGAGCGTCTCGGCGATATCCGCGCGCGATGACCCGACGCAGGACACATGGGGCGCGGCATGGAAGCCGGCCTGCCGGATTTCCGTCACCGTGGCCAATGTTCGATCCCGCGTCGATCCTCCGGCGCCGTAGGTCACCGAGAAGAACCGTGGCTGGAGCTGCGCGAGCTGCCGCCACGTGGCGCTCAGTCGCTGCACGCCTTCGGGGGTCTTTGGCGGAAAGAATTCGAAACTGAAATTGCGCGGGTGTCTTTTCTGGGATTCCATGCGCGCCGCAGATGGTGTTTCCGCCCGCCGGCACGAGTGCGCGGCGGGCGGAACCGGTGCTCAGTACCGATACGAATCGGACTTGTAGGGGCCGTTCTTCGCTACACCGATGTAATTGGCCTGCTCTTCGGTGAGCTCGGTCAGCATCGCGTTGAGCTTTTTCAGCTGCAGCCGGGCAACCTTCTCGTCCAGGTGTTTCGGCAGAACGTAGACCCCGACCGGGTACTTGTCGGACTTCTTCTGCGCCTCCGACCAGAGCTCGATCTGCGCGATCACCTGGTTGGCGAACGACGACGACATCACGTAGCTCGGATGACCCATCGCGCAGCCGAGGTTCACCAGCCGTCCGCCCGCCAGCAGGATGATGCGCTTGCCGTCAGGAAAGATGATGTGATCTACCTGGGGCTTGATGTTCTCCCACTGGTACTGGTGCAGCGAGGCGACGTCGATCTCGGAGTCGAAATGGCCGATGTTGCATACGATCGACTGGTCCTTCATGCGCAGCATGTGCTCGTGCGCGACGACGTTCAGGTTGCCCGTGGCGGTGACGAAGATGTCGGCCTTGTCGGCGGCCCAGTCCATCGTCACCACGCGGTAGCCTTCCATCGCCGCCTGAAGTGCGCAGATCGGGTCGATCTCGGTGACCCACACCTGCGCCGAAAGGGCACGCAGCGCCTGCGCGCAGCCCTTGCCCACGTCGCCATAGCCGCACACCACCGCGACTTTTCCCGCGATCATCACGTCGGTGGCGCGCTTGATGCCGTCCACCAGCGACTCGCGGCAGCCGTAGAGGTTGTCGAACTTGCTCTTGGTGACCGAGTCGTTGACGTTGATCGCCGGGAACATCAGCCGGCCTTCCTTGGCCATCTGGTACAGGCGGTGCACCCCGGTGGTGGTTTCCTCGGTCACGCCGCGGATGTTCTTGGCCAGCGTCGCGTACCAGCCCGGCCTTGCGCCGAGGCGCTTCCGGATCGACGCGAAAAGGGCGGTTTCTTCTTCGTTCGTCGGCTTGGAAACGACCGCAGCATCCTTTTCCGCGCGACAGCCCAGGTGCACCAGCAGCGTGGCGTCGCCGCCGTCGTCGAGTATCATGTTGGGCGTGCCGCCGTCACCCCACTCGAAAATGCGGTGGGTGTATTCCCAGTATTCATCGAGCGACTCGCCCTTGTACGCGAATACCGGGGTGCCGCCGACCGCAATCGCCGCGGCGGCATGATCCTGAGTCGAATAGATATTGCAGGACGCCCAGCGCACGTCCGCGCCCAAGGCCCGCAGCGTCTCGATCAGCACCGCGGTCTGGATCGTCATGTGCAGCGAACCTGCAATGCGCGCCCCCTTAAGGGGCTGCTGGCCCGAGAATTCCTCCCGAATGGCCATCAGACCGGGCATTTCGGTCTCGGCGATCCGGATTTCCTTGCGGCCCCAATCGGCAAGGCCGATGTCCGCGATGCGGTAGTCCTGTTTGGCTTTCATTACTGCGCTCATCACGCGCTCCTTTCCTGGGAAAAAAGTTCGCGAGCGCCGTTGCAATGTTGACACCCCGAGCCTGGCAGTTCCGGAGCAGCGGCCCTGTTGCAACGCTCCTCGGGGAGGCGGTATTTTACCGCATCTGATGCCTCCGCGCGGCGACGGCCCGTCGGCGGGACCGCACGGTCGCCGCCCGGACGGCCTTCAGCTTACGTCACTGATTTGACGTTTGAAATTCTTGAAAATACCCAGCGGTACCCAGGACCTTCGGGCACGCTGCGTTCAACCCTAGGCTGTCTTCTTTCGCGTCACTCCCGCGTCCTCGCCGAGTGCGGCGGCCTTGTCGGTTGCCTCCCAGGTGAATTCCGGCTCATCGCGGCCGAAGTGGCCATAGGCGGCGGTCTTTTCGTAGATCGGCCGCATCAGATCCAGCATCTGAATGATGCCCTTGGGCCTGAGATCGAAGTGCTTGGTCACCAGTTCCGAAAGCGTCTCATCCGAGATCGTTCCGGTGCCGTAGGTGGTGACCATAATGCTGGTAGGCCGCGCCACGCCGATCGCATAGGAAACCTGTACCAGGCATTTCGACGCGAGGCCCGCAGCGACGATGTTTTTCGCCACATAACGCGCGGCGTAGGCAGCGGAACGGTCTACTTTCGACGGATCCTTGCCCGAAAACGCCCCTCCGCCGTGCGGTGCCGATCCGCCGTAGGTGTCGACGATGATCTTGCGGCCGGTCAGCCCGCAGTCACCCTTCGGGCCGCCGATTTCGAAGCTCCCGGTCGGGTTGACCAGATAGTGGATTGCGCCCTTGACGAGCGCTTTCGGAAGCACCGGCTTGATGACCTGCTCGATCACCGCTTCCTTGATTTCTTCGTGTCTCATGGCCGGCGCGTGTTGGGTCGAAACGACCACGGTGTCGATCGAATCGGGCTTACCGTCCACGTAGCGGATCGTGACCTGGGACTTCGAATCGGGCCGGAGCCACGGCAGCCGGCCGTCGCGCCGCACTTCGGAGAGGCGCTCGACCAGACGGTGCGCGAGGTAGATCGGTATCGGCATCAACTGCGGGGTTTCGTCGCAGGCATAGCCGAACATCAGCCCCTGGTCGCCGGCGCCCTGATCCAGGTCCAGACCCCTGCCCTCGTCAACCCCTTGAGCGATGTCCTGCGACTGCTCGCCGTAGGCGACAATGACGGTACAGGTGGACGTGTCGAAGCCGATCGCGGGATCGTTGTAGCCGATGCGCCGAATGGTCTTGCGCGCGATTTCGTCGAAATTGACCCGCGCGCCGGTGGTGATTTCGCCCGCCAGCACCACGAGATTGTCCTTGACGAGGGTTTCGGCTGCGACCCGGGAGCGTTTGTCTTGGGCTATGATGGCATCCAAAACCGCGTCTGATATCTGGTCCGCCACCTTGTCGGGGTGGCCCTCGGAAACCGATTCGGAAGTAAAGAGAAAGCTGCTCATGTTCGGTGCGGTTCCTGGTCGACGAAAAAAAGGGCCCAAAGAATAACACACACCACCGAACCCGCCACCCGTCCGATGTCCTTGGTGCTGAGAATGCTCGGCGCATTGCCGTTGCCGGTCCTGCATGCGATCGGGATCATCGTGGGATGGCTGGTCTACGCCGTCTCGGGGCGTTTTCGCCGGTATTTGCGCGAGAACCTTGCCGCCGCGGGCTATGTCGACCCGGCCATCAGGCGCTCGGCCGTAGCGCACACCGGCATGAGCGCGATGGAAATCCCGGTTATCTGGATGCGCCGCCAGGAAGAGGTTGCGCGCCTGGTCGCGGAGGTGCGGGGGTGGGAACTTATCGAAAGAGCGCTTGCTGCCGGGAAGGGGGCGATACTGCTAACCCCGCATCTGGGCTGCTGGGAAATCACCGCGCAATACGTCAGCCGGCGTCACCCGATAACGGTTCTCTACAGTCCTCCCAAGATGCGCGCGGTGGATCCGCTGATGCAGCACGGACGCACCCGCGAGGGTATGCGCAGCGTGCCGCCGGACCTGTCGGGGCTTCGGGCGATGCTGCGGGCGCTGCGCAACGGCGAGGCGATCGGCATCCTGCCCGATCAGGTCCCGGGCATCGGCGAAGGCGAATGGACGGAGTTCTTCGGCCGGCCCGCGTACACGATGACGCTGGTGAGCAAGCTCGCGCAAAAGACCGGCGCCCCGGTGCTGCTCGGTTTTGCCGAGCGCCTGAAGCGAGGTCGGGGCTACAGGCTGTATGTCGGGCCCATGCCTGAACCACTGGCCGGCGAATCCCCGCAGCGACAGCTCAACCGGGGGATCGAGGAACTGGTGCGCCGCTGCCCGGCCCAGTACCTGTGGGCTTATAACCGATACAAGGTTCCGGCCGGTGTCGAGCCGCCGGTGCAGCGTGGGGCCTGAGGAAGCAAGCGGGTGCTAGCGCGGGTCGGACTCGCCGCGATGCGCCTGCTGCAGATCCTGCCGCTGGCGCCGCTCGCCCGCGTCGGCGAGGCGTTCGGGATGCTGTTCTACGCGTTCGGATTCGAGCGCCGGCGGGTATGCCTTCTCAACCTGGAACGTTGTTTGCCCCAGCTTGGCGAATCCGAGCGCGCTGCGCTCGCGCGGCGCCATTTCCGTGCCGTCGGCCGCAGCCTGCTCGAGCGCGCGATTCTGTGGTGGTCGCCCCGCGAGCGCATCACGGGGATGGTGCGGGTTGCCGGCCTCGAGCATCTGCGCGCGCTCGCCGGGCGCCCCGTAATTGTGCTCGCCCCGCATTTCGTCTCTCTCGACGTCGGGTTTGCGCGGCTCGCGTGCGAGATGGATCTTGCCGGCATCTACGCGAACCAGAAGAGTGCGGTCATGAACAGGCAACTGTATTCGGGCCGCGTTCGATTCGGCAGGCAGCGCCTGTTTTCGCGTCAGCAGGGCGTGCGTCTGGCGCTTGCCGCGCTCAAGGAAGGCATACCCTTCTACTACCTTCCGGACCAGGACTACGGTCCGCGTGACGCGATATTCGTACCGTTTTTCGGTGTGCCGGCCGCCACGATCACGGGCCTGTCGAGACTCGCCAGGCTGGCCCGCGCGAGCGTGGTCCCATGTGTGACGCGCATGCTGCCCGGGGGTGAGGGCTACGAGCTACGCTGCTATCCCGCCTGGGAGAACTATCCGTCGGACGACCTCGTCGCAGACACGCGGCGCATGAACGCGTTCGTCGAGGAGCGGGTGCGCGAAATACCCGAGCAGTATTTCTGGACACACAAGCGGTTCAAGACGCGGCCCGCAGGCGAGGCAAGGTGGTATTGAGCGCGCGGTTCGGACTCGCACGCTGCGCGCCGCAACCGCGGGGCAGCGGCCCGGGTCCGGCTCAGCCGCCGCTCGTTTTCGCGCTGCCGTCGTAGCTCTGAATCCGGTCCAGGTTGTCCTGGATATCCTGCTCCATCGCCCGCAGGCGCAGCATCGCGAAGGTCTTGGCAGTGTCCAGAAACTGGAAGCTGTGGGTGCCCACGAAGCTGCCGCCCTCCGCCTTCAGCTTCTGGAAGCGTTCGATGGCATCGCGTTGGCGCAGGATCACTTCTTTGCTGACCTTGCGATAGCGCTGATTCTTCGGCTCGATCTTCTCCAGCGCGATGCTCTTCTCATCGATGATCACGTTGAATATCGGTGCGCGGTCGGTCACGGCGATTGGCTCCTGATAGATAGGGTGCCGCCTAATAGATCTCGGGGACGAAGTTCTGGATTTCCAGCGGCGGTCGGGCGTAGCCCTCACGCAGCTCCGGTTTGCGCTTCGGAAGCTTCGGCTTCGCCGGCGCCACGTCCTTGTAGGGCATCAGGCTCAACAGGTGCGCGATCGTGTTCAGGTGAGCCCGCTTCTTGTCGTCCGAATTGACCACGTACCAGCGTGCCTGACCGATGTCGGTGTGCACGAGCATGTCGTCCTTGGCGCGTGAATAGTCCTGCCAACGGTTGCGTGATTCCATGTCCATCGGCGACAGCTTCCAGCGCTTGGTCGGATCCTCGACCCGGTCCCTGAAGCGGCGTTCCTGCTCCTTGTCGCTGACCGAGAACCAGTATTTCACGATGATGATGCCGGAGCGCGCCAGCATGCGCTCGAATAGCGGGCAGGAACGCAGGAAATCCCAGTAGTCGGCCTCGGTGCAGAAACCCATCACGCGCTCGACGCCGGCGCGGTTGTACCAGGAGCGATCGAACAACGTCATCTCGCCCGCCGCGGGCAGTTCCGCGACGTATCGCTGGAAATACCACTGCGTCTTCTGGCGTTCGGTCGGCGTGCCCAGCGCGACCACACGGCAGTTGCGCGGGTTCAGCGGTGCGGTGATCCGCTTGATGACGCCGCCCTTGCCGGCGGCATCGCGGCCTTCGAAGATCAACACGACCTTGCGGCCTTCTGCCTTGATCCATTCCTGCAGCTTCACCAGTTCGATGTGCAGCCGACGCAATTCGCGCAAGTAGAACTTGTTGCGTTCCTTCTTCTTCACCTCGGGATCGCTGAGCGGACTCGGCGTTACCATCTCGGGTACTTCGGAGCCCAGGGTTCCACGGGCTGCCTTGGTTTTGCCTTTGCTCGCTCGGTTCTTGCCGGCTGGAGGATTGTTACCCTTGGCTTTTTTTTGCTTGCCCATGACGCCTCATCCCAATCTCACGGTATGATCGCAGCCGACCCTCGTTGGGTGGCTTTTGCCCTTGAAATTCCAATGACGCTGCCAGGAAGCATATACAAAAAGCGTCCCGACCGAAAGCTTTTCGGTGTGCGCGGTGACCGAGGACGCGACACGAGCGCGAAAGCGTCCGGACCCCCTGCGGGGTTGCTGGCACCGCGTCCGGCGACGCCATGAAACTCGCGTTCACCAAGATGCAGGGTGCCGGCAACGATTTCGTGGTGTTCGATGGCATCGGCCAGAAGGTGGAACTGACCCCCGGGCGAGTCCGGCAAATCGCCAATCGGTATTTCGGTATCGGCTGCGACCAGGTCCTGCTGGTCGAGCGCCCGCAGTCCGCGGACACCGATTTTCGCTACCGTATCTGGAACGCTGACGGGATCGAAGTCGGCCAGTGCGGCAACGGCGCGCGCTGCTTCGTACGCTTCGTGCGTGACAGGGGCCTGACCGCAAAGGACGAGATCCGGGTGGAGACGCTCTCCGGAGTGATCACCCCGCGCCTCGAGCGCGATGGCACGGTGAGCGTCAACATGGGCCCGCCGGTGTTCGAGCCGGAGCGCGTCCCGTTCGTCAGCGATTCGGCCGCAGTGGTGCAGACGCTCGAAGGGATGGATGGCGGGGTGCAGATCACCGCGCTCTCGATGGGCAACCCGCACGCGGTGCAGGTCGTCGACGACGTCGATGCCGCCCCTGTCCTCACTCAGGGCCCGAGGATCGAACATCACCCGCGGTTTCCGCAGCGAGCAAACGCCGGTTACATGCAGGTCGTCGATCGCAGCCGGATCCGGCTGCGCGTGTGGGAGCGCGGCGCCGGGGAGACACTCTGCTGCGGCACCGGGGCCTGCGCCGCCGTGGTCACGGGGGTCCGCCGCGGTCTGCTCGATCCGGTGGTCGATGTCGAAACCCGCGGCGGGCGATTGACCATCCGCTGGGACGGGGCCGAGAATGATCTAAACTGCGCGGTGTGGATGTCGGGTCCCGCTGTCGCCGTATTTGAGGGAGAGATCCAGATTGACTAATGCTGACGAAGTCGCGCGTTTTCTCACCGAAAATCCGGATTTCTTCGAAGAGCATTCGGAACTGCTGTCGAAGATTTCGGTAACCAATCCGTACGGCGGAAGCGCGATTGCGCTTTCCGCCCGCCAAGTGCTGACGCTGCGCGAAAAATCCCGAACCCTGGAGGGCAAGCTTGCGGAGCTGATCCAGTACGGGGAGGAGAACGATGCGATAAGCGCGAAGATGCATCGTCTTTCCGTCGCGCTGCTCGGCGCGCGGGATCTTTCGGCCGCGCTGTCCGCGCTCTACTACAACCTGCGCGAGGACTTCGCGGTTCCGAACGCGGCGCTTCGCGTATGGCGGGGCTACGATGCCGCGCACCGCGCGATGACCGTTCCGGAATTCCGCTCCGTCAGCGAGGAACTGGCCCAATACGCGACCGACCTCGCGCAGCCTTATTGCGGGCCGAGTGCAAGCGCCGAGGTGGCCGGGTGGTTCGGCGAGGCAGCGACGCATGTCCGTTCCGTGGCGCTGATGCCGCTGACGGACCACGGATGCTTCGGCTTGCTGGCGCTCGGCAGCGACGATGTGCTTCGTTTCTATCCGGAGATGGGTACCGTGTATCTGCAACGCCTGGGCGAGCTGACGGGCGCCGCTCTGGCGCGTTTCCTGTGACATGAGCGCCGCCGGGTGGCGCGCTCGCGATGATGACCCCCGGTTGTCCGTTCTCGCCGAGTTCCGGCGCAACCTCGAGCACGAGCGGCGCCTGTCGCCGCACACCACCAGCAACTATTGTCGCGACATCGGCCGCCTGTTCGAGCTGACGCCGGGGATGCCCCTGGAGCGCATCCAGCCGCAGACGGTGCGCCGCGCGGTGGCGCAGCTGCACGCGCGCGGCCTCTCTGGCAGGACGCTCGCGCGCATGCTTTCTTCGTGGCGCGCCCTGTACGCATGGCTCGCGCGCCATCGCGGACTCGCCGCCGACCCGTGCGCGGGGGTGCGCGCACCCCGCGGCGCGAAGACACTGCCCAAGGCGCTGTCGCCCGATGCCGCAGGCCGGCTTCTGGACCCGCAGGCCAAAGGCGCGCTGGAAGTCCGTGACAAAGCCATGTTCGAGCTTTGTTATTCCTCGGGATTGAGGCTCGCCGAGCTGGTGAGCCTCGATTTGGACGCGTCGGCCGACGCGGTGCACGGGCAGGGCGGCGAGGTTACCGTCACCGGCAAGGGCCGCAAGACGCGCCGCGTGCCGGTCGGCGCCAAGGCGGCCAAGGCGCTCGCCGCCTGGCTCGAACAGCGCGCCGGGCTCGCCGTCCCCGGCGAACGCGCGCTGTTCGTCTCCAATCGAGGTACACGCCTGACTGCGCGCATGGTGCAGATGCGGCTTGCGCGCTGGGCGCTGAAGTGCGGCATCGGGTCGCATGTTCACCCCCACATGCTGCGGCATTCATTTGCCAGCCACATGCTGCAGTCCTCCGGTGACCTGCGCGCGGTGCAGGAGATGCTCGGCCATTCCAGCATCTCGACGACACAGGTCTATACGCACCTCGACTTTCAGTATCTGGCGAAATCCTACGACGCGGCGCACCCGAGGGCGAAGAAGAAGTGAGAGTGCTGCTCAAGCCCGGCCGCGAACGTTCGCTCGCGCACCGTCATCCATGGATTTTTTCCGGTGCGATCGACAAGCTCTCAGGCGCGCCCGGAAGCGGCGATACGGTGCGGGTCAGTGCATCGGACGGCCGGTTTCTCGCCTGGGCCGCCTGGAGTCCCCGCTCGCAGATCCGCGCGCGCGTCTGGAGCTTCGACGAGCGCGAGCAGCCGGATGACGATTTCTTCCGCAGGCGCGTCGAACGCGCGCTCGCACGGCGCCGGATGCTGGCGCCGGAGAGCGCGGATGGCCTCGCCGGCGCACTGCGGCTGGTGCATTGCGAGGCCGACGGGCTGCCGGGACTCATCGTGGACCGTTATGCCGATACGCTGGTGATGCAGGTCCTGTCGGCGGGAATCGAACGCTGGCGCGACCTGCTCGCGGACGCGCTGATCGGGCAGACCGGCTGCGCCCGCATCTACGAACGTTCCGACGCCGAGGTGCGTGAGCTCGAGGGACTGCCTGCGCGCTCGGGCGTGCTGCGCGGCGACGCACCTCCGGCGCCGCTGGAAATCGTCGAGCACGGCCTGCGTTACGCGGTGGACATTCCCGGCGGCCAGAAGACAGGCTTCTATCTCGACCAGCGCGACAATCGCCGGCGGATTCGCGAACTCGCCGCGGGGCGCGAAATGCTAAACGGTTTCTGCTACACGGGCGGCTTCTCGATCGCCGCATTCGCCGGCGGCGCATCGTCGGTCGTGTCGGTCGACAGTTCCGGCGCGGCGCTCGAGCTCGCACGCCGCAATGCGCGGGCGAACGGATTCGAAGGCCCGGGTGCTGAATGGATCGAGGCCGACGTATTCCGTTATCTGCGCGACGCGCGCGGGCAGGGCCGCCGTTTCGACCTTGTCGTGCTCGATCCGCCGAAACTCGCCCCGACCGAGAAGCACGCGCCGGCGGCCGCGCGCGCCTACAAGGACATCAACCTCAACGCGCTGAAGCTCTTGCGCCCGGGCGGACTGCTCGCCACGTTTTCCTGCTCCGGTGGGGTGTCGGCCGACCTGTTCCAGAAGATCGTCGCCGGCGCGGCGGTCGACGCGGGCGCGTCGGCCACGTTGCTGGAACGATACTCGGCCGCGCCGGACCACCCGGTGCTGCTGGAATTTCCTCAGGGGGAGTATCTCAAGGGCCTGCTCGTGCGCCGGAACTAAGCCCCGGGGGTCGAAAACCGCCGTGACGCCACCATATTGCTTGTGCAACCGACGCGACGGTAGCATTTGCTGATGATCATTCGGAACGCAAGCGAACTTCCCGGAAGCGGCATACACGCCGCCGCCGCGGCGAAGCGCGTCCGGTACGCCGCCGTGAGCGCCGTCGGCGCTTGGGGGCGGTCTCCGGCGACGTCTCGCTCCAGCGCGAATAAGCCAGTTGGCGTAAAAGTTGAATGTGAGCGCACGCTCACATGGTATCGGCCATGTCCGGCGCCGGGCGCCGGCGGCGAAAACGGCGGTCAGCATCCATGACGCCCGAGTTCAGCATGGTTCCGGTCACGATCCTGACCGGTTTCCTGGGCAGCGGAAAGACCACGCTGCTCAACCGCATCCTCAGCGAACAGCACGGCCACAAGATCGCGGTGATCGAGAACGAATTCGGCGAGGCCGGCGTGGACAACGACATCCTGATCCAGGGCGGCGAAGCGCAGATCGTCGAAATGAACAACGGCTGCGTCTGCTGCACCGTTCGCGGCGACCTGACGCGCATACTCGGCGACCTGAAAGACCGGCGCGACGCCGGGGCGATCGGATTCGACCGCGTCATCATCGAGACCACCGGCATGGCGGACCCGGGACCCGTGGCGCAGACGTTCTTTCTGGACGAGGCCATCGGCAACTACTACCTGCTCGACAGCGTGATTACGCTGGTCGACGCGATGCACGGCGGGCAGCAGTTGGAGGACTTCCGCGAGGCCCAGGAACAGGTCGGTTTCGCCGACCGCATTCTGCTCTCGAAGACCGATCTGGTCTCCGAGGGGCAGGCCGAGCAGCTGCGACGGCGCCTGGTGCAGATCAATCCCCGCGCCCCGATCCACAACGTGCATTTCGGCCAGATGCCGATCGCCGAGGTCCTTGACATCCGCGGGTTCAACCTGAATGCCGCGCTGGAAATCGATCCGGAGTTCCTCGAAGAGGATGAACACGAGCACGCCAGCGAGGTGCGCTCGTTCGTCTTCCGATCCGGGCGGCCGTTCGACGGCGCGCTGCTGGAGGAGTACCTGTCAGGATTGGTGCAGGTCTACGGCAAAGATATGCTGCGCTACAAAGGTGTGGTATATCTTCAGGATAATGCGCACCGGGTGGTTTTTCAGGGCGTTCACATGCTGATGGGTGGGGACCTCGGCAAGGCCTGGGGCGACGATGAGACACGACAGAGCACGATTGTGTTTATCGGACGCGATCTTCCGGAAGACGGATTCATCAAAGGGCTAGAGCAATGTCTCGTGCGATCGGAGTAAAGAAGAAATCTGTTGGCAAGGCAGCCAGGGCGGCCAAGCCAGTGAAGGCGAAAAAGGCCGTCGCCCGAAGCGCAGTGACCAAAGCGCGAACGCCGGTCAAGAACAACAAGCCGGTCGCCGCGGCGCGCGCGCCCAAGCCCGCGCCCAGGCGCGAATCGAAAGCGTCGGTCGCGAAACCCGTGGCGAAAGCCGTTGCAAAACCTGCACCGGCGCCATCGTGGAAGCCCGTCGCGGCAAAGTCCGAGGAGCGCTATGCGGGCATGACCGAATCCGAGATCATGCGCGCGCCCGCTGCGCAGTACATGAACGCGGCGCAGCTCGCGTTCTTCCGCGAGCGGCTGCTGGCGATGCAGCGTGAACTCCTGGAGAAAGCCGATCTCACCTCGGAGCACCTGCGCGAACACGACATCGAGCCCGATCCGACCGATCAGGCCACGATCGAAGAAGAATACGCGCTCGAGTTGCGCGCCCGCGACCGCGAGCGCAAGCTGCTGAAGAAGATCGAGCAGAGCCTGCGCCGCATCGAGGATGGCAGTTACGGCTATTGCGAGGAGACCGGCGATCCGATCGGCATCGCGCGCATGCTGGCGCGGCCGACGGCCACGCTGACCATCGAGGCGCAGTCCCGGCGCGAGCTGAAACAGAAACTG
>Ga0155953_1013_pt1 | contig 18556 bp, 15 predicted proteins | sample RifCSPlowO2_02_FD_107607 | JGI IMG/M metagenome (GOLD analysis project Ga0155953, IMG submission 107607) | Betaproteobacteria bacterium RIFCSPLOWO2_02_FULL_63_19
GACCTTGAGAGAGCTGGCCGCGCGCCCTGATGGCTCCAGTTAGAACGTTGCGGCTGCGCGCTCACCGGCACCGAATCGTGATCAATGGGCGAAGAAACGCTCGGGGTCGAACGCCTCGCCCCGCTTGAGCATGAAATACACAGCGCGGGCGAGCTTCGCGGCGATGATCGCCAGGCTCTTGCCCTTGCCGTGCCCATGCCGTGAATGGTGCGCACGATGGCCAGGGCGAGCGGGTCGTGTCGCTGGGCCAAGGACTCGATATAGCGTTCCAGCCGCGGCAACTCCCGATCATAGTGATCGATGAGCGAGAGGTCGGCTTCGATACTCTTGCGCACGGCGGCTTCGGCAAAATGCTCGGCGAGCCAATACCAGGTGAACATGCACTCGGCGGCAACCGCCAAGTCCTCGCGGTACGGCGCAATCGGCCGCACAAACGGCTCGGGCGCCGTGGGGATGTCTTTGGACACCAACACGTTGCCCTCGTGGTCCAGCACGCACACGTACATCGAGCGCGCGTGCAGATCGACGCCGCAGTAAAACCGGTGTTGCCGGGTATAGAATCGCATTTGAGGCCTCCTTTTCCAAAGTGTCCGTGTCAGCCAACACGTATTCGGATGGTAGCGTTCAACCACCAAGCCCGCCGGAATCGGGGGCCTCAATTCCACGTTATGCGACCAAGATGAGGCGCGTGACCATATGCCCCCAAGATTCGAGAACCCATCTCCGATCTAGAGAGGTCAGGTTTCGTCGATCGGGTGGCAAAGGGAGCCATCGGAACTTCGTGCATCCGAAGGTCACGAAACCGAGCACAAGATCTGGTGCTCCCGGTGACGAAGCAAAGCACTATCAGGTTCGAGCGGTTCGCCGCGCGATTGAGGAGTCAAAATCATGAAAGACAGTGCGCGATACGCGAAGATTGTTGAATGGTCTGAGGAAGACCAATGCTACGTCGGAAGCTCTCCGGGGCTCGTCTATGGAGGCTGTCACGGATCGGATGAAAAGGCGGTATTTGACGAGCTCTGCCTCGTCGTCGAGGAAGCCATTGCGCTGTATCGAAAGGATGGCAAACCGCTTCCACCCCCGACTTCTGGTCGCGACTTCGCCAACAGGATGCAGAACGTCGCATAACAGCGCGTTCCAACGGAGCCGCAGGGAACTGCCGTGCCCAATTGTTCATCTCGCGCGCCGCCCGTTGAACGCGGCCGTTAGTTGCCGGAAAAATACCCCTTGAGCCCGACAATCTTTCGTGAGGACGGATTCCGGTTCTTTTTCTTCTCGCGCGAGGAATCCCGGCTTCACGTACACGTGCATCACGCAGATGGGGAGGCGAAGTTCTGGCTTGAGCCCGCGATTGAACTGGCGCAGAATTACGGCCTGAACGACCGCCAGATTCGGGCGGCCGAAGCGTTGGTCCGGAAACACGAAAATGACATCCGTGCTGCCTGGCGCAAGCACTTTGGACGTTGAGGTCACGAACGTCTCGAACCACGGCTTCTGGCTCCTGCTGGGAGCCGAGGAGTTGTTCGTACCCTTTTCCGAATTTCCCTGGTTCAAAGACGCTCCGATCGCCAAACTCACGAATGTCGAGCGTCCTCAAGCCCACCACCTCTATTGGCCCGACCTCGATGTGGATCTGGCCGTCGAATCCATACGCCACCCCGAGAAGTTTCCGCTGGTGGCGAAATCCGGCAACTAACCGCCGCGTCGACGCTGACCGCTTCACGGCGGGTCACGCGGTACGTTGCGCTGCCACTCAAAGGGAGAAAAAGGCGGGTTGCGACGTTGCCGCCCCCGACCATTCCAGCGAAGATTCAATAAGGCGTAAGCTCCTTCCCATCTCCAACCTGGCGCCACCGTGGAACTGTTCTTCAAGGGCTATATCGCCGCATGGAGCGCCGCCTGCCTGGTCGCCCTCGGCCTGTTCCTGCGCGATCCCGCGGCGTTGGCCATCGGCCGCCGAAGCTATTGGCATTTTCTCGGCGAGCCGTGGAAGCTGGCCACGTTCGTCGCGGGCGCCGCGCTGATCACGCTCGCCGCGCCCTATACCGGCGACCCGACCAGGGACTACGTCGACGGCCTGTTCATGTCGGTGCTGTGTTTCACCACCGCGCCGTGGGTGGTGGCCGCGCTGTACTTCGCCTCGCGCAGGCGCATCACCTGGACCGAAGCGTATGTCGCGCTGTGCGCCTGGCTTTTCTCTGCGTCCTGGTCCTACGACATCTATCTCGTGTACCGCGACGGCGATTACCCGGCGACCTGGTTCGCCAATCTGTTCGCCTCTTCGGTCATCTATCTGGCCGCCGGACTGTTCTGGAATCTCGAATGGCGGCGCGGGCGCGGCGTGATCTTTTCGTTCCTGCGCGAGGGCTGGCCGTCGCGGCCGGCCGAGTCCGCTTTCTTCCGACTGATTGGTTTCGCGGCGATATTCGCGATCCCGGCGGTCGCCGCGGTGCTGATGTTCATCCTCTGATCGCTCCACGCACGGGAGATTTCTCTCCATCGGCCCATTGTCGTGCCGTTTTTCGCCGATGCAGGGTTTTCAGCGTCGGCAAGGTCTGTTAGGGTGGCGTCAGCCGCCGCTGCATCGGCCGCACGCCGTCCCGGATTGGCGATCGGTCATTGCAGTCTTGATAATGTGCACGCCGGCAGCTTGATCGGTGCACGCTGAACGCGAGGAGGTGAGCATGGAACCGACTCACGACTCGAAGAAGTCCCGCCCCGAAGCGCTCGGAACCCTCGGTGAAAGATTTCTCTGGATCCGCCAGACGACGCGCACGCTCGCCGCGCCGCTTTCGGCCGAGGACTGCGCGATACAGTCGATGACCGACGCAAGCCCGGTCAAATGGCACCTGGCGCACACGACGTGGTTTTTCGAAACCTTCGTGCTGGAGACGCACCGGCCCGGATACCAGCCGTTCGACCGCTCGTACCGCGTGCTATTCAATTCGTATTACAACGCCGTGGGCGAGAAGCATCCGCGGCCCGAGCGCGGCATGCTCTCGCGCCCGAGCCTGGAGCAGATCCTCGCGTATCGCCGCCACGTCGAAGAGTCGATGCTCGGAATGCTCGCCGCGCCGCACCTGCCCGAGGACCTCGCCGCAGTGATCGAGCTCGGGCTGCATCACGAGCAGCAGCACCAGGAACTTATTCTCACCGACGTGAAGCACATGCTCTCGCGCAATCCGCTCAAGCCCGCGTACCAGAAACAATGGCCGCTGACCCGCGTCAGCGCACGCGAGCGCCGATGGATTCCATTCGCTGCGGGGCTGCAGGACATCGGCCACGCAGGTCCCGGCTTCTGCTTCGACAATGAAACGCCGCGGCACCGCGTGTGGCTCGACGCGTTCCGGATCGCCTCGCACCCGGTGACCAACGGCGATTTCATCGAGTTCATCGACGACGGCGGCTACGAGCGGCCGGAGCTGTGGCTGTCCGCCGGATGGGACACGATCGGCAAGTCCGGCTGGCGCGCCCCGCTGTACTGGGATAAGCGCGACGGGCAATGGTTCGCGTTCACGCTGCACGGCGAGGCGCCGGTCGATCCGCACACGCCGGTGTGTCATCTCAGCTTCTACGAGGCCGATGCGTTCGCGCGCTGGGCCAACGCGCGCCTGCCGACCGAAGCGGAATGGGAAGTCGCCGCGCGCGACGCTACGCAGAGCGGGACTTTTCTCGAAAGCGGCGCATACCACCCGCTCGCGCTTCGCGAGGCGCCCGCCGATGGAACGCTCGCGCAGGCCTTCGGCGACGTATGGGAATGGACGCGCAGCGACTACGGGCCTTACCCGGGGTTCCGCGCGGCTCCGGGCGCAGTCGGCGAATACAACGGCAAATTCATGTGCGGCCAGTACGTATTGCGCGGCGGATCGTGCGCCACGCCGGCGAGCCACGTACGCGCGACCTACCGCAATTTCTTCCCGCCCGAGGCGCGCTGGCAATTCTCGGGGCTGCGACTTGCGCGTGACGCGGAACAAGCCCCCGATCGTCTGACATAGCGGCTTGCGCCGCATCCAGTGAAGCAATAACATTTCGTGCCGCGACGGCGCATCGCCGTTGCGGCCGTGAGGAATCGTCCGGAGGGGGTTCAATCACATGCTCGGCACATTGCGGCACAACTTCGCTGGCAGCGTTTCCAATTGGGGCAATCGAAACGCGATCATCTTCGAGGACCGGGCAGTCACCTACGGCGAGTTGAATGCGCGCGCGAACCGCCTCGCGCATTTCCTGATCGAGCTTGGCGTCGGCAAAGGCGATCACGTCGGTCTGCTGCTGTACAACTGCACCGAGTTCGCCGTCGGCTTCGTCGCCTGCCAGAAGCTCGGCGCGGTCGCATCGTGCCTGAACTATCGCCTGTCTCCCGCCTCCGTGGGGTTCGCCGTGCAGCAGGAAAAGGTGAAAGTCCTGCTGTTCAACGCGGGGCTCTCCGCGACGGCCGCGGAAATCATGACGAGCGCCGGGTTCTGCGCGTTCGTCTGCGCCGGAGACCCGGTGCCCGCCGGCGCCCGGCGCTTCGACGAGTGCGCGAACTTTCCCGACACCGAGCCGCCCGAGGTCGATATCAAGGAAACCGACGTCTCCAGCATCATCCATACCTCCGGGACCACCGGACGCCCCAAGGGCGCCGCGTTCACCAACGAGACGCAGATGGTCTCCGCGATTCAATACTGTCTCGAGATGGGACTGGACCGCGGCCACGTCGGAATGAGTCTCGCGCCCGTGGTGATCGGCGCCGCGACCAATTTCTTTGTCGCCTACCTGTTCATCGGCGCGGCCCAGGTCATGTCCGGGGAGTACGAAGCGAAGAAGGCGCTGCGGCTGATCGCGAAACACAAGGTCAATGAGGTGTTCGCGGTGCCGACGCAGATGTACCAGATGGCCGAAGCCAGGGGCCAGATGGAGGACATCGACGTATCGTCGTTGCGCCTGTTCCGCAGCGGCGGCTCCGCTCTGCCCAAGACGCTGCTGCACCGGGTGCGCGACGCGCTGGGCTGCGAAGTGCTCAACACCTACGGCACCACCGAGAGCTGCACCGCGATCACCTGCTGCCACACCGGCCTCGATCCGGAGGACAAGTGGGAGAGCATCGGCATGCCCTCGTACTTTCAGGACGTTCGCATCATCGAGGCCAAGGGCGGGACCGAAACGAGCCCCGACGAGCAGATTTCCGTTCCCGGCGAAGGGCAGTTGATCAACCGCGGACCGCAGAGCGTGCACGAGTACTACTGCACGCCGGACTCGACGCTGCGCGCGCGCGACGGATGGCAGTACACGCGCGACATCGTCAGGGTGGACGAGCAGGGCTACATCTTCCCGATCGACCGGATCGACAACGTGATCATCAGCGGCGGGGAGAACATCTATCCGCAGGAAGTCGAGTTCTTCCTGTCCAAGCACCCGTCGATCGCGGATGTCGCCGTCTGTGGCGTCGCCGACGAGAAATGGGGGCATGTGGTCAAGGCCCTGATCGTTCCCCGCACGTCCGCGCTGACCGCCGAAGAGGTGGATCGATACTGCCTGCACAGCACCGAGCTGCCCCGCTACAAACGGCCCAGGATCATCGAATTCGTCGCTTCGCTGCCCCGGAACATCCTGGGGAAGATCGACCGGACCGCGCTGCGCTGAACAATTCGCATAAAGGACTGAAGGACAAACAATGGCCAAGGCCGATTTCAAAATCATCTACCGCAACGGAACGCCGCCCACGAATCACCAGTACCCCGGGCTGAAATACCGCCGGACCGAAGAGCACGGCATGATCGTCGAGCGCGACGTCGCGGTGCCGATGCGCGACGGCGTGAAGCTGTACATCGACGTCCATCGTCCGGCCGGGAAAAAATCGGGGCGCGTGCCGGCGATCATCGCCTGGAGTCCGTACGGCAAGCACCGGCCGTTCCAGTACGGCTATTTCTACAAGGAAGGCGGCGTGCGCAAGGAGTGGATTTCCCCGTACACCAACTTCGAAGGCCCCGATCCCGTGCACTGGGTCGCGAACGGCTACGCGATCATCCACGTGGACCTGCGCGGCGTGTGGGGTTCCGAGGGCAACGCGGCCTACTGGTGCCACGACGAAGGCAAGGACGGCTACGACCTGATCGAATGGGTGGCCGCGCGGGACTGGTGCAGCGGCAAGGTCGGCATGACGGGCGTGTCCTACTTGGCGATCGCGCAATGGCAGATCGCCGCGACCCAGCCGCCTCACCTCGCGGCGATCAACCCGTGGGAGGGACTCAGCGACATGTACCGCGAGTTCGCGTTCCACGGCGGCATTCCGGAGACGCACTTCTCGCCGATCTGGCAGAAATCGATTTCGTACTCGCTGAACCAGGTCGAGGACATCGCCGCGATGATGGACGCGCATCCGCTCTTCGACAGCTACTGGGCTACCAAGGTCGCCGATTGGTCGAAGATCAATGTGCCGGCGTTCGTCGTGGCGAGTTGGTCGGACCAGGGTCTGCACCTGCGCGGCACGCTCGAGGCCTACAAGAGCATCGGCTCGAAGGAGAAATGGCTGATGATCCACGGCCGCAAGAAATGGGAGAATTTCCACCAGCCCGACAACGTGAAGAAACAGTTGGCGTTCTTCGACCGGTTCCTGAAGGGCGCCGACAACGACGTGCGCCGCTGGCCCAAGGTGCGCCTCGAAGTACGCGAGCGGTATTACGTCGGCAAGTCGCGAGGCGAGCCCGCATGGCCGATCGCGCGAACCCGCTTCGAAAAGCTGTTCCTGGATGCGAGCAGCGGATCGCTTAAGACGAAGCCGGTCGCGCGCAGGGCGAAGGCGAGCTACCTCGCCCCCGGAGACCAGTCCCGCTGCCCGGCCGCCTACCGCGAGGAGCGCGCGCAGTTCGACTACGTGTTCCCGAGGGAAACCGAACTGACCGGGCACATGAAGCTTCGGCTCTGGATGGAAGCGATCGGGGCCGACGACATGGACATTTTCGTCGCCGTTCAGAAATTCGACCGCAACGGCAAATACGTTCCGTTTGCCGCCTTCAGCGCGCTGGAGGACGGTCCGGTCGCACTGGGCTGGCTGCGCGCCTCGCACCGTGAACTCGACAAAAAGCGCTCCACACCGCAGCAGCCCTGGCTGCTGCACAAGCGGCAACTGAAACTGGAGCGAGGGGTTCCGGTGCCGGTCGAGATTGAAATCTGGCCTTCCGGAACGCGCTTTGCGAAGGGCGAAACGCTGCGAGTGGTCGTGCAAGGGAGCGACGTCTACAAATACGCCCGCTGGATGGTTCTGGCCGGACACCCCAAGACGATCAACGCGGGGTCACACGTCATCCACACCGGCGGCAAGTACGATTCCCACCTTCTCGTTCCGGTCATACCAACCAACCGGTAAGGATTCGCAGTACGGCGGCCTGTTCGCGGCGAAGCCTGACGAACGCCAGCGTGCGGTGTTCTTGGCCGGCGCGTATCAGTCAGGCAGGGTTTCGCCCGCGCTGAGGCGTGCCGCTCGCTGCCTTGCATGCTCGATGAGCGCTATGAACAGCGGCGGCATCGCAACCACGACAGCAGTAAGGCCCGCTGCCGGCAGTCCCGACCATTCGATCAGCGGGCCGGTGACCACCGCCATCGCCACGCTCATGGCACCTGCGAAACTGTCGTTGACACCGATCGCACGGCCGCGTTCGCCCGCCTCGGTGCAATCGGCGATGAATGCCGTCGATGCGACGTTGGCCGCCGCCCAGCCCAGCCCGACGAGGAACGTTCCGATCGTGATCGCAAGGTAACTTGGAATGAACGTAACCATCACCGCTCCAACCAGCGCAACGGCGACACCCGGAAACATCACCGGACCGCGCCCGTAGCGGTCGGCGAGTTTCCCCAGCGGTATCGTGAACGCGAACATGCCCGCGGCGTGAAACATGTGCGAAAACGCGATTGCGCCCAGCGAGTGACCATGGTGCCGAAGCACCAGCGAGGTCAGAACCATCACGATCGCCATGTTGCCGGTGGCGGCACAATTCGAGATGATCGCGAGCCGGATCGGTGCGTTGCGCAACAGCCGAGCAACGCTGAACACGGTGCGATGTCCGACCGCCGCGCGCGGCGGCGGCGAGTAGTCCGGATAGTATCGCTCGAGGTGCATCCCGATTTCCTTCGGATCGGGGCGTACCCACACAATCAGCAACATGCCCATCACGATCAACACCGGCAACAGCAGCCACGGCAGCGCGAGCGGATCCTGGTCCACCGTTGGCGCGATCGCCTCGGCACCGCTGATCACCAACGGACTGATAATCAGTCCCAGTACCGAGCCCAACGCGAGGTAGCCGAGCGCCTGCGCCCGCAGCCGTGGCGGGAACATGTCCGCAGCGGCGACGCGCAACTGCTGCGCGGCGCTCATCCCCATGCCGAAGACCAGCATGCCGGCGGCGAGGACGGCAAAACTGTGCAGGCGCATCGATAACCACAGCATGATCGCGCCGCCAAGGGCCAGAGCCAGACCGAGCAGGATCCCGGGTTTGCGGCCAAAGCGGTCGGTCACCTTGCCCACCGGGTAGGACACCGCAAACCTGCTCAACCCCAGCAGGCCGACCGACAGTCCCGCCAGCGAGGCGGAATTGGTCAGCGCGATGACCATCAGCGGTCCGAGTCCATAGGCGAACTGCATTCCGGCGCCGGTGAAGGACTGGGCGAGCGCAAACAGTGCGGTATTGCGCTTGATCAGCGCGGGGACGGTGAAGGTACGGCTTGTTTCGCTACGCACCGGCGCACCTTACCAGAACCTGACCCCGTCGTGGGTCAGCGCGCCGTTCGATTGCGATGCAGAACCGTTGATGGGACGACGGCCATTTTCGCGTTCGGAGCCAGCCCGCCGATCGGGGACCGGGAAGCGATGATGGAAGTCCGGTCACCTCGATGCTCGGCCACCGAACGCGTTCTTCCCCGTTTTCCCGTCAAACCAAGCTATTAGGTTGCCGCATCGCGGTTCGCGACGTAATATAGCGCTCCAAGATGCTGATTCGCGAAGGCTGCGTAGTTGGACGAGCTCGATCGGGTTTGCATTTAGGCTACGGCTGATTTCGCGCATGCCGAAAACTTGCAACGGCGCTTCCGGCGCAACAGCAGGTCTTGCAGCGATTGTGAGCGACCTGAATAGGGCGTTGAGGGAAACTGAATAGTCCATCCGTTTCATTGAAGAGGAGGTTGATGATGATGCAACGTAGAACCCTCGCTATTGCGACTGCGACGATATGCTCCGCGTTCTTGCTGACGGCTCCGGGCGTCGAAAGAGCCTACGCCGCGGATATCAATCTGAAGATCGCCAACTTCTTTCCGCCTCCTGCCAAGCAATCAAAGATCCTGCAGGAGTTCGGCACCGAACTGGAACAGCGTTCCGGCGGGCGAATCAAAGTCCAGTATTTTGCCGGCGGCTCGCTGCTCGGGGGACCGGCGATGTTCAAGGGAATCGAGTCCGGCATAGCGGATATCGGCTACACGCACGTCTATTACACCCCCGGGCGGATGCCCGTCAGCGAAGGGATGGGGCTTCCGCTCGGCGTTCCGACCGGCTGGGTCGGCGCGCATATGGCCTACGACTTCTACAATAAATTCAAGCCGAAGGAATTCGCCGGCGTGAAAGTGCTGGCCATTCACGCGAACGGCCCCAGCATGGTGATTTCCAAGCGCCCTGTGACCAAGCTGGAAGACATGAAAGGCTTGACCATCCGCGCCCCGGGGCTTCCCGGGCTGATCGTCAAAGCCCTCGGCGGAACGCCGACGCCGACCCCGATGATGGAGGTATACGATTCCCTGGCCAAAGGGGTCAACGAGGCGGTCTGGGGACCGTATGAAACCCTCAAGACGTTCCGCTTCGGCGAAGTCGCGAAGAACGTGACCCTGAACTGGCAGATCGGCGCTGCGTTCCCGTTCTTCCTTGCGATGAACAGGCGCAGCTACGACAAGCTGCCCCCGGACCTCAAGTCGCTCGTCGATGTCATGAGCGGGGAATTTCAGGAGCGGTACGCCCTGATGTGGAATGAAATCGACCTGGAAGGCAAGGCCTACGGCAACACCAAGAACGTCAAGTACATCGAACTGTCCGAACAGGAAGGAGCAAGATGGCAAAAGGCCGTCGAACCCGTCTTCGACGAATACGTCAAGTCGATGGTTGGCAAGGGCCACAAAGAAGCCGAAGTGCGCGGCTGGATTGCCTATATGAAGGAACGCATCAAGTACTGGACCGCAAAACAGATGGAATATCACGTTCCCTCCCCCACCGGTCCCATGGGCGTGCGGCCTGAAGCATACGTCAAGTAATTCGGAAGGATAAACCCCTGCTTGATCGTCATCGGTCAGGCAGGGGTTCGCTTGTTTTGAATAAGCGCCAGATTCTTCTCGGCGGATGGCCTGCGGACGAAGCGCGCCGTCGCGTCTTTCGTTCGGCGTGAACAATCCGGAACGTCGCTCATGTTGGAGAAATTTGAAACATTCAACGAAGCCGTGAGCAGGTGGGTCGCCTGGATCGGTTTCGCCGCGGTGTTCTTCATGGTCGTGCTGACCTGCGTGGACGTCGTCGGGACGAAGCTGTTTCGTCTCCCGGTACCGGGATCTCTGGACATAATGATGTTGTTGCAACTCATCGGCGTGTCGTTTGCGGCCGCAACGACCCTCATCACCGATCGGCATGTCAGCGTCGAATTCTTTGTCGTGCTTCTGCCCAAGCGGGCGCAGGCGCTCATCGACTGCATCGTCCAATTGCTTTGCCTGTTGCTGTTCGTGCTCATCGTCTGGCGCCTGATCACTCACGGCTATCACCTTCAGACCGGACGGGAGGAAACGCCGACGATACAGGTCGCTATTGCACCGTTTTCCTATGCCGCCGCCCTGGCCATCGTGCCTGTGTGCCTGGTCTATTTACAACGAACGCTCGGTTCGATCCTGAGGCTGGTTAACAAATGAGCCCAGAGGTCACAGGGTTGGTCGGCATCGCTGCCTTGCTGTTGTTGTTCCTGATCAAGGTCCCGGTCGCGTTTGCGATGACGCTGGTCGGATTCGTCGGTTTCGCGTACCTGGGCGACATCGAGCCGGCCCTGTCGATTTTGTCGCAGGACCTATTCGAGACCTTCACGTCCTATCCGCTGTCGGTCATTCCGATGTTCATCCTGATGGGATCCTTTGCGCATGCTTCGGGCATCAGCCAGCGGCTTTTCGCGACCACCTACTGCTGGTTCGGCAGCCTGCGCGGCGGACTCACGATCGCCACTGTGCTTGCCTGCGCGGGATTCGCCGCAATCTGCGGCTCGACCGCGGCAACGGCCGCGACGATGGGCAAGATCTCGCTGCCGGAAATGAAGAAATACGGATACGACGACGCGCTGGCCACGGGCACGGTGGCGGCCGCCGGCACGCTGGGTATTCTCATCCCCCCGAGCACGCTCTTGATCGTCTACGGAATCCTGGTTGAAGAATCCATCGGCAAGCTGTTCGTGGCAGGTATCGTTCCGGGGATGATCCTGAGCCTGCTCTTTGTCGCCACCGTCGCAATCCTGTGTGCACGCAATTCCTCTCTCGGGCCACCCGGCCCCGCCACTACCTGGAGCGATAAGTTCAGCGCAACCAAAGGGATCATTGAAGCGATCATTCTCTTCCTGCTGGCCATCGGCGGGCTGATGCTGGGTTGGTTCAGCCCGACGCAGGCAGGAGCGGTCGGTGCCGGCGGAGCGCTGCTCATCGGACTGTTCCGACGAAAATTGTCCTGGAAGAACTTTGTGGAAACCGGAAGGGACGGGCTACTGACCAGTTGCATGGTGTTGTTCATCATCGCCGGCGCCGTCGTCTTTGGCCATTTTCTGGCGGTCTCGACCATACCGTTCAAGCTGGCCGAATGGGTGGGGAATCTCCCGATCCACCGAATGGCCATCCTGGGCATCATTATCTTTATCTATTTCCTGGGCGGGTTTTTCATGGACTCCCTCGCCCTGGTCGTCGTGACGATGCCGATCTTCTATCCCATCGTGCAAAAGCTCGGTTTCGACCCGATCTGGTTCGGGGTGATCATTGTTCTGACCGGTGAAATGGGCGTGATCACGCCGCCGGTCGGGGTCAACGTGTTCGTGATCAAAGGCATCGCTCCGGAAGTGCCGCTCAACACGATTTTCAGAGGGATATTTCCCTTTCTTTACGCGATTATCCTGATGACGGTCGTGCTGATGATTTTCCCGCAGATTGCCACCTATCTGCCCAGCCTCGTCAAGTACTGAGACGTTGCTGTGCGCCCGATTGGGCGTGTGCTGCGATTGACCCACGGCGACTGACCGGTTGGAACCGCCTCGCGGAGCGGTCGATGCATGCATCGACCGCAGTCAGGCATCCGCAACGCACGGCGTTCAACCGCGTGCAGGATCGACATTCGACAGCGGGGTGCCGCACGAACGCCGACGACGCGTGTGGATTGCCGGTCAACCGATCGAGCGACGGATCTTCGTCTTATTTCTGGATTTTGCGATCGAGGAAGATGCTATGAAACGGCAGCGATACAACGTCAGCTTCCCCCCGAGCGAGCCCGCTCAGCTTGGACAGGACGAAGCCTATTTCTACCTCGTCGAGGACGGCCAGGAAATAAGGCTTCGCTTCCATGACTACGGAGAAATCTACAATCGCCCTGGCCTGTATGAGCAGCTGTTCTATCAACGCCTGAAGTGCGCGTCGCCGAAGACGGTGTGTGGAATACTGGCCAATGTGCTGCGCGCCAGCCGCGTCGAGATGAGCGAACTCCGGGTACTCGACCTCGGCGCAGGCAACGGCATGGTCGGCGAATTGTTGGAGGTTGCCAGGGTCATCGGCATCGACATCAGCCGGGAAGCCTATGTGGCCTGCGAGCGCGATCGGCCGGGGGCATACGATGCCTACTATGTGACCGACCTTTGCAATCTGAGCGATGCCACGCGGCAGGAACTTCTCGACTGGCAGATCGACTGCCTGACCTGCGTTGCCGCGCTCGGTTTTGGAGACATTCCCACCAAAGCGTTCTCGACCGCGTTCAATCTGGTCAAGCCCGGCGGCTGGGTGGCTTTCAATATCAAGGAGACGTTTCTGCAGGAAAGCGACGTCTCCGGGTTCTCGCGCCTGACCAAACACCTCCTGGTCAGCGACACGCTGGAGGTGCATCACCTCGAGAGATACCGGCATCGCATATCGATCGACGGGCACCCGCTGTTCTATTACGCGCTGGTCGGAAAGAAGGAAACCGATATTTCGCGGGAGATCTTGCGTGAATTCGAGAATTCATGACCGGTGCGCACTGTTGAAAACGGCCGCGACGCGACGCGGCTTCCGCGGGCCGCGCGGCCGCCATCGAGCCATGCGGGTGCGTGCAGCGACCTTTGCGCGAGGCCTCTGAATGTACGTTCCGCGGCATTTCGCAGGATCGGATCCGGATCGCATGCGTCAGCTCGTTCGCGCCCATCCGCTCGGGGTTCTGGTGACGCTCACGCCGGACGGGCTCGACGCCAACCATATCCCGTTCCTGTTGCATGACGATCCTGCGCCGCACGGGGAACTGCACGGACATATCGCCCGTGCGAATCCGCTGTGGCGAGACCATTACGGCGACCTTCAAGCGTTGGTGATCTTCAGGGGGCCCGAGCATTACGTATCGCCGAGCTGGTATGCAAGCAAGAAGGAATCCGCGAAAGTGGTTCCGACGTGGAACTATGCGGTGGTCCATGCCCATGGGCGGCTGCGGATTGTCGAGGACCCAGTGTGGATACGCGCGCATCTTGAAGAAATGACCGGCCGACAGGAAGCGAAACGGCGGGATCCATGGGCGCTGACGGACGCTCCGGCGGACTACATCGAAAAGATGATGAGCGCAATCGTCGGACTGGAAATCCGGCTCACGCAACTGGTCGGCAAGTTCAAGCTGAGTCAGAACCGTACGGATCGCGATCGCGATGGCGTGGTCGACGGGTTGCTCCAGGAGGGCACGGAATCCGCCAAGGAAATGGCCCGCCTGGTGCGCGAGGCAGGAAAGCTGCCACCGACCTAGAGTTTGAGCGGCTTCCAGTAACCGGTGAGTTCCAGATAGCCCCGGCCCGCGAGTCTTGTCCGTTCGTGCGCCCTGACGGCACCCTCCCAGTAAATGGTGCCCGTGCTTGCGCGCGCGTCCAGTTCCTGGTCATCCATGCTTGGGCCGAGCACCAATTCGATGTTCCCCGCCTTGATCCTCATCATGACGGGATATTCGATCTGCGTGCGCGGCGAACGCCAGTGACGCAGCGGCGTGAAATCGATCTCCCCGGGTCTCAGCACGCGTACGCGGCCGGTGCCGTCGCGATGCGTGCCACCCGCCCAGAACAAGCCGGCCCTGCGGTCGCGGATGCGGAAGGCCATCAGCGCGCCGCCATCGACAAGATTGAGCCCGACCCAGTCCCACCCCGCCGCCTCAGGCGCCAGAGCCTGACTCGACCATTCGTGATCCAGCCAGGTACTCCCGGTCACTGCCGATTTTCTGCCCTTCACGGTCACGATACCGGAGACCTGCATATGGGGTCGACTGTAGTAATAGCTCGCCTGACCTGCATCCGGACCCTTGCGGCTGAATCCGGCTTCGCCTTGAAGCAGCAGCGGCTGAGCGGGCCGGAACTTCAGCGCATAGTCAAATTCACTCGCAACGATGTGCGCTTCGTATTCGCCGCCGTGGCGTGCAAGCGACCAGTCCAGCACGTGCACATCGGTATCCGTCCGACTCGCGTCGGCAAGTCCGAAGCCGGCGCGCGCGGCTCGCTGATCGTGCAGCAGGCGGCCCACGCGCGGGTCGGACAAGGCCGCATGGGCGAACAGCAGCTGCCTGGGAGCGAAGCGGCTCGGGTTCTGCCCGCCGAACCCGGGCCGGTTGCGGAAGAACGTGATCTGCACGCCCAGTTCTTCGCCCTTTTCCGAGCGAAGCCAACCGGTGATGTACCACCACTCGGTCCGATAATCCGGGTGGCTGCCGTGGTCGCGCGGAAAAACGAGCGGTCGCCCTGCGCGCACCTGCGCGTAGACGGTCTCCGCAGCGACCGGAAGGGCCGTGAGCAGAAGCATCGGGCTGGCGAGGAACGCCCTGCGCTTCACCAGTCTTCCTTCACCGCTCGCACGGCCTCATGGCTCATGGCACTGCGACCGCTCGCGAGCGCCGTGACAACCGCCAGACCCAGCATCGCTGCAACGAATGCCGAGAGAGTACCCCAGGGCATATGAAGCTCCATGCTCCAATGGAACGACTGACGGTTGACGACGTGGATCAGGACCATGCTGATCAGCCATCCCAAGGCAATACCGGTGGCGAGCCCAAGCGCCGACACCAGCGCGCCTTCGGCCGCGAGCATCCCCCCGATCTGTCTGCGCGTCATGCCTATGTGTCTGAGCATGCCGAACTCACGCCTGCGGGCGAGCACCAGTGCACCGAAGCTCGATGACATTCCGAACAGGCCAATGATCACCGCAACCGCTTCCAGCCCGTAGGTCACCGCGAAGGTCCGATCGAAGACGCGCAATGACCTGGCCTTGATTTCGCCCGGCAGGTGGATCTCCAGGTTTGTGCCTCCGGGCAGGCTGGCGCGGATCGCCTCTTCGACCGAAGCGGCCATTGCTGAGCGTTCGGCCGCACTGCCCGCATCGAACCAAAGCGCAGCTTCATTGACGTCGCGGTCGCCGGTCAATCCGACGTAGACGTCGCGCTCCATCACCACCGAGCCCTGATGGCGCGCGTAGTCACGCCAGATTCCAGATACCAGGAAGCGCTCGGTTCGGCCGCCGATCGGCAGTTCGACCGTTTGACCGACGCGATATCCGTAGAGATCTGCAACCGCTTCGCTCACCCACACCGGTGGCGGGCCCCCGATTTTCGCTACGACCTGCGCTCCGACGAGCGGGATGCTCGCCTCGGGTTCTTCGCGGTCGATGGCACGTGCCAGCAGCAGCACGCTCGGGCGGTCCGCGGCGAGCAACAGTTGCTGTCTGCGCAGGAACTCCGCGCGTCGCACCCCCGCAATTGAACGCACGCGATCCTGGTTCTCCGGCGACAGAAACGCCGCATCGTTGAACAATCCGGTGCGCATATATAAGTCGGCTGGCAGCAGCCGCTCGAGCCACGCATCGAACGAAATCCGGAACGATGTCACCATGATCGCCATCGAAACCATCAGACTCACGCTGGCAACGATTGCGGCGAGACTGACCATGGACTGCCCGGGGGCGCCGGCGACCTGAGCCACCGCCAGGCGCGCCGATACCGGACGCGGCGACGGCATGCCGCGAAAGCACACCAGCGCCAACTGTGGCATGAGCATGATGGTGCCGACCAGGAAACACGCGATTGCGGCGTATCCGAACAGCGGCAATTCGAGCACGGACGGGCCTTGTGTCAGTGCAACGCCAACCAGAAGCGCGAGCGCCCCGGGCAGCGGCGAGCGCAGGCGCTCGAACATGCGTTGCTCGTCGCCCGATTTCAACGCCTGCGCGGCTGAAGCCCGTACTGCGTCGAGCGTCGGAACCAAGCTGCCTAACACGGCCGTGCCGATGCCGAGCAATGTAAACAACAGGAATCCAAGCGGATCCATCCGCACTTCCGGAACCATGCCCCTGAACTGTCCGGCACCCAAGTCGGCGCCCAGATGGCGGATCACCAACTCCGCGGCGAGATGTCCCAGCGCCGCCCCCGCCAGTGCGCCGACAGCACCGACCACCGCTGCGCCACCGATAAGGGCAGTACGAATCTGTCCGCCGGTCATTCCAAGCGCGCGCAGCAGTCCGGTCTGCGCGCGGTGCTGCACGACTGCCAGCGTCTGTGTGGAAAACACGAGCAGACCGCCGGTAAACAACGCCACCAACGCAAGCACGTTCAGGTTGACCCGGTACGCGCGCGACATGCGCGCACCGCGCGTTACGTTGGCCTCGGGACGTTCAATCAGCACGCCGGCCGGCAACAGCGATCGAACACGTGCCTGGAACGTCTCGACACCTGCCCCCGGCTTCAAGCGCAGGTCGATGCGGTTGATCTTTCCGAGTTTTTCGAGGCGCCATTGCGCACCGCCGATGTCGACGATGCCCAGAGGCTGCCTGAAGTTCGCTCCACGCACGATGCCCGCCACTTGCAGCCGGACCTCCGACAGTCCCACCTGAACGCCGATCTCGCCGCCGACTCCAACGCCCAGCCACTCGGCAGCCGAGCGCGACAGAAATATCCGATCCGGGCGAAGAAAGTCGATCGATTCCACGGCGTCGCTGAGGACCAGTTCGGGCTGCACTTGCGCGGCCCGAAACACGTCCACCGCCATCAGCATGAGGGGCTCGCGCTTGCCGGCGATTCTCACCAGGAGCTCGAGGACGGGGCTCGCCACGGCGACCTCCGGCATCCGCGCAAGAAGCGGGTACAAGGACTCATCGAAACCCGAGCGTGGACCGCGAACCTCCAGGTCCGCCTGGCCCGAAAGCGCCTGCACCGCTTGCGTAAACTCGTTCACGGCCGTCTGATTGATGAGCTGGACCGCATAGCCCAACGCAACGCCGAGCGCGATGGCGATGATGGACAGAATCGAGCGCCCCTTGTGTTCTGCGATCGGCGCCAGAAACAGCCTGCGGCGTACCGATGCGGCGCTCAACTCCACCCTGAGTCCTCGGGTAATCACGAAATCACTTCAAGACCCCGCTCCGTGAGCAGGAAGATTCGGTCGGCTGTCTCGGCGGCAGCGCGCGAGTGCGTGATCAGGATTCCTGACGCGCCCTCCTTGTTCGCGCATTTGCGCAGCAGCGCCAGCACATGCGCCGCGCTTTCCGGATCGAGATTGCCAGTGGGCTCGTCCGCGAGCACGAGACTCGGGCCGTGTATCAACGCCCTCGCGATTGCAACGCGCTGCATCTCGCCCCCGGAAAGTTCACGCGGCATGCTTGAGGCGTGTTCATCGAGGTCGACGTCGGCGAGCATCCGGGCAACCCGGGCCGGCATGTCCGCGTCCGGCACGCCATTGAGTACCAGCGGCAGCGCGACATTCTGGGCCACGCTCAGATAGGGAAGCACGTGGAAAGCCTGAAAGACAAAGCCCATGCGCCGGCGTCGCAGGACGGTCATCGCATCGTCATCGAGCCCTGTGAGGTCAGTACCGTCGAGAGTGACGCTGCCCGAGTCGGGGCGATCCAGTCCGGCGATAAGGTTGAGCAGCGTTGACTTGCCGATCCCTGATTCGCCCATGATCGCCACGTACTCGCCCGCGGCAATATCGAGGCTCAGTCCGCTCAGAACGGTCTTGTTGCGCGGGCCCGCAAATGACTTCGACAGACAACGTATGGAAAGCACGCCGCGAGATTATCCCGCCGGTGTGTCGGCTGCAACCGGGAAGGAAGGCCCTGGCCGAGGCCGCCAGCGAACAAGCCGCGCCCCCGATTCCTTCGCCGGCGGCCATCGAGACTCCGGATTTCCGGCCACGCCCGCCGCTGACGCGCCGCGGCGAAACCGCCGGCCGCGACCGCGTGATTTTCCATTTCTCGCATTACAATCCCTCCAGTTCACCAACGAGGAGTGGCGATGCGAGTATCGCGTGCTGTGCAATGGGGGTCTCTGACCGGA
>Ga0155953_1052_pt1 | contig 18501 bp, 25 predicted proteins | sample RifCSPlowO2_02_FD_107607 | JGI IMG/M metagenome (GOLD analysis project Ga0155953, IMG submission 107607) | Betaproteobacteria bacterium RIFCSPLOWO2_02_FULL_63_19
GTCATGCCCTTGATGCGTCGCGCGTCTTCGGTCGAGGGGATAGCGCCGGATTCCGCCCAAATCGCCTTCGCGGCCGCTCGGACTTCAAGCCAGATCGCCTCGTTGTTTCGGGGCTTTTTCTCCGACTCAAGTGCCGCCGATGGAACCTTCGCATCAGCAGAAGTTACGGTCTTCGGTTTAGCAGTCTTGCGTAGCGACGAGGGATAGCCCGGCTCGTCGGTTACCCATCCGGGAGGGAACCAGAAATCTGGAAAGGGGATGCCCGCCTTGTCACACCATTGCGCGAATTCCCAGCGGAGCAGGGAGTGCTGCTTTAGGAATTTCCGGTCGTATCGTTTCCCTTCGATGCAGGCATCAATGGCTTCCGCGGTATATCGGACCAACGCCTTCGGCCAGCTTGAATCGATTTTGTTCGTCAGCGTGCCGCAATAAAGATCACCCTCAGCAATGGCGCGCACGACTAGGCGAAAGTTGTCTTTGACTTCCATTGGAATGCGGAACGAGAGGCGGTCTGCATTCTTACCCGCCCAGCGGATGCCGATTTCCCAGATCGTCAGACGGTCATCAAGCAGTGGCATTCGAATCTGCGTCTAGCGTTGCACAACCCGGAAGGCCGGACAAGCGGCAACGCCTGGACAATTGCGACGATGCAGCATTGCCGATACCGATTACTTCTTAAGCGCCGCCTTGACCTTCGCCAACAGCTTCGGCGTGACCTTGGTCTGGTGCTCGACCTTGCTGATATAGGCTTGGGTGACGCCCAGGCGCTTTGCAAGCACACGTTGGGTCACGTTCGCCTTAATGCGGGCGAGCGCAACAGGATTGTCTACGTAGTCGTCCAGCGCGAACGGAACGTAATCGCTGCTCTTTTCGGCAGCCGCTTCAAATCCCGCCAGCTCGTCCTCGATGCTTTCGCGCAGCGCGTTGTAGACAGCAACCGGGATCAAAACGAACTCGGGCTTGCCTGATATGGACTTGATAATTTGAATATTCAAGGGAGCGTTCATTTGTAAGCATCTCCTCGGGGTTTGATCTTTTCAATCGCAATAATCTGGACCGCATCTTGCCGGTCGTAAATGATTCGCCAATCGCCTACACGTAGACGGTAAAGCGGTACGCCAGAGAGCCGCTTGGTATCCAACGCGGGATCGTCCGGGTTGTGGCCAAGCTGGTTGATCTTCTCCGCCAGCCTGATTCGCTCATCGCGGGCCAGGCTTTGCAGCTTCTTCTGAGCCTGCCGCCGCATCACAATCGCATAGGGCATCAGTTATATTAATGGTTATGTTAAGTTATGTCTAGCGGCAGGCCCCTTCTTTTGCTTGCCTCGCTTACGTCCTATGATGTAGCTGTGCGTCTCCCTGTAACTGCAACGGGAACCACCCGGAAAGGAAACCATGGTTGCACGAAAGAAAGGCGACCCGCCTCAACACACGTTTGCCGCGACCAAGAAGCCAGACAGGGATATAGCCGCCGCTTATGCTCTGGCTGCTGAGCAGGCGACGGGCTACCAATTAATTGGACAATTCATATCCGAATTCTCGCAGTTAGACTTTTCTATCAGAGTTCTCTTGGCCAATCGCCTCGGACTTGCCAAGGAATATTTTGACATCGTGACGGCACCCTACGATTTCGTGATGCTCTGCAAAGTCACCCAAGTACTCTTATGCACACAGGCACCTGCTAAGAAGAAGTCAATCGAAAAGCTATTCAAAGACTGCATCACATTAAACGAGGACCGTGTTCGCGTCGCCCACGGAATGTGGACATTGGGGCGAGAAGGACCTACTGCGCGGCATGTTTCGAGATCCTCACTCAAACCGAAATTCTTTTTCGATCAAAAGAACAAACTGATCTGGTCCCCGGAAAACGGACACCACGAGGATTACTATCTTGACCTTGTGGAGGACGTATGAGGAAGTCTGGACCGGATCGGAAATACACGCAGGAATTTCGGGTGGCGGCAGTCAAGCAGGTGATCGACGGCGGTCGCAGCATCCCGCAGGTCGCGCGCTCGTTGGAGATGTCGCCAGGCACGTTGGGTAATTGGGTTGCCAAGACGCGTAAGGGGGAGGCGCTGATGAAGCGAGCGCCGGGGCGACCGCTCACCGAGTTGGAGGCCGAGGTCGCGCGGCTGAAGCAGGAGAACGCGCGGCTACGGATCGAGAAAGAAATCTTAAAAAAAGCGGCGGCGTACTTTGCCAAGGAGTCGATGTGAAGTACGCCTGGATTGTGAAGCACCGCGAGGTGTACTCGACCGCGATGATGTGCGATTTGCTTTTGGTTTCCCGCAGCGGCTTGCACCAGGCCATCACACGTGGACCGTCTGAGCGGCACCTGGGTGAGGAGAAAGTCGTCGCTCAGATTCGACGAGCCCAGATCAAGCACCGCGGCCGCTATGGTCGCCGGCGGATGACACCCGAGGTCAGCGAGGCCCTTGGACGACCCGTCAACCACAAGCGCATCGGCCGATTGATGCGCAAGCACGATCTGCGTAGCCGCAAGCGACGGGCCTTTCGGGTACGCACGACTGACTCGAAGCACGCCCACCCGATCGCACCCAACGTGTTGGAGCGAGACTTTATAGCGACTGCGCCAAACCAGAAGTGGCTTGCCGATCTCACCTACATTCCTACGGCGGAGGGCTGGCTGTACCTGGCGCTGGTGCTGGACCTTTTTGCACGCAAGATCGTCGGCTGGGCGACCAGCCCGACGATGCCGCAGGAATTGACGTTGGAAGCGCTGCAGGTTGCACTGGGATGGCGCGATCCCGAGGCCGGCCTGCTGCACCACTCTGACCGAGGCTCGCAGTACGCGGCCAAGGACTACCGGGACGTACTCAAAGCGCGCGGCATCACCGTGTCGATGAGCCGCAAGGGCGACTGCTGGGACAACGCACCGATGGAATCGGTCAACGGCACAGTGAAGGTTGAATGCGTCAACGGGGAGCATTTCCAGACTCGGGCTCAGGCGCATGAGGCGATCATCGAGTACATTGGCTACTACAACACCGAGCGCAGGCACTCGTCGTTGGGGTACGTGCCGCCGGCGCAATTCGAGCGGCGCTGGCGCGCCGAAGGTAAAAATCTGGCCGAGGCGCCATTGCAATGAGCACCACCGCGTTGACCACCGACGGCCGGTTTCCGGTTCGTCGCAAGCGACCGAACCGGCCGTCCGTGGACAACGCTTTTCCCAGTTCGTGGTGTCCGCACTACGGGGTCCGCTTCAAACTGCGCCAGTTGACGGCAGAGACTCAGCGCCTAATGTGCGCCGTCTTGACGATAGGAAAGTAGACACAGCGACTTCCCTGCATTCGTAGGCGACTTGAGACGGAGACCACACTATGAATACTTATTGTCGTCAATGTGGAAGGCAACTACCATCCGGCGCAGAGTTTTGTGATCGTTGCGGCTCAAGCACTTCTCTGCTCCAGCCCCGCCTTTCCATAAATTCTATGCAGCGGCGCATCGTGATTGCGGTGGCAATCTTGATCGTAGGAATGACGCTTTATCCGCCTTACTACTATCCTCGAGATCCCACGCTACGCGACCCAGTGGGTCACGGCTATGACTGGCTGTTGAGTCACGGACCCGGCAGAGTCGAGGTCGATCTACTTCTTACACAATTTCTAGTGGTAGGCATCGTTGGGTTGATCGCGTACCTTCTTTGCGCTGGGAAGAAGCATTGATGACCGGTAGGCGGGACGCCAAGGTTTACCTCTCAATTCGCGCCTCGAATACGCACGACTTGCTACGAGGGCTTAAGTGATGTTTTGCTCTCAATGCGGAACTTCGGTTGCCAATGACGCCACCTTCTGCCACAAATGTGGCAAGCCCGTTGCGATTGTCCCTCATGAACCGACTTCAATTCCAACCCGCTCTCCTGTTGAAGCTAAACAAGTATAGGAGATCCCCCGGCTTTGCCGGGGAGGCAGTCAAAGTTTGACTTTTGCGGGAGTCCCCCGCGGAAACTCTCGACCGTGAGCCGCCAAAGCACACGGAAGGGAGTAACCGCAGATGGACGAGTACGAAAGCTTAAGCCATACGAGGTGGGAATGTACATATCACGTTGTGTTCATTCCGAAGTACCGGCGCAAGGTTCTATATGGAGAATTGCGAAGGCACCTCGGGGAGGTATTTCGGCGGTTAGCCGAGCACAGGGACAGCCGGATAGAGGAAGGGCATTTGATGGCGGACCACGTGCACATGATGATCCGGATTCCGCCGAAGTACGCGGTATCGCAGGTCGTGGGGTACATCAAGGGCAAGAGTGCGATCCACTTGGCTCGGGTATACGGGGAGCGCAAGCGCAACTTCGTAGGCCAGAGTTTCTGGGCGCGCGGATATTTTGTTTCGACGGTGGGCCGCGACGAGGCGCAGATCCGGGAGTACATACGAAACCAAGAGCAAGAGGATCAGCGACTGGAGCAGACAAGACTTTGGCAATAGGGCGAGCCACCTCAGGGTGGCTCAAAGAAGTCGGGGCCGCGTTAGCGACCCCGTCAGCCGCTTTGAGCGGCTCACATCAATAAGGCCCCCGGCTTTGCCGGGGGATGGTTACTGCACCAGATACTACGAAAGCCGAAAAGGTTTTCTTGTCTGCGGCGGTCCCGGCAATCAAGCCGTTTGTGCCTACCAGATGGCAGATCTTCATTTCGATTGTTCTTGTAATTTTTCTCGCGTCAGCTTACGGGTTCATCTTTATCGACGCATTGGACGGCAACTTTCACACGACGGTGAAGGAGAAGAATCTAGGTGGCACGATCGTTTGGGGTGGGTTGACCTTCTGGTATGTGTGGAAAACTTTAAATCGCAAGGGTTGGATAGGGGCGTTGGTTGGCGTATGCATTTCCGTGCTCGTTGTCTTCCTTGGGGCCGCTATTTCCGGATATGTAAAAGCCCAAAGGGCTGACATACTTGACCAAATACCGCCTCTTGCCGCCTTGAAAAGGAATTTTCCTGACATAGCCGACCAAGTCAGGCAAGAATTGCGTGCTATTTCCAAAGACGAAAGCCAGAAGCGTCAACAACTTCTAGCTATATTTCAGACCAGAGTTTTCCCTGTTGTCTATGCATCTATGAAGACGACATCCGACGCGGCGGTGCTGCAATATACCAAAGTCAAGCTCCAACAGTTTCGCGAGGTTGGCAATGCAAATGCGAGTGATTGCGTATCGTTGATGTTGGGGCAGCTTGAAGCTGCGCCTCCCGCGACGCAAGAACGAATTACGGCGAACACTTCGAAGGAAACTCGTCAGGCCATGCAAGAAGCATTCGTCAAAATCCTCAACGATGCAGATGTCTTCAGACATGCACCGCCAGGACCTGACGAAACGCGGTTCAAGACGCTGTTTGAGCAGCTTGATAACAAGCTGCTGACGGCCCATAGCACAAGCGCCTATTATTTCGGCGACGATTCGCTGAACAAGCCCGCAGAGGTTAGATGCAAAGCCGGGCTACTTCTATTCGAGGAAGCGCTCAATCTTCCAGAGAAGGACAGGGCATTCATGTTAAGGGCGCTTTTCACTGGTGATTCTGCGGCCGCGGCTAAACCACAAGCGCCGAATGCGACGCAAAGCATTTCACCTTTAGGTAAAGGAGGCGACCCCAATGTTTCAATTCGGAAATCGCATGCAGAATCGGTGGTCAAATCTCCTCCTAAGGTCATAGTTGATTCAAAGACAAACGAGTTGGCGCAATTCCGCCTTGACCTCATAGCGGCAACGAAGCGTTACCGACGGTATCCGCAGAGCGCAATTGAGAATGGCTGGCAGGGGAGAGTGGAGGTGCGCATGGTGATCGACGCTGACGGCAAAACCTTCCGTGGTGCAATCAAGACCAGTAGCGGCTACGAGATTCTGGACAATCAGGCGCTAGACTGGACGAAGAAGGCGATGACCTTGGTACCAATCCCATCTGGTTTGCAAGGGCGCGAGCTTGTCGTTGACGTACCATTGGTATTTAGCCTAGAGAATCCGAACTCTTAGGTTGTTCTGGGACGCCACGATGCCGAGTTTCAAACCTCCACTGGCCAAACTCGGTGTATTAGTGCTTGAACAAATCAGCCAGTCGTAGCAACCGGCTGACCGAAACCTTCGCTAGCCAAGCGCTCTCACTTTTGCCCTGGTCGGGACACGATGCAGGGCACGAACAATAGCGTAGCCATTTCGTACCTTTCTGACACCATTTTCAGGCTTTTTGACGCTTCAAATCGTACTGGCGGACCTTGCAGGGTGTTGATTTAACTACAATCTACTACACCAATTTGGAACTACGAACCAGGGGGTCGTGGGTTCGAATCCTGCCGGGCGCGCCACCAATTTCAAGGGCTTGGGGAAACCTAGGCGCTTGTCATGTCTGGCGCTGTAACCAAAAGGCGTCCAACCGCGGAACCTTTCGATCCTCGACAGCATCACCACCGGCGGAGCGCATAGACGGTCCTCGCTCGGGGCAAGATGTCGACGCCGCGAAGTGAGCATAACGCCGCACCGCACATGTCCGCGCCTTCCGATCCGTCCATGTTTTGACGGAGGGCACCAGATGTCATATCATCGGCGATATGAAGTCATTGCGAGTCGTGCTCGACACCAACGTGCTGGTGGCGGCGCTTCGCAGTGGCTCTGGCGCGTCGCGCCAGATACTTCTGGCGTTACGTGATGAGCGGTTTTCAGCGCTGGTCTCGGTTCCGCTATTCATGGAATACGAAGCCACCCTGAAGCGCGCGGCGTTGTTAAGGGAAACCAAGCTCAGCCTGCGCGATATTGATGAGCTGCTTGACATTGTTGCCGCGTGTTGCGAGCAGACTGACATCCACTTCTCGTGGCGGCCACAGTTACGCGACCCAAAGGACGAGATGGTGTTGGAGACGGCGCTCAATTCGCGCGCCGACGCGCTGGTGACGTGTAACCGAACCGATTTTGAAGCAGCCTGCGCGAATCTTGGCGTCGAGCTGTTGTCGCCGTCGCAATTTTTGGACCGACTGAGGAAACGATCATGAGCAATTATGCGTTGCGTATCCCGGACTCGCTGTTCGAGTTCGCGAAGAAGTGCGCCAAAGATGACAACGTATCGCTGAACCAGTTTATTGTGCTCGCGCTCGCGGAGAAGGTCTCGGCACTGAAAACTACGGAATTCTTTGCGGCGCGCATCGCGCGAGCGCGACCCGATCGGCTTGAGAAGATCCTCGCGAAAACCCGAGATCATCCGCCGGTGCCGGGCGACGAAGTACCTACGGCTTGGCGCCGGCTGGCAAAGGGGCGCCGACGTGCAACGCGGGACCGAAAAAGCGCTGCCCAGAGCTGAACGGCAAGCGAATTGCCCGGGGAGTGGCGCCGCCCGTTCAGTCCGGATCAGTTCGAGAAGGCTCGGAAAAGCTTAGGGTAGTGTCCGGGAAAACGGGGGAAGCCCACTCATAACAGAGTTTGATATCGTTGCTGTGATCGAACACGTCACGGCAGAAATTGGGTACGAACCCCGTAACGCTCGTAAATCGGCAGCGCACGCCGGTCGCAAGTGATTAGTTCGGCGCCGCAGCCAGCCGCAGTCGCGGCCACCAGCGCATCATACGCAGCACCGCCGCTCACCCCGTGTCCGGCCAGCCCAAGAATGAAATCCTTGTGGGCTTGTGCGGTTAACCGCAGGAACGGCTGGGGGAAACGTGCATTCAGAAAATCGCGGATCACCTCACCGGAAGTTCTGTGGGGAGGAGGCAAGCGACTCAGCACGGAATAGGTCTCGAGCGCGCAATGCTCGATTAAACGCAATCCTCCGTCAAGTGCGCGTCGCGCGGGCGCATGGCTCTCGTGCCAGGATGCGAAGGCGGCGACCACCAGGCTGGTGTCGGCCGCTTTCAACGCCGAACGCGCTCCAATGTGTCGCGGACCTGCTCTGCCGTAAGCGCAGGCATTTCGGCGTCGGGCACCGCAACAACTCCTTTGCCCCGCTTCTTCAGTTGCATCGCAGTCGGAGCGATCTCGATCTCAAGGCGTCCGTCACCCGCGCGGATCTCCAGCGGCTGTCCGACTTTGAGTCCCAAAGCCTGTCGCAGGGCCTTGGGAACGACGATTCGACCAGTGGCATCAATGGTGACTTTCATGGCATCTAGATTGCCATAATAATGGCATGGATACAACCATCCGCAGGTCCCAGGTTCGAGCCCCGCTCGGAGCCAATTTAGGGTGAGAAAGCTGGGAATGAATAAGTCTGGATCTCGCGCGCACGTGGGGACTTTCTGGGGACCGAACTGGACCACAGCGTGCAAAACAGTGCGTTTCGGTCGAGAATGACCGGTATCTGCGGCGCACCGGCCATTCCGCTGGGCAGCTACCCTAGGGTTAGGACCACCTCCCAGTGCCCAGATTCATCCCACCGGGCGCGCCAACGAATTTGAGGGTTTGCTGCACGCAGGCCCTTATTCATTTCCGGCTTATGGCGACGACGTGGCGGACAGCGCGTCCCGTGTACAATCCTCGTAAGATCCTGGGGAAACTTTTCCCTTGAAGGAGTGCGCCATGACCATTAACTACCGGCAGTACATTGTGCGCGACCCTGCAATCTGCGGGGGCGAGCCTGTGGTCAGGGGCACCCGTGTTACGGTGCGAACCGTTCTCGCGAGCCTGGCCGAAGGTATGGGCGCTGACGAAATCCTGAAGGACTTTCCCACGCTGGATGCGGAAGCGGTACGTGCGGTGATCGCATTTGCGGCGGCTTCCGCCGAAGAGGACTTGCCCGTTCCTCCTGCACCTTCGCATGCATGAAAGTAAAGCTGGACGAGAATATTCCCGTCCGCCTTGCCGGTGATCTGGCGATTTTAGGGCACGACGTCGACACAGTTGCCTCCGAGGGTCTGAAAGGGAAACCAGATGGTGCCGTGTGGAGCGCGGCAAGGCGCGACGAGCGCTTTCTGATTACCCAGGATCTGGATTTTTCGGATATTCGGCAGTTCAAACCTGGCGCCAGTGCCCAGTTTCATCCCACGGGGCGCGCCAGCAAAATCAAGCCTCTACAGTTACGTAGGGGCTTCTTTTATTTGCGGCACGTAGCTGGATCGTAGCCATTTCCGTAACGTTTCCCTCGTTCGTTATCAGCTTCGGCTTCGGTACACGGTCCACGTACTCGGCCAGATGAACCGTCGACAGGTGCGCGTGCCGCCGCACCATCTCGGCGGACTCCCAGGCCCCGAACTCCTGCAGCACATGCAACGGCGTGCCCGCCTGGACGTGCCAGCTGGTCCAAGTATGCCGAAGGTCATGCTGGCGGAAGTTCTCGATCCCGGCCCGTTCCAGGGCCGCGTACCAAGCTTTCGTGCTGACCTGGGTAATCGGCTTACCCCGGAAGCTGAACACGTACTTTGGGTGCTTGCCGGTCTGCTCGCGCAGTACCACCACGGCAGCCGCACTCAAGGGGCCAGCAATTGCCTTTCTGGCCTTGGCCTGGTCCGGATGAATCCAGGCGCAACGCCGCGCCAATCCACTTGCGACCGCCCGCACGCATTCACCCGCCTTGACACTCACAATTCACAGGCATAGATTCGCTACCACGATTCGGTTTCACACACTTGGCGGATCGCATCGGGAGCGGACATCGGGTCTGTTGGCGATAGGGCCGAATTTCCGTGCTATCTCGCGGACAAGACAAAAGGGGGAGACCATGAATACTCGAATCGTTGCCGCGTTGCTTGTGGGGGTGTTTAGCCTTGCCGCATCGCTGGCTACCGCCCAGAGCGAATTTCCGAACCGCCCGATCAAGCTGTACGTCGGCTTTCCTCCAGGCGGCTCGACCGACGTGCTCGCCCGCGCACTTTCCCATGAAGCCCGTGTGTCGCTCGGACAGGAGCTCCTCGTGGTAAACAAGGCGGGCGCCAGCGGAGCGATCGCGGTCACCGAAGTGGCCGGCCAGAAGGCTGACGGCTACACCATCGGCCTTTCTCCGAGTGCAGCTTTCGTACTGGCGTTCCATTTCATGAAGATTCGCCCGGATCTGCTCGACGTCACTGAACCACTGTTGATGGTTGGGCGCCAACGACTCGGAATGATCGTCAAGGGCGACAGTCCGCACAAGACGGTCAAGGACTTGGTGGAATTCGCTGCAAAGAATCCCGGGAAGATATCCATTGGTGTGCCGGGCCTCGGAACCTCGGTCGATGTTTTTACGCGCGCGCTCCTGCAGCAGGCCAAAGTCGATGCGATCGTGGTGCCGTTCAAGGGCGATAGCGGCGTGAGCACGGCGCTGCTCGGAGGACAGGTCGTCGCCGCGAGCATGTCCGCTGGCGGCTTTCTGCAACATGTTCAAAACGGATCGATGCGCCTGATTGCCTCGTTGGAGACCGATAGATTCGAGGTCGCACCCAGTGTGCCGACCCTACGGGAGATGGGATATGGTGTTGCCGGGACGGCCATTCAATTCTTGTATGGTCCCAAAGGACTGTCTCCAGCGGTGGCAAAGCGCCTGATTGGAGCCTTTACCAAAGCAAGCCATGCGCAGTCCTATGTCAAGATCGCGACCAACAACGGCTTGTACGACAAGAACCAACTCGTCGGCGATGAACTCGTCGCGTATCTGCGCAAGGACCGCGCCGATCTTTCGGCGCTCGTGAAAAAGCTCGGTATGGAAAAACAGTGATCGGCGCCAAAGCCGTTTGGTCGCCGTGCTTGGTGCCGACTTTCGAATCGAAGAACTTCCCGAACAATAACAGCCATTCGCGGTGTCCCGGCAACTTAGCGGGACCTTGAGTAGCGAGAAGTTCTCACTTCGCGCCGCTGATGCGCAAGTTCCGCTGCCCGCCATCGGCGAAAATGGTCCTTTCGAGAACCGAGGTGCGGCATGCCCGAGGCACACGACATCGACATCAGGAGAAACGTCCCATTCAGTGCGCATGACGGTGGCGTCCTGACAGGGGACTGCTATGCGCCGGTTGACGCGGGACACTATCCCGCGTTGATTGCGTTGCATGGCGGGGCATGGAAAGTGGGGACGGCAGAAAGCTACCAGTACTGGGGCCCGTATCTGGCCCGCCGTGGCTACGTGCTGTTTTCCATCAACTACCGCCTGGTGCAAGGCACCAACAACCGCTATCCGGCGGCGGTCCACGACGCCCGCGCTGCCGTGCAATTCTTGCGGAGCCGGGCGGCGGCCCTCAAGGTCGACCCCGACCGCATCGGGTGCATGGGGGACTCCGCGGGTGCGCACCTCGCGGCGCTCGTGGCGCTCGCAGGCGACAGTCCGCCGTTCCTTGCGGCCTCTCCGGACGATCCGTATGCCGGTGTCAGCACGAAAGTCAAAGTGGTCGTCGGTGTCTATGGGGTCTATGATCTGCTCGCCCAATGGCAGCACGATCAGCTGACGCGTCCGCGCGACCAGATCACCGAAGCCTGGTTAGGCAAGAGTCCCATCGAAAGCAAACAGCTGTTTTATGAGGCCTCGCCATTGACCTATACCACGATCGACAGGAACCACACCGCGTTCCTGGTGGTGCGGGGCACGGAAGACGACATCGCCGATCCGCGTACCCAGTCGCAGGCGTTTGTCACGGCACTCAAGCAGGCGGGATTCTTCGTTCGGACGGTGATTGTGCCGGGGGCCCCGCATTTCTGGATGTGGGATCCCATCGACGAGCCGACCAGCCATACCGGGTTTGTGGCGCCACGGCTATTGCGCTTCCTGCAGAATCAGCTCTAGGGTCTGGAGTCGCAGATTCGCCGATCGGTCCCCGGCAGCCTGCGGATCATCGGTGCTATAAAGCGCGCTGGCGCAACCGATTCGGAGAGCAGCGATGGCAGAGCGTTTGCAGGGATCAATCGTCGTCACGTGCAGGCGACGCAAGGGGCCGCGCGCGGCAGATGACGGGGCCGGGGACCGTTGACATGGCATTCGACAACCTCGAGCCGCAGGGGCCGGCGCGCAATGCGGAAGTCGCCGCCTACGCGGAACGCGCGCTCGCGCTGTCGCGTGCGGCGCTCGATCGGGTCGACGCGAGCTTCGATATCGCCTACGGTCCCGAGCCGCGGCAGCAACTCGACATCTATCGGCCCAAAGGAAGGGCGCTGAGCGCGTTGCCGGTGCTGTTGTTTCTGCACGGCGGACGCTGGCGCGCGGGCTACAAGGAATGGAACGCGATGATGGCCCCGGCGGTGACCGAATTCCCGGCGCTGCTGGTTTCAGCGCGCTACGGCCTCTCGCCGCGTTTCCTGTTTCCGACGCCGCTGCACGATGTGCTGCGCGCGCTCGCCTGGTTGCATCACAACGTCGCGCGTTATGGCGGCGACCCGAACCGGATCTTCGCCGGCGGCCATTCGGCGGGCGGTCATCTTTCGGCGCTCGCGGTGCTGCGGCGCGATCTGCATGGCGAATTCGGGCTGCCGACGGCGGCGATCCGCGGTTGCTTCCCGATGAGCGGCACGATGAACTTCGACCTCCCCGAGGTGACGCCGGGCAGCGAGGAGGAGGAGATCCGCCGCATCCTGCTCGCCGACGATCGCGACGCGCCGCTCGCGAGCCCGCTGCGCTACGCCGAGGGCAACCGGTTGCCGTTCTTCATCAGCTACGGTGAAAAGGATTTCCCGCGCGTGATCGCGACCGGCAAGGAGATGATCGCGGCGCTCAAGCGGCAGCCATGCCGCCTCGAAAACCTCGTTTTCGCCGGCGCCGGCCATTTCGACACCCACCTGGACGTCGCGCGGGCCGAGTCGCGCTGGTACCCGACGGTCCGCTCCTGGATGACCGAGGACTAGGGTCGGTCAGGACGGCACGCGGCGGCGATGCTTGAGCAGGAAGGGCAGCACCGCGTCGTCGAAGGCCTCGGGCGCCTCGATGTTGACGAGGTGGCCGGCATGCTCGACGACCACCAGCTCGGCGCCCCGGATACGCGAGGCCATCTGCCGGCCGAGATCGGCGCGCGTCAGTCCGTCGTCAGCGCCGAACACGAGTAGCGTCGGCACGGCGAGCGCCTCCAGATCGGGCTCGGCGTCGTACATCGTCGTCGATTCGATCGTCTTCAGATAGCTCACCTTGTGCAGCGCCGCCATGCTGGCGACCAGGCGCGCGAACTGCGCTTCGGTCGCGCGCGGGCCGGCGAGCGTCCTGGCGACGACGGGAGCGATGTCCTTCGGCTCCTTGCCTTCGAGGAGCGGCCGGCGGCGCAGCTCCACGAACTGGCGGCGCTCGGCCTCGGAGAAATGCTTGAAACCGGTGAACGTCGCGACGAGCACCAGTGTCGACACGCGGTCGGGGTAGCGGGCGTAGAAGTCCTGCGCGATGCGCCCGCCCATCGACAGCCCGACGAGGTGCGCGCGCTCGACACCGTAGTGGTCGATCAGCCTCGCGAGATCGCGCGAGAAATCGGCGAAGTCGAGCGGTCCGTCGTAGTCGTCGGACAGGCCGTAACCGCGCGCGTCCCAGGCGAGGGCGTGAAAGTGCTCGGCGAAATGCTCGATCTGCTCGGTCCAGTTGGTGCGATTTCCGCCGATGCCGTGCAGGAAGACGAGCAGTTCGCCGCTACCGGCGCGGTCGACGGCAATCGCCGGATTGCCGGGGATTCGTTCGGTCGTGATCGTGGCCATGGCTGCGTGCTCCTTCCGTCGTCAACCCGAGTGAAAGCGCCGCGCGAGCGGATCGATGACCAGCTTCTCGCCGGCGGAGAACATCAACACGATGGCAAAGCAGGTCGCAAACACCGTGGTCGCGTCGGCCGTCGTCTGGGCGTTGAGCATCAGATAGCCGAGCCCGGTCTCGGCGCCGAACAGCTCCGCGACGAGCGCGATCTTCCATCCGACGCCGTACGCGATGCGCAGGGCGGCGATCACGTAAGGCATCAGCAACGGCAGCGCGATCTTGAAGAACACCCTGCGCCGGTTGCGTGTGAAGCTGCGCCCCATCTCGAGCAGCTCCCGGTCGATCTCTTTCAGGCCTTCGGAGATGTTCACGAGGCAGAACGGCGTCAGGATCGCGACCTCGACGAAAACGATCGACGGATTGGACGAGCCGAACCAGATCAGTGCGAGGATCGCCCAGCCGACCGAGGGGAACGAATTGAGGAACGGCTTGACGCGTTCGTGCACGATCACGTCCCAGATGGGGTAGCGATGAGGCAGAAGGGCCAGCGCCCCGCCGATCAGTGTCGAAGCCACCACCGCGCCGACAACGCGCAGCGTGCTCGCGAGCGTATGACGGAGAAAGTCGAAATCGACAAACAGGCGCACGAGGGCGATCAGCACCGTCTGCGGTCCGGGCATGACATAGTCGGGCATGCCGCGCGACAGACCCCACCAGCCCAACACCGCCGCGACGACCAGGCCTTCGGCGAAGACGTGGTCGAGAAGGCGCTCGCGAAGCCGGGTCGTCCGGCGTCTGGCGCGCCGGCCTCCGTCGCGCGCCAGATCCGGCGCCGGGCGCTCAAGCGGCTGCATGGTGCTTTGCCAGCCGGCTCTGTACCGGCGCGAACAGGAAGCGGTCGCTCGAATAGACGAATGCGATGATGATGACGATCACCGCGAGCAGCAGCGGCATGTCGAAGTTCTGGCGCGCGAGGTTCAGCAAGTAGCCGAGCCCGGTGTTGCCGCCGAACAGTTCCGCTGTCAGCGCCACCTTCCAGGCGACGCCGAAGCTGATGCGCAAGGTCGCGAAGATGAACGGGTAGAGCGCCGGCACGACGATGCGCAAGAACTGGCGCCAGCGACTGCGGCCGAAGCTGTGCGACATTTCCAGCAGTTCCGCGTCGATCGCCTCGAGTCCCTCGCGCATGTTGATGATCGCGAACGGGACCAGCACGGCGCTGATCGCGAAGACGACCGTGAAATCGTTGACGCCGAACCAGACGATCGCCAGCAACGTCCAACCGATGCCCGGAAACGAGTTCAGGAACGGGCTGAGCCGGCCGTGAACCATCAATTTCGTGCGCGGGAGGTAGAAGGCCATCAGCGACAGCGCGCCGCCGACCACGAACGATATCGCAACCGCCCCCAGGATGTGGGCGAAGGTATAGAGCATGTGGCGCAGGAGGTCGAGGTCGGCGAAGAATTCCCCGAGCCGCCGCGCAACGGCGATCGGCCCGGGCATGACGTACGGATCGACCGATGCGGCGTACAGCGCCCAGATGCCCAGCGCGGCCAGCGTAAACAGGTGCCCCGCGAGGCGCGCTCCTCCCCGTGGGGCGGCCGGCCCGGCCATGAGCTGCGCTCCGGCTCGCTTGCCGCTATTCGCGGATCGCGTGCTCCCAGACGACGTCCTTGGCCTTCGGAATGTCCTGGTCCTTCAGGATGCCCATTTCCTTGGCGTTCGCCCACACGACGTCCATCGACTTGATGTCGCCTTCGCTGACGGCCGCGGGAAAGTAGGAGTAGTCGGCGAGCCAGGCTTTGAAGAATTCGGAGCTGATCTTTCCCGACTTGGCGACTTCCCTGCCGACGGCGTCGGCGTTCTTCACCGCATAAAGCAGCGATTCGTGCAGCATGCGGTTGAACTCCCTGAAATTTTCGGGATGGGCCTTCAGCTTCTCCGGATACGTGACGTTGACCGCCGCCACGGCATCCACGCCGAATATCTCCTTGAGGTCCTTGTTCGTCTCGGCGAGCACGCGGTAGTTGCCGGACTGCGACGCTTTGTACGCCTGGGCGTGGATCAGCGTCGCGGCGTCGACGCGGCCGGAATCGAGCGCGGCGAGCAGCGCCGGCGCGGGCATCTGCACCCATTTCATATCGCCGTTCGCGTAGTCGACGTTGACGTTGTGTTTCTTCCATAGCGCGATGCGGATCCACGTCGTGCCCGTCGACTGCAGCGCGTAATTGCCGATCGTTTTTCCCTTGAGATCGGCGAGCGCCTTGTAGGGACTGTCTTTCTTCACCCAGACGCCGGCGCCGAGCCCGCCCGGTGCGGCGCGCAGCGCGGCCGACAGCACGACGAGTTCGAGGCCGCGGCGCCTGGCCAGGGGGATCGCCATCACCGCATTCATGATGACGTCGAAGTTCTTGGCAGGCGTCGACTGGATCAGCGCGGGAATCGCCAGCGCCTTTGCCTCGATTTCGATCTTGTCGGATGTGACCTTGCCCGAACGGATGCCGTAGAGCACGCCCTCGAGCGCCGGGTCGAGCAGATAAGCATAGGTGACCTTGTCCTTGGCCGCGGCCGGTCCGGCCATGAACGCCGCCAGCACCGCCGTTGCCGCCGCGACGGCGGCCCATCGTCGATTCATCATGCGATTTCCTCCTCTATTATCGAATCTGCGGATGCCGCCGCACGGTCATGCTTTTCCAGTTGTCTGAATAATCCGATCAGATGAATTCGCTGCCGCTTCAGCGAGGGTGCGCTGTCGATGTCGCGCGGGCGGGACTCGTTGATCTCGATCGTTTCCAGGATCCGCGTCGGCTTGTCCGACAGGAGCAGCACGCGGTCGGCGAGCACCAGCGCCTCGTCGATGTCGTGCGTCACGAATACCACGGTCTTGCCGGTCTCGCGCCAGATCGAAATGATCTCGGCCCGCAGGCGGCGGCGCGTGTTGAGATCGAGCGCCGAAAACGGCTCGTCCATCAGCACGACATGCGGATCGACCGACAGGGCTCGCGCGATCGCGACGCGCTGGCGCTCCCCGCCCGAAAGCATGGCGGGGTACTTGCCCATATCCCTGCCGAGCCCGACCAGCTCGAGCAGCGCGCGGGCTTTCGCCTCCATCGCCGACCGGCTCGCGTCTCCATTGCGCAGTTCCATGCCGAGCACGACGTTCCCGAGCGCATCCCGCCAGGGTACGAGCCGCGGCTGCTGGAAGACGTAGGCCAGTTTCTGCCAGCCCTTGCTTGGCGGCTCGCCTTCCACCTCGACGGTGCCGGAATCGAACGGAAGCAGACCGCCCATCAGGCGCAGCGACGTCGACTTGCCGCAGCCGCTCGGGCCGAGGATGCACAAGAACTCGCCTTCGCGAACCGCGAAGGAAAGGTCGCGATAGATGGTTTCCTCGCGAAAGCGCACCGTGACATCCCTGAATTCAAGGATATCGCTCGGCATTATTGCGGCTCCTCCCAAGCGTGTTTCCGATCGCAGCTTAATGCATGCAATGAAACCTGTCCACGGCGTAGCGCGAGAGAGGAATCAACCGCGCAGCCGATATCGCAGCATGGGAGATCGTCCAGGCCTGCGATCCGATCGGTCCTCCCGTTGGCTGTTAGCGCCGCCTCTCTTTTCCCAGTGCCTGAGTGCTCAGATCTCGGTCAGGACTTCCTGCGGGAGTTGGGTAGCCACGAAGTATCTCCGGTCGAGGTAACCGGTACAGCGCAAGGCGATGATGACAGTGCGGACAGAGGCCCGTTCTCCATTGGGACACTCGCCTTCGGAACGACTATATTGTCAGTCTTTCTTCCACGGACGGAGGCGCCGTGAAAACGATCCTTCACTTGATTCTGGCTGGTTTGTTGTCCCTGGTTCTGGTGGCACACGGGGCGGATGAACGTGCACGTTGGCCCATCAAGACGAGTGTACCGATGCCAATGGAGGGGGCTGCTGTGGTGTCCTTCGATGAGCTGGTGAGTCTTCAACTGCCACCCGATCCTCGCAAGACAACTGCGAAAGGGGACTCCACCTACCAATCGAAGCGGTATCCGCCTTTCCCCAATCCGCTCGGGCTTAGGGAGGGGTCGATGGTGAGTCTGACAGGCTATCTTCATTTGGTGGCTTACGAGAACGATGGCGACTATCTCATTCAGATTTCTGCATCGCCCACCGATGGTAACAACGGCATCATCGTCAAAGTCCCGCCTGAAAGCGAAGGGCCTGCCGAATTACACCGCTACTTTGCCGCGGTTCGAAGGTTCGTCAGAGATCGTCTGCTCAGGGGCAAGGAACCCAGTTCCGGAGGGAATGTCATGGATCACCCACCCTATGTCGAAGTGGTAGGCCAGCTCTTCCTCGACGACTCGCATCTCAAGGGTCCTCCTCGCGGCAAGAGAAAGATGAAGGCGGCAACGTTGTGGGAGATCCACCCGGTCGTGGGTATTCGATTTGCCCCGAGGAAGTAGCCGTCTTGCAGCCGTGATCTACCGATCGCCGGCGATCATCCTCAGCGGGATGCCCGCTCGGCGGCAGGCGCGGGTCGCCTCTGCAGGTAGCGCTCCGGGCCAAGCGCCTTGAGCACCGCCAGCCCCAGCAGCTCCTCGTCAAGGTCGCCTTCGGCCGAGAAGAGATGCTGCACGCGCCCGCGCCCGGCGCAGGCCTCGATCGCGGGAGTGAGCAGTTCACCCATGGAGGCCACCATGCACCCGTGCGGCGCGACGTTCAGCACCACCTGCGCGCCATGGCGCAGCTCGGCGGCTGCCTCGCCGAGATAGGTGACCAGTTCCCCGGCCGGGCGCAGCGTCGGCAGCAGGGCGCGACTGCCTTCCATGAGTTCCTTGGTCGAGCGGGGCAGGTTTTCCCCCGCTGCCGCATACAGGGGGGCGGCGAGCAGTCGCCGCAGCAGGAACCGCCATCCCTCGGCGCGGCGCCGCACGGCACGCTGGCTGCGCAGCACGGCATCCCAGTCGCCGGG
>Ga0155953_1055_pt1 | contig 17857 bp, 17 predicted proteins | sample RifCSPlowO2_02_FD_107607 | JGI IMG/M metagenome (GOLD analysis project Ga0155953, IMG submission 107607) | Betaproteobacteria bacterium RIFCSPLOWO2_02_FULL_63_19
ATAAAGTTCCTTCGGCAGCCTGGCCGGTTTGTAGACCCAGAATCCGGCTTCCTCGTGGCAGAGCCACTTGTGTTCGACAGCGCCGAGAATGTCGTCGAAGTGCGCGAAGGCGAAGAAGAAGACCAGGAGCCCGGCCGCGGTCGCCCATCTGCGCCTCGGAGTGCGCGCGCGCCACGCCGCGACGGCCGTCACGATGACAGCGAACACGACGTAGGGCAGGAACAGGTCCGGACTGAGCATCGCGAGGGATTCCCGGAAGGACACGCGTGGTCAGCGAAACGTCAGGGACTTTGACCTATTTTCAGGCGGGTTTCAAGTGTGGACTTCGGGCACGGCCGCCGAATTCAGGGAGCCCCGTCTGCTCGCCGCGCGGCTCGACGCTTCCCCAGAGGAAAAAGCGCGAAAGACGGGCGAAGGAACCGCGCTCCGTGGAAATACATGCCGCACCGGGACGTCGAGGGATTCGGTTCGACGATCCTGGATCCCGGGCAGCAGTAGCGTCGGGGCGCGCAAGATCGCCCGCGCATGGGATCAGCCCGAGGTCTCGCGCCGGTGCCGCCACTCCCACCACAGGAGCGGCGCCACGATCAAGGCGCCCAGCACGTCCGAGACCCAGCCGATTGAGCCGCCGAGTCCGACCGGGATGAGCAGCGAACCCCCGCCCAGCGCCATCAGCAAGCGTTTCGCGGCGGACAGGTGGCGGAACAGGTAACCGACCACGGCGGCTCCGAGCAAGCACACCGCGACGCTCGCGGTGACCAGTCCGAGCAGAATCGCCCACAGCGAACCTTTCGCGATCAGCACCGGCGAGTACACGAACAGGAACGGCACGACGTAGGCGACCATCGCCAGGCGCATCGCCTCGAACCCGGTGCGCATCGGTTCGGAGCCGGCGATCGCCGCCGCGGCGAAGGACGCCAGTGCGACCGGCGGCGTGATCACCGAGAGGATCGCGAAGTAGAAGACGAAAAGGTGTGCCGCGAGCGGCGGAATGCCCAGCGTCGCCAGTGCCGGCGCGACGAGCACCGCGACGATCACGTACGCGGCCGTGGTCGGCATTCCCATGCCGAGAATCAGGCAAACGATCGCCGAAAAAAACAGCAGCAGGAACGTGCTCCCCTGCGCCAGTTGGATGAGGGCGAACGACAGATTGAAACCGAGCCCGGAGATCGCCATGATGCCCATGATGAAGCCGGCCGCCGCGAGCACGATGCAGATGTCGAGCAACGTCTGACCGCTTTCCTCGAACGTGACGTACAGGCGCCGGAAGAAGTTCTGCCGGCCGTGCCGGTATAAGGCGACCAGGATGAGCGTGAACAGCGCCGAGAGGACCCCCGCCGTCGAGGGCGTGAGGCCGGCCACGAGAAGCACGTAGATCAGGAACAGCAGCGCGAGCACGTAATACCAGCCGTCCCGCAACACCGCGCCGAGTCGCGGCAATGCGTCGCGCGCAAGGCCATGGCCGCCGTCCCGGGCCGCTTCGAGGTCGACCTGTACGAACAGTGCGAGGTAGTACAGCAGTGCCGGGATGAGCGCAGCGATCACGACCTCCGTGTACGAGATTTCCAGGAACTCGGCGATCAGGAATGCGGCGACGCCCATCACCGGCGGGACGAGCTGCCCTCCGGTGGAGGCCACCGATTCCACCGCGCCCGCCTGGTACGGCCGCAGACCGCTCTTCTTCATCATCGGGATCGTCACCATCCCGGTGACGACCACGTTGGCCACCGCGCTGCCCGAGATGGTCCCGAACAGGCTCGAACTCACGATCGCGACCTTCGCCGGTCCGCCCCGATACCGGCCGAGCATCGCGTACGCCAGGGCGATGATGAACTTGCCGCCGCCGTAGGTATTGAGGATCTGGCCGAAGACGATGAATCCGAGCACCACGGTCGTAGCGATGCCCAGGATGCTCAGGTAGCTGTTCGTGTCCAGGTACAGGTAGACCGCGAGCCGCGACCAGGGCGTCGACTTCGCGTGAAACACGCCCGGAAACTGGTCGGTGAACCTGCCGTAGAGCAGAAACACGGTGACGAGCACGACCAGCGGCCAGCCCGTAGTCCGCCGGACGCCCTCCAGGACAAGCGCGATCAGGATCGACGCCAGCACCACCCGTTCGCTCGTGATCTCGCCGAGCGAGTTGACCACTTCGGGGTAGTACACCGCGACGAAGCCGCAGGGGGCAAGCGCTCCGACGCAGAGCAGCAGGTCGTACCAGGGAACGCGGTCGGCCGGTGCGCGCGCGCCGCCGCGCATGCCCATGAAAATGCACACCAGCACGATGCCCAGGAACAGCGCGACCAGCTGCTCGCGGAACAGGACCATGCCGAGGTAACCCGGCACGTCGGCGATGAACAGGATGCCGCTGACCGGGAGCGAAACGAGCAGCAGGCTGTGCACGACCCCCGCCACGCCGCGCAAGCGTCGTTTCCTGGTATCCCCGCCGATCCCGGTGGTGCCGGCCTGCTCAGGGCGCAACAAACGAACGCTCCCGAGGAACGCTTCGACCCCGGGGACCCGCGGCGCGAACCATCACTTCGCGGCGCCGATCAACTTCTTCTGGTTTGCCTCCGCGGTGGCACTCCACAACCCCTTTTCCCGGTAAAACCGGATCGCACCGTCGTGCAGGGGTGCCGGTGAATCGGGATGGAACATGGTTTCCGGGCTCCAGCCGCGCAACCATGGATGGATCGCCTGCAGTTCCTTGTAGTGCGCCCACAGCGTCTTGACGATCTCGTAAGCACCCGCATCGGACAGTTTGGCCGAGGCGGCAAGATAGATCGAATAGCCCAGCCCGTTGACGTCCTCCTTGAGCCATCCCTTGCCCGCCTTGATCGGCACGGGCCTCGCGCCCGGCAGTATCTGCTCTGCCCTGGCGGTCGCCGCCTTCGCATCGGCGATCGACAGCGCGCGCAGCCCGATCGCGGCGTCGAGCTCGCGGCCGGTGTCCGGTGCGCCGCCGAAAGCCACCTCGACGCGACCTTCCTGCAGCGAGCGCATGCTGGAGGCCACGTCCGGAACCGGAACGTTCTTCACGTCGTTCCAGCCCAATCCGGCCGAGGCCAAGTAGACCTCCAGAATGTTCCGCGCCACGATATTGCCGCCGAAATGGCTCGTCAGACTGCGCCCCTTGACGTCCTTCATCGTCCTGATGTTCGAGGACGCCCGCGTGATCACCAGCGTCTCTATGGAATTGCCCCTCATCAGGATGCGGACGTTCGCGTGCTTCCTCTTGTACCCGGGGCCCCCCAGATAGGCCCAGCCGGCGTCCATGCTGGAGAGCACGCCGAGCTCCAGTTCCCCCGAATCGAGCAGCGGCATCCAGGCGTTGGGCCCGGCAAACGGTTTGACGAACATCTTGATCGGCGATTTCTCGTTGACGACCTTCGCCACCCCGACGCCGACGGAATTGTAGGAAAGCCCGACGCGATGCGTGCCGATGCTCACCGATGCAGGCAGATCAGCGGCCGGTGATGCCGCAGCGAACGCGCTGATGGCGACAACGAAGGCCGACGCGATGCCCGGGCGCCGTCCGGTACGGCCGAATAGCATGCTCATGAATCGCTCCTCCAGATTGATGAACCGTACGACGGAAATCCACGGAACGCTCAGGGTCTTTGTAGTGGACTGCCGTGACCCTGTCAAGAGCCCGCTCGCGGCGGGAAGCTGGCGCCGGGCCGCCCGCGAGGAAGTCAGATTGCAGCGCAGCGACGCGGGGTATGCCGAGGTTCCGCTACCGCACGCAGTCCAAGTCAGCGATTGTTCAGGAACTCTGACCGATTTTTGCCTCGGTTTCAAGGGGCGGTGCCGGGTTGGCATGCGGCGGCCCGTGATCAGGCCATTGGCTCCCTGGGGTGCGGCGTCGATGACAACGGGCCTCCCCCGTCACGCATGGACCATGGGCCCCGGTGCGGGAGACGCTCGGCCCCGTCAAATATGTTGACATGGCAACATATCAGGGCTACGTTGCTCCCATGAAAACCGATGCGAAGCCCAGACGACCGGGGCGGCCGCGTGTCAGTCGCCTGCCGCGCGCCGAGCAGTTGCGGCGTGCGAAGCGGGAGCAGCGCGAGCGCGATCGCAAAGCCGGGTTTGTCCTGTGCCAGTTCAAGCTCAAGAGGCCGGTTGCCGAGCGTCTGCGCCGAGCGCTGGCGATTCCGGGTTTCGACGCCGCGCTTGGCGGATTCCTCGATGAGGCCATCGTTGACGCGCGCGAGTATCCGAACCTGCGGCTGCTGTGCTGGAACCGCGCCGACCCGTGGCTCGCCGAGCGCGATGCGTTCGGGCTCTACGAGGGAAACTGGCGGTTTGTCGATGCCGCCAACCTCAGCGGCCGCGAGCGCGGCCTGATCGATAGGCTTGCCGCCAAATACGGGAACGGGGTGCTCAATGTCTAAGCGCCGGCTCTCACGCCCGCAGCACGCCGTAGTGGAACAAATTCTCGGGGCGCTGAATGTGCCGTTTCTCGATCGCAATCAGTGCTATTTCGGCGGCGGAACCCGGATCGTTCTGGCGCTGAACGAGTATCGTGAGTCGGCCGATATCGATTTTCTGTGCTCGAGCCGCGAGGGGTACCGCAGCCTGCGTTCCACCATCCGCAGCCGATCGCTCGGCGAGATCGCCGCCGAAAAGCTCGAGCTCGCCCGGGACGTCGTTGCCGACCGGTACGGGATCCGTACGTTTATCGACATGGACGGTCAGAAAATCAAGTTCGAAATCGTCAACGAGGGCCGCATCGATGTGACGGGCAGTCGTCAGGCCGGTCTTGGCGTTCCGTGCCTGGACGAGCGCTCGTGCTTCGCCGAGAAATTTCTTGCCAATGCCGATCGTTGGAACGACGAGTCGTTTATGAGCCGGGACGTCGTCGATCTCGCGTATATGCTGCAGGGCTGGGGAACGCAACCGTTCCTCGAGGGAGGCCGGCTCGCCCATGCCGCCTACGGCGAGGCCGTCGAGACCTCCGCCCGGGCGGCGGCCCGCAAGCTCATGGACAGGAAGGATTACTTCAAGCAATGTGTCGACGCTCTGCGTGTCACCAACAGCGCGACATTGGTTGCAGGGCTGAAAGCGATCACCGCGCGAGGCTGGTCCTTCGCGGCGCCGGAGCGCTGAGCTGGGCAGGTGCGAATCCTATCCCGCACTGACTAATAAGGCCAACATGATCCAGGAACCCGAGGTGCGCAGCGACTCAGCGGGCGGCAGCGTCATCGCGCTGGTGGGCGCCTGGGACATCCGCTCGCTGGAGCGCCGCGCGCCGGACCTGAGGCAGAAGTTGCGCGAACGCGCGCGCGCCGAGCGCTGGGATCTCTCGGGCCTGCAGCGCCTGGATCACATCGGCGCGCTGCTGATCTGGCGCGCGTGGGGCAAGAAGCGCCCGCCGCAGCTTGAACTGCGGCCCGAGCACGAGATATTTTTCGCCAACGTCGAAGGCACCGGGACCCTGAAGCGCGAGCGAGCGCGGACCGACTGGCTCCGGCCGTTGCGCGCGCTCGGCCAGCGCATGCTCGACGCGGGCGGGCACGCGGCCGACATCGTGCGGCTGCTCGGCCTGATGTTGATCGACTCGACGGTGTTGCTGCGGCGCCCGGCGCTGGGTCCGTGGCGCGAGATTTCCGCGAGCGTGTATCGCATCGGCACGCAGGCGCTGGGCATCACCGCGGCGGTGGGGTTCCTGATCGGCGTCGTGCTGTCGTATCTGTCCGCGGAGCAGCTCAGGGTTTTCGGCGCCGACGTCTTCATCGTCAACATCCTCGGCCTCGGCATCATCCGCGAGCTCGGGCCGGTGATCTGCGCGGTGCTGGTCGCCGGGCGCTCGGGTTCGGCGATCACCGCGCAGTTGGGCGTGATGCGCGTGACCGAGGAACTGGATGCGCTGGCGGTGATGGGCATTCCGTACACGGTGCGCCTGATCCTGCCGAAGGTCATCGCGCTCGCCATCGCGATGCCGTTGCTGATTCTCTGGACGTCGTGGATCGCGTTGCTGGGCGGGGCGATCTCGGCCAAGGTGCAGCTCGGCATGAACGTGATCGAATTCCTGTCCGCGCTGCCGGCGGCGGTGCCGATCGTGAACCTGTGGCTCGGGGTGGGCAAGGGCGTTGCGTTCGGCGCGCTGATCGCGCTGGTGGCCTGTCATTTCGGGATGCGCATCAAGCCCAACACCGAGAGCCTGGGCGCCGGGACGACGAACTCGGTGGTGACCTCGATCACCGTGGTGATCGTGGCCGACGCGGCGTTCGCGGTGCTGTTCAACAACGTCGGGATCGTGCTGCTGTGAGCGAGCCTGTTCGAACGCCGGACGTCGCCGCCGGGACACCGCCGGTCATCCAGATCAAGGGACTGTGGACGCAGTTCGACGATCTGGTGGTGCATCGCGACCTCCATCTCGAGGTGAGCGCGGGCGAGGTGGTGTCGCTGGTGGGCGGTTCGGGCAGCGGCAAGACCACGCTGATGCGGCAAATGCTCGGCCTGGAGACGCCCACGCGCGGAAGCGTGAGGATATTCGGCATCCCGCTCAAAGGCTCGTCGGCGCGAACGCTGAAGAAGATCCGCCGGCGCTGGGGCGTGCTGTTCCAGCACGGCGCGCTCTACAGCGCGCTTTCGGTGTTCGACAACATCGCGCTTGCGCTACGCGAGTTGCGGGTGTTCGACGAGGGTTTCATCCGCGACCTGGTGATGCTCAAGCTCGACATGGTCGGCATCGAGCGGCACCACGCCCGGAAAATGCCCGCGGATCTGTCTGGCGGCATGGTCAAGCGCATCGCGCTCGCGCGCGCGCTGGTGCTCGAGCCCGAGCTGGTGTTTCTCGACGAGCCGACGGCAGGACTCGATCCGGACAGGAGCGAGTCGTTCGTGCGCTTGATCGAGGCGCTGCATTCGCAGCTTGGTTTTACCGTGGTGATGGTGACGCACGACCTGGATACGCTGGTGTCGCTCTCGGACAAGGTGGCGGTGCTCGCCGAGCAGCGCGTGCTCGTCTACGGGCCGCTCGAGACGGTGGTGCGCAAGGACCACCCGTTCATCCACAATTTCTTTCTGGGCAATCGGGGTTTGCGCGCGCTCTCGGCGGCACCGGACCCGCTGTTCGGGCCGGCGCTGACCGGCGCGAGGCGTTGAGCGCCGCAATCCTCAACCTTGAGATGGAGTAGCCGCCATGGAAAACAAAGCGCACGCCCTCGCGGCCGGACTGTTCACGTTGCTGCTCGGTGCCGCATTGGTCGCGGTGGCGATGTGGTTCGGACGGACCGAGGACAAATCCACACCGTACCTGGTACGGACCTCCATTTCGGTTTCCGGCCTCAAGATCGAGGCGCCGGTGCGTTATCGCGGCGTCGAAGTGGGCAGGGTGCGCTCGATCAGCGTCGACCCGGGCATCGACGGACAGATACGCATGACCATCGGCGTGGCCGAAGGCACGCCCATCACCCAAAGCACCTACGCGCGTCTGGGCTACCAGGGGGTCACCGGGCTCGCGTACGTCGCGCTCGACGACAGCGGAAGGTCGAAGGAGCGGCTGCGAAGCTCGCCGCGCAATATGGCCGAGATCCCGCTGCGCCGATCGATCATGGACACGGGCGAGGACCTGATGACGGCCTACGGAGAGATCGCCGTACGCGTGAACACGCTGCTCGACGAGAACAATCAAAAGGCGGTGAAGCGCGCGTTGAGCGGTCTGGAACTGGCGGCACTGAGGACCGCGGAACTCGCCGAGAAGGTCGGGCGGCTCGCCGACAAGACCGTGGCGATCGCGGACAAGCTCGCGCCGGGCGTCGAGGAGGTTCCGGCGCTGGTTGGCGATGCGCGCGGGGCGATCGGAAAGGCGAACGGGCTGGTCGGCAAGGCCGAGGGGCTGATCGGAACCTTGAACGGGCTGGCTTCGAGCATCGGCGAACGCGTCGAGGCGCTCGACCGGGTCGCGAAGAGCGTGGAGGAGGTCGGCTCAACGGCACGCGCGGTGAACGACGAGACGCTGCCGCGCATCAACGCACTGGTTGAGGATCTGCACAAAGAGACGCGCGCGCTCGAGCGCTTGCTCAAGGCGCTGGGCGAGCATCCGCAGAGCATCGTGTTCGGGACACCGCCGGGCAAGCCGGGGCCGGGTGAGGCCGGATTTTCGGCCGGGGGGACGAAATGACCCCGGCGCCGGAGCCGAGGGTTCGGCGGGCGGGTGCATCGCGTTCGTCGGTGTTCGCGTCGGCACGCGTGCGCGTGTCGGCGGCGCTGTGCGCGCTGGTCGGTGCGTTGCTCGCTTCGGCCTGCTCATACCCGCTGGTCGGCAACGGCGAGAGGGTCGCCTACGATTTCGGTCCCGCGACGCTTGCACGCGGCGGCGAACAAAGCGTGGCGAAGCAATTGCTGGTGTACGACGTGGTCGCCCCGGCGTGGATGAATTCTGCGTCGATACATTACCGCCTTGCGTTTCGGGATGCGTCGCGGCCGCAGGCCTACGCGGGCAGCCGCTGGGTCATGGCACCCGCGGAGCTGCTCGGCGCCCGGCTGCGCCAGCGCCTCGCCGACGCCGGGGCCGGTGTGATCGTGCCCGGCGACGGTTTGCGCGCGCCGGCCGCGTTGCGCGTCGAACTCGATGAGTTTTCCCAGGTATTCGACGCGCAGGACCGCAGCAGGGCCGTGGTGCGACTGCGTGCCTCGCTGGTGGGAGCGCGCGCGCTGATCGCACAGAAATCATTCAGCGCGCAGCAGGCGGCGGCTTCGCACAATGCCGAAGGCGGGGTGCACGCGCTCGCTGCGGCAAGCGATGAAGTGATCGAACAGTTGCTCGACTGGGTGGCCGCGTCGTTGAAGGATGCGAAGCCGTGACCGGCGGGCGCCGCGGCCCGGCGTCGCATCGTGCGCTGCGCAACCGGCCGGCAGCCGCGCGCCCGGCGCATAAGAACATTACCAGTCAAATCGCATTATCTTTATATTTCATAAAGTTATTTTCGCCTTGACATCGCTTCTTGTGCGGTGCAATACTTTTGCCCGAACTCAGGTTGCCGATCAGCTGTGAAGTGGCGGCGGCCGTGCATTGATTGGAGCGTATTTGGCAGCTCAGGCCCCAACGGCAAACGATTTGCTGACCCAGGCGGGGCATGCGCTGGTCGGTAATTTCCTCAATACGCTGTCGTCCCGGGCCGACCCGGATCTGGCGCTGCATCTGCAGAGCGTTCTTGCCGCCAGCGCGCCCAAACTGACGGCTGCGCAGGCGCGGATGTCCGCGAAACATTTCGCGCTGTGGGCCGCGATGATCGCGCGCGACGGCGGCCGGGACGTCGAGCCGGTCGCGCGTCCGGAGCCCGGCGACCGGCGCTTCGCGAGCGCCGAATGGCAGGCGAGCACGCATTTTGACTACCTGCGCCAGGCCTACCTGATCAATGCGCAGTTCCTGCGCGATTGCGTCGAGGCGCTTGAACTCGACGAGCGAAGCAAAGGGCGTCTTCGCTTCGTCGCGCGCCAGTTGATCGATGCGATGAGTCCGGCGAACTTTGCCGCGACCAACCCCGATGCGCTCAAGCTGGCGCAGCAGACCGGCGGCGCGAGCCTGACCCAGGGGCTGAAGAATCTCCTCGAGGATGCGCGCAAGGGGCGCATTTCCACCACCGACGAGTCCGCGTTCGAAGTGGGCCGGAACATCGCCTGCACCGAAGGCGCGGTGATATTCGAAAACGAGTTGCTGCAGCTGATCCAGTACGCGCCGCGCACGACGAGGGTACGAAAGCGGCCGCTGCTCGTGGTCCCGCCGTGCATCAACAAGTATTACGTGCTCGACCTGCAGCCGGAAAACTCGTTCGTTCGCTATGCGGTGGAGCAGGGCAACACGGTGTACATGGTGTCCTGGCGCAACATCCTGCCCGAACAGGGGCATCACACGTGGGACGATTACCTCGGGCTGGGCGTGCTGCCGGCGATGCAAGCCGTGCGCGATCTGTCGGGGATGGACAGGCTGAACCTGATTGGCTATTGCGTGGGCGGCACCATGCTCGGAGCGGTGCTCGCGATCCTCGCGGCCAGGGGCGAGGACTGGGTCGAGAGCCTCGCGTTCTTCACCTCACTGCACGATTTTTCCGACGCGGGCGACATCGGCCTGTTCGTCGACGAGCAGGGCGTGGCGGCGCGCGAGGCGGCGATCGGCTCGGGCGGCATCATGCCGGGGCGCGAACTGGCGGCGGTGTTTTCGGCGCTGCGCGCGAACGAGCTGATCTGGTCGTACGTGGTGAACAATTATCTGAAGGGCCGCACCCCGGTGCCGTTCGACCTGCTGCACTGGAACGCCGATTCGACCAACCTGCCCGGGCCGATGTACTGCTGGTACGTGCGCAACATGTACCTGGACAACAGCCTTACGGTTCCCGGCAAGCTCACGATGCTCGGCGTGCCGGTGGACCTGACGAGGGTGCACCACCCGACCTACGTGCTCGCGACGCGCGAGGATCACATCGTGCCCTGGAAAAGCGCCTATCAGACCACGCAGTTGATGCGGGGCACGATGCGCTTCGTGCTCGGCGAGAGCGGGCATGTCGCGGGCGTGGTGAACCCGGCGTCGAAGAACCGGCGCAGCTACTGGGTCAATGAACACGATGCCCCGCCGCCCGATGCGCAGGCGTGGCTCGCGCGGGCCGAGCAGCGACCGGGGAGCTGGTGGACGGACTGGGACGCATGGCTCGCGCAATATTCCGGCGGCCAGGCGAGGGCGAAGAAACGTTTGGGAAGCGCGCGGTACAAGGTCATCGAGCCTGCGCCGGGACGCTATGTCAAGCAGAGGGTGGTTTGATCGTTGCGGCGGGGACAGGGCCATGGGTTTTCTGCTGCTCGCGTGTCCGGTGCATCGGTGCGGATTTGACTGTTAAAGGAGGCAAGTATGACTGACGTAGTGATCGTTGCCGCGGGTCGCACCGCGATCGGCAAGTTCGGCGGCACGCTGGCGAAGATTCCCGCGGCCGACCTCGGTGCGCATGTGATCCGCGCGCTGCTCGCGAAAAGCGGGATCCAGCCCGAGCAGGTTTCCGAAGTCATCATGGGCCAGATACTTACGGCGGGCATAGGCATGAACGGCGCGCGCCAGGCTTCCATTCGCGGCGGCGTTCCGGATTCGGTGCCGGCGATGACCATCAACATGGTGTGCGGCTCGGGGCTCCGGGCGACGCATCTGGCCGCGCAGGCGATCAAGGCGGGCGACGCCGAGATCGTGATCGCAGGCGGCCAGGAGAGCATGAGCCTGGCGCCGCACGTGATGATGGGCTCGCGCGACGGGTTCCGCATGGGCGACGCGAAGTTGATCGACACGATGATCAACGACGGCCTGACCGACGTTTTCAATCAGTACCACATGGGCGTTACCGCCGAGAACGTGGCGAAACAGTACGGCGTGACCCGGGCGGACCAGGATGCATTCGCGGTGGCTTCGCAGCAGAAGGCCGAGGCCGCGCAGAAGGCGGGCAGATTCAACGACGAGATCATTCCGATCGAGATTCCGCAGAGAAAGGGAGCACCGCTGAAGTTCGACAGCGACGAGTATCCCAAGCACGGCACGACGCTCGAATCGATCGCCGGCCTCAAGCCCGCGTTCGACAAGAACGGCACGGTCACCGCGGCCAACGCATCGGGCATCAACGACGGCGCGGCCGCCGTCGTCATGATGTCGGCCGGCAAGGCGACGCAACTGGGCCTGCAGCCGCTGGCGCGGGTGCGAGCCTATTCGTCGGCCGGCGTGAATCCGAAGATCATGGGCATGGGGCCGGTGCCCGCGTCGCAGTTGTGCCTGTCCAAGGCGGGCTGGAATACCTCCGATCTGGACCTGATGGAAGTCAACGAGGCCTTCGCCGCCCAGGCGGTCGCCGTCAACAAGCAGATGGGTTGGGACACATCGAAGATCAATGTCAACGGCGGGGCGATCGCACTGGGGCATCCGATCGGTGCGTCGGGCTGCCGGATACTGGTCACGCTGCTGCACGAGATGATCCGGCGCGATGCGCACAAGGGACTGGCCTCGCTGTGCATCGGCGGCGGCATGGGCGTGGCGCTGGCGGTCGAGCGTTGAGCAGCGCCGGCGAAATGCATGCCGGCGGGCAGATCTTGACGGGCGTGAACCTGTTTTCCGCGCTCGTCTCAGCGGGCGTACAAGGGCGTTCCGGCGCCATGGCGCAGTCGGGATTTCATATCGGGGGCATGAAACCATGAGCACGGAACTTCTCGAACGCACGACGCGGCAGGACGCGCAATCCGTCAGCAAAGAGGACAAGAACATGATCCAGCGTGTAGCGTTTGTCACCGGAGGCATGGGCGGCATAGGAACGGCGGTCTGCCGGCGCCTGGGCGCCGCGGGACACAAGGTCGTGGCTGGCTGCCTGCCGGATTACGAGCACCGGGACGAGTGGCTGCGCGCGATGCGCGCCGAGGGCTTGAAGGTGTACGCCGCCGAGGGCAATGTCGAGAACTACGACTCCTGCGCCGGCATGTTCTACCAGGTGCGCTCGACGGTGGGCCCGGTAGACATTCTGATCAACGCCGCCGGCATCACGCGCGACGGGATATTCAAGCGCATGAGCCAGAACGACTGGTATTCGGTGATCAACACCAATCTGAACAGCGTGTTCAACGTGACGCGCCAGGTGATCGAAGGCATGGTCGAGCGCGGATGGGGCCGCATCATCAACGTGTCCTCGGTGAACGCGCTCAAGGGCCAGTTCGGCCAGACCAACTACTCCGCGGCCAAGGCGGGCATGCACGGATTCTCCAAGGCGCTTGCCCAGGAGGTCGTGAAGAAGGGGGTGACGGTCAACACTATTTCGCCCGGCTACGTCGAAACCGACATGGTGCGCGCCATCAGGCCCGAGATACTGCAGTCGATCGTCGAACAGATCCCGATGGGCAGGCTCGCGCAGCCCGAGGAGATTGCCGGTTTGATCGCCTACCTCGCCTCGGACGAGGCGGGTTACATCACCGGGGCGAACATCTCGATCAATGGCGGCCTGCACATGAACTGACCGGGCTCCGTCACCGTCGTACGGCGAGCCTGGTGCCAGGTCCCATAATGGATGCATATCGGCAGTTCTTCTATTTGAACGGAACGTACGAGGAGAAAACATGATTCCCCATGCGGACAAACCGCGTGTCGCGCTGATCACCGGCGGCATGGGCGGTTTGGGTGAAACGATCAGCACGAAAATGGCCGACGCGGGGTACCGGGTCGCGGTCACCTATTCGCCGTCCAACAAGACGGCCGACAAGTGGGTCTCTGCGATGAAGGAACGCGGCTACGACTTCAAGGCGTATGCCTGCGACGTCGCTGATTACGATTCGTGCACGGCCTGTGCCGGACAGGTCGAAAAGGATTTCGGCCCGGTCGACATCCTGGTGAACAACGCCGGGATTACCCGCGACATGACGTTCAGGAAGATGGGCAAGGCGGACTGGGATGCGGTGTTGCGCACCAATCTGGACAGCGTGTTCAACATGACCAAGCAGGTGTGCGACGGCATGGTCGATCGAAGCTGGGGCCGGATCATCAACGTGTCCTCGGTCAACGGTTCCAAGGGTGCGTTCGGGCAGACCAACTACGCCGCGGCCAAGGCCGGCATGCACGGATTCACCAAGTCACTGTCGCTCGAAGTGGCGAGGAAAGGCGTGACGGTCAACACCATTTCACCGGGGTATATCGGCACCAAGATGGTGACCGCGATTCCCAAGGAGATTCTGGAGAGCAAGATCCTGCCGCAGATTCCCGTGGGCAGGCTCGGCAAGCCCGACGAAGTCGCCGGGCTGATCATCTATTTGTGCTCGGAAGAGGCTGCGTTCGTCAATGGCGCGAATATCGCGATCAACGGCGGCCAACACATGCAGTAGCAGCGGACAGGACGCGGAGCGCGGGCCCGGCCGGCTCGCGGCCGCGCCCGGCACGCCGCGCAGGGCCGTCCGTGCTCGCGGCATAGGCGGCCGATTGCTGCATTCCTTGCTGCGCGAGCTTGCCGCGCATATCGAGCAGTTGCTGCGGATCGGACACCGAAAGAAACTCCCGCGCCGCCTGAGTCTGTTGGTCGAGGGACTTGCGCGCGGTTTCGAGGTTGAGCTCGAACAACTGCTCGGCACTGGCAAGGGTCGCCTGCGTGCAGGCGATAGTGGCGTCGAGCGTCGCTTTCTGCCATGCTGCAAACGTATCGGTCGGGGTGGCGATCAGGGGCTCCTTGGAGTCGTAGAGGGTTGAACTGGATCAGTGGGTTGAAGAACGTCGGGCGAACCTGGAAGCTTTCTAATTGCAGCATCGTGTCTTGATCATGCCTCTGCGTCATTCGTTGATGCTGCATTGCAGCAATCCATTTCTTCCGCTCCAACATCGGATGTCAAGGCTGTCGAACGCGATTGCCAAAGACACGTTAAATCAAAGGCATAGGAGGCAGCCATGGCTGAATCAATGCGCCTGATCAAGAAATATCCGAACCGCCGCTTGTATGACACCAAGACAAGCAGCTACATCACCCTGGTCGACGTCAAGGAACTGGTGATCAAGCACGAAGAATTCCAGGTGATCGATGCCAAGTCCGGTGACGACCTGACGCGCTCGATACTGCTGCAGATCATTCTCGAGGAGGAAGGAGGCGGCGCGCCGATGTTCTCATCGGACGTGCTGACGCAGTTCATCCGTTTCTACGGCAGCGCGATGCAGGGCATGATGGGATCGTATCTGGAGCGCAACGTACAGCTCTTCAACGAGCTGCAGGGGCGGATGCAGGAGCAGTCCAAGTCTGTGCTGGGCGACAACCCCAAACTGAGCCAGGAATGGTGGAACCAGTTCCTGAGCTTCCAGGGACCGGCGATGCAAAGCCTGATTTCGACCTACATGGATCAGAGCCGCAACATGTTCACGCAGATGCAGGAGCAGTTGCAGAACCAGACGCGCAACATGCTCTCGGGCTTCCCGTTCACGGGTTTCGCGCCCGGTTCGACTGACGCGGCAGGCGCGCGGCAGGCCGATGCAGGTGCGTCGCAGAAGGACGCGAGCCCGGAGAGTGAAAACAAGAACTAGCAGGAGCACGCCGGCGGTGAAGTCGAACCCGCCGGCTGAATCCCGGGTCGGGTTTGTCTCGCTGGGATGTCCCAAGGCGCTTGTCGATTCCGAACGCATCCTCACGCAGTTGCGCGCCGAAGGCTATGCGATCTCGCCTTCCTACCAGGACGCCGATCTGGTGGTGGTCAACACCTGCGGCTTCATCGATTCGGCGGTCGAGGAGTCACTCGATGCGGTCGGCGAGGCGCTGCGCGAGAACGGGCGCGTCATCGTCACCGGGTGTCTGGGCGCGAGGAAAGGCGACGAGCGCGGCGACGTCATCCGGCGCATGCACCCCAGCGTGCTCGCGGTCACCGGGCCCGGTGCGCTGCAGCAAGTGATGGATGCGGTGCACGCGCACCTGCCGCGCCCGCACGACCCGTTCGCGGATCTCGTTCCGCCACAGGGCATCCGGCTTACGCCGCGCCACTACGCGTATCTGAAGATCTCCGAGGGCTGCAACCATCGCTGCACGTTCTGCATCATTCCGTCGATGCGCGGGCGCCTGGTGAGTCGCCCGGTCGGCGAGGTGATGCGCGAGGCCGAGGCCCTAGTCAAGGCCGGTGTGCGCGAACTGATGGTCATATCGCAGGACACCGGCGCGTACGGGGCGGACCTTCGCTATCGCACCGGTTTCTGGGGCGGCCGTCCGCTCAAGACCCGTCTGCGCGAGCTGGCCGGTGCCCTCGGCGAATTCGGGCGATCCGCTGGTGAGCGCGACAGCGCGTGGGTGCGGCTGCATTACGTCTATCCGTACGCGCATGTGGACGAGATCGTTCCGCTGATGGCCGAGGGTTTGATCCTGCCGTATCTCGATGTGCCCTTCCAGCATGCCAACGCGCGCATACTGCGGCTGATGAAGCGCCCGGCAGGCGGCGAGGACAACCTCGCGCGCATCCGCGCCTGGCGCGCGGTCTGCCCGGACATTGCGCTGCGCAGCACGTTCATCGCCGGATTCCCGGGAGAGACCGAAGCCGAATTCCGGGAATTGCTCGATTTCATCGAAGAGGCGGAACTGGACCGCGTCGGCTGCTTCGCGTATTCGCCGGTGCGGGGCGCCGCCGCGAATGCGCTGCCGAACGCGGTGCCGCAGCAACTGCGCGAGGAGCGGCGCGCTCGGCTGATGCAACTGCAGCAGCGCATCAGCGCGCAGCGCCTGCGCCGGCGCCTGGGCAGGACGCTGCGGGTGCTCGTGGACCAGGTCGGCGCCGACGGCGCGGTGGCCCGCTCGGCCGCCGATGCGCCTGAAATCGACGGTGTTGTTTACATCACGGACGGCGCGCATCTCAAAGTCGGCGAATTTGCGGATGTCAAGGTGGTACGCAGCGATGCGCACGACCTGTGGGCGCGCTGCGCGGCGCTCCGTGGGGCGGGTCGCCCGAAACGCGATGGAACCGAACGTATGACGTTGCGATGACGCCGCTGGTCTCGCGATTCCGGACCGTTGCAAAAGCGCAACGGTCCGGAATCGCGAGATGGATGAAAAGCCGGAGTCGTCGTCAGAATCGTGGACAGTAAGCTCGTCAATGAATGAGAAAATCGCAAATCAGTTGCTGACAGGAGAAACGAATGGCACAGCGTGAAGTGGTGGTGGTTTCAGGCGCGCGCACCGCGATCGGGGATTTCGGCGGCTCGCTGAAGGATTTCGGTCCGACCCAGCTTGGTTCGATCTGCATCAGGGAATCGATGGCCCGCGCAAAAATCGACCCCGCATCCGTCGGACATGTAGTGCTGGGCGGGGTGATCATCAGCGAGCCGCGCGACACGTATTTGTCGCGCGTCGCGGCGCTCGAGGGCGGCGTGCCCGTCGGGACGCCATGCCTGACCGTGAACAGGTTGTGCGGCAGCGGCCTGCAGGCCATCGTGTCGGCCTCACAGTACATCCTGCTCGGGGAATGCGACACCGCGGTGGCGGGCGGCACCGAGAGCATGAGCCGCTCGGCCTATGTGATGCCCTCGGCACGCTGGGGCCAGCGCATGGGCGATGCGCAGGTGTTGGACGCGATGACCACCGCATTGCACGATCCGTTCGGCAATGGCCACATGGGCATCACCGCCGAGAACATCGCGGCCAGGTACGGCTTCACGCGCGAGCAGCAGGACGCGTTCGCGCTGGAATCGCACCACCGCGCGGCCCGCGCGCAGGATGCGGGGCACTTCAAGAGCCAGATCGTGCCGGTGGAAGTGAAGTCCAGAAAGGGTGTGACCGTATTCGAGGTCGATGAGCATGTGCGCCACGATGCGAAAATCGAGGACATGCAGAAACTCAAGCCCGCGTTCAAGAAGGACGGCACGGTCACCGCGGGCAATGCGTCGGGCATCAACGACGCGGCGGCGAGCGTGGTGCTGATGGAGGCCGGTGCGGCGGCCCGCCAGGGCCTCAAGCCGATGGCGCGGATGGCGGCTTATGCGCACGCGGGCGTGGAGCCGGAGGTGATGGGGCTGGGCCCGATTCCGGCGGTGAAGCGCATATTCGAAAAGACCGGACTCAAGCCCGCCGACATGGACGTGATCGAGTCCAACGAGGCATTTGCCGTGCAGGCGATGGCGGTCACCCGGGACCTGGGTCTGGATCCGGCCATCGTCAATGCCGACGGCGGGGCGGTCGCGCTCGGCCATCCGGTTGGCGCGACCGGCGCCATCCTGACGGTGAAGGCGATCTACGCGTTGCATCGCCGGGCGAAACGCTATGCGCTGGTGACCATGTGCATCGGCGGCGGGCAGGGCATCGCAGCCATATTCGAGCGCATGTAGCCGGGCCTCGGCCAGTGCGTAGCGTGCGCCGTGCGCACGAAACCGCGACCGACGCGGACGAGATGTAGC
>Ga0155953_1116_pt1 | contig 15476 bp, 13 predicted proteins | sample RifCSPlowO2_02_FD_107607 | JGI IMG/M metagenome (GOLD analysis project Ga0155953, IMG submission 107607) | Betaproteobacteria bacterium RIFCSPLOWO2_02_FULL_63_19
ACCGAGAGCGGCGGCACCGGCAGGACGGCGATCGACCAGAAAGAGGCGGTCGCGGTGATGCTGGAGAAGTACGAGGTGTGCTGCGGCTTGTTCCACGGCTTCGACCGCTCGGAGTGGGCGTCGGGGACGCCCCAGCAGCGGTTGAGCCTCCTGCCGTCGGCGCAGGAGCACATCCTCGCGCAGAAAGACGGCAAGGAGCGGTTGCTGCGGGCAGTGCAGGAACTGTCGCAGGCGTTCGCGCTCGCGGTGCCGAATGAAGAGGCGCTCCGCATCCGGGACGATGTCGCGTTCTTTCAGGCGGTGCGGGCGGTGCTGGCGAAGGGAGTTCCCGAGGGTGCCAAGACGCAGGAGGAGCTCGATCTCGCGGTGCGGCAGATCGTGTCGCGGGCGGTCGCCTCGGAGGGCGTCGTGGACATCTTCGCTGCCGCGGGGCTCAAGAAGCCGGATATTTCGATTCTCTCCGACCAATTCCTCGCCGAAGTGAAAGGCATGCCGCAGCGCAATCTCGCGGTGGAGCTGCTGCAGAAGCTCCTTTCAGGGGAAATCCGTGGGCGGCGAAAGAAAAACGTCGTGCAAGCCAAATCGTTCGCGGACATGCTCGAACAAACGATCCGCCGCTACCAGAACCGTGCGATCGAGGCCGCGCAGGTGATCGAAGAGCTAATCGGGTTGGCCAAGGACATGCGCGCCGCCAATGCGCGGGGCGAGCAGCTCGGCCTCAGCGACGAGGAGCTCGCCTTCTACGATGCGCTGGAAGTGAACGACAGCGCGGTCAAGGTGCTCGGCGAGCCGACGCTGATGAAGATCGCGCGCGAACTGGTCGAGGCGGTGCGTAAAAACGTCACGATCGACTGGACCGTGCGCGAAAATGTGCGGGCGCAGCTGCGGGTGATTGTCAAGCGCATCCTACGCAAGTACGGCTACCCGCCGGACATGCAGGAAAAGGCGACGCAAACGGTGCTGGAGCAGGCGGAAGTGCTGAGCGCCGAATGGGCGCTAGCGTGAGCGATGGGCGAAGCGCGGAAACGAGGTACTCTCAAGGAGAGGGCCGAGGCGGCCGTCGCGCGGAATAAGGCTCAGCTCGCGAAATACATCGGCGACCTTGACGCCGATAACGCCGACTTGCTTCGCGTCGGCTTGGGAGCTTTCACTACCGACTCAAGGCAAACCGGCGGATGCTCGAACTCGTCGCCGAGCAGCTGGAGATCGACGGCGTCATTCGCAGGCGCCCGGACATCGACGAATTGGTCGCGGAATCGGTGCGGGGCAGCTGAGCCTTCAGCCGCGCGGCCCGTTCGCGAGTCCCCGGCACGTTCAGGCAATTGTGCACGTACATACATGGCACAATGCCGGACGATTCAGCGGCGGTGCACGCTGCACCCGTGACGTTACCGAATGATCATTACCGATCCCGCCTTTTATCTCATCGCGACCCCGGTCGTCCTGCTGACCGGAATTTCCAAGACCGGGATTCCGGGGCTGTTCGGCGGCATGGCCGTGCCGCTGTTGTCGTTGGTAATCTCGCCACTTCAGGCCGCCGCGGTCATGCTGCCGATCCTTTGTGTGATCGATCTCTTCGGGCTGCGCGCGCTAAGAGGCGTCTACGATCGGCGCAATATGCCGATCCTGCTCACCGGGCTGGCCATAGGCATCGTCATCGGCGCCCTGATATTCGGTCTGGTGCGCCAGGACATGCTGCGTCTGGGAATCGGTGGCATAGCCATCGCGTTCGCGCTGAACAATCTATTCGGCTGGGCCAGGAACCGGCCGCCCGCTCAAGCCTCGTGGCCGCGTGGCGTGTTCTGGTCTTCGGTTTCAGGGCTCACCAGCTTTCTCGCGCACGCCGGTGCGGCACCGGTCATGGCATACCTGCTGCCGCTGCGCCTGGACAAACGGGTCTATGTCGGGACTACGGTGTGGTTCTTTTTCGCATCGAACTACTCCAAGATAATCCCGTACGCTTTCCTGGGGCAGCTGGACACTACCAACTTCGTCACCGCACTCGTACTGTTGCCGCTGATTCCGGTCGGCGTCTGGCTCGGCGTGCTGCTCCAGGGCAGGCTCAATGAACGCATGTTCTACCTGATCAGCTACTGGGCATTGCTCGCCATCGGCGTCAAGCTGGTCTACGACGGCATGACGCATCTTTAGCATTCCATAGCGCAACCGCCATATCCCTTGGAATTTCCGCACGCATTGTTGGAGGGCCTCATTGCCACGGCGGCGTTTCTCGCGCCGTGGGAAATTTCGCCCTCGGCGATGCTGCTCAGCGGCGGTGCGCTTGTCGTCTACTGGCGAGGCCTGCGGCGCGTCCCGAGCGACGCGCGCCCGTCTCTGAAGCGCCGCATCGCTTTCATCACAGGCGTGCTGCTCGTGTATTTCGTCATGCAAACGCGTTTCGATTACCTCTCGCAGCACATGTTCTTCGTGCATCGGCTGCAGCACCTCGTGCTGCATCACCTCGGTCCGTTCCTGATCGCCCTGTCCGAACCGCTCGCCACGCTGGCGAGCGGGTTGCCGCCGCGCATCGGGTCGGGCATCGTTCGCCGCATCTGGCGGCTTCCCGTGACGCGCATCAGCTACCGGATCGTTCAGAACGCCTTTGTCGCGCCGCTGCTGTTCGTCGGTCTGATCTGGTTCTGGCTGACGTCCCGCGTCCACTTCAACGCGATGCTCAGCGCGCCGCTGTACTGGGTGATGAACTGGAGCATGCTGATCGACGGACTGCTGTTCTGGGTCCTGATCCTCGATCCGCGCACCCGGCGCCAGGGCGCGCTGCTCGGCTTCGGGCCGCGCATATTCCTGGTGCTCGCCGCGATGGTGCCGCAAATTCTCATCGGCGCCTATATAACGCTCGCGGAGCAGGATCTGTACGACGTGTACGCCGTATGCGGACGCGCCTGGGACGTAGAGCCGCTACAGGACCAGCGGACCGGGGGCGTGATCACCTGGATTCCCGCTGCGATGATGCACGCGATCGCGGCGGTGATCCTGGTTGGGCGCTGGGCCCGAACCGACAAGAACAGACCTGACCGTGTCTCGGTTTCGTCATCGACCTGCGCAGGGGGCGCCTGATGCGGCGGTTCGCGAAATGGACCGCTGCGGCGATGATCGCGGTCGGCCTGCTGTCTGGCTGCACCAGTGAGCCGCCCTGGCGCACGCATGACATTGCCGGGCTTGTCCCTGAGCTTTCGTTCGCACTCACCGACGACCGCGGTCGGTCCGTAAGCGCGAAGGACTACCGAGGCAGGGTGACGCTGCTGTTCTTCGGATTCACGCATTGTCCGGACGTGTGTCCGACAACGCTCGCACGGCTCGCCGAAACGTTGCGCTCCATCGAAGCCGGCCGCGACGATGTGCGCGTGCTCGTGGTCACCGTGGATCCGGCGCGCGACTCGACCGCGGTCATGCATCAATACGTACAGGCGTTTGGTTCGCAGTTCGTCGGGCTGCGGGGCGACGCGGCGGCGCTCGATGCGCTGACGCGGCGCTATCGCGTGACCTACACGTTGGGCAAGCCCGATGCCCAGGGGAACTACGAGGTGACACACAGTACCGCGGTGTTCGTGTTTGGCCGCGATGGGCTGGCCAGGCTCATGTTCACCCCGAAGGATACGACTGCGGCGATCGCCGAGGATCTGCGCCGCCTCATTCTTGCATCCAATCATCCCAAGGGATAAAGGTCTCGAATTTGCAACTGTCGGGAGAACAGCGCTATGCACGCCGGACCACCATCGGACAGACCCGAAGTGTCAACCGCCCATCGCAAACTGCTTTGGGTCGCAACCGGCGTGACCTTCCTTTTGGTGCTCATGGGCGGAATCGTCTGCATCACCGGGGCGGCTAGGGCGTGCCCGGATTGGCCAGGCTGTTACGGACGAGTGGTTCCGCCGCCGCGCGTCGACGCCGTCACTGAGTATGTGCATCGGTTGCTCGCTCTGGGCGGCGCTTCGCTCATCGCAGCTGCGGCCGTGCTGGGGTGGGTGAAGTATCGACACCTGCGCTGGATAAGCGTCCCTCCGTCCATCGCGATCGCGCTGGTATTTGCCGTGGCGACATTCGGTGCGATGGCGGTCTTGTATGGACTTGCACCTCCGCTCGCTACGGTGGATCTCGGAATGGCGCTATGGGTCCTTGCGCTGATGGTGGCGACGTCCCTCAGTGGTGCGCAGGGTGGTCGGTCGCTGCGCTTTTCCGCTTTCTATTCCGGTTCCTTCGGGAAACTGACGCTGTGCACTTTCGTTGCCGTTTTCAGCGTGTTGGTCACCGGCCCGATGGTGGAGGTAAACGGACCGCTGCTGAATTGCCTGGCTTGGCCCCTGTACGCGGAGCGTTCCGCGGCGGCAAGCGGACTCGGCGCCGCTCGTTATTTCGTCGCCGATTTCGCCGCCTTCTGCATCGCCGTCCTCGTGATTCATGCGTGGCGCACAAAACGCGGCGCCCCCGCGCTGCTGCGCACCAGCAATATCGTTGCCGCCTTGCTCGGCGCTTTGTTTGCGCTGAGCGCATTTATCGGGCCCGCCTCGCAGCCGCTGCCGGGATTCATCTATATCGGGCTGACGGTTGGTCTGTGGACGGCGCTGGTTGCGCTGGTGATGCTCGCCGCACTGGCGAGCGAGCCCGATGTTGGGGGAGCCTCCAGTGTCCAAGACGCGCTCGGGGCGTTTCGGACCTGATTGCGGACCGAAGCGGCAGGCGGAATCTCCACCGAATTACGTCGGCTCCTGGAATTCCCAGGTATGTCCCTCCGGGTCTTTCACGAACACCTGGTCGCTCGCGACCAGCCCGACGCGCTCCTCGTAGGGCACGCCGAGCGCGCGCAGGCGTTCGCGCAGCGCATTGAGATCACGCACCATCCAGGCCGTGTGGCGACCGGTCGCGGAAACCGCCGCGTCGGGGCCGGGCATGTAGTCGTTTTCGGTGACGATCAGGTGAAACTGCACCGTGTTGTCCGCGTCGCCCAGCCATGCGCCTGGTGCGGGCAGGTTCGGCCGCGGCAGGCTCTTCAGCCCGAGCACCTCGGTGTAGAAACGCACGCAGTCTCTGAGGCTGTCCTCGTTACGGACCGGTATGCCTTCGTGGATCGAGCCTAGAAATGCGATAGTAGGACCGCTGTTCCGAACTGTGTCCATTGGGGTTCCTGCAGGATCCGGAAAGTTCCCAGTTTAGACCGGCGGGCGCAAGGCGGCACGCGGACCGGCCTGAAGGTAATATTCCAACTCGTGCCTATCGTCGTCCATGGAGTCTGCCATGCTAGAGCTCTACAACTTTCCAATGTCCACATGCAGCCAGAAAGTGCGCATCGTACTCGCCGAGAAAGGTCTCGAATGGAAGGACCATCGCATCGAATCCGGCGATCACTTGAAACCGGAATACCTCGAACTCAACCCGAACGGCGTGGTGCCGACTCTGGTCCACGACGGGGTGCCGATCATCGACTCGGCGGTGATCTGCGAATATCTCGACGAGGTATTCCCGCAGAATTCAACGACCCCTCCGGACGCGGTCGGCCGCGCCGCGATGCGGGCCTGGCTTCGCTACATCGAGGAAGTTCCGACGCCTGCGGTTCGCTACCCATCGTTTAATCGCGTGTTGGTGCGCAATCTGCAGAAAATGAGCAAAGAGGAATTTGACCGTGCCGCGGATAAACGGCCGCTGCGCAAGGATTTCTATCATCGCATGGGGCAAACCGGCTTCCCGAAGCAGGATGTCGACAAGGCCTTTGAGGATCTCGGCAACGCTTTCGGCCGCATGGAGAAGGCGCTCGTGAAGACCGGCGGGCCCTGGCTTCTGGGCGGCCAATTCACGCTGGTGGATGTCTGCCTTGTGCCCACGGTCGATCGCATGGAAGACCTCGGCTACGCCGACATGTGGACCAAGTCACTGCCCCGCGTGACGGAATGGTGGTCGCGCATCAAGGCGAGGCCCTCCTATCAGAGGACTTTCTACGAGGGTGCTCGATTCTCCGATGCCTACGCGCAGTGGATGAAGGAGTCCGCCGCCGCCTGACGAAGTCGTGGCGCCCGACACCCGGGCGCCATCACGGCCGATTTGTCCGCCGCCTAGCGAGGGTTGCGCGGGACAGATCGTTTCGCGATGATCACTTCGCGCCCGACAAGCACTGCGCCGAGGATCAGGCCGGTCAGGTTGATGGCCCCGCCGTAGCCAAAGCCGAAACCCGAAGCCGGCGTCACCATGCAGAGCCCCGCCGCAGTGACGAGCACGCGCGAGTAGGGATCCAGCGGCCGCACGAAGTAGCCGACAATACCGATGCAGCCAAGCCAGGCGCCGGCCAGCGCCGCGACAAAATCGGCGGCGACGCGCAATGGTTCGCCATCCATCAGCAGCGTCGGCGAGGCGACGAACATGAACGGTATGACGAACGCGATCCAGCCGAACCGCATTGCGGCGAAGCCGGTGCGCATTGGATCGGCTCCCGCAAGCGAGGCCGCCGCAAATGCACCGATGCAGACCGGCGGCGTGATCATCGACATCATGCCGAAGTACATGATGAACATGTGCGCCGCCATCGGATGGATGCCGACTTCCACCAGCGCCGGCGCAACCAGGGTGGCGAGCAGCACGTAGACTCCAACGGTCGGCATGCCCATTCCCAGAACGACGCAGACGACGGCGGCGAGGACCAGCAGCCCCAGCAGGCTTCCGCTGGCGACCTGAACCAGCGCGAGCGTGAGCCCGAAGCCCAGCCCGGAAAGATGGAGCACGCCGATCACGATTCCGGCGGCCGCGCCGATCATGAAAATGTCGATCACATCGAAACCGGTGGCGCGCAGCGAATCGAACAACTCGCGCGGGCCCATCCGCTTGCCTTTGAAGCCGAACGCTATCGACGCGACGACGACGATGATAATCGCCACCAGCCCCGCTTCCTCCGGCAGGTAGTTGAGCCAGAACAGCGCGTATACCAGGCCGGCGAACGGAAGCGGAAAGAACCAGCCCGCCTTGAGCACCGGCCAGAGTCGGGGGATGAGCGACTCGTCCACCCGTTTGATGCCATGACGCGCCGCTTCGAGGTCGGCTTCGATGAACAGCGCCGCATAATAGAGCAGCGAGGGGACGATCGCGGCGATGACCACTTCCGTGTACGGAACCGAAAGGAACTCCGCCATAAGAAACGCCGCCGCGCCCATCACCGGCGGCATCAGTTGTCCCCCGGTGGAAGCCACCGCCTCGATGGCGCCGGCGAGTTCCGGGCGGTAGCCGCCCTTCTTCATCAGCGGTATCGTGATCACGCCCGTGGTGACCACGTTGGAGACGACCGAGCCCGAAATCGATCCGAACAGGCTCGAGGCGAAAACGGAGATCTTGGCCGGCCCGCCGCGGTAGCGTCCCATCAACGCCATCGCGACGTCGGTGAAGAACGCCGAACCGCCGGACTTGAACAGCACCTGGCCGAACAGCACGAACGTAACGACGATCGTGGTGATGATGCGCATCGGCGTGCCCGGGACGCCCGAGGTATCCCAGTAGAGGTAGTAGACCAGCTTTTCCAGTTCGACCGGCCGTCCCTGCAGCATCCCCGGAATCTTGTCGCCCACCAGTGCGAACAGCATGAAGCACACGGCTACTCCGGTCAGCACCTTGCCGACGCTGCGCCGAAGGCCCTCGAGGAGGAGCACCAGCATGATCGCTGCGATCACTATGCCGTCGGTCGGGCGAAGCGTAGTGAGTTCGGTCAGCGCGGGAAAGCGGATCGCCGTATACACCGCGCACACGAATCCGGTCAGTGCGGCGGCGAGGTCGTACCAGGGCACGGGCCCCTGGCGCCGGTTCGCGCCTGCCGCGGGAACGATCATGTAGGTGAGCGGCAACGCAAGCGCCAGCATGGACGCCAAGTACTGCTCGGTATAGACCACGATGCCAACTTCGCGATACAGATCGGCCGCCCAGCAGATCGCGCCCAGAACCAGCAGCACCGAGAGCGTCTGGGCGAGTAGGTTCAGCCCCTTCGGCTCGAGGCGGACGGTCCGGGAGAGTTCGGGTTCGCTCATGCGAAAGGGGTTCGGTGGCGCGTAGTCGGGTTGCCGAAACAAGCCGGCCGCGGGCGCGGCCAGGGCGGCCGCCTCGCGCAACCAGGCCTCGATCGCCTAATTCTTAGGCGGCCAGGCGCCGATTTCCTTGAAGTACTTGATGGCGCCGGGGTGGTATTCGCCGCCCGGCAGGACTTTCGCCATCCCGTTGGGATCAAAATTGAAGCCGAGCGGCTTGAACGAGGCTATGAAGCTCTTCTTCGCTCCGCGCAGCGCCTTGGTCAACTCGTAGATTCGGTCCTCGGACTGCTTCGCGTTCGTCAGCAGCACGAAGTCGAACGCGACCACATGGGTGGGGCCGTCGATGCCGAAATTCGCCGGGCTGGGCTTGGCCAGCATCACGTAGGCGACCGGCTGGTCTTTGCGTATGCGCGCCACCGCCTCGGGCGAAGGGTCTGCTGCAAGCGCCCGCAGGCCGCCTACCTTGGATGCGGCCTCGCGCACCTTGCCGGCCCCGAGCGCGAAATAGAAAGTGTCGACCTTGCCCTGGATGAAGTCGTCGGCGCCGCGCACGACATTGGGCACCGGTACCACCTTTACGTCCGCGTAGCTCATGTTCGCATTGGCGAGCAGTCCCCTGACGGTCAAATCGACGGTCTTCTGCGATGTCCAGCCGCCCGGAAACCGCTTGCCCTTCAGATCCTGCATCGTCTTGATCGGCGAGTTCTTCGGCACGAAGAAGGCCACCTTGATCGGCATCAGCACCGCGACGGCTCTAAGGTTCGACAGTTTCTGACCGGTGTAGATGCCGGTGCCGGTAATCCCGTCGTGGAACTCTCCCGCGTTGGCGACACCGAAGTCCTCTTCGCCTGCATTGACTGCCGGGACGAAGCTGCTCTGTCCGCTGTGCGGCTGCACGCGCGCCTGGAGCCCGAGCTTTTCGACCATCACTTTCGCAAGCGCCGAGCTTATCGAATGGGTGATCGAGCCCGGATTGCTCGACCCGATGCCTACGGTTTGTGCAAGCGCGCTTGAGGCGGCAAGAATTGTGCAAAAGAACGATGCTGCTATCCCGTTGGTGCGCATTCCTCTCTCCCATCGCGCTGATGCATTCTTGATTGACGCGCTCCCGATGACGCTGCAGGGAGTGCTTGCGCGCTTCGGGACATTCCCCGGGCGCCAAGAATTCGGTTTGCAGGCGGCAATCATGGGGACTCGGGACGGTCCGTGTCAACCTGCAATATCAAGCTCGCCAGTTCGGGCGAAACACTCGACCTCGCCTGAGCGGTCGAATAAACTACGTAATCCGGGAATCAGTGCGCCCGGAGATTCGCGCGCGTCGGGAGCAATGCTCGCGTGACGTCGGTAGTTCGGCATGGAACGGCAATCGAACACGCCATGCGTCCCGTTCGGTCTTTGCTTCAAGGAGTGTCCGTTCAATTTTGACGAGGGGAAGCCAAGCATGAAACTGAACCGACTTATCTTAGCTGTTGCGGTTTCGCTGGCGGGGTTTGGCAGCGCCGGCGCACAGACGCTCGGCATCGGCACCAGCAATCCGGGGTCGATCACGCACTCGACCGGTTCGGCCATCGCGAAGCTGGTCACGGAGGAAACCGGCATGCAGGTGCGGGTGCAGCCGCACAGCGGCAACAGCACATTTGTTCCGGCGACCAACGCCGGCGAAGTCGATTTCTCGCCGGCGAACGCGTACGAAATGAAGGAAGCCGTGACTGGAACCGGGATCTACAAGGGTCAGAAACTCTCGGACCTGCGCGTGGTCACGGTGCTGATGCCGCTGCGCACCGCGTATTTCGTCAGCGCGGACTCGCCGATCAAGACCGTCGCCGATCTGAAAGGCAAGAGGGTTCCCAGCGGCTGGACCTCGCAGAAGGTGGTCGGCATCATCAACGAAGGCCTGCTCGCCTCGGCGGGACTCAGCTACCAGGACGTGGTCAGGGTGCCGGTTCCCAACGTGAATCGCAGCGCCGACGATTTCATCCAGGGCAAGGCCGATACCTTCTTCTTCGCCATCGGTTCGGGCAAGGTGCGCGAAGCCGGGTCGAAAGTCGGCGGGCTGCGCGCGCTTCCGCTTGACAACTCGCCCGAAGCCGTCGCCAGGCTGCAGCAGCACATACCCGTCGCGTACCCGCTGCTCGTCAAACCCTCGCCGGCAAATTACGGCGTGACGAAGCCAACTTACGTAGTCGCCTTCGACCTCCTGTTCGTCACCAACAGGAAGCTGTCCGATGACGTCGTCTACAAGGTCACCAAGGCGCTGTACGGGGGCAAGAAGAAGATGTTCGCGTCGTTCAAGGCCCTGGGCGCGCAGTTCCAGCCCAAGCTGATGGCCAAGATTCTTCCGGCCGGCGAGTACCATCCCGGGGCGATCAAGTTCTATACGGAAGTCGGCATGTGGCCGCCGAAGATCAAAGTCGGAGGCTGAGAAAAGCCGGACCGATTGCGCGCGCACTGCCCGCGCGACTGGGCTCCGCCCGGCACGCTCCGGCCGGGGTCGAACTCGAGGGTGCGATTGCCGGCGATCAATGCGGACATAGATCGGCGAAGTACCGGTCTTCGCATCGGCACAGTGATCCTAGCGCCGATCGATCAGGTTTCCCCGCGGGCGAGATATTCCACCACTGCCGACTGATCGTCTTCGCCAAACCCCGCGGCAATTGCCGCGGCGAATGTCGCTATTGTTGTCTCCAGCAGCGGACAAGCCGCGCCAAGCGCGCGGGTCGCTTCGGAGACCAGTTCCATGTTTTGCTGGAAGACGGACATCGTTCCCATGCGTTGGTCTTTTCCGTGGGCGCCGGATGCCATCATTGCGCTTCGCACGTCAATTATCGCCGAGGTGACCGGGCTGCCCTTGACGCCTTCCACGACGGCGGCGCGATCGACGCCCGCGCGTTCCGCGTAGGCCATCGCCTCGGCGATGGCGACGCATTCAATACCGGCCAGCGCGGTCGCGATGTGCTTGAGGACCGTTCCGGCGCCGACATCGCCGACATAGCGCACATGGACGGCCATCGCTTCGAGCACCGGGCGCACGCGGTCGAATGCTGCGCGTTCACCACTGGCGAAGATTGCCGCGCGTCCGGCTCGCAGCATCGGCGGTGTGCCGCTGACCGGACAATCCAGCAGCTTGCCTCCGGCCTTGGCCAGGCGCGCTGCCTGGCGCCGTTTTTCCTCGACCGAGGTGGTGCTCGTCTCGATGACCACGAGCCCCGGAACCGCTGAGGCGAGCAGTCCGCCGTCGCGGGAAAACACCTCTTCCAGCGCCGCCTCGTCGGGCAGGCAGGTCACCACCACCTTCCTGCCTGCAAGCGCTTCGCCGATCGAGCCGGCTGCAGTACCCCCTGCCGCGACCAGGTCCGCAAGCGAACCGCGCCGGTAGCCCGCGACCCCGATACCTGCCGCGATCAACCCCTCCGCCATGGCGAGGCCCAACGCGCCCACGCCGATCATTGCCACTTCCGAAACCATGTCAACGACTCCAGCCAAAATTCGATTCGGCGACCCGATGGCGTTCGCCCGGGAGCTGCGTCACGCCGCCTACGAAGCAGGAATCATGGGCTCGAATCCTCCCGTGGCGCGTCATCCAATCATCAACAGGGTACACGTTTTGTCATTCCAAGAAGCAGGCCGACATCGGCCGGCGCGAGGCTCGCGTAGCGCCGAGCCCGCGAAATCGCGCGGTGAATGTCAACAGGCCTAAATGACGCCCAGCAGATCGTGCAGCAGGAAGATAAGGATCTCAATGGCGATGAGCCAGATGATGATCCACTCGAGCAGCGACGAGTGGCGGTGTTTCTGCTCTTCGGCCAGCATGTCAAACATGTCGTGGATCACTTGCAGCTTCTTGTTCAGTACTTCGATGCGTGGTGCCACGTCGAGGTACTTCACCGTCATCGTGTAAAACCCCTCCAGTTCCGGGTATTCCCAGAAGAATTCCGGCGTGTCGAGCAGTGCATGATGCAGGTGAATGTCGCTCTCCACCAGGAAAAGCCGTCCTCGCATGCGTGCGATGTCGCGCCGCTTCAACCGCGAGGTGCCGCGCGTCGCCATGTTGCGGGGGATGTGCGCCGTCTCGTCGATGGTCTTCTCGGCATAATTCTCCAACTCCGTGAGTTCTACCGATTGGGCCAAGCCGTGGGAGACCGCCAGCCGCTCCATCATCCGGTCACCGGTGAAATAGATGTGGTCGTTGTGTATGCGCGGCTGCTCGCCATCGAACGAATAATTGAAGATGTCGTGCACCGCGTCGGCAGCTGGCTCGATCATAAACGGCTGCAATTCGGCCAGCAGCCGCTGCTCGTCGTCGTGGTTCACTCCCCACAGCACCACCACGCCGTAGGGAAAGATGAAGCTGTCACCGGCGCCGTCCAGGTGGACCGCGTCGCGGTAGCGGGTTGTGCCGCGGTTGGCCCTCAGCTGCTTGTGCAGCGCCTCGAAATCGAAGCGCTTGGCCAGTAGATGGGCGATACAGCGTTGCATGGGGAAGCCTCGGAATGGAATAAAGCAGCGTCAGAAAACCAGTATCGTTGTCGCCGAGCAAGCGACGGGGCGGCCACCCTAGCATTGAATCATAAGCTTAACGCTACCGATTTCGGGGAATATGTCGGGAGGTGCTTCCAACGGGGTATAACCCCCGCCATGCGCGGCGTCCCGGTGTGGCGATCGCCGCGAGTCCGGCGGCAGTCCGATCTCACGCAGCGCATCGCGCGCAGCGCCGGCAACAACCGCGGGCTCGGTCAATCAGGCTGACGGCTTTACCCGGAGCGTGTCGCCTTGCCGACTTTCACCTTGACGCAAATATCCAGATTGAAGTTGATCGGACTGACGTGGTCCCAGTCGAGTTCGAGGAGTTCATTGAAGAACACGCCCTTTCCCTTGGCCATCGGCATGCCATCGGCCCAGTGTCCGGCGCAGGCGGCGATGCCCACGCCTTCCAGATGGATCGCTTCGCTGAGGCACGCGCGCCCTTCGACGTAGCGTCCGTGCTCGTTTTCGACGCGGACCTTTTCTCCATGCGCCAGCCCGAGGCGCCGACCAGCGGTACGGTTGATTACGATGGTGTACGAGTAGGGATCGAGCCGCGCTGCTTCGTCCAGCCACGCGTTTTCCATGGTGTAGCTGTTGGTATGGACCGAGTCGCGGTAGTAGAAGGCGTAGAAGTCGAAATCCTTCGTCTTGCACTGGTGCGATACGCACGGGTTGAAGTCGGGCAGCGGTTCGTAATATCGGCTCGGAACGTCGAGGCCGCGAGGCCCGGCAACCGCTCTGGTCTTGTCGTAGATGCGCAGGAGATGTTCCCAATAGATCGGCACTCGTACATCGATGTAGGGGCGCCAGTAGACTTCCTGGGGCTTCTTCGGCCATTTCAGCACGCCGTTCTTCCTGAACCACTCGAGCCCCCGTTCGGGGCCGAAGTTGTTCTTGAGTTCCGCGTCGCAGATGTCCTCCCAGCGGTATCTCTTGTCGGTGGCGAGCCGGTAGGGGGCCTCCAGGCCGAGCTGGGCGTTCAGCGCCATGTTCATGTCGGCGAGGAAACCGGCGCGCTCGGCGATTTCCATCAGAACGTCGGCGTGCGGGCGCTGCTCGCCGTCGGCCTCGCGCACCGGCTGACGTATGGTCCAGCACCAGTCGCCCATGCCTGCGGGGTGATTGAAGATGAACGGGAAATTGGGCCGCGAATCAACCGACTGCAAGTAATCGCAGTCCGGCAGCACGATGTCGGCGAAATCCGAAGTCTCGTTGAGAAAGAGGTCGACGGAGACGACGAAGCGGTAACGCGCAAGTGCTGCGGCAACCGTATCCTTGTTGCCGATCGCCATGACGAGATTAGAGCCAAAATTGAACAGCACTTCCGGCCGGTAGGGGAGTTCAAACCTCTGCCACATCTCCTCCTGGTCCGACGAGGATAGGAATGGTGAGGTCCTCCCCATCACGAACAGGTCCCCCAGTCCCACCGTCTGGGGCAGGCGCGGCTCGTGCAGCGGATACGGGTAATGCGGGTTCATCCAGACACCGGTGACCATCAGCCCGTCTTCGCCGGCGTGCGGGCTGTAGCGCAGGCGCCCGGTTTCCGGGTGGCCGCTGCACGCCGGGTTGAATCCGAGGCACGATCCCGCGACATCGGCTGCGCCAACCAGCTGGTTCAGCAGGTCGATGGCGATGTAGTTGTACACCGAGTTCAGGTGCCCCTGGGCGCCGCGGAACGTGATCGCCGCCACCGGCCGGTAGGGGACCGTCACGCCATCGATGACTATCGTGCTGCCGATGCGCGCCTGTTCGCCGAACTCCCTGCTCAGGCGTCGTATGCTCGCGGCCGGTACGGTACAGATGTCTTCGGCCCATTCAGGCGTGAATTTCTTCAGGTGCTCCTTGAGCATGTGATACGCCGGGCGGCAGCGGATCCCGCGCACCTCGAATTCACCCTCCAGCGCCATGTCGGCCGCTGCGGCATCGGTGTACGGGCGTACACAGCCGGCGGATGGGTCCCACACGAGTGGTTGATTCGTGTCCGAATCGCGGACGTAGCGCTTGTCCGGACCGATAAGATAAGGGGCGTTGGTCTTCGCCTGCAGGTAGGGACGATCAACGATCCCCAGCTCGTTGACCAGCGTATTGCACATCGCCAGCGCCAGTGCCGCATCGGTTCCGACCCGGATCGGCACCCATTCACTCGCCTTGGCGGCGGCAAAGTTGCACATCGGGTCGACCACCACCATTTTCATGCCGCGCGATCGCGCCTCGGCTGCCAGTCGCATGTTCGACGTCGACGCGTGGCCAGCGCCGTGCCCCTTCGAGGCGCCGAAATAGATCGCGTAATTACAGTGCTCGAAATCCGGAACGATGGACCAGGATGCATGCATTGCGCCGCTGATCATGTGGGCGCCGTTGCCGCAATGCATTCCTCCCCCGGAGGCCGAAGAATTGGGCGTCCCGAATCCTGAGGTAAACGCCAGCATCGGAACGTAGCTCGAGGTCAGCGTCGTGGTGCGCTGGACCACCAACTTGCGCGGATCATCGGCACGCACGCTCTTGAGCACAGAGGCGACTTCTTCAAGCGCTTCGTCCCAGCTGATTGGTTTCCAGCCCGGATCGATGCCGATGCCTTTTTTCGGATTGGTTCGCTTGAGTGGCCGCTTCAGCCGGTTCGGGTCGTAGTGGCTCATGATGCCGCTTACTCCCTTGCCGCAAAGCCGGCCGCTTCCGATCACACTGTCGGGATTGCCCTCGATCTTGACAACCACACCGTTGACCCGGTGCACCCGCGTCGAACATGTGCCGTAACAAAGCGCGCAGCTCGATGCGAGCCACGCCTCATCTCGGCGCGATGCGCTCGATGCGGAGCCGGCGTCTGCTTCGGGCTGGACGCCCATTGGATTGCCGAAATCCGCCTATCGCGCCGTGTACCGCTCAGTCGACGCGGACGTTGGCGTCCTTGATGACCTTGGCCCACTGGGCGCCGGCGCCATC
>Ga0155953_1101_pt2 | contig 14954 bp, 16 predicted proteins | sample RifCSPlowO2_02_FD_107607 | JGI IMG/M metagenome (GOLD analysis project Ga0155953, IMG submission 107607) | Betaproteobacteria bacterium RIFCSPLOWO2_02_FULL_63_19
GACCCAGCCCGCCCCGTGCGCGGCAGCGAAGAGGAGCCTCGCCGCGAGAGCGGACAGAACCACGCGAAGAATCAAACGGAAACGCCGTTCCGGCAGACGGTTGAGCGCCGCCTGCCCCAGCCAGTTGCCGACCGCGCCGGCGAAGATCATCGCGACGATCAGCCAAGCGTAGTTGCCGATGGAAAAACCTATCACGCCGAACGCTGCCATCTTCGCGATATGAACCAGGCTCATCAAAGCGCCCACGGTCGCAGCGTGATTGCGCCGGTCCGGTGCGATGCTTGCCACGAAGGGAGCAACGAGGGTCCCCGTCGCGCTGACGAATACGCCGAGAAAAGTGGCGGCAAATCCCAGTGTCACGAAGCGTCCCCTTTCAGCGCCCATGCGGCCGAGCTTCGGCAGCCACGTGACGACGAGAATGAAGGTGGCGAGAATGAACTGCAGCGTCGAGGGCGGAAGTGATATGAATATCTTTGCACCCGCGGCGGCGCCCAGTACCGTGCCTGCCATGAAAGGCAGAAACGTCGAGCGCATCACGTAGCGCCACATGATCACCGAGCGCGTGAGGCCGGAACCGAGTTGAATCAGCGTATGAACGGGAATGAGAGCGGCAGGCGGCATCACTGTCGCCATTATCGCGAGCAGGATGACGCCTCCGGCCGTGCCGGTAAAGACGCTGATCCAAGCCGTGATGAAAGAGGCAAGAGTCAGCCCCGCAAGCATCAGCGGTCCGACGTCGGCGCTAAAGAAATGCATGTGCGTCTCGCGAAAGCGGCCGCGCAACCAGGGGGACCCAAGGCGTTCGGGCCCGAATTGATGTCAGCGTGCGCACCGCCGAGGCAATGCCGGGCGCACGAGCCAGAGCAGGCAAGATACGCGCGCGATTCGATCCCAGGACCGACGACCAAGTGTTGACCATAACGCAGATTGTGCACTGTCCGGGACGAACTCACCCTGGCGGCGCGTCCAGGTGACGGCGAGGTGACTCGAACAGTTGCATTACGCGGGCAACTTAGGTAAAAGGTCAGCTTCACCTGAAGCGCGCCCAGCCGCCTGGAGCGCGGATATTCACACGCGGGACGATTGCCGGAGGCGGCGCGGCCAACGACTCGATAAACAAAGGTAGATACCACGATATGAAATTCGATCGCGCACTTTGTTTCGCCACTGTTATCGTTACGGCCCTGATGTTCAACTCATCAGCAGGCGCCGCGGACGCCGCGGAATTCTACCGGGGGAAAACGTTGCTCTTCATGACCCCGGGGAGCCCCGGCGGCGGCTACGACACCTACATGCGCGAGATAATTCCGCTTCTCGAGAAGAAGACCGGTGTCACCGTTCTTCCCGTAAACGAGCCTGGAGGCGGTCATCTCCTCGCCGTCAACAAGACCTACGCCGCGGCGCCGGACGGACTGACGATACTGCTCACCGACGGCGAGGCGAGTCTTCTCGGCCAGCTCCTCGATGCGCCCGGCGCGCGTTACGATCTGCTGAAGATGAACTGGATTGGCCGCGTGAACAGTGAAAAGCGCGTCATACTGTTTACCAAGAGCTCGCCCTACAAGACGATCGTGGAAGCAGCCAAGGGCAGTACGCCCCTGAAATTCGGCACCACCGGCAAGACCGACGCGACCAACATCGGCGCTACGCTGACCTCCCATGCGCTGGGCATCAAGGCGTCGATCGTGACCGGCTACAAGGGATCGCGGGAGTTCGTTCGTGCGGCGATCCAGGGCGAGGTCAACGCGATTTGCCTCTCGGAGAGTTCGTCGAAGCGATTCTCTAAGGGCGGCCGCCTGACGCCGGTCACCGTTCTGGCGCGCGAGCGATCCGAACTGTTCCCCGACGTGGCGACCATTTTCGAGCAGTTCAAGCTCAGCGACGACCAGGCCTGGTATTTCGACTACCATGAGGCGTTTGCCGAAATCGGCCGCTCGATCGTTTCCGGTCCCGGCGTCCCTGCAGAGAGGGTTGCCTATCTGCGCAAGGTGTTCGCCGAGATCCTTAACGACGCCGAGTTCAAAAAGCACATGGCGAAGAAACGCCGGCCGATCAGCTACGCCGACGCGGCAAAGCTCGACAAATCCGCGAAGGCGGTGCTCGGTTCCGTCTCCGGGGCGCGCAAGAAGGAAATCAGACACATCATCATGGACAAGTACTTCCAGTAGCAGCGCATGCGCGCGCCGCGCCTGAGACGGCGCGGCGCGACGGCCTTTCATGGAGTACTTTGCCCTCCTCGCGGACGGATTCCTGCGCATCTGGCGGCTGGACGTGCTGCTGGTGATGCTGGCGGCGATTCCGTTCGGCCTGATCTTCGGCATCGTTCCGGGCCTGTCCGGCCTCAGCGCACTTGCCATTCTTTTGCCGTTCACCTACGGCATGGAGCCGCTGCCGGGGCTCGCGCTGCTTTTGGCAGCCCACGCGGTGGTCTACACCGGTGGGTCGGTAACGGCCATCGTGCTCGGAATTCCGGGCTCGCCACCGAACGCGGCGACCGTGCTGGACGGCTATCCCATGGCCCGCAATGGCCTCGGTGGACGTGCCATCGGCGCGGCGCTGGCATCTTCGGGATTGGGGGGCTTGTTCGGCGTACTGGTACTGGTGGCGGTTTTGCCCGTTCTGGAACCGATCGTGCTGCTTTTCGGTTCGCCGGAGACGTTCCTGCTCGCGGTCATGGGCATCACGTTCATCGCCGTGGTCGGCGAAGGAACCGTGGAAAAGGGATTGATCGCCGGGCTGCTGGGTATCTTCCTTGCCCTGTTCGGCTACCAGCCGGTGACCAGCGTGCCCCGTTTCTATTTCGATTCGGATTATCTGTTGGACGGGTTTCGCATCATTCCGCTGGCCCTCGGGCTGTTCGCAATCCCGGAGATCGTCGGGCTCTCCGTGAAGGGCCGCAGCGTCGCGCAGCGGGGCGATGCCCACGTCAGGTTTTCCCAGGTTGTCGAAGGAGTCGTCGCGGTATTCCGCCACCCGCTGCTGTTCCTCAAGAGTTCTGCGATAGGTGCGGTGGTCGGCGTGGTTCCCGGCGTCGGCGGGGAAACTGCGCCGTTCGTCGCCTACGCCGCGGCGAAGCAATCGTCGCGCACCCCCGAGACGTTCGGATCCGGGGAGATCGAGGGGGTCATCGCTCCTGAGAGCGCGAACAATGCGAAGGAGGGGGGCGCCTTGGTGCCGACCCTCGCATTCGGTATTCCAGGGTCGGCCGGCATGGCGATTCTGCTCGGGGGATTCCTGATATTGGGACTCGAACCGGGACCGGAGTTCATGCGTGAGCACATGGACCTCGGCGTGGGTCTCGCCATGGTGCTGGCGTTCGCGAACGTCGCTGCCGCCGCGGTGATGATCCTGTTCGCCCCGTGGATTGCCCGGATAACCTTCCTGCGGGGCCATGTCCTCGCACCGCTTCTGCTCGCGGTCGTGGTGCTCGGCACCTTCGCTTCGAAGAATAATCCGATGGACGTAGTCTACGTGTTCGTATTCGGGGCGCTGGGCTACGTCATGAAGATACTCGGCTACAGCCGGGCGCCGCTGATACTCGGTTTCGTCCTGACCGGCGCCATGGAGACGTATCTGCACATTTCGATACGCACCTACGGCCTGTTCTTTTTCACGAGGCCCATTTCCCTGATCATCATTGCGCTCCTGGTGTTGGGTCTCGGCTGGCCGTTCTTCAAGCGGCTGTTTGCGCGGTGGAGACGAACGTGAGACGACTCGAGATCATATTTCCTGCATTGCTCATCGCGTTCGTGCTGCTGGTGGTCGGAGCGGGCGTCTTCTATTACCAGTACTCCTTCACGGTGATGCGATTTCCGTACGTCTCCGGCGGTTTGCTGATCCTGTTGGCCGGGTGGCGCATTCGGAATGCGCTTGCCGCGCCGTCCTCGCCCGCGGACGGTTCTCGGGCCGAGACGGAATCCGAGACTGCGGCGATTGCGCCCCCGCCCGAGGAAAGTGCGCGTGAAGTTCTCCTCACAGGTCTTTGGCTGCTCGGCATACTGCCGGCGGTCTGGATTTTCGGCTATCCGGCGGGGATTCCGCTGTACCTGATGGCGTACTTCCGAGGCCACGGGGAGCGCTGGGCGGTCTCCATCGCCCTTTCGCTCGTCGCTTTGGCGGTGACGTATTTCGTATTTATCCTGATGCTGAAGGTACGGCTTCCGGTTCTGCCCCTCGGATTCTCCTGAGCGAGGGCCATGTCGGTGCAACCGATGCGAATGCGCCGGAGCCGTGACCCGCATGCCGGCGTGCCCGAGGGGCTGCGTCCTCAGCGTCGGGCACGCCGATCCGGGTCCTCCGCCAAGTGAGGCCGTTTCCGGACGGCGTCAGAAACGGAAGATCCGGAAAGCGTTCTTGTAGAAGATCTTTTCTTTGTCCTCCGCGGGCACATCCAATTCCTGCATCGCCTTAAGGGCCATCGGGTAGAACTGGTCGTCCCGCCCTTCGCGTCCATGGGGGTAATCGCCCCCGAACAAAACTTGGCCGGCGCCCACCGTGTCGCACACACACCGGATGGCCGGCGCCCGCACGGGCCCCGCGATGTCGTAGAAGATCTTCTTGAAATAGTCCTCCGGGGTTCCGGCGCACTCGGGATTGCCTTCACGCCAGTTGATGCGATCCAAGTACATCAGCGTCATTCCTCCCAGATGCGCCGCGATCAGCTTGAGTCCCGGATGACGGTCGAAGATCCCCGACAGCACCAGACGCGAAAGCGCCAAGGTGGTATCGGCAGGCCAGTTGAGCTTTTGCAGCAGAGAGAACTTGTGCCACCTCGGGTCGCAGGGTGCGTTGCGAGGGTGCAGGAAGACAGGTACCTGGCGGCGCGCCGCTTCTGCCCAGAACGGCGCGAATTCCGGATCATCGAGCGATTTCGTGCTGCCGATGTTGGTGGGCAATACCATGCCGTGAGCTCCCAGGTCATCCACGCAGCGGCGAAGTTCCTGCAGCGTATCGTCCATGTGGATCATCGGAACGCGGGCGAACCACTTCAGGCGCTGCGGGTAGCGCCCGGAATACTCGGCGAAGGCGTCGTTGCAGGCGACGCTGATATTCAGGGCCCGCTTGCGGTCGAAGCCTTCTTCGATCCGGGCGGCCGGATTCGAGAGAACGCCAATGTCGATCCCGTAGCGGTCGAGATGTCCGATGTACTCGTCATAGGTGAAGGCGTGAAATCCAACCCCGCGAGGGTCGCCTTTGGACGCTTCCGGGACCATTTCAAGGAACTTGGGCGGAAAAGCGTGAAAATGCGTGTCAACGATCATCGGTCTTCCTCCATTGCAGTCAAGCGCACCGGGGTGCCTATCCTGTCGACCCGCACCCCGGATCCGTCACGCGCCGGCGCCGAGCACGTCGTCACCGACAAAAGGGTTGAAGCGCCTTTGCTCGCCGAAGGTCGACATCGGCCCGTGCCCGGAGATGAACGCGATATCTTCGCCGAGCGGCCAGAGCTTGCCGGTTATCGAGCGGATCAGCGTATCAAGGTCACCGCGCGGGAAATCCGTGCGACCGATCGAGCCGTCGAACAGCACGTCACCGACGATTGCCAGCCTGTCGGAAGGACTGAAGAAGACGACGTGGCCGGGGGTATGGCCGGGGCAATGGAACACCTGGAGTTCCACTTCCCCGAACTTCACCCGGTCGCCGTCCTCGAGCCAGCGCTCGGGCGTGAATGTTGCCATCGGCAGCAGCCCGAACATGCGGCTTTGCTGCGGCAACTGGTCGATCCAGAACTTGTCCTCGCGCTGCGGCCCCTCTACCGGAAGGCCCAAGCGGGCGGCAAGGTCGGCCGTACCGCCCGCATGGTCGATGTGTCCGTGCGTCAGCAGAATCTTCTGCGGCGTGACCCGGGTACGCTCGATCGCCTCGATGATGACATCGATGTCCCCGCCGGGATCCACAACCGCGGCCTGCAGGGTATGTTCACACCAAAGAAGGGAACAATTCTGCTGAAATGGCGTGACCGTGATGATCGCGAACTTCATTGGCATCCCTGTATTCGTAGGCTTCGCCGGGCCCGGCCGGTTGTTACCAGCGCGTTGGCACGGCGTTCGAGCCGCCGTCAACGGCGCCCCGATCCAATCCGGAGACGCGGCTACGAAATGTCGTCATTCTATACGTGAGGCCTCGGATCGCGCCGGTGCCATGGGTGCGATAACGCCGCGGCGATTGCGCACCTGCGCAGGTGTAAAATCGCTTCTACTCGGATCGGGCTATGTTTGGACGGGATTGCGGCCTTGCGCGCGTGGATATTTGTGACGGCGGTATGGGCGGCGGCGCAGGCTTTTGCGCAGGCACCGGTCGAAGAGCGTCAGGCCGCAAAGGACGACACCGGCACGGTGCAGCGGCGCATCGACTTCGCGCGCCAGGCGCTTGAGCGGGCCGAAGCGAAGGTTCGCGATGCCGAAACCGAACACAACGAGGCGAAGCTGCGGTTCGACGAGGCCAGAAAACGTTTCGACGCTACCGCGCGGAACCTGGACAGGGCGAGAGCCGAATCGGCCAGGGCGCGAGAGCACTTCGAAGCACAGTCATCAGAGCTTGAGCGACGGCGCGGCGGCAACGGAGGTTGAGCGTGAGCTGGGACGCGGCAAGGCGCGGCGCGTGCGCCAGGGTGCTGCCGGCGACTCTCTTGGTCGCTCTGGCGGGTGAGCGGGCAGCGATAGCGAGTGGTCTTGCAGCGCTCCGCTAGCACGGTGGTGACGACGGCGGCGATGACCCTCGCCGTCCAGACGCTCACTTCGATGACCATGCTGGTTCCGACCGTGCTGGCGCCGGTGGCCGCCGGCGATCTGGGTGTTCGCGCCTCGCACATCGGCGTGCTGGTGGCGTTCAGCTATTGCTTTACCATCGTGTCCGGCCTGTTTTGCAACGGCCTGATCGCGCGTTTCGGGCCGGTGCGGGTATTCCAGTTCGCCATCGCGCTGGTTGCGCTCGGACTGGCATCAGGATACGGCGGACATCTCGCGTTTGCTTTCCTGCTGTGCGCGCTGGCGGGAACCGGCCACGGACTGGTCAATCCGGCAAGCTCGACCATACTTCTGACCGCGTCTCCGCCTGGTTACCGGTCATTGATCTTTTCGATCAAACAGACCGGCGTACCGTTGGGGGCGGCGATTGCCGGCATCCTGGTTCCGACGTTGCTTCAATCCATGCACTGGCGCCAGGTCGTGCTGGTACTGGGGCTCGCCAGTACATGCATGCTCGGGTTGGTTGCACCATTCCGGCGGCTCTACGACACAAACCGCAACCCGAAGCACAAGATGCGCTTTACGGCGATAGGCAGGCCGGTTGCCGTGGTCGCCTCACGGCCGGAGCTTTTCTCGCTTGCGATGACCTCGGCCGTGTATTCGGCCGTGCAGATGAGCTTGATCAGCTATCTAATGCTTTTCCTGATAGTCGATCTCGGATATTCCCTGGTGCTGGCCGGATTGGTCTTTTCGGTGGCGCAGGGCGCCGGCGTTCTTGGCAGACCCTTCTGGGGTGTGCTCGCCGACCGCCTGCAGACATCCAGGTCGCTGCTCGCGGCACTGGGGATTACGATGGGACTATGCGGGTTGGCCGCAGCCCTGTTCACGCCGGCTTCCGCTCCCGTGTTGATCGTCGCCGTATGCGCTCTTTATGGAGCCTCTGCGATCGGCTGGAATGGCGTGTACCTGGCGGAGGTCGCACGGCTTTCTCCTCCAGGAGAGGTCGGCATGGTGACCGGCGGCGCATTGCTGTTCACGTTCACGGGCGCACTGGCGGGACCGCCGCTGTTCTTGTCCCTACTGAGTTCCACCGGAAGTTACTCGATCAGCTTCGCGGCACTTTCCGCTCTGCCACTGGTTACGGGGTTAAGCCTGCTGCGCCCCAGGCGGGCTGCGCAATAGCCTATGTCGACGCGGTCCGAGCAGCGTGCGGCGGTCCTGTTCATCCACGGCCTGTGGATGAACGGGCTAGCCATGCTTTATCTGGTACATGCGCTGAGGAAGGGCGGGTTCGCCGCCGAATACTTCAACTATCGCTCGATGACGGGTACGCTGTCTGAACACGTAACGGCCCTCTGCGACCGCGTAGCCGGGATTGCCGCCGACAAGGTGCACATCGTCGCTCACAGCTTCGGGGGTATCGTAGCGCTGCATTTTCTCAAGGGCGCTCAAGACCATCGCCTCGGCCGCCTCGTGCTGCTGGGAACTCCGGTCGGCGGGTCGCAGGCGGCACGCACGCTGGCGCAGTGGCCCGCCGGGAAACTCATGCTTGGACGAAGCGTCGATGTTTGGCGCTCCGATCCCCCGGTTCCGCCGGCCCCGAAGTCGTGCATCGGCGCCATTGCCGGTTCCAGGGCCATGGGACTCGGAGCCATTTGTATGAACGTTCCGAAACCCTGCGACGGCGTCGTGACGGTCGACGAAACCCGTCTGCCGGGTCTTGCCGATCATCTGGTGCTGCCGGTCAGCCACAGCGGCATGCTGATTTCGCGCGAGGTAGCGCGGCAGACCGCCGTCTTTTTGCGCACCGGAAGTTTCCAGCGATGAGTCCGAGCGTGCGCATCGTGATGATCTCGTCGGCGGTGCTGCTGCAGGCATGTACGGCCGTCGAGTATTACGTGCAAGCGATCGGCGGTCACCTCGATGTGGTGAGCCGCGCCGTTGCGATCGACGAGCGACTGAGCGATCCAAGACTTTCCGTGGCGCTGCGCGACAAGCTGCGTCGCGTCAAGGAGATTCGCGACTTTGCGAGCCGCGAGCTCGCGCTTCCGGACAACGGCAGCTACCGGAGTTATGCCGAGCTCGAACGCGCATTCGTGCTCTGGAACGTCTTCGCGGCACCTGAGTTTTCGGTGAAAGCGGTGGAATCCTGTTTCCCCGTCGCCGGTTGCGTCGGCTATCGCGGCTACTATCGGGAAGCCAACGCGCGGGCGTACGCGCGTTCGCTGCAAGCGGAAGGCTACGATGTCTATGTCGGCGGCGTTCCGGCCTATTCGACGCTCGGATGGTTCGACGATCCGGTGCTGAGCACCTTCATTCGCTATCCGGAAGCAGAACTTGCGCGGCTGATCTTTCACGAACTCGCGCATCAAGTCGTCTATGTGAAGGGCGATACCGTATTCAACGAATCATTCGCTGTCGCAGTGGAGCAGGCGGGCGCACGGCGCTGGCTGGCCCGGTACGGCACGCAGGAGCAGCGGAAATCGTACCAGGTCCTGCAATCGCGGCGCCGCGAGTTCGTGGCGCTGGTGCTCGATTACCGCGACCGGCTGTCGGCGTCTTATGAACAGCCGCTGGATCTGGATCACAAGCGCCGCGAAAAGGCACGTCTGTTCGCACGGATGCGTGAAGACTACGAACGGCTGAAGTCCGGCTGGGGAGGCTATTCGGGCTTTGACAGGGTGTTTTCTCAGGGCTCGAACAACGCGCTGCTCGCGTCGGTCAATACGTATACGAAATGGGTACCCGCATTCCGAGCCCTACTTGCCGGCGCGAACGGTGACTTGCCCAGGTTCTATGCGCGGGTGAACGAACTCGCGCGGCTCGACAAGCAGGCACGCGAAGAGAGGCTTGCCGGATTGACGGGGCGGTGAACGAAATCGACGCAAGTGGCCGATCGGCCCGATCCGGCACAACCCGCTTCAGTTCCACGCGTCAGCCGGGTTCTGCACGCAGAATTTTCCGCCGGTAATTTCCAGGCAGGTCCCGGTGATGAACGAGGCGTAATCCGAGGCGAGGAACAGCAGCGCGTTGGCCACTTCGTCGGCCCGGCCGATCCGGTTCAAAGCGTGCTGGCTCGCGAGCGCCTTGCCTTTCCTCGCGATCCAATTCGCGGTCATCGGCGTCTCGATCAGGCCGGGGACGAACGCGACCACGCGGATGTTGTACGGGGCAAGTTCTCCGGCGAGACTTCGTGTCATGCTCGTGATAGCCGCTTTCGATGCCGCGTAAGCGCCGCTGCCGACAGCGGGCATCAGCGAGGCGAACGAGGCCGCGTTGATCAATACGCCGCCGCCGCGCTTGCGGATCTTGTCGGCGGCAACCAGCCCGCCGTAATAGACGGACTTGAGGTTGACGTCCATGGTCCGCTGCCACAGTTCTTCGGGCGTATCGACGAGCTTTTTCTCGACCATGATGGCAGCGTTGCTCACCCAGATGTCGATGCCGCCGAAATGGCGCTCGACCCGCTCGGCGAAATCGAAGGTTCCCTGGCGGCTGGATACGTCCAGCGTTTCGCCGTAGGGCTTCAGTCCCCTGTCGCGCAAAAGCGTCAGCGCGCGATCGACGTTGGACTGCCTGCTGCTGCAAATGGCTATTTGCGCGCCCTCGCGCGCGAAGAGTTCCGCGGTCGCAAGCCCGATGCCTGCGGTGCCTCCGGTGACGACGGCGACTCTTCCGTTCAGGTTGACATCCATTTTACGTTCTCCGCGTGAGCGGCTCCGTTTCCGATTCGACGCCGCGGTGTACGCGCCGGCGCCGGCTATCCCGGCGGCATTTCCGCGAATCGAGGCTCGGGACCGGTGATGTCGAACCAGGCAGCTTTGTAGGCGACGAAAATATGCGCCTGGGCTCGTATGCCCGGGTCCGTGTCGAGCGATCCCGCGGGGACCGTGACGAGGCCCCGTTCGATGGATGGCCTGGGGACTTTGCCGCCGCAGCGCGAGCAGAATGCCGCCGTGTGGAATCGCGCATCCGGCACCTTGTATTCGGTCACCCGATCGGCGCCGCGGACCCAGCGGAACCCGTCGAGCTTGTAGAAGACGTTCGAAGCGTGCGCCGCGGCACGGCCGAGGCGGCAACGGCTGCAATGGCAGTACATCATGCGTACCGGCGTGCCGGTGACCTCGTAGCCGATCCCGCCGCACAGGCAACTGCCTTCGGTGATCCCTGCCCGGGGCGTTATCACCGGGCGGGGAACCGGTTGCGCGCCGACGCCGGGCGGGTAGGCGTCGTGCTGCGGCAGCGCGTCGGTAATGGTGTACCAGGGCGCCTTCGAACCGACGAATATGTGGCTCTGGGGTTTGATGCCGAGATCGCCCTGCAGGCCCGCCGCGGGTGCTGCGGCGACCCCGAGTTCGGGCATGGTCGACGGTCCGGCCGAGCCGCAGATCGCGCAGAACGTGCGCACCCCGTCCGGCGACGATCGATAGCGCCCCGCCTTGGCTTCGTCGGAGGTCCAGTGGAAGTTTGCAATCGGTCCTACGACGAACGTGGCAAACGGTGCACCGTGATGCTTGCGGCACATCGAGCAGTGGCAGTGGATCATCGCGTCGAATGGCCCACCGAGTTCGTAATTCAACGCGCCGCACAGACATCGTCCCCGGGCCATGGTCTTGCTCCTCTCGCCCCGCGAAGGAGGGCGCAGCCTGCAAGGGTAGCGCAGGTTTGCCGCGGATCGCCAGCGCTCACGCCTGCATCGGCTGCGGCGCACGCGGTCTCAGCCGCGCGATCAGAGCGGCCACAACGGCGAGGTTCCCCATGTTGAACGCGGCGCCGATCAGGAACGGCAGGGTGTAGGAGCCGGTCACGTCGAACAGATACCCGCCCATCCAGCCGCCTAATGCCATCCCTATCGCGCCGAACAGGAAGATCACGCCGGTGCGCCAGCCGATCTGTCTTAGCGGCAGATGATCGCGGATCGCGACCGTGTAGACGGGGAATACACCACCGTAACCGAGGCCGAACAGCACGCCGACGGCGCAGAGTGCCCAGAATTCGCTGACCGTCGTCAGCAGCGCGAGGGTTATGCCCTGCACGGCGGAAAAGACGAACAGCGCGCGCAGGCCGCCCAACCTGTCCGACAGCAGCCCGACCAGCACGACCCGGCTGGCAAAAGCCGCCATCAGGATCAGGCTTAGAACCAGTGTCGCCTGATCCACCGGCAGGCCGGCATCGGTCGCGAAGGCCACCATATGGCCCAGCGGCAACGCCATGGCGACGCAGCACCCGATCATCGCGCCGCACAAGCTGAACTGGATGCCGTTAGGCGTCATCGGCGGGCACTGCGGCTTGTCCTTTTCCCGAACCCGGCTCGTCCCCTCCGCGACGACGGATCCTTGCAGACCCGGCGGCTTGCGCCGCACGAGAAGGCAAAGCGGCAGCATCGTGCACAGGCACAGCACGCCGAACCAGAAGAACATATCGCGCCAGCCCGTCGCCTCCATGAACATGCCGAAGATCGGCGGCCAGACGATGCCGGCCAATGCCTGGCCGCTGGAGACGATGCCGACAGCCATGCCGCGGCGCCTGTCGTACCAGCGTGCGATATTGGCCATCGCCGGCGCGGCTAGGCTCCCCTGGCCCGCCAGGCCGAACATGACGCCGTAAATCAGGTAGAGCTGCCACGCCGCGTCGATGCCCGATACCAGCACGGCGCCCACGCTGATCATCACCGTGCCGATCAGCGCAGGGGCGCCCATGCCCAGGCGGTCCAGCACCCATCCCATCAGAATGCCGCCGAAGCCCGAGCCGACGAACTGCAGCGAAAAGGCCAGTGACGGCACCGCGCGAGGCCAGCCGAACTCCTGCGCCACCTCTTTCAGCGCGACGACGATCAGGTACATGCCGCCCGCGCTGACGAACAGCAGCAGGACCGACGCGATCAGGATGTATGGGCGGTTGTCTGGCGCCCGTGCCGGGGCGGAATGGTCGGTCATGCGGGCGGGACTCTCGAAATGCGAATTGCGCGCCCGCTCCGGCGGGACTGGCGAAAGAGCCCCGGAGTTTACTCGCTCGGTTGGGAACATGCCAACGGGGGATGCGCCCGGTTTGCGCCGATCTTGGTGTGGCCTCTCAACGACCCGGTGATGGTGCGGCTGGCGGACGGGCGCTATCGCATTGACGTGGCGGAGCTGGTCGACGATACGAGCCCCGGTGCGCCGTCTGACCGTTCCGACTTTGCGCGTCGATTGATTCGCTTGCTACTGCCTTACACAGGAGATCTGCCCTTCTCTGTGTGACCGCGGTCACCTGGGCGAGCAGGCGCATGCGCGACAATGGGTGCCATGAAATATGTTCGCGCCACCTTCCTGGTACTCACGGTCGCCTTCGTTCCGGGGGGCGTGTTGGCGCTCGTGCCCAGGATCTATAAGCGCCTGCGGCGGTTGCTGCCACCGCGGTGAGGGCACCGGCCCGCGCGGGCAGGCGCCCGCCCGGTTCTGTCGTCGGGTTGCGCGCGGGCGAAAGAATCCGGAATTTGTTCCACCGCCGCGGCCTGTTGGCGGGATCCTCGGGGTCCGGCGCGAAGATGGTGGTTCCTTTCGGTCCAGGTGGCTCGCGTGTGCGTACCGGGGCGCGATCGGTCATGGCGACGGAACATTGGTATGCGTACTAACAGCCAGGAGCGGTCCTCATGGCGAGGAACTCCGACGGCTGCCCGTGTCCAACCGGACTCCTCCTTGCACATAGGCTGTACGGGTTTCCCCGACAGACAACGCCAGCCGCCAATAGTAAGTTCCGTGCTTTCGATATTCGTGCGTGCCGGAACGGAACGCGTCGATAGCGCGGCGCATGTGCAGGCGGCGTTTGCGATTCGCTCACCAGATCATCGGGCTGATCCATTTTCTGCCGGGTAACCAAAATGGAAATCACGCATGTTTCTGCTAACGCACTGATTTCGCCGGTGTTGACACGCGAGCCCCGAAGCGCGAGGCTGTGTTAAACAGCAGTTCTTACTGATGATTTCACGTTAGAGCGCTTTAGCCCCATGGCCACCGAGCGAATTTATCACTACACCACCGTAGATTCGCTCGCACTAATTTTGAAGACGCGGACTTTGCGCTTCACGAGATTGGATGGCGTTGATGACGTTCGGGAGGCACAGCAGCATATCGGCATTGATTTCGGAAAATACTTCTTTGTTAGTTGCTGGACGCAGGAAGAAGCAGAGAGCATCCCGCAGTGGAATATGTACAGCCGAGAGATGCAGGGAGTCCGATTAGAATTGCCTGTGTATCCGTTCGGCAACGCGCCGCTCCGTCCACCGGAGCGTTGGAGCGGTGTGGGGTTGGAAGGTGACATAAATAGTCCGCTATCGTTTGAGGCACTTTGGGGCCCAACCTACTTTGTAGTACCGCTTTTCTTTAGGCGAGACTACTTCGCCGGCCCTGTCCAGTACGTGGCCAGCGTCAGAGACGTTTATGCACGGTCTGTCCAACGGGAGATCCTTCCCACTGGCGCTGTGACTATAAGGATCGAAGCTCTGCCGACTCTTCCACGCCACAAGTCGCAGGAATGGCACTTTCAGAAAGAATACCGATTCTCGCTTTTCATAGTCCCTTCCCTTCCCATGCCGCCGGAAGGGCCCGGCGCCCAGGCCTTTAGTGAGCGAATTGGTCAGCACCTGAGTCAGTCCCTCATCAACAATGTTGACCACGGAATCAAGTACTTTGACGTGCCACTTGATTCATCGGTGTTAAAGGACCTTGTTGTTCGCATTGGGCCACTATGCACTGCGGGAAGTCAGGCGTGCGTTGAAGCGTTGATCAGCCGGTTTGCGCCCGATGCGCGCATTGAGTCCAGCGCGCTCTCCGGATCGATCCGTTCGCGAGGGAGATAGTGCGCTCTAACCCATAAGGATTGAGGCGGCCCAAACTGCACTCCGTACCTCGCCACCTTGCGAGGACCCGCTCTTGCCATCTCACACCCCCGAGCTGTTAGCTCAGGGTGTCAACTCTTTCGTGGCAACTTTGGCGTCCGGGTGGACACGGCGGTTAGACCTCGCAAGTATTCGGGCATCTCCTGGCGCAGGATCTGGCGTAGCGTCTGCTCGGTTACCGGTTGGTCGCTTTCGGAAAGGTACTTCCGAAGCGCGTCATTCATCATGGTTTGATAGCCCGTCCCCGCTTTCTCCGCGCGCGTCCGAAATTCGTCGAGCACGGAGTTGTCGATGAAGATCGAAATGCGCGTCTTGCCTTTCTGCGGGATGACCGCTCCACGCTTGCCTTTGGAAAAATCGTACTCAGCCCTCATATCCCTTGCGCTCCTTTC
>Ga0155953_1085_pt1 | contig 14906 bp, 15 predicted proteins | sample RifCSPlowO2_02_FD_107607 | JGI IMG/M metagenome (GOLD analysis project Ga0155953, IMG submission 107607) | Betaproteobacteria bacterium RIFCSPLOWO2_02_FULL_63_19
CATGGATCGGTTCGAGCTATAAGGACTTCCGGGCATTTCCAGACCCCGTGCAGGACGCGATGGGCTACGCGCTGTATCAGGCTCAGATTGGCGAGAAGCATGGCAGCGCGAAACCGCTCAAGGGGTTCGGTGGGACAGGGGTGCAGGAGATTGTTACCGACCATGTGGGCGACACCTTCCGGGCGGTGTACACGGTGAAGTTCGCGACGGCGATCTATGTCCTGCACGCCTTCCAGAAGAAGTCGAAGTCGGGAATCAAAACGCCGACCGTAGACCTGGAATTGATCCGGCGGCGGCTCAAAGCAGCCGAAGCCGATTACAAGGTTCAGCTTGGAAAAGGAAAAGCATCATGAAAAAAGGCCCAGATACCAGCATCAGGCGCGGCACGAAGAATGTTTTTGCTGATCTCGGTTTCCCCGATGCCGAAACCCATCTGCTTAAAGCTGAACTGGTGACGCGAATTCAGGGTGTCATCAGCGGGCAAAAGCTGACCCAAGCCGCAGCGGCCAAACGCATGGGTCTTAGTCAGCCGGACGTGTCGCGGCTACTCAATGGGCAATTCAGGGACGTGTCCGTCGAACGCCTGATGCGTCTGCTGACGCGGCTCGGCTGCGATGTCGATATCATCATTCGTAACCATGGGAAAACAGTGGCACCACGGGATACGATCCGCCTGCAGGCGGCCGCATAATATGGCCAGATCAGCAGCAGGTCTTATGGTGCAAGACTACAGCCCGAATCAACCCGCATCGATCGCGCGAATACGGGTAACATTTCCTTCATATGCTGAATGAAGCTCTAAAAATCTAGGATGCTTCCAGATAATATTCAAGCTGCAAATCGGAGCGGGTTCAAAAGTCAATTTACCAGTCGAAATACCTCGTGTAATCCCGTGCCGCACACCCAGTCACGGCGAGCGGCGTGGTAAAATGCGTTTCCAACACGGTGCTGCGCCGACATGCCGAACTCAGCGCTTACGGCGGTTTCTCCCCTCGACGGCCGCTACGCCGGGCAGATCGAATCGCTACGCGCGTATTTCAGCGAATTCGGCTTGATCCGTTACCGTGTACGCGTCGAGATCGAGTGGTTGATCGCGCTGGCCGCCAACGTGCAACTGCGTGAAGTCGGGCCGTTTTCCGATGCGACCGAGGCCGAACTTCGTCGGGTCGCCGCAGAGTTCTCCGTCGGCGACGCAGAACGGGTCAAGGCGATCGAGGCCCAGACCAATCACGACGTCAAATCCGTCGAGTACTGGCTGAAGGAAAGCCTCGCCGGCAACGCCGAAGTGCAGAAGGCCTCCGGATTCATTCATTTCGCTTGCACGTCGGAAGACATCAACAATCTCGCCTACGCGCTGGCGCTTGACGGATGCCGCCGCGCGGTACTGCTGCCTGCTCTGGAGCGTCTCATCGAGAGGCTGGCGGCGATGGCGCGCGATCTCGCCGAATTGCCGATGCTTTCCCGCACCCATGGGCAGGCCGCCACCCCCACGACGCTGGGCAAGGAGATCGCCAATTTCGTGTTTCGCCTGCGCAGGGCGAGGGCGAGCCTCGGGACCGTGCGCCAGCTCGGCAAGATCAACGGCGCGGTCGGAAACTACAATGCGCACCTGGCGGCGTATCCGGGTTTCGACTGGGAGAAATTTGCCAGAAGGTTCGTCGAATTGCTCGGACTCGAATTCAATCCCTACACCGCGCAGATCGAGCCGCATGACAGCCTTGTTGAGTTCTTCGATGCGGTCGCGAGAACCAATACGATTCTTCTCGACCTCGACCGGGACCTCTGGGGGTACGTGTCGCTGGGCTACTTTCGTCAGCGCGTGAAGCAAGACGAGGTCGGTTCCTCGACCATGCCCCACAAGATCAATCCGATCGACTTCGAGAACTCGGAAGGGAACATCGGCGTAGCCAATGCGCTGCTTCGGCATCTCGCAGACAAGCTGCCGGTTTCGCGCTGGCAACGCGACCTGTCCGACTCGACCGCGTTGCGCAATGCAGGCGTCGCGCTCGGGCATTCGCTGATTGCCTGGCGTTCATGCCTGCGGGGCCTCGAGAAGCTCGAGGCCGACCCGAATCGGCTTGCAGCGGACCTGGATGCGAACTGGGAAGTCCTGGCCGAGCCGGTTCAGACGGTCATGCGGCGCTACGGCGTGTCCGATGCGTACGAGCAACTCAAGGTGCTCACGCGTGGCAGGGGGATCACCCGGGAGGCTCTGGCTGAATTCATTGCTTCGCTTCCGATCCCGGAGGCCGAGAAGAATCGACTGCTGGAGATGACTCCGGGCGCATACATCGGCAAAGCTGCCGAGCTCGCGAAACGGACCTAGCGCGGCGCAGCCGAGGGGCGCGGGCGGGCGCGCCCGTTACTTGGGCTCCTCCGCCAGCGGCGGCAGCGAGCGCAGGTACGCGATCAATGCCGCAAGATCCCCGGGCGTGAGCTGACTGGTGGTATTGCGCACCACCTCGTCCATCGATTCTGCGGCGGCGTCGCCGTCGGGGTAGAGACCCGTCTCCAGGAAATACTTGAGTTCCCCGTCGCTCATTTTCTTGAGCCGGGTGGGTGTCAGATTCGGGGCGCCGCCCTCGCCGCCCGGCAGCTTCCTGGTACCGGCAAGGAACCGATCGCGAATCGGGCCGCCGAGGACATTGCGCGGTGTGTGGCATTCGCCGCAGTGGCCCAGTGCCCTGACCAGATAGGCCCCGCGATTGACAGCGGTGGATCGAGCGGGGTCGCCGACGAACGGGCCGGGGCTAAAGAACTGCAATTTCCATCCTGCGACCAGTGCGCGCACGTTGTAAGGAAACCCCACCTCGTGCTCCTGGTTGGCTCGCTTGCTCGGCGCAAGCGAGCGAAGGTACGCCCAAAGATCGCGCAGGTCGCCATCGGCAATCCCGGTAAACGACGGGTACGGAAATGCCGGGAAGTAGTGCGCGCCGTCCGGCCGTTCGCCCAGGCGCATCGCGCGCTTGAAGTCCGACTCGCTCCAGCGTCCGATCCCGGCCACCGGGTCGGGCGTAATGTTCGGCCCGTAAAAGGTTCCGAAAGGCGTCTTCAGCGCGCGACCGCCGGCGTAGGGCACCGCGTCTTTTTTGTCTTCCGTGTGGCACGCCTTGCATCCGCCGGCCTTCGCCAGATATTCCCCCTTCTTGGCGTCGCCCTGCGCCAAGGCATTGCCCATCGCCGCTTGGAGCAGCAATACAAACATGCCTGCGGTTGCCGGGAAGACCCACGACGGAGGTGCCGACATCCGCTTCCTCAGTGACTGGCCACGAACATCACGAATTCTAGCTTCAGTCTGCTCAGTGCTGCGTTTCCGAGACGCAGCGGGAAATGCCTTGCGTAGCGGGACCGTAGGGCAGAAACGGAATAAGCACCGTGGTAGCGGCGCCTCCCGAACGTCGCACGCCTTATCGGCTCTGCCGGTACTTCTTGTGGCAGCTTCCGCAAACCTTGCCGATGTCGCCGATCGCGGCCTTTGCCGCGGACTCGTTGCTGCTCTTAGCGGCGGCGACCAGCTTTGCGACTCCGGCCTGCAGCTTTTCGATCTCCGCGTTGAAGCCGGCGGTATCTTTATAGATTTCGGGTAGCGCGCGGGACTTCACGTTAGCGGTCTCGGGAGCAAAGCCGTCCCATGCTAATTTGGTCAATATTTCGAGATAACCTGCATTGCGGGCAACGACACTCGCGTTATACGGGGCTTTCCCCCGAGCCATGGCGCCCAGGGGACCAAAATATTTGTCCTGCAAGGTCATCGCGGCCTGACGCTGCTTGACCATGGTTTCGGGCTTGCCCTGCGCCACGGCATCGACGGTAAAACCGACCCCCAGCGCTAACGCTAGACCGGCCGCAACGAACTTCATATTCATGGTTTGCTCTCCCAGTGTAAGTTTGAATGTGGAGTACGATCCAATGCGGTTGTCGCCGCACTAGAGCGATAACAGTCTCCAAAGGCGAATTATTCCCGAAACCGGGATATGTATCGTACAGACCGGAACCGCCGCCGGGCGCAAAGTCCGCAAGAGATTCCGCCAGGGTGCTTCTTACACGACCGCTTCTTCCTTGCGGTCCTTTACCGGCGTGACCAGGTCTTCGCGCTTGACCCCCAGCCAGCGCACCAGCGGCGCCATGACCAGCACCGAGGAGTAGATTCCGAACAGGATCCCGATGGTGAGCGCCACGGCGAAATAGTGCAGCGCAGCACCGCCGAAAAATAGCATTGCCAGCACCGCCATCTGGGTGGAACCGTGAGTGATGATGGTGCGCGACATGGTGCGCGTGATCGCATTGTCGATGATCTGGGTGACCGATGCCCTTCTCATCTTGCGGAAGTTCTCACGAATCCGGTCCGCCACAACCACCGACTCGTTGACCGAGTAGCCCAGTATCGCGAGAACCGCTGCCAGAACCGGGAGTGAAAACTCCCACTGAAAAAACGCGAAAAACCCCAGAATGATGACCACATCGTGCAGGTTGGCGATGACGGCCGCGACCCCGAATTTCCATTCGAACCGCATCGCGAGGTACAGGACGATGCCGAACGACGTGATAAGCAGCGCCAACGCCCCGTTTTCGGCGAGTTCGCGTCCGACCTGCGGCCCGACGAACTCCACCCGTGTCAGGCTGGCCGTTTTGTCCTGCGCTGCAAGCGCAGTCATGACTTCGCGCGAAAGCGCCGCGCTTTCCTGACCCGGCTTGAGCGGCATGCGGATCAAGATATCGCGGGATGAACCAAAATTCTGCACCGAGAAATCGTGGTATCCGTTCTTTTCGAGGGCATTGCGGATCAACTCGACTTCCGCGGCGTTCCCGTACCTGACCTCCATCACGGTACCGCCGGTAAATTCGATCGAGAAGTTCAGTCCGCGAAACGTCAGGAACCCGATCGCGAGCAGGAACGTCAGCAACGAGATCACGTTGAACACCAGCGCGTGGCGCATGAACGGGATGTCTTTGCGGATCTTGAAGAATTCCATGGTGCCTCAGTCGCTCATTTCCAGTCGGTATTGCCGATCGCGATGCGTTCCAGTTTCCTGCGGGCGCCGTAGGTCAGGTTGACGATCGATCGGCTCACCACGACGGATGAGAAAATCGACGTGAATATGCCCAAGACATGCACCACGGCGAAACCTCGTACCGGTCCGGAACCGAATATCAGCAACGCCAGTCCGGCGATCAGCGAGGTGATGTTTGAATCCATGATGGTGCCGAAGGCACGCTCATACCCGGCGTGAATTGCGGCCTGCGGCGTGCTTCCGGCGCGCAGTTCCTCTCGGATGCGCTCGTTGATCAGCACGTTGGCGTCGATTGCCATGCCCAGCGTGAGGGCGATTGCAGCGATGCCCGGAAGTGTCAGTGTCGCCTGCAACAGAGAAAGCATCGCCAGCAGAAACAGCAGATTGGACGACAGTGCGATGACCGAGAACACGCCGAATACGACGTAGTACATAACCATGAAGGCTGAAATCGCCGCAAAGCCGTAGATCGTCGAGTCGAAACCTTTCTTGATGTTTTCCGCGCCAAGCGACGGACCGACGGTGCGTTCCTCGATGATTTCCATCGGCGCGGCCAGCGATCCTGCGCGCAGCAGCAGCGCGAGGTCGTTGGCCTCCACGGTGGTCATGCGTCCGGTGATTTGGACCCGTCCGCCGCCGATTTCGGTGCGGATCACCGGTGCGGTGATCACTTCACCCCTGCCTTTTTCGAACAGCAGGATGGCCATCCGTTTGCCGACCGATACTCTGGTCACGTCGCGGAATATGCGTGCGCCAGCGCCATCCAGGGTGAGATTGACGGACGGCTCCTGGGTCTGGCTGTCGAACCCCGGTTGAGCGTCGGTGAGGCGGTCCCCGGTAAGCACGACCTGTTTTTTTACCAGCAGCGGCTGGCCGTTTCTCTCGACGTAGTACTCGTCGCCGAACGGCACCTGTCCCTGCGCCGCCGCCGCGAGCGCCGCCGGGGTCATGTTCTCCTCGTCGACCATGCGAATCTCGAGGGTCGCGGTCCGGCCCAGAATCTCCTTGGCTTTGGCCGTGTCCTGGACGCCGGGTAGCTGCACCACGACGCGGTCGGCCCCCTGTTGCTGAATGACGGGCTCGGCTACGCCAAGTTCATTGATCCGGTTATGCAGCGTCTGGATGTTCTGCTTGAGCGCGAACTCCTGCGTACGCTTCTGCGCCTCCGGTTTGATCGTGCAGGTGAGCCGCAGTTCCGAGCCGGCGCCGGAATCGGCCATCAGCAGATCCGGCAGCTGGTTTTCGATCATCCTGCGCGCCTTGACGCGCGTTTCTTCGTCGCGAAACCGGATAACGATGCCGCTGGGCTCGCGCCTGATGCCGGCATGCCGAATGCCCTTTTCGCGCAGTTGCGAGCGCGCATCGCCTGCGAGCGAGTCGAGGCGCTTGGTCAGCGCCGCCTTCATGTCCACCTGAAGCAGGAAGTGCACGCCGCCGCGCAGATCCAGGCCCAGGTACATCGGCAGTGCGTTGATGGCCGTCAGCCAGGTGGGCGAACTCGACAGCAGGTTGAGGGCAACGGTGTAGGAAGGATTCTGCGGGTCCGCATTGAGGCTCTGGCTGATGAGGTCCTTTGCCTTCAATTGCGTGTCAGTGTCCGCGAAGCGGACCTTGATCCCGTTCGCATCCTGAAAGACGCCGGTGGGTTGTATGCTCGCCGTCTTGAGGCTCTCCTCGACTTTCGCCAGCGTTGATGCATCCGCTCTCAGCGTGGCCTTGGCGCTGGAAACCTGGACCGCGGGTGCTTCGCCGAATAAATTTGGCAGCGCATAGAGCAACCCCAGCACCAGGGCCAAAGCGACGAGCACGTATGTCCAGAGCGGATAGCGATTCATTGAATGATGAGTTATCGGATGTGGATATTCAGGCGACCGGGTCGGGCGGATTTGGGCGCCGAGCGCCGACTGACCAAGGCGCCGAACTGCCCGGTCACTGTCCTAGATCGACTTGATTGTGCCTTTGGGCAGCAGCGTTTGTATCGCACCTTTCTGGACATTGACTTCCACACCGGGTGCGATTTCCAGCGTGATGTAAGCCTCGCCCGCCTTGGTGATCCTGCCAACGACTCCGCCGCTGCTGACGACTTCGTCACCCTTCTGCAGTGCTTCGGTCATGGCTTTGTGTTCCTTGGCTCGCTTCATCTGCGGACGGATCAGCATGAAATAGAGCAGCGCGAACATCAGCACGATCGGCAACAGGCCGGTCCATTGCCCCCCGTCGCCACCGGCAGTCTGGGCAAAAGCTGGGGAAATCAGCACGTTAGCCTCCGCAAATACTTACACCTAAGCTCAAAATTATAACACCTTCGTTCAGCCCGAAGCGCGTCTTCGACCGCTCCGCACGAGTACGAGGCACGACCGGGCGTGTGTGACCGACTCGACAGGTGCGCATCAATCAGGATCGCCTTGGGCCCGCTGCGCCCGGAACTCGTACGCATAGCGCCCTAAATCACCGACTTCGATCGCTTGCCGCAGCTCGCGCATAAGCGTTTGATAGAAGTGAAGGTTATGCAGTGTGTTGAGCCGCGAACCGAGAATTTCATTGACCTTCTGCAGATGGTGTAGGTAGGCACGAGAGAACTCGCGGCACGTCGCGCACGTGCAGGTGGGATCCAGGGGGCGCAAGTCGTCGCGATACTGGGCATTGCGGATCTTGACGTTGCCTTGGCGTGTATATAGCCAGCCGTTGCGGGCGTTGCGTGTGGGCAGCACGCAGTCGAACATATCGATTCCCAGTTCTACCGCCTCGACGATGTCCTCGGGCGTGCCCACGCCCATGAGGTAGCGCGGCCGCTGCGCCGGCAGCGCCGCTGCAGTATGGCGCAGGATACGCTGCATGGCAGCTTTGGGCTCGCCTACCGAAAGGCCGCCGATGGCATAGCCGTCGAAACCGATTTCGGTGAGGCGCTCGAGCGATTCGTCGCGCAAGTTTTCGTACATGCCTCCTTGGACGATGCCGAACAGCGCGTTCGGGTTGCCTTCATGGGCCTTCTTGCAGCGTTCGGCCCAGCGCATCGAAAGCTGCATCGAGTCGCGCGCCTGATTCTCGCTTGCCGGGTAGAGCGTACACTCGTCGAACACCATGGCGATATCGGAGTTGAGCACGCGCTGGATCTGCATCGACGCCTCGGGTGTGAGCATAAGCCGGTCGCCATTGATGGGCGAGGCGAAGCGCACGCCTTCCTCGGTGATCTTGCGGAGTTCGCCGAGGCTGAACACCTGGAATCCACCCGAGTCGGTCAGGATAGGCGCGTGCCAACCCATGAAACGGTGCAGACCGCCGTGCGCAGCGATCACTTCCATCCCCGGACGCAACCACAGATGAAACGTGTTGCCGAGCACGATTTGCGCGTCGAGCGCGGCGAGCTCGCCCGGGCTCATCGCTTTGACCGCTCCGTAGGTGCCTACGGGCATGAATACTGGCGTATGCGCCTGACCGTGCGCGAGGGTGAGCAGGCCACAGCGCGCTGCACCGTCCCTGTGCGTGATTTCGAATCTCATCGGCGAAGTCTATCAATGAGCATCGAGTCACCGTAGCTGAAGAAACGGTAGCGCCTGTCGATCGCGTGAGCGTACGCTCGCCGGACGGGCTCGATTCCGGCAAAAGCCGATACGAGCATGAGCAAGGTGGATCTGGGCAAGTGGAAATTGGTAATCAGCCGGTTGACCACTCGAAACGCGTAGCCAGGCGTGATGAACAGCCGGGTTTCCCCGGTGCCGGCCATGATCTGGCCGCAGTCCGACGCTGCGGACTCCAGCGCCCGCACCGATGTCGTGCCCACCGCAACGATGTTTCCGCCGCTGACCTTCGTGCGAGCGATCGCATCTGCGGCAGCCTGCGGTATCTCATAGTGCTCGGCGTGCATGCGGTGGCGCGCGAGGTCGTCCGTGCGTACCGGTTGAAAAGTGCCAGCGCCCACGTGCAAGGTCAAATGAACGAATTCGACCCCTACGGCACGCAGCGCGGCAAGCACCGGTTCGTCAAAATGCAGTCCGGCGGTGGGTGCGGCAACGGCGCCCGGCACGCGCGCATAGAGCGTCTGATAGCGCTCCTCGTCGGTTACGTCGGGCGTATGGTCGATGTAGGGCGGCAGCGGCACCGATCCGTATTCTTCGAGCAGATCGAACACGCTTTTCGGGAAATCGAAGTGCAACAGGTGCAGATCACCGCGCCGCTCGGTAACCGTTGCCTCGACGGAACCGGCGAGCCGGAGCCGCGCGCCGCGCCGAGGGGCGTGACTTGCGCGTACGTGCGCGAGCGCCTCGTGGTCGCCGAGCACGCGCTCGACCAGGATCTCGATTCGACCGCCGGTGTCTTTCTCTCCGAACAGGCGCGCTTTGATGACCCGGGTATCGTTGAAGACAAGTACGTCCCCCGCGGCGAGAAAACGCGCTAGATCCGGAAATGAGTGGTCCGATATCGCGCCGTCGGCCAGGCGCAGAAGACGGCTTGCACTGCGCTGCTCTGCGGGGTGCTGAGCGATGAGCTCCCGAGGCAGCGCGTAGTCGAAGTCTTCCAGCCGTAGTGTCATTACCAAGGGGTTGTATAATTTGCGCGGACGTCGGCGAATGTCCGAAAGCCGGAATGGCGGAACTGGTAGACGCAGCGGACTCAAAATCCGCCGGTGGCAACACCGTGGGGGTTCGATTCCCTTTTCCGGCACCAATGCTTTCCCCCAATATGTAGCATAAAGGCGGCGAGCACGGCGAGCCTGCAGGCGCGCCGTGCATGGCTGATCGTATCTTTCCCTCCATTGAAAGTTCGCGGGACCGACCCATCCCCGGCCTCGCCGGCAAGATCAGAGGATGGAACGCGGTGGCCGGACGCGCGATTGTCGGCGTGGCGAGGGTTCCAGACCGGTTCACGGCCGGGATTTGCGGATTTCGTGATTTGAATCACGGCGGGCGTGTATCGAGACAAGCACAATCACTCCCGCACGTCCTCCTGGTGAATGGCGGGAGCTGGATGAAAGACTAACTTCTTCCAGCGACCCGCCTTCTTTTTTTGTCTCGGCAGGACGCTAGCCGACCGACGCATGGATCCCGGGCGCCGACATGCATATCCAGAACGCGCGTAGGTGCTTCGCGGGCGCGGTCACCCAATCGCAAATGACAGTGAACTTCGCGTCCGCGCAACACTGACGATGTAGGCGAAGACCATCAGTGCGGCGACGAATACTGCTATGCGCAAACGCGCGCTTCGACCGGAGGACAGCGCAAGCATTCCGAGGCAAATGTAGACGATCAACGCCAAGAGTTTCGCGGTGAGCCATGCTTGCACAAACGGGTACTGGCCGCTGAGCGCCGCCATCCACGCGGCGCTGCACAGCAGTAGCGTGTCGTTGACGTGCGGGGCGACGCGAAGGAACCGCGTTCTGATCAGCGGCGAATCAACCAGCATAAGCGCGCCGCGGCCGACGAAGAGTACGAACGTGATCGCAACACAGCCGACGTGGATGGTTTTGAGCATCAGATAATCCACGCTCGGCCCCTTTGCGGCATCGCGTTGACCGGCGCTCGGCGCGTGTCCCTGGCCGTCAGGGTACGAGCACGGCGGCGCCGTTGATTGCACCGTCGCGCAGGCGTGCCAGAGCCTCGTTTGCCTGTGCCAGCTGAAACGTTTCCACCGAGATTCTTACCGGCACTGCCGGGGCGATCTCGAGGAAGGCTTCGGCGTCACTGCGTGTCAGATTGGCGACCGACACGATTCTGCGCTCGCCCCACAGAATGTCGTAGGGGAAGCTCGGAATGTCGCTCATGTGGATCCCCGCGCATACCACCGTGCCACCTTTGACGACCGCCCGTAATGCCTGCGGTACGAGCGACCCGACAGGCGCGAAAACGAGTGCGGCGTCGAGCGGTTCGGGCGGCGGGCGAGTCGAGTCGCCCGCCCAGGTTGCGCCCAGCGAAAGCGCGAAGGTCTGCGCACTTGCGTCGCCCGGGCGTGTGAACGCATAGACAGACTTTCCTTGATGGCGGGCCACCTGAGCGATGATGTGCGCGGCCGCGCCAAACCCATAGATACCCAGGCGTTCGGCATTGCCGGCCACCGCCAGCGCACGGTAGCCGATCAGCCCCGCGCAAAGCAGCGGGGCAGCTTCGGCGTCACCGTAGCTGGACGGCAGCTTGAAGCTGTAACGCGCATCGGCGATGACGTGGTCCGCGTACCCGCCGTCGATCTGATAGCCGGTGAAGCGCGCGTCATCGCACAGATTTTCGCGCCCGCCGAGGCAATAACGGCATTGTCCGCAGGTCCATCCGAGCCACGGCACGCCGACACGGTCGCCGGGCGCGAAACGCTCAACGCCTGCTCCGACCTCGGTGACGATTCCGACGACTTCGTGGCCTGGCACGACCGGGTGGTCCGGCCAGGGCAGGTCGCCGTCGACGATATGCAGATCGGTCCTGCACACGCCACAGGCCCTGACGGCAATCAGGATATGACCTGGCGAGGGCGTCATGCGCGGCCGAAGGACGAGTCGCAGCGGTCCCCCGGGCTCCTCGAGAGCCATGACGCGCTTCATTGGTCGAGGTTGCATGTTCGTTCGTTACGCGTGGCGCGAACGGTGCAGTGCAATTGATCGATGCGGCTGCTTCGTTCGGACGTCTGGAATGACTTTCCAAACTGGGTTAAAGTAAGGCCAGTGCCTCGCCACGAGCCCAGTGCCGGCGCACTGGGGTTCGGGACGAGGCAAGGGCAACCCGATATGGGAGGGCTGTTGCATGTTCGCGATCGTGTACAAGGCCGACGGCGTCCCCATTTGCTGTCAGGTGGCAGGTGTCGAACCTGACCCGGTAGTGTTCTGGCCCTCGGAGGCCGCGGCCAAGGCATTTATCGATGGCAGGGGCGGCGGCGATGATTTCCAGCCGATAGCGGTCAACGACGACTCGATGGACGCCATGGCGAAAGCGCTCGGATGTCCCGTCGAGCGCCTTATGTTTGAGCAATACCCTTCGTAGTCGATTCGCGCCGGACCACTCTATCTCCGGGCACTGTCGGGGCTGACGTGCGGCGGGTTTTTCAAGCCTAAGGACCCGGGCAGGGCCTGTTCGGAACGCCCTAAGCGACCTGAACCGGGATGCTCCTGCGCTGCTGTTTGATCCGGTTACGATCGTCGACGTAGACCAGTTGCGGCCGGTATGTATTGAGTTCGGCCTCGTCGTACGTTGCGAAGCAGGCGATGATGAGGATGTCTCCGGGGAATGCCTTGCGAGCGGCAGACCCGTTCACCGAAATGGTTCCCGAGCCGCGTTCGGCGCGGATCGCGTACGTTGTGAAGCGCTCGCCGTTATTGACGTTCCAGATATCGATCTGCTGGTATTCACGGATATCGGCCGCATCGAGCAGATTTTCGTCGATGGCGCAGGAGCCTTCGTAGCCGAGCTCCGAATGTGTCACGGTAGCCCGGTGAATCTTTGATTTAAGCATGGTCCGCTGCATGGTTACCTCCGATCAGTGTTAAGTGATCAACCATACCTGTCCGGTGAGCAGCGGGAATAGATCGCTTCACTGCGTCGTCAGGCGACACCTCTTGATCAAGTGTGTTCGACTAAACCGAGAACTCCACGTTATCGATGAGGCGCGTCGTACCTAATTTGACCGCGGCCAGTACCACCAAGTCACGGTCGGATAAGCGAGGCAATTGTAGATCAGATTGTTTTCGCACCGCAATATAGTCTATTTGCCATTGATTCTGCTTCAATTTTTCGATTGCCCGCCCCTCAAGAAGCGCCAAATCATGCATTCCGGTAAGGATTTGCGATTTGACCCAGAGCAGCGTCTGATGCAGCCGCGGGGCTTCAGCCCGTTCTTGCGCGGAAAGATACCCGTTGCGCGATGACAACGCCAGTCCGTCGGGCGCGCGCGCGATCTCGTCGCCGATAACGTCGATCGCAAGGTTCAGCTGACGCACCATGCCACGCACGATCATCAGCTGTTGGTAGTCTTTCTTGCCGAACACCGCAACGTTTGGCCGGACGATGTTGAAGAGCTTCATGACCACCGTGGCAACGCCGCGAAAGAACCCCGGGCGGAATTCGCCTTCGAGCTGAGCCCCCAGCTCGGGCGGTTCGACGAAAAAGCTCTGCGGCTCCGGATACAGTTCCCGCTCTTCGGGCGCGAATACGAGATCGACGCCGCAGGAGGCGAGCTTCTCGCAATCCGCCTCGAAGGTGCGCGGATAGGTGTCGAAGTCCTCGTGAGGGGCGAACTGGAGTCGATTAACGAAAATGCTCGCCACCACGAAGCGGGCATGACGCCTGGCCGTGCGCATGAGCTGCAGATGTCCCTCGTGAAGATTGCCCATTGTGGGGACGAAGGCGATCGATCGCTTGCGTCCCAATCGTGCGCGAAGCTCGTCAATTCCAGCAGCGATGTCCATGGCGGCCTAATAGCGTTCTGAATCTCGAATGGCGCCAAGGGCTTCGGACCGGGGCAAGGTGCTTGCTTGCCTGTGCCCGCGCCGCCGCTGCGCCGGGTCCCGCATCAGAACGAGTGCTCGGCTGCCGGAAAGCTGCCGTCTTTGACCGCACGCACGTAACGGGCCACCGCGTCCGAAACGCTCGATGCGCCGTTCATGAAATTGCGCACGAACTTGGCAGGCCGTCCGGGATAGATACCGAGCATGTCGTACACGACCAGCACCTGCCCGGAGCAATCCGGTCCCGCACCGATGCCGATCGTCGGCACCTGCAGTTCGGCCGTGACGCGCTTTGCCAGGTCCGCGGGTATCGCTTCGAACAGAATAATCCCGGCACCGGCTTCCTGAAGCGCGATCGCATCGGCAAGCAACTGGTCGCCGGCCTCAGCGGTCCTTCCCTGCACGCGGTAGCCGCCGAGTTGATGCACCGACTGTGGCGTAAGGCCGAGGTGCGCGCAAACCGGAATACCGCGTCTTGTCAGGAAGCCGACGCTGCGCGCGAATTCCGCGCCGCCTTCAAGTTTCACCATGTGCGCGCCGGCCGCCATCAGCCGCGCGGCATTGCGGTACGCCTGTTCGCGCGATTCCTGATAGCTTGCGAACGGCAGGTCCGAGAGGATGAATGCCGTACGCGATCCGCGCGCGACGCACCCGGTGTGGTAGACCATGTCCTCCATGGTGACCGGCAGCGTTGAGCTGTGCCCCTGCAACACGTTCCCGAGCGAGTCGCCGACCAGAAGGCAATCGACTCCGGCCTCCTCGATGAGTGCGGCGAAACTCGAGTCATAGCAGGTCAGCATCGCGATCTTGATGCCGTCGGTGTACAGCTTCTGCAGCCTTGGCAGCGTAATCCGGGACAAGTCAATCTCCGAAATTGAAGAATTCTCGTGTGCCGCGCATCCCGTGGATGCGTCCCAGAAGCAGTTCAAAATCGCTCTGCTGCGTGACGAAGTTGAGCCGCTCAGAGTTGACGATCAACACCGGGCTTCCCGAGTAATGATAGAAGAACTGACTGTAGCTGTCTGCAAGCAGTGCCAGGTATTCCTCGGCGATAGGTCTTTCGTATTCGACGCCACGTCGGCGGACGCGTTCGTACAGAGTCTCGGAACTCGCTTGCAGATAGACCACCAGGTCGGGTCGTGGCGCCTGCGGCCGGAGCGTGTCGTAAATTTGCTGGTAGAGGCGCCACTCGTCTGCGGATAGCGTCAGGCGTGCGAACAGCGGGTCCTTCTCGAGCAGAAAATCGCTGACGGTGAGCCGATTGAAAAGGTCTGGTTGCGCCAGTTCCCGCAACTGGTTGACGCGCTGAAACAGGAAGAACAGCTGCGTGGGCAGCGCATGGCGCGGCATGTCCTGATAGAAGCGCGGCAGAAAAGGGTTGTCTTCGGGCCGCTCCAGCAGCAGATTCGAGCCCAGGCGCTCCGCGAGCTTGTGCGCGAGGCTGGTTTTCCCGACGCCGATCGGGCCTTCAACGA
>Ga0155953_1080_pt2 | contig 14704 bp, 8 predicted proteins | sample RifCSPlowO2_02_FD_107607 | JGI IMG/M metagenome (GOLD analysis project Ga0155953, IMG submission 107607) | Betaproteobacteria bacterium RIFCSPLOWO2_02_FULL_63_19
CCTGATGCCGGAGCTGGACGGTTACGGCCTTTGCAGGGCGATCAAGTCCGACGAAAAGCTGAAGGACATCCCGGTCATGCTCGTCACCTCGCTCTCCGATTCGCAGGACGTGATCCGCGGCCTGGATTGCGGGGCGGACAACTTCATCCGCAAGCCGTACGACGAAAAATACCTGCTGTCGCGCATCGATTATCTGCTGATAAACCTCGAGCTGCGCAAGAACCAGAAGGTGCAGGTGGGAGTGGAGATCGAACTGGGCGGACGCAAGCACTTCGTCACCGCCGAGCGGCAGCAGATACTGGACCTGCTGATCTCGACCTACGAGCAGGCGGTCGAGATCAACAGCGAGCTCAAGCGGCGGGAAACGGAGCTGGCGCATTCCAACCAGGTGCTCAACGCGCTGTACCTCATCGCCGAAGGTCTGAATCGGGCGGCCGGCGAACAGGAGGTGGCAGAACTGGTGCTGGAGCGCGCGCTGGAGCTGCCCGGCATCCAGGCCGGCTGGATTTCGCTGCGGGAAGGAGAATCCGGCTTCCGGCTGGCCGCGGCGCGCAACCTGCCGCCGGCACTCGAGGCGGCCGGCGCGATGGAGGGCGAGTGCACCTGCCGCCGCCAGTTGGTCTCCGGCGAACTCGCCTCCGTCACCAACATCCTGCAGTGCGAACGGCTGGATGAGGCCAGGGGCGACACGCGCGGGCTGCGCTACCACGCCAGCGTGCCGCTCTGGCTCGGCGATCGGACACTGGGCGTGATGAATCTGGTCGGGCCGCAGAAAGGACTGTTCAACGACGACGAATTGCGGGTCCTGTACAGCGTCGGCAACCAGGTGGCGGTAGCGCTGGAACGAGCGTATCTGCGCGAACATCTGGAACGCTTGGTGCAGCAGAGAACCGCCGCGCTCGAAGCGGAGATCGTCGAAAGAAAGCGTATCGAAAAAGAACAGGCCCGGCTGACGGCGATCCTCGAGGCGACGCCGGATTTCGTCGCCACCGGCGACCTCGACGGCCATATGCTCTACGTCAACCCGGCCGGCTTGCGGATGATCGGCTGTGAGCCGGGACAGGACCTGTCCGAGCTGCCCATGGGCACCGGCCATCCGGACTGGGCGCTCAAACTGGTGACGCAGACGGGCATCCCCCACGCCATCGAACACGGAACCTGGAGCGGTGAATCGGCGTTCCGGCGCGCGGGCGCGGGGGAGATCCCGCTGTCGCAGGTCATCATCGCCCACAAGGGTGAAAACGGATCGGTCGAATTTCTGTCCACCATCGCGCGCGACATCACGCTGCAAAAGGAGCACGAAGAACGCATCACGCGCCTGAACCGTGTGTATGCCGTTTTGAGCGGCATCAACATGACCATCGTTCGCACCCGGGACCGGCAGGAGCTGTTCGATGAGGCGTGCCGAATAGTGGTCGAAGCCGGACAGTTCCCCTTTGCTTGGATAGGTGTGTTTGATCGCAAAGCAATGGAGGTCAAGCCGATCGCCTGGAATGGTCCCGAGCGTGGATTACTCGGGTTAATCAAGTCCAGGCTCGCAGTGGCCGACGGGACACCCGGAGAACGCGGCCTCGTCGCGCAGGCAGTCAGGCTGAAGAAGCCCGTAATCTCGAACGATGCGGACAACGATCCGCGGATACTGATCAAGAAGCTGCACATGGAGCTCGGCATCCACTCGCTGGCCATCCTGCCGTTGCTCGTCTCCGGGGAAACCGTGGCCGTCCTTGCATTGCACGCCGAGCAAGTCGGTTTCTTCGACGAGGACGAGATGAAGCTGCTGACCGAGCTGGCCGGGGACATCTCTTTTGCGCTCGATCACCTCGAAAAAGAGAAGCGGCTCGACTACCTTGCCTACTACGACGTGCTGACCGGACTTCCCAACCGCACGCTGCTTCGGGACCGGATCGAGCAGCGAACCGACGCGGCCCACCACGACCGGAAGATGTTTGCGCTCATGCTGCTGGACCTGGAAAGGTTCCGCATCGTCAACGAGACGCTGGGCCAGCACGCCGGCGACGAGTTGCTGCGCCAGGTCGCGCGGCGACTGCAGGACGGCCTCGACGAAACCGATATTTTGGCGCGCCCGGGCGGCAATTTGTTCGCGATTGTCACCCGGCGCGCCGACGACGGCGTCGCGCTCGCCCAGCTGCTGGAACAGACTCTGTTCCACCTGCATGAGCGCCCGTTCGAGGTCGAGGGCAACGAACTGCGGGTGGTCGCCAAGGCGGGAGTGGCGGTCTATCCCGGCGACGGGGAGGACGCGGACATTCTGCACCGAAACGCCGAGGCGGCCCTCGATAAAGCCAAGCGTTCCGGGGACAGGTACCTGTTCTATGCCCCCGAATTCAACGCGCAGGTGGCGGAGAAACTGACGCTGGAAAACAAGCTGCGCCGCGCGGTCGAGCGCGGCGAGCTGGTGCTGCATTACCAGCCGAAAATCGAACTCAAGAAAAGGCGCATCAGCGGTCTGGAGGCGTTGATGCGCTGGAACGATCCCGATACCGGTCTGGTGCCCCCGTACAAGTTCATACCCATCCTCGAGGAAACCGGGCTCATTCTCGAGGCGGGCCGCTGGGCGCTGGACCAGGCCATCGCGGAGTCCGCGCGCTGGAAGGACAGTGGCCGGCGGGTTCCGCGGATCGCGGTCAACGTGTCGCCGATCCAGTTGCGGCAGAAGGATTTTGTTGCCACGGTGGAGCGCGCGCTGAGCAGCGCAGCGGAAGGCATTCTGGAGCTGGAGATCACCGAGAGCCTGATCATGCAGGATATCGAGGCCAACATCGGGAAACTCCGGGCGGTGCGCGACATGGGGGTGGAGATTGCGGTGGATGATTTCGGCACCGGCTATTCCTCTCTCAGCTATATCGCCAGGCTGCCCATCAGTTCGCTGAAAATCGACCGCGCGTTCATCATCCATATGACCAGCAACCCGGACGATCTCAGCATCGTGTCCACGATCATCTCGCTGGGACATTCGCTGAGCCTGAAGGTCGTTGCCGAAGGCGTCGAGACCGAAGAGCAGGCGAACCTGCTGCGGCTGCTCAAGTGCGACGAGTTTCAAGGATACCTGTTCAGTCCCGCGGTTCCGGCGGAGAGAATCGAGCTTCTGCTGGAGCAGGACAAGTTGTCGCCCAGATCACCGAAATGACCTCGGGCGCGGCGATGCCGGGATATTTTTCACCCGCTTGACGCATTGGGTTCCACCCCTGCTCGATCGGGGCTCAGTTGACGTACTTGCGCACCGATTGCGCCATCGCCATCACGTTCTCCGGTTTCGCCTCGTCGGGGATGCTGGCCGCTCCGTCGAGGATGAACCCGCCACCCCTGCCGACCCGGGTGATCAGCGTCCTGCAATGCCGGTCGACCTCCTCCGGCGTGCCGGTGATAAGCAACGAAGTCGAGACGTTGCCGCGCAGGCATACCGTATCGCCCAGAACCTCCTTGGCGCGCAGCAGGTCGGTCTGCTCGAACCAGTAGACGGCTTTTCCGCGCGGAATGTCACCGATATGCTCGAGCCGGGACGCGCAGTTGCCTTCCCAGAACACGACCGGAATCAGCTCCCGCTCGATCAGGTACAGCATGATCTTGCGCAAACCCGGCCAGTAGAAGGTCTTGAAATTCTGCGGCGACATGAATCCGTCCAGTCCCCAGTGCAGCGGGATGAATACGTAGGGCGTGCCGCCCGCGCGCGTTTCCTCGACCACGCCGTGCAGCAGCAGCTCGCCGACCCTGTCGATCGCGTCCAGCAGCTTGTCCTTGTTGCGGAACATGTCGAGCATTCCACCCTTGGAGCCGCGCAGGAAATCGGTCACGTGATCGTAGGGCGCCTTGCAGAAGCCGCCGCCCACCGACGGGAATCCCAATGCGTTCATGCGTTGCACGAACGCGACGGTCTTCCGAGCCGCGTGCTCGGCCCGTTCGCCGACCTCGATCAGCCGCCGCAGGCTTTCGCGCAGCGCCGGATCGGCGAAGCCGCGCATATTGGCAATGAATCGCCACTCCGAGAGCGACGGGAAATCCGGCATGCGCGCCAGGCCCTCGAATGCGCCGCCGACGCGCGGCAGGTATTTCCGAAAGTAGTAGCCGGTCGGATCCGACAAGTACTCCTCGTAATCCGCGGCGGGCATCAATTCGCGGTCGAGATACTGGAACGTCGCGTTCCTGTCGGTGCCGTGGCCCGGCCACTGCAGCAGACGGTAATCCATCGCCTCGAGCGTCGGGCCGTATGCGCTCAACGACGGTATGTAGCCGTCGGGCTGCAGCCACAGCAGCGCCTTTTCGAATGCGGCGGCCGCCTTGTCGATGTCGTACATCTGCTCCTCGAAACTGATGCCGGCGAATTTCGCCGTCCAGAAGCGGGTGCCGAAGACGAACGGGATCCTGTCGGTCTCCTTGAGCGCCACCTGATCCAGAAGCCGCCGCTTACGCTCCGCGTAGAGCGCCTCGGGCGGTATGTCACCAGAACTCACGTTATCGCCGGAACTCATGCGGTGATCTTCCTTTTTCGGCCCGTGCTTTCGGCCCTGCGCCGGCATTTGAAAGGAAGGTCCGATTTGCGGTTTGGCGCAACGAGGCCGGACCTCGCGCCTTGAGCGCCTGGTCGAGGGCTCGGGAATCCACCGCGTGTCCCTCGTTGAACGCGAACGATACCAAATTGCCGCTTTCACCGTCGCCCGACATCGCGGACGCAGCCGAAATCCGGCGAAGCGCGTTGAAGCGAATGCGGCTTTGTTCGAATCCGCTGTCGCGATCCTTGCCTTACCCGGGAAATACCGGGCATTATGCGCCCCAGAGTGCAATCTTCACGATCCATATCGCTTGCGCCCGGCGACCCATCGCCGCCGCTGATTCTGCTCGTCGAGGACGATGACGCGGACGCGATGCTCGCGGAAACGGCCGTCGGGAAAGACGGGGGCGGACCCTATGAAGTCCTGCGCGCGCGCACGCTGGCGAAGGCGCTGGCGGCCGTCGGAGCGGCAGATGTGCATCTGGTGCTGCTCGATCTGAACCTGCCGGACAGCATAGGCTTGGAGACGTTCAAGCGCATGCGCGAGGCGACGCGCTGCCCGACGATCATCATCACCGGTCACGACTGGCCGGAGTTGGACAAGGAAGCGCTGGACAATGGCGCCTTCGAGATCGTGCACAAGGACATGCTCGGCCCGGACACGATCGCGCGGCTGCTCAGACTCGCCGAATCCCAGCTCAGGAGCCAGAGATCGATAGAGGACATCGAGCACCGTTACCGGCAGTTGATCGAACTGTCGCCGGACGCGATGTTCGTGCATTCGGACTGGCGCATCACTCTGGTCAACGCAGCGGCGCTGCAGATGTTTCACCTCGAGCGGCCCGAGCAACTGCTCGGCCGCGAAATGCTCGAGTTGATAGCGCCCGGATCCCGCGACACGGTGCGCGAACGCGTCCGGCGCTTATACGAGTCGCAGCAGCCGGCACCGCTTGCAGAGGTGGAATTCATGCGTGCGGACGGCACGCGCTTCAGCGCCGAGGTGAAAGCAGCCTCGGTTCTGCACGGCCGCCGTCCCGCCGCCCAGGTCGTGGCACGCGACATCACTGCCCGCAAGATCGCCGAGAAAGCTCTGAACGAAACGCGCGCGCGCCTGGAACTTGCGCTGGCGGCAAGCCAGGTTTGCACCTGGGACTATGATCTTCGCAGCGGCGAAATCGTGCTCTCGGAATCCTGGGCGGAAATGGTCGGCGCGGCGCCGGGCGAAACGCGCACTACCTTCATCGCGCTGACTGAACTCGTGCATCCGGACGACCTCGCGCCGCTGCGCAAGATTCTGACCGAAGTGCTGAAAGGCCTGCGCCAGGAGTATGCCGTGGAGCACCGGGTGCGCAAGCGGACCGGCGAGTGGCGCTGGATCGTCTCGCGAGGCAGGGTCGTCGCGCGCGACGCGCGAGGCCGCGCAATTCGCATGATCGGCACCAATCTCGATAACTCCGCGCGCAAGCACGCCGAGAATCAGTTGCGCGAGAGCGAGGTGCGCTTCCGCAGCCTTACCGAACTGTCCTCCGACTGGTACTGGGAGCAAGACGAGGCGTTGCGGTTTACCTACCTGTCCGCTGGATTCAGCAATCGCACCGGAGATGATCCCGCCAGGCTACTCGGCAGGCGGCGCTGGGACGAGCCCGGGCAGTTCCCTGCGCAGGGTACCTGGGAGGAGCATCGCGCGCTGCTCGAAGCGCGCAAGCCGTTCCGCGATTTCGAGCAGATCCGCGTCGGCGACGACGCGACGGAGCAGTATCTCTCGAGCAGCGGCGCACCGGTCTTCGACGCGGCGGGCCGCTTCAAGGGCTATCGCGGCGTAACCAGCGATATCACGACGCGCAAGGCCGCCGAGAAACGACTGGCCTATCTGGCGCGGTTTGACGCCGTCACCGGCCTGCCGAACCGCGAGCTGATTCGCGAACGGCTCGCGCACGCGATCACCCAATCGGGGCGCCGCGGGCGCAACACGGGCGCGCTGTTCGCGAATCTCGACGGCTTCAAGCTGATCAACGACTCGCTCGGCCACCGGTACGGCGACGCGCTGCTTCTGCAGGTGGGCCAAAGGTTGCACAGTTGCATCCGCAAGGACGACACGCTGGGCAGGCGATCCGGGGACGAATTCGTGTTGGTGCTCGCGGATCTCGCGCGCGCGGACGATGCGGCTTTCGTGGCGCAGAAGATCCTCGATTCGTTCGCCGCCCACTTTGATCTTGACGGGCAGGAAGTCTATCTGACGGCGAGTATCGGCCTGGCGGTGTCCCCGGACAACGGCGACGACCCGGACGCGCTGCTCACCTGCGCCGAGGCCGCAATGCGACGCAGCAAGGTCTCTTCGCGCAATGCATTCTGCTTCTACACCGATGAGATGAATGTACGTGCCGCGACGAAACTACGGCTGAACACAGACCTGCGGCGCGCGCTGGAGCGCAGCGAATTCCGCCTGTACTACCAGCCCAAGGTCGACCTTGTCGGCGGAGCGCTGATTGGAATGGAGGCGTTGCTGCGCTGGCAGCATCCGGAGCGCGGCATCGTCGCCCCCATGGAGTTCGTCCCGGTGCTCGAGCACACCGGCCTGATCGTTCCGGTAGGCGACTGGGTGGTCGAGGAAGCGTGCCGGCAGTTGCGTGACTGGACGAGCAGGGAACTGGAACCGGTGCCGATCGCGGTCAACCTGTCGGCGCGGCAGTTTCGCCGGCGCAACCTCGACGCGGTGATCTGCGATATCGTGGCCGGGCACGGGCTGCAGACCGGCCTTCTCGAACTGGAAATCACCGAGTCCAGCCTGATGGACGACCCGGCAGACGCCATACGCCAACTCCATGCGCTGCGCGCGGCGGGACTCCGGGTGTCCGTTGACGACTTCGGCACCGGCTATTCGAGTCTCGCGTATCTGACCCGCTTGCCGCTTTCAACGCTCAAGATCGACCGAACCTTCGTCAATGCGGCGATCTCCGACCCGAACTCGGCCACGATCGTGCGGATGGTGATCGACATGGCGCAGAACCTGGGCCTGGACGTGGTGGCAGAAGGCATCGAGTCCGAACGGCACGTCGCCTTTTTGACGCAGCACGGCTGCAACAAGGGACAGGGCTACCTCTTCGGCAAGCCGATGTCCCCGGAGGACATCGCGATACGCCTGCCGCGCCGCCGGTGACGGGGGCGGCCCACAGTCAGGCAGCAAACAGGAGATCAAGGATGTTGAAGAATTCGCTCGCCGCCGCGGACAGACCAGAGCAGGTATCCGCGGCGTTGGCCGCGGAGGACCGGCGCACGTCCGGGTCCGGCCCGGAACACGTGGACCTGTCGGGAATCTCGCGAACCGTTGCCGAGATCCATTGGCTGTTGGTCAGCCTCATACTCCTCAATTTCGTGTTCGGGGGAAAACTCGTTGACGGGGAGGTTGCAGGCGCAATCAGCGCAGGCCTGTTTTTCTACGTAGCGAGTGTGATGGTCTTTCGCTATACGAACTTCTACAAGCGCGAGACGCCATGGAAGATTGCGATCGAAACCTGGGCAATGATCGGAATCATCACCTGGGTCCTCGGATTCACCGGCGCATCGACCAGCCCGCTGGTGAATTCCTATTTCCTGCCTGTCGTGACGTCCGCACTCACTCTCGGGAAGCTGGCCACGCTCGCCGAAGTCGGCCTGATCGCTGCGTGCTACCTGTATCTGGGCGAAGGCGCCTCGAGCGGGAACGTGTTTTCGCTCGCTTTTTACGGTGAGTTCGCGGCGCAGATCGCGCCGCTCCTGCTGGTGGCCTACATAGTGACGATGTTCTCCACCGATATCCGCTTCGGACTCAACAGGGCGCGGCTGCTGGCCGAAACCGACGCGCTGACCGGGCTGCCCAACCTGCGAGGGTTCATGATCGCGACCGAACGGATGTTTGCGCAGGCGAAGCGCTACAACAGGGAGTCGAGCATACTCATGATCGACTCGGACAACCTGAAGTCGGTCAACGACAGCCACGGCCACCAGGCGGGCAACCAACTGCTCAGGCAGCTCGCGGCTGCAATCCGCGCGGAGGTACGCGGTACGGATGTGCCCGCCCGGTACGGCGGCGACGAGTTCATCGTCTTCCTGTCCGAAACGCCGATCAACGGGGCGCTGGCCGTGGCCGAGCGCATTCGCGACACCATGGCCGCGACTCCGCTGGAATTCGACGGCAGGGAGGTCTTGTGCACCGTCAGCATCGGCGTCGCGGGCTATCCCGACGATGGCGTCATGCTCGAAACCATCGCGGCGCGCGCCGATCGCGCGTTGTACCAGGCGAAACAATCCGGCCGCAACCGGGTAATCCGGTTCACGGCCGCGTGAGGTCGATGGAGTTCAAACCCGAAACCCGTCCATCGCTCACTCCGCGACACCTTCCAGGGGCCTGGGCCGTGAAATGCCATAGCCTTGGGCAAAATCGATGTCGGCCTCCTGAAGTCTTGCGATGGTCTCGCCGTCCTCCACCAGTTCGCCGATCGTCCTGACGCCGATCGCCTTCGCCATCCGGCCTATGCTCGCGACTTTGGCGAATTGCACGGGGTCGCGGACGATGTTGAGAACGATGCCGCCGTCGATCTTGATAAAATCCGCGGGAACGTGTTTCAGCACGTTCAGCGAAGCGCGATCGACGCCGTAGTCACTGAGTGCGATCCGGCATCCGCCCGTCTTGACGCTACGCGCAAATTCGGCGGCATCGCCGAGCTGAGCCGTCACATCGGATAGCCTCATCTCGAAGCACAGTGTGCTGCCGGGCACATCGTATCGCTGCAATTGCCGCAGAACGAATTCCGGGAAGTCAGGGTCGCTGATCGTGGCGGCAGCGACATTGACGAAGCACTTCTCCCGCGCTGCATCGGTATTGCGCGCCTTGCGGGGCGACGCCCACTTCAGAACATGTTCGACCACCCAACGGTCCAGGTGCGGCATCAACCCATGCTTCTCAGCGAGCGGGAAGAATGCCCCCGGAGGAAGCAGGTTCTGCTCCTCTTCGATCAGCCGCACCAGTATCTCGTAATGCCCGGGCTGACCCGAATCGCGGCCGAGCAGCGGACGGATCAGCTGGCAAAACAGCGTGAACTCGTCGTTCTCGATGGCGCTGACGATGTGTTGCGCGGCGTCCTTGCGTCCGGTTATCCGCTCGGCAATGGAATCGCCGAGCATTTCCTGCGCGCGAAGGGTGTCGGCGCCTGCGCCGTGCTCCTCGCCGCGTTCCTGCTGGAGCGCATCGGCCGGCCCGTGCGCCCCGCCAGAGCCGACATGGCGGCGATCGGTGATGTCGGTGAGAACGACATAGAAGCCGGTTACGCTGCCTTCGCTTGCGAAGCGCGGCAGACATTGGATCAACAAGTGATAGATCGCGCCTTCGGGCATTCTGCGGGTTCGCTCGACGTAGAAGGTCCTTGCCTCGAGAACCTCGTCGACGGCGTGCTCAATTTCCGAGTAGAAGTGGTGCCCGAGCACATCACGCAGCAGCCGGCCGTCGATCCGGTCAGGTGGCAAGCGCACGAACGCCGCGAAAGCCCGGCTGTGATGCCGGCACCGCCGCTGGTCATCGACGTACGCGAGCATGAACGGCATCGCCTCGTCGATAAACTGCAGGCGAGCCTTTGCCGACAGGTACTGTTCTTCGAGGGCTTCGCGCTCGTTCTTTTCACGCTCCAACTCGAACTGCGCGATGACGAGTTTGGCCGAGTAGTTCGTCACCAGATGTTCTGCCCGCAAGGTCCGGTCAACCAGAGCAAGGACCCCCGCCAGCAGGATTCCCGTCAGGAAAGCGCCCCACTGCAGGTCGAACCTCGTCATATAGATGGCGAAAACGAGCACGGCGGCCGTGGGGACGGCCGCGGCGATCGCCACGTTGGGTCCGAATGCACGAAATAAGCTGCTAATGGACATGTAACTTCCCCCGCCTGAGCCGACCAGAGATCTCCAACCGCTTGCCCTCGAACACCAATTGCAACGCCGGAGTCAAACGACAACACGAGTGCTGGCAGGCCGCCATGTTACAACGACGAACAGCGGATGAACCGGAACGGGATGGGTTAACTTGCCGGGCGCTCTGCGCGCGCTCCAGCGGCGCTGCGCGCGGCTCATTCGGCGGGAACCTTCAGCATCTCGACCAAAGTGGCGTCGCGGTGCGCCTCGGACGCCGCAGAGTTCTTTGATGCCCCCGTGAATGCGGGCGCTCGTGGATCCTAAGGCGTTACGCCCGCACGCGCCGCGACGCGCCGGCGGCCACCGCGCGTTTCTGCTTGATCATCTGGAAATAGCTCTCCAGCCTGGTCTTGATGTTGGACGCCGAGAAGTATCTGGGATCGACCAGGTCCGTCTCGATGAACGCGGCCGGTTTTCCGGTGCGCCGTTCCACCTCGCGCAGGATCAGCAACTGCCCCGCCGAGTAGCCGTTGCAGGCCTTGATGGAGCTGATGAGCAGACCGTCCCCGTGGTACTCGTCCATGAAGTCGCAGAGCATGTCGATGCGCTGCGGCAGATTCATGTTCGACATGCACGTCAGGGTGTATTCAGCGAGTGATTCCAACGGACGGCTCGGATCGTGCCTGAAGGTGTCATAGACGCCTCCGACCTTGGAGTACGTCGATGCGACAATCACCGCCCCCTCGTCGTAGAACATCTTCCAGAACTCGCGGAAACTGGTCCAGCACGGCGTACCGTCGACAACAAGACGGAAGTTCTCCTCCTTGAGTTCGCCCTCCGGCGTAATCGGTCCTCTCTTCTCGCGAATGCGTTGATCGATTTCCTTGCGCAGCGTCGCGTAGTACTGGGTCGCTTCGGTGGTCCCGCGAAATGCGGTGAACATCGGACCAATGTAATACACCGCGCCGAAAAACCCGTCGATCGGCGACGGGCGGTTCTTTGCCGACTGCAGCACGTAAGCGAGATCCGCTTCGGCCTTGGCGGACTCCTTCATGTACTCGCGCAGCCGGTCGATGTCGAACTTGACCCCCGAGATCCGTTCGAGCGCCGGGATGACGACTTCCTTGAGCTGCTTGACCACGTAGTCCAGCATGTTCTGCGTGATCCTGCCCCCGCCCTGGTAAGGCACGTGCAGCATCACCGATTCGGAGCCGTACTTGTGGCGCACCAGCTCGAACCATTTCATGAACGTGAAACAACCGGTGTAGGTAAGCAGCAGGACGTCGGGCTTGGGCAGCTTCTCGCCGGTCGGACCGATATCGCCGTTGAGCAGCATGCCGAGGTCGGCCTTGACATAGGTACACACGTCTTCGGAGTGTCCATCGCGCTCCGCGTCGAGGATGAACTTGCCGGTCTTCTTGCGCAGGCCGTTGTGCAGCGCGTTGGTCTCGGGCAGGTTGCGCGCGAAATCAAAGCACATCAGCAACTCGTTCAGATTGCCCGGCACGAAGGTCGCCGACACCTTGCGCCCGTTTTCATGCGCCGTGGCGAGCTCGTGGTAGTTGCGGTTGATCATCTCCTTCTGCAGCCACATTGCGTCCTCTTTCTGGACTTTCGGGGCGGGCTTCTTGGAGGCTAGCGGCGTTGTCGCTTGGACCGGCGTTGTCATGCGCTGCTCCCGGTTGCACTGCGGCTCGAGATGATCGAGCGTCGAGTCTAGCGGTGGGCCCTATCGCTGTCAACACGCGTAACTATATGATCCAAATAATAATAATTCCGGTCCCGCATGTGACAGCGGGTCGCGAAAGATGCTACATTTCGAGCTTCGCGCAGATGACTTTCCAGTCATCTTTTCAGCAACCATTCCATGGGAACATCTCCGAAGCCCCGATCGTGCTGGGTCCCATCGCGGATGAAGCGGCAACGGCGGCGACGAGAAGGCAGGAAACGCACGGGGAGAATGTCATGTTCGAAGTCGCGATCGATGGAGCCACGCTTTCCATCTCGATGAATCGGCCGCCGGTCAACGCGATCAACGAAGAGTGGATCGATCGCATGAGTCAACTGCTGGACAGCCATGAGCCACGCGAGGACATCCGCGTGCTTCGGTTTCGATCTTCGCTCAAGGCTTTCTGCGGCGGTGCCGACATCGACCTGCTCGCCGAGCGACTGTCGAGCGCGGCCGGAATCGACCAGATGCTGCAGACCGTGCGCAGGATGCAGGCACTGTACTCCCGGATCGAACAGTCTCCGCTGGTCTCCATCGCCGAAATCGACGGCGTTGCGCTCGGCGGCGGATTCGAGTTGGCATTGGCCTGCGATTTCCGCGTCGCCTCCGACGCGGCCAAGGTTGGTCTTCCCGAGGCAAAACTCGGCCTGCTGCCCGCGGCAGGCGGCACCCAGCGTTTGACGAAGCTGTTTGGCGCGGCCTTGGCGCGGCGTTTGATTCTCGGCACGGAAGTCGTTGACGGCGCCGAGGCGGCCCGCCTGGGTCTGGTTCACTGGGTGTTTGCCTCCGATCAGCTGGCGGCGAAGACCGACGAGATCGTTCGCCGCCTCGCGAGCGTGCCCAAAGGCGCCATCGGCGCCAACAAGCAATGCATATTCACCGCACAGGAACGCCGCGGCGACGGGTTCGAGACCGAAGTGCAGATGACCAAACTGCTATACCAATCACCGGAATCCATGAACCTGCTTCAGGCCTTTCTCGCAAAACGCAAACGCTGACGATTCCATTAAGTTCCCGCACCGATTGTGGCCCCCGAGCAAGCCGTCCCGACTTGGCGCCCGGATTGATCGGGCTATCTCTCGGTGCATATGGCCACGTTGCCCCTATCATGTGATAGCGCGACGCCGACTTCGCGGCAACGCCTATTCACCATCTTGCCCGCCGCTGCAAAAAAGGCGACAATCGCTGCTAATTATGCAGCAGACACTTTCCTCCATGCTTCTCCCCGGCTACCGCCGCCGCGTGCTCGCGCTGCTGCTGCTGCATCCGGAGGAGGCGCTGCACGGGCGCGAGATCGCGCGCCGCACCGGCTTGCCCTCGGGGACGATAACGCGCGAACTGGTGCGGTTGGCGCAGGTAGGGCTGCTAAAGCGCGACGAGCGCGGCAACCAGTTGCTCTACAGCGCGGAACGCGAGTGCCCGGTGTTCGAAGAGTTGGCGAGCATCCTGCGCAAGACCTCCGGCGTTGCCGAGGTGCTCGCCGAAGCCCTCGCCCCCGCGCAAGATCGCATCAAGGCGGCCTTCATCTACGGATCAATGGCCCGCGGGCAGGAGCGCGCCGGAAGCGACGTCGATCTGATCGTGATCGGCGACATCGGATTTGCCGAAGTGGTCAAGCTGCTCCATGCATCGCAGCGTACTCTAGGCCGCGAAATCAACCCAAAGGTGTATTCGCTGAAGGAATGGACCGACAAACGCGCCGCACCTGACGCCTTCCTGCGCGACGTACTCGCCAAGCCGAAGATTTTCGTGATCGGAACCGAAGATGAGCTTGCAAAACCTCGTCGGGCGCAGCCTCGAAGCCGTCGCCCCTGATCACGAAAGCATCGGACGGCTGCTCGCGGCGGCGGAGCGCAACCTCGCGGATGCGCAGCTTGCCGGCTTGAGCGCCGAGAACCGTTTCGATGCAGCCTACAAAGCCATCATGCAATGCGCGATGGCGGCTCTGCAGGCCAATGGTTACCGCACTCTGACGAGCCGGCCCGGCCACCATCAAACCGCGTTACAAACATTGCCGCTCACCATCGGTTTGCCGAAGGAGCGCATGATCGTCCTCGACGCCTTGAGGAAGCAGCGCAATCTAGCCGACTACGAAGGCGATTCCGTACCCAAGCAAACAGCGTTGGAGTGCTTCGGCCAGGCACGGCAAGTTCTCGCGGACGTAAAGGCGTGGCTTGCGACACAAAAGCCCACGTCAGCTTAGAAAATTCGACTCCGACCCGACCCCGGGCCCGGCGCCGGCGAGGTGATCCGCGAACGGGGTTATCGGACCGGACTCAGCAACGGGATGACCTGCCGGCCGTTACGACGGTAATGCGCGAAATCAGCGTCCAGCGTGAACAGGCGGCAGTCCGGCAGACGCTCGCTCAACCTCACAAGACAGGCGTCGGCCAGGGACATCGGCGTGTCCGCGTACCGCAGCATCAGCGACTCGATGCCGGATGCTTCGTCCGCCAAGTCGATTCCGATCTCGATACTGCCCTGTACGACCTTGCGAATCAGGCCGGCGGGTCCACCGCCCGCGCGTTGTATCAGATAGCACGCTTCGGCCAGTACCGGCTCGCACGTGATCAGCGGCGGATGAAGAGCGGTCA
>Ga0155953_1088_pt1 | contig 14528 bp, 12 predicted proteins | sample RifCSPlowO2_02_FD_107607 | JGI IMG/M metagenome (GOLD analysis project Ga0155953, IMG submission 107607) | Betaproteobacteria bacterium RIFCSPLOWO2_02_FULL_63_19
TGCGCGCGCCGCAAGCGCGCGCCACAATGGCAGCGCTCCGCCCATCAGGAGCAGGCCGGGCAGGAAGATCGCGGCGAGCGCGACCGCAGCGCCGGCCGGGAATCAAGCGCGGTTGCGCAAGCTTGCAGTTGCGGCCTCGTCGACCGTGCGCCCATCGGCACCGAGGATGACACCGTAGACGACCTCGGCGGCTTTCCGGCTGACGACGCCGTCGCGCACATCGCGCAGCACGAGCTCGGGGAGACGCTCGAACGGATTTCCCCAACCGCCGCCGCCAGGGGAGATCTGCCGCAGCCGGTTCGGGCCGGCGCGGCGCACGCCATAGGGCGGTGGCGTGAACGCCTCGCCGTCCACGGGTTCCACCTTCATGTCGCCGACCGCGCCGGGCAGTCCGCCGCGCGCACCGAAAGCCGGGAACTTGCTAAAGCCCTCGCCGCGGAACGAGAACTCCACCGGCGTCTTGATCTCCATCTCGTAGTGCGCGCCGGTGCCGCCGCGGTACTTGCCCGCACCGGCGGAATCGCAGCGCAGCTCCTGGCGCAGCGCGCGTACGGGAAAGAGCTGCTCGAAGGTTTCGATGTTCGGGATGACAAGGCCGCACAGGCTGTTGAGCCCGCCCTGCTGCGGGAAGCCGTCGCGTCCGTCGACCGCGCCCCCGCCCGAGGAGCCCGCCCAGTGGTACATGACGAACCGCTCGCCGTTCGCCTGCAGGCCGGAGGAGATCGGAAACGAGTTGTCGCCCCAGCCGGCGCAGCTGCGCGCCGGGTCGGCCTTGCCGAGCGCCTGCCAGCACGCGTGCATGATCTCGCAAGCGGGGAAAACCGTGCACATGGTGAGGGGCGCCGGCGCTCGCGCATTCACGACCGTGCCCTCGGGCGCGACGATGCGAACGCCGCGAAACGTCCCTTCGTTGCGCTGGATCGCGGGGTCGAAGAACGAGGAGAGCGCGGTGTAGACCGATGAGTACGTGTTCGCCAGCGAGCTGTTCTTGAATCCTCGCATCTGCGGATCGGTGCCCGTGAAATCCACGGTCAGCGAATCCCCGGCGACGGTGATCGTCACGCGGATCCCGATGTCCATCGGCTCGAAGCAGTCGTTGTCGAACCAGTCTTCACCCGTATACACGCCATCCGAAAGCGCGGCCACCGCCTGGCGGAACCGCCGGTCGGCGTGCTCGAGGATCCCGGAGAAGTACGCCAGTCCCTGCTCGACGCCGAGACCGCCCAGCAGCTCGGCGATCTTTTCCCCGCCGATCCGCGTCGAGCCCATCATCGCGCGCAGGTCCCCGTCCAGCAGGTGCGGCGTGCGCGTGTTGAGGAGCAGGAGCTGCCAGAGGTCCTCGCGCACCTTGCCGCCGTCGGCGAGGCGCATTACCGGCAGCCGGATGCCCTCGTGAAAGATCTCCGAAGCGGCCGGGTTGTAGGTGCCCGCCGCGCCGCCGCCGATATCGGACTGGTGGGCGCGGTTGCAGGTGAACGCGACGAGCCGTCCTGCGTAGTAGACCGGCCGTGCGATGACCCAGTCCGGCAGGTGATTGCCGCCGGCCGCGTAGGGATCGCTGAGGATGAACACATCGTCCTCCGCGATGTCCTTCCCGAACGCTCCGAGAAGGGCGCGGATGGCGAAGCCGCCGCCGCCGGTATGGATCGGAATGCCGTCGGCCTGCGAGACGATCGAACCCCCGGCATCGGTGATGAAACACGAGAAATCGTGCGCGTGGCTGAAGATCGGGCTGCGCGCGGTGCGGAGCATCACCCAGCCCATCTGCTGGCTGATGTCGTCGAGCCGGTTCTGCACCAGCGCCAGCGTGATCGGATCAAGCGCCATGGCGGACTTCCCCCCGGGGCAGATGGATGACAAAGTTGTTCGCGGCGTCGACTTCGAGGATGTCGTCGGGACCGGCGAAGACCGTCGTCGTCTGTTCCTCGACGAGCAGCGGTCCGGCGATTCGGTGTCCCGGCATCAGGTCGACGCCACGGTAGACGGCCGTCTCGGCGCGCCCGAGCTGTGCATCGAGGTAGACCGACCGCTTTTCTATCGGCTTTGCCGGTGCTTCGGCCGGCGTGCCTGCCGCGGGATGCAGCGGCGGCAGCAGCCCGATGCCGATCACCCGCAGCGTGGTAAGTTCGATGATGCCGCCGGGCTGGTGATGGCCGAACAGCCGTTCGTACTCCGCCTCGAAGGCTTGGCGCACCGCTTTGCGGCCGGATCGGCTCGCGCCCTCGAGTGCCACGCGCACGTCCCATTGCTGGCCGAGATAGCGCAGATCCATTTCACGCGCGACTCGCATGGCCTGCGGCGCGAAGCCGGCGTCGCGCAGGATGCCGGTGGCGCGGTCCTCGAGCTCGCGGTACGCCGCTTCCAGCACCGCGGGCTCCTCGTCATCGAGCCGCGCGACATGCACCTTCACGTAATCGTGCCGCACGTTCGAGTGCAGCATGCCGAGCGCGCAAAACGCCCCGGACAGCCGTGGCACGTAGACCTTCGGACAACTGAGCATGCGCCCGATGACGGCGCCGTGCATCGGTCCCGCGCCGCCGCCCGCCACCAGCACGAACTGGCGCGGGTCGTAGCCGCGCTCGATGCTGATGCGCTGCACCGCTTGCAGCAGGTTCTGTTCCACCAGCCGGATGATGCCGGTTGCCGCCGCGTCCACGCTGATGCCGAGGGGGCGCGCGACGGCCCGCTCGATCGACTGCGTGGCGAGAGACCGGTCCAGCGTGACGGAGCCCCCCGCGTAGGGACCGGGCTTGAGGCGTCCGAGCACGAGTTGCGCGTCGGTGACCGTGGGTTGCGTGCCGCCGACGCCGTACGCCGCGGGTCCGGGATGCGCCCCGGCGCCCTGCGGTCCCGCGAACAGCATCCCCGCATTGTCCGTCCCCGCGATCGTCCCGCCGCCCGCGCCGATCGTGTGCATGTCGATTGCCGGCACCGACAGGTGGTAGCCGGCCACCTGGAACTGGTCCGTGGTGGGTACGCTGCCGTCGCGCATCAGGATCACATCGCAGCTGGTGCCGCCGATTTCCATCGAGATCAGGTTTCCCGAGCCGATCGCGCGGCTGTAGAACTGCAGGGCGCCGACCCCGGCCGCCGGGCCGGAAAGCAGCAGGCGCACGGGCTTGCCCGCCACTTGGTCGATGGAGATCGCGCCGCCGTTGTTCTGGATGAGCAGGATCGAATGCGGAAACCCATTTGCGCGCAGGCGGTCGTTCAGCGCGCGCAGGTAGCCGACGGCGCGCGGCGCCACATAGGCGTTCATGGCAGTCGTCGAGGTGCGCTCGTACTCGCCGACCAGCGGCGAGATGTCGCTCGACACCGAAATCCACCGTCCCTTCCAGTGCTTGCCGACAGCCTGCGCCGCGGCCTGTTCGTGCGCGGGGTTGGCGAAGCTGTTGAGCAGGCAGATCGCAACCGACTCGACGCCTTCCTGCGCGAATGTCGCCACGGCCGCGCGCACATCGTCCAGGTTCAGCGGCTCGATTTCGTTCCCGTCACGATCGATGCGGCCGCCGACCGGCAGGCGCAGGTAGCGCGGCACCAGCACGGGCGGATTGGGCGTGCGGTGGTCCCATGGGGTATCGCGCTTCCCGCGGCGGATTTCCAGGCTGTCGCGAAAGCCCCGGGTCGTCAGCAGCCCCACGCATGCCCCCGTGCGCTCCAGCGCCGTGTTGGTCGCCACCGTGGATCCATGCACGAACATGGCGCAGTCCGAGAGTAGTCCGGAAAGCGTGAGCGACAGGCCGCCGGCCGCGCGCTCCAATGCGTTCATCACGCCCTGCGCAGGATCGGCGGGAATGGAAGGAACCTTGAAGACGTGCACCTCGCCCGCGGGGCCGGTGATGACAAGGTCGGTGAACGTGCCACCGATGTCGACGCCGATTCTCCAGTTGCCTTCTTGCATTCACCCTCCGCGCATCCCAGCCGGGCATCGTTGCACAGCTCGCAGGCGCGCGGCAAGAACGCGGCACCGAGTTTCGCAACCACCGTTGACCTGCATTCGCCCTGGTGTATAAGTCACGCTTGCCGCCCAATGCCTGGCGCCGGCTGTCGAGCGGCAGGCGTCGACGGGCGAGCGCGAGGAGTGGATGCAGGTTTCCGAATCCGGTATCTATCGCACCTACCTGGAGCAGACACCGCGTTCGCGCGCGCTGTTCGAATCGGCCTGTCCGCACCTGCCCGGCGGCAGCACGCGGATGACCCTGTTTCACAAGCCCTATCCGATCTATGCAGCCTCGGGCGAAGGCTGCGTGCTGCGCGACGTCGATGGAAATTCGCGCATCGACTTCATCAACAACTTCACCTCGCTGATCCACGGGCATGCTAACCCGAACGTCGTCGCGGCGGTCATGGACCAGCTGCCTCGCGGCACGGCCTACGCATCGCCGACGCAGTCCGAGGTGCTGCTCGCCGAGGAGATCAAGCGGCGCATTCCGTCGGTGGAGACGATGCTCTTCAACAACTCCGGCAGCGAGGCGGTGATGGGGGCCGTGCGCGCTGCGAGGGCCTTCACGGGGCGAACGAAGATCGCCAAGTTCGAGGGCGCCTACCACGGCTCCTATGATTACGTGGCGATCAGCGGGAAGTCGCTGCCGGGATCCGGGTCCGACCCCGATTCGCCGGCACCGACCCTCGACAGCCAGGGACTTCACCCGAGCGCGCTCGCCGACGCCGTGGTGATGCGCTACAACAGCATCGCGTCCGTGGAGCGCACGCTCGAGCGCTGCGGCAAGGAACTGGCGGCGGTGCTGATCGAGCCGATCTGCGGCTCGGGCGGGATGATTCCCGCGCAGCCGGATTTCGTCGCCGCGCTGCGCCGCGAAACCGAGAAGCGAGGCGTCCTCATGATCTGCGACGAGGTCATTGCGTTGCGCCTGGGGATGGGTGGCGGGCAGGGCGAATACGGCGTGAAACCGGACCTGACCACGATGGCGAAAATCATCGGCGGCGGATTTCCGATCGGCGCTTTCGGCGGACGCCGCGATGTGATGGAGGTGTTCGCGGTCGGTGGTCCCGGTCCGAGGGCCCTGCACCTGGGGACGTTCAACGCCAACCCGGTGTCGTCGCGCGCCGGGCTCGCCACGCTTGAGCAGCTGGATGCGGCGGCGTTCGCGCGGCTCAACGCGCTCGGCGAATCGGCGCGCAGCGGCTTGCGCGCCACGCTGAAGGCGCGCGGCGTGACCGGCCAGGTGACGGGCGCGGGGTCCCTGTTCCAGTTCCATTTCACCGCCACGCCGATCACCGACTATCGCAGCGCGAAAAGCGCGAACGCGGATCTCGCGTTTCTCACCTACCTCGGCATGATGAACCGCGGCATCCAGCTCGCCTCGCGCGGCATGGGCTGTCTGTCGACGCCGATGGGCGAGCCGGAGGTGGACCGGATGGTCGCGGCATTCGATGCGACATTGCTCGAGCTGCAGCGCGAAAGATGGCTCCGGTAGCGCGCAGCGGATCGGCGCTGCGTGGCAAGCTGCCGCGCGCGTTCCGGCTCGTCGTGCTGCCGGTCATCGTGCTCGTGCTGTGGGAGATCGGCGCCCGCATGGAGCTGTTCAACCCGATATTCCTGCCGCCGCCGAGCCGGATCTTCTCGGCCGCGCAGCAACTGCTCCTGTCCGGAGAGCTGTTCCGCCATTTCGCGGACAGCCTGCGTCGCATCGCCATCGCCAACGTGATCGCGATTTCCGTCGCCGTGCCGCTGGGTTTCTTCATGGGCCTTTACCGCCCGTTCGAGGAGGTGATCGACGGGTTCCTCAACATCCTGCGCCCGATCCCGCCGCTCGCCTGGATCCCGCTCGCCATCCTCTGGTTCGGACTGGGCGAAAAGTCGGTCGTCTTCATCACGCTGATCTCGGCGTTCTTCGCCATCCTGCTGAACACCATCGCCGGGGTGCGCGGCGTCGACAAGTCCCTGGTGCGCGCGGCGCTGTCGCTGGGGGCGACGCGGCGCGTGCTGATTCTCCAGGTCGTCCTGCCGGGGACGCTGCCGTCCCTCTTCACCGGGTTTCGCATCGCGCTCGGCGTGTCGTGGATGAGCATCGTCGCCGCGGAGCTCATCGCCTCGTCCAGCGGCCTCGGCTTTATGATCAGCTACTACCGCGAGCTGCTGCGCTCCGACCTGATCCTGGTGGGCATGCTCAGCATCGGCATCATCGGCTTCCTGATGGACCGGGGTCTCCTGTGGCTGGAGCAGCGCCTGCTGCCGTGGCGCGTGCGCTTGGAGCTATAGCCCCGCAATGGCGGTCAAGGTCGGCATCGAGCGCGTGACGAAGCAGTACGGCGGGGAGGGCGACGCGCATTTCGTCCTCGCGCTCGACGACGTCTCCTTCGCGCTGGACGACGGCGAGTTCGTCAGCCTGCTCGGTCCGAGCGGTTGCGGGAAGTCGACGCTGCTGCACATCGTGGCGGGCTTCGAGGATGCGACGCAGGGGACGGTGCGCGTCAATGGAAAGCCCGTCGCCGGGCCGGGCGCCGACCGGGGCATGGTGTTCCAGGACTACGCGCTGTTCCCCTGGATGACCGTGATGCAGAACGTCACCTTCGGCCTGCGCATCAAGAACCTGCCGCAGCGGGAATGCGAGAGGATCGCGCGCGAGCACATCGCACTGGTCGGCCTCGCCGGCTTCGAGAACCGCTTCCCGCACCAGCTTTCCGGCGGAATGCGGCAGCGCTCCGCGCTGGCGCGCTCGGTGGCGAACAACCCTGAAGTGCTGCTGATGGACGAGCCGCTCGCAGCCATCGACGCGCTGACGCGCAACGCGCTTCAGGAGGAGATCCTCAAGGTCTGCGACGCGCGCGATGGGCGGCCGCGCAAGTCCGTGCTCTACGTCACGCACTCCATCGAGGAAGCGATTTTCCTCTCGGACCGGATCGTCGTCATGACGCCGAGGCCCGGGCGCATCCTCGAAGTCGTTGGCGTTCCTTTCGCCAGGCCGCGCAACGACGCCACCCGGCTTGCCCCGGAGTTTCAGCAGCTTGCCGGGGAGATCTGGAGTACCCTGAAATCCCACATCAAACCCAACTAGAAAGGTGCAGCGATGACTCTGCTCAAGACGTTCCTTCGCCGCGGGACAGTGGCGCTGTCGGCGGCTCTGCTCTGCGCTCCGGCGATGGCACAGAAGAAGGTGGATGTGCGCCTGGGCTGGCAGCCGCTTTCCGGCGGCAGTGCCGCCATCGCGATGTACATGATCCGCGAGAAGATGTTCGAGAAGCAGGCGGCGAAGCTCGGCTACACCATCACGCCGGAGTGGAAGACCTTCGCGGCGGGCCCGCCCTCGAACGAGGCGATGATCTCGGGCCAGCTCGACATCGACATGCACCTCTCGGCGCTGCCGACCGTGGCGCGCATCGCCACCGGCGTTCCCGTCGTGCCGATCGCGATCGTGGGGAGCAACATCGCCAACGCGCTGATGGTGGCGCCGAAGTCGCCGATCAACGACGTGTCGATGCTGCCGGGCAAGACGATCGGGCTGCCGCTCGGCACCTCGGCCCACTACGTGCTCGCAAGCATCGTGCAGACGCATTTCAGCAAGTCGATCGACGAGATGGGGATCAAGCTGGTGAACATGCCGGTCCCCGAGGCGATCAAGATGCCCTCGGGAATCGACGTGGCGGTGGTGTGGGTCCCGGTGCGCTTCATCGGGCCGCAACTCGGCATCTCCGAGCTGCTGGTCGACGCCAACGGCAACACGGGCAAGGGGCACAAGAGTCCGGGAACGCGTCTGCCGGAAGTGAAGAAGAGCTGGGCCTATCCGGAGGGCTACAACACCGACCGGCTCTACGCCTTTGCGCGCGAGAAGTTCCTCGCCGACCATCCCGACGTGGTTCTCGCCTTCATCCGCGCGCACATGGAAGCGACGGCGGCGGCGGTGAAGGACAAGGCCGGGGTCGTGGCGCTCGCCAACGCGACCTGGAAGCAGCCCGAGGTCATCGCGGAGACGACGCTGCAGACCTACGCCGAGACCTCGGGCGTGCGCACCACGCCGGCGGTCCTCGAGTGGGACGTGATGACGCTGATCAAGGCTTCCGAGTACCTCACCTTCATGAAGGTGCGCGACAAGCCGCTCACCTGGGACGGGTTGAAGCCGATCCTCACCAAGTCGGCCGCGGTGCAGAAGCGCGCCTGGGAATCGAGCGACCCGAAAGTTGCGGTCGGCGACATGAGGAAGGGGTTCCGCGGCGAGACCAAGCTCTACGGCTCGATCGTGATCAACGGCGGTGCGCCGGTCTGGGAATGGAACGACACGCCGGACTGGGGCAAGCGCATCTACGTGTCCGGGCCGTTCAAGTTCTAGTGCGCATAGGCTACCGGCGGCTGGCGCCCGCGGGAGGCGGTGATGGCGGCGCCTGAAGTCGCGGTGGTCACCGGCGCGAGTTCGAGCCTTGGCGAAGCGATCGCCAGGGACCTGCTCGCGCTTGGGCACACGGTCGTCACGCTGCAGCGCACGCCGCCCCAGTTTTCGCATGCGCAGCTGCATTTCCGGACGGTCGACCTGAGCGATCTCGGGGCCACCAAGGCGGTGGCGGCGGATGTCGTGGCGCAATTCCCGGTGCGTTATCTCGTCAACAACGCGGGCGCCAACCGGCCCGCGGCGATCGCGGACGCGAGCATTGACGACCTGCGGCACGTCACGGCGGTGACGCTCGGCGCGGCGATGCTGCTGATCCAGGCGTTCGTTCCGGGCATGCGCGCGGCCGGCTTCGGCCGCATCGTCAGCATTTCGTCGCGCGCCATCCTCGGCAAGATCGAGCGCATCGTCTACGCCAGCGCGAAAGCCGGCCTCATCGGCATGACCCGCAGCGTCGCCGTCGAAGTGGGCGGCGACGGCGTTACGGTGAACGCCGTCGTTCCCGGCCCGGTCGAGACCGCGCTCTTCACGCGCGGCCACCCGGTGGGCAGCGCGAAGCGCAAGACCGTCATCGACAGCATCCTGGTGAAGCGCGTCGGCACGCCGCGCGACGTTTCGCGCGCGGTGCTTTTCTTCCTCGACCGCGAATGCGGCTACGTCACCGGGCAGGCGCTCTTCGTCTGCGGCGGAACCAGCATCACCGGCACAGGAGGAGCATGAGGCCATGACACCTACCCGCTTTCCGCAATCGGGCCTCGCGCCAACCGCGCTGTACGAGGAAATGGAGGCGGCGCGCGCGAACGACGTCGACTGGCGCCGCGGCCGCGTCGCGCTTTACGTGCACTACGCGGGCGAGGACGTGCTCGAGGTGGCGAAGGAAGCCTACCGGCGCTTCTTTTCGGAGAACGGGCTCGGCCTGAAGGCGTTCCCGAGCCTGCGCAAGTTCGAGGAGGACATCATTGCCTGGACGGCGGACCTGCTCGGCGCAGGCCCTGACGCGACCGGCGTGGTGACCTCCGGCGGCACGGAGAGCATCTTCCTCGCGATGAAGACGGCGCGCGACTGGGCGAGGGTGGAGCGCCCGCAGGTGAAGCAACCCGAAGTCGTGGCGCCAGTGAGCGCGCACCCGGCGTTCGACAAGGCGGCGCACTACCTTTGCATGAGGGTGCGCCGCATTCCGGTCGGCGCCGATTTCCGCGCCGACGTGCCGGCGATGGCGGCGGCCATCACGCCGGACACGGTCATGCTCGTCGGCTCGGCGCCTTCGTTTCCCTACGGCGTCATCGAGGGCATCCCTGCGCTCGGCGCGCTCGCGCGCGAGCGCGGGCTCTGGCTGCACGTGGATGCCTGCGTCGGCGGGTTCCTCGCGCCGTTCGTTCGCCGCCTCGGCTATCCGATCCCGCCTTTCGATTTCTCGGTGCAAGGCGTGCGTTCGATGTCGGCGGACCTGCACAAGTACGGCTTTACCGCGAAAGGCGCATCGGTACTGCTGCTTGCCGAGCAGTCATTGCGGCCGTTCCTGACGTTCGAGTTCGACAACTGGCCGCGTGGCAAGTATGCGGTGGCCACTTTCGCCGGCTCGCGGCCGGGAGGCGCGATTGCCGCCGCTTGGGCGGTGATGCGCTACCTCGGTGTCGAGGGCTACCTGCGGCTGGCGAAATCCATCATGGAGACGCGCGACCGCCTGGTGCGCGAGATCGGCGCGATCCCGGGCCTCTATATCGTCGGCGCGCCGGACCTCTCGGTGCTCGGGGTCGGCGGGCGCGGCCTCGATATCTTCGCCGTCGCCGAGGAGCTGGGGCGCCGCGGCTGGTTCGTCTCCACCATGACCGATCCGCCGGGCATCCATCTCGGCATGCTGACGCTCGCCCACGTCGCCCACGCCGGGGAGTACGTGCGCGATCTCGCCGCATCGGCCGAGGCCGTGCGCGCGCAGAACCTGCAGGCGCGTTCGCGCGAAGCGTCCTATGGCGTCTGAAACCGCGTCGGCGTCCTGAGCAGGCGGTGCCGACAGTGCGGACGCTGATTCGTGGCGGCTGGGTGGTGGGTTTCGGCGGCGCGACGCACGTGCTGATCCGCAACGGCGCCGTGGTCTACGAGGGCAACCGCATCGTCCATGTCGGCGCGCCATACGAGGGCGCAGCCGACGCGGTCATCGACGCCCCGGGCATGCTCGTCATGCCGGGATTCGTCGACGTGCACGTGCATTCCGGCGATCGTGCGGGCCACCGCCTGATCTCGGATGGCGGCAGGCCCGAGTATTTCGGCACCCCGATACTCGATGCCGGTGTGCGGCACCGGACGCATGCCGCGGCGGCGCCGAGTGCCGTGCAAGCGGCGGCGCGGCTGGAACTCGAGGCGACGTTCACGGTGGCGGAACTGCTGCGCAACGGCATCACCACGTTCGTCGAATACGGCGCGCACCCGGGAATGCAGAAGGCGATCCTCGCGCAGGTGGAGAAATTCGGGGTGCGTGCCTATCTCGGCCCGGGATTCTGGTGCGGGGAATGGGAAGCCGACGCCGGGGGGCGCCTGGTGCGCGATCTCGACGAGGCGACGGGCGAGCGAACCTTCCGCACCGCGCTCGATTTCATCGCAAGCATCGAAGGCCGCGCCGAAGGGCGCGTGCGCGGCATCGTCGTGCCGCGCTCTGTCGAATCGTGCACGCCGGCGCTCCTGCGCCGCGCGCGCGAGGCGGCCGACGAGCTGAAGCTGCCGATGGCGACGCACGCGGCCTACAGCGTGCTGGAATTCCACGACGTCATGCAGCGCTACCACCGCACGCCCATCGAGATGCTCGAGGATGCCGGAATGCTGCGGCCGACGCTCAACATCGGCCACGGCAACTTCATCGCCGACAACCCGAACCTGAACTACTCGGGCGGCCGCGACCTCGAGCTGATGGGCCGCGCGGGCGTGACCGTCTCGCACTGTGCGCTCAACATCATTCGCCGCGCCCGCACGCTCGACACCTGGGAGCGCTATCGCGCCGCCGGCGTCAACCTCGCGCTCGGCACCGACACCTATCCGCGCGACATGATCATGAACATGCGCACGGCCTCCTACCTCGGAAAGGTGACGAGCCGCAACCTGCGCGCCGCGAGCGCCGGGCAGGTTTTCGAGGCGGCGACGCTCGGCGGCAGCCGCGCGCTCGGCCGCACGGATATCGGCCGGCTCGCGCCCGGCGCGCTCGCCGACATCGTCGTCGTCGATCTCGCGCGACGCGACGTGCTCCGGCACACGCCGAGCTTCGATCCGGTGAAGACACTGGTCGAGTGCGGCATCGGCGACGACGTCGCCACCGTGATCGTCGATGGCGTGGTGCGGGTGAAGGAAGGCCGCATCGAGGGCTTCGACATCGGCGCGTTGCGCGACCGGGTGCAGGCCGCGGCGGAGGATTCGTGGCAGGCGTGGAGCGCCAACGATCTTTTCGGGCGCCACGCGCATGAACTGAGTCCAGCCTCGTTTCCCGGCATCGAAAATTCCTGAGCTGAAAGGCACTCCCTCATGTCCGCAAATCCGATTCTCAAGTCGCTGCTCGCCGCGCTTCTCGCGGCATGCTGCGCGACCGCGCCGGCGCAGCCGTTCCCCTCGAAGCCGATGCGCATCATCGTGCCGTTCACCGCCGGCGGCACCAACGACATCCTCGCGCGCCTGCTCGCGCCCAGGCTCGGCGAAGCGTTCGCGCAGCCCGTGATCGTCGACAACCGCCCGGGCGGCGACACCGTGATCGCCTCGGATGCGCTGCTCAGGTCGGGCGCCGACGGGCACACGCTGCTGCTGCCCGGCAACTCGCACGTGCTGGTGCCGCACCTGACGAAGACGCCGCTGCCGTTCGACTAACGAAACGATAAAACGATAAACGATAGTAAAACTCATCCGCCCCGCCCGCGCCCGTGGCGGCCACGCGTTGCGAGGTACGGGTGCGAATTGACGGTATGCTGCGGGACTGGCTGGTCATGAGCTCTTCTCCGGGGATTCGACGGTTGCGCAATGGGCGTTATGACGCATCTTGCCCGCGCGGACCGCGAGCAGGCAAGCGAAGTCGGGTACAGGGTGGTACGTGAGCGGCAGATTGGCGTGCTCGGGCCAACCACTCGCAGGCACGGGCGGCGCGCGCTCGAGCGCCTCAGGCCGCCAGCGGCCCAGGTGCGTGAGAATCGCCTGCACCACCGCGGGGTGCTCGATTCAAGCGCGATGACGCGCATCGGGCCTTTGCACTTCGGGCATTCGAGCGGATCGGCTTCGTACACCTTGCGGATCAGCCGCGCCAAGCGGCCTTCGCGCGGCTCGCGTACTCGCCAAGGACTTCGGTTACGTCGCTGGAGACATTCGCCGCCGCACAGGCGCCCTTTGCCTTGCGCACCCCGCGGCCGCGGCTCGAATACCAACCGCAGTACCTGACGAGCTGCTCGTAGCGGTCGGGAATATGCTTACAGAGCAGCTCCAGCCACTCGGCGCCCGGCATGATCTGAAAGTTCCGCTTCAATCCAAGGTGTGCATCTTCGAGCGGTAAATCACCGTGCCGCTCGCCGGCTCGTAGGTCATCTTGGCAAGCGAGAGCGGCGCGCGCAGCATGTAGCCGGCGAGCTTCTTTCTGCCTTCGGCGTCATCGGCCGCCACGCGCACTTGGTTGTGAACGGAAAACCCGCTATAGCGCCAGCCGAGCATGCGCACCCGCAGCGCGTCCGAAATCGCGCCCTCCCCGACCAGAAAATCCAGCACCGCGCGGCGAAACCCGCGCTCGAGCAACGCCTCGGAAATCGGCGGCAGGGGCACGAACGTCCCGTCGCCCCGAAACACGCCGTCGGCGGCGAGCACGTGCACGTGCGGGTGAAAGTTCACCAGATCGCCGAACGTCTGCACGAACTCGATGAACGCGGGCCGCGCGGCCGGGAGCGCGGCGCGGCAGGCTTTGCCGAGCAAGCGCGCCGCGATCCGGCAAAGTTCGCCGAGCCAAACGCGATGGCGAGAAAAGAGTGGCCGCAGCAGCCGCGGCACGGTAAACACGTACTGGCGGTGCGCGACCGGGGCGAGGATGTTTTCCTCCACCCACTCGCCGTAGAGGAGCACCCGTTTCTGGTGGCAGCTCGGACAGAAGTATCTGGTCTTGCACGAATAGGCCAGCAGGTAGTCGTGCCCGCAGGCCTCGCACCGGATGCGGACGAAGCCGTGATGGGGATCGCCGCATTCGACGAACCGATCGATCGTTTGCCCTTCGACCGAACGCTCGAGCCGGCCCGCAGCGTGCAATTCCCCGGCGTGGCGCACGACACATTGGTAAAGCGGGCTCGCCCGAGCGTTGCACGGACGGTAGGCCCCGCCGCTCGGCGCGATGGCGTCCTGGCATCCCATCCCGCCTGCAACGCGCGCAAAAGCACCGTGACGGCCTCACGCCAGGGTCTGAACCGCTGGGCGAAATGGCGTAAACGGATGGTACCGGGCGAACGTTAAGGGATTCGGAGAGTGGCGAAAGCAAAGGCCGGGAAACGGGCCACAGGCGACTTGGCGCAAATTCCGGCGGCGCTGTTGCGCGACGAACTGCGCCAGCGCGAACAGCGCGCGACGGCGCTAGTGCGACGTTACGAGCGTCTCATGGAACGCGCCGCTGCGCTTCGCGCCGAGATTCAGGCAGCCGGTGGTGCGATTCGCGGATCATCCGATACTCGCGCGCGAAACGAGACGAGTCTTGTCGAGGCGCTCGCACGAGCGCTTTCCGGCAAGCCCCTTTCGGTGGACGAGGCGACAAACGCGGTGCTCGCGGCGGGCTACCGCAGCGCTTCCCCAGAATTCCGCAAGATCGTCAACATCACGCTCTCGCGCAGCGACCGTTTCGAGCAGGTCGAGCGCGGGCGCTATACCGCAAAGGAGGACGCGTGGCGGCGCTTCGCCGCAGCGGAGGTCCGGATCTACAGGAGCGGTCGATTGGCTCTTCGGCTCAGGGCCGGGGCGCATGCAGCAGCAACCGTCGGCTGAACAGTACGATGCGTGGTACCGCGCGCGGCGCGGCGCGTGGATCGGCGAGACCGAGTTCCGGCTGCTGAAAGCGATGCTTGCGCCGCGCGCGGGCGAGACGCTGCTCGACGTCGGCTGCGGCACTGGCTACTTCACGCGGCGCTTCGCGCGCGACGCGGGCGTCGCCGCAACCGGCCTCGATCCGAACGGGGAATGGCTCGCCTACGCGCG
>Ga0155953_1115_pt1 | contig 14416 bp, 13 predicted proteins | sample RifCSPlowO2_02_FD_107607 | JGI IMG/M metagenome (GOLD analysis project Ga0155953, IMG submission 107607) | Betaproteobacteria bacterium RIFCSPLOWO2_02_FULL_63_19
ATGATGAACGCCACGATAATAATCGCGACCGGGTAGAACAGAGCCGACTTGATCTTGCTCTTAATCGCGAGCGTCTTTTCCTTGTAGATCGCCAGGCGATCGAGCAGAGACTCGAGAATACCCGCCTGCTCGCCGGCCTGGATCAGGTTGCAGAACAGCGCATCGAAATAAAGCGGGTATTTCCTGAACGCGGCCGCAAGCGAGGATCCTGTTTCCACTTCGGTCTTCAGTTCCATGAGCAGTTGAGCAACCGCCGGATTCGAGTGGCCCTTTCCGACGATGTCGAAGGACTGCAGCAGCGGCACGCCAGCCTTCATCATCGTGGCCAGTTGGCGCGTGAACAGCGTCACGTCCTTGTCCGATACCTTGCCGCCGCTGCCCGCCTTGCGCTGTTTGATCTTATCGACGTTGATGCCTTGCCGGCGCAGGGTCGCCTTGACGACGGCTTCGCCGGGCGCGCGCATTTCGCCCCGGACCGCCTTGCCGCTCTTGTCCTTCCCTTCCCACGTGTAGGTAAGTTCTTTGCTCTTTTCTTTGCCAGCGGCTGTTGCCATGGCGACTCCTCCCGCGATGGGGTTTTGACTATGCTTTGGTCACGGCCATCAGTTCGGCACGGCCGGCGCGCCTCAAGGTCCGCATGTTTGCCGCTATGCCGGGATACCGGATCGGCTTGCTCGATGATGCATCTTCATCCGCTTTTTGTAAAGCCTTAGGTTAACGAGGTAATAGCTTGAACATAGAATCAAATGTGACAAATTCCTCCACTTGGGGTCGTACCGGTTGAGCAGGTGGCTTTCGTTTCGAGCTAAATTCCGGCGCCTGCGATTCGAGAGTGCATCGGGCTTCACGCGCCGCGTCGCAAATGACCGTCATCGGTTTATTGGTTCCGCCGGCAATTTCTCCGCAATGCTTCTCGATCAGCCCCGGCTCGTCTGCGCGCCGCTCGGTCAGGACCGCCGTTCCCCCGGGGTCACCCTATGGCGAGGCCGCGCCGGTGCGTTCCGGCGGTCGAAAAACACGCACCCTCCTGACGATACGGTCCTCGGTCTGCAGGATTTCCATCGGTACTTCCGCAATCTTCAGCGATACCCCCGACTCGGGAATGTCCTGGAGGTATTCCAGGATTAGGCCGTTCAGCGTCTTCGGTCCATCCAGCGGCAGAGTCAAACCCAGCTTGCGGTTGAGTTCCCGCAGCGGTGCGGTGCCTTCGACCAGGGCGCTTCCATCCTCTTCCCAGCGGAACGCCGACGGGCTCGCGGGGGCCGTAGTCGTGAACTCACCTATGATCTCTTCGATGATGTCTTCCAGCGTGACCAGTCCCTGAAGCTCTCCATACTCGTCGACCACCAGCGCAATGCGTTGGTGGTTCTCCTGAAAATACTGCAGTTGTGCGAACAGCGGCGTGGAGGACGGGACGAAATACGGCTCGCTGAGCAACGCTTCGATGCGCTCATGATCTAGTTCGTTCCGCTGTGCCAAGTGCAGCACGCGGCGCAGATGCAATATGCCGATTACGGTTCCCGGTTCGCCCCGGTATACGGGCAGCCGCGTGTGATACGCGGTCGCTAGCTGCTCGTTGATCGTCTCCAAGGCGGCGCCAATGTCGATCGCCTCGATACGCGACCGGGGGGTCATGACGTCCTCGACAGTGATTCGCTCCAGATCAAACAGATTGACGAGGATGCTCTGATGTTTCTTCGGCATGAATTGCGCCGCTTCAAATACCAGCACGCGCAATTCCTCCATTGTCAGTCGCTGAGGCTGATCGCTGCCCTGCGGTCTGATGCGCAGTACGGCGAGGACCGCTGATACCATCAGATTGATGATCCAGAGTGCGGCACCGAACGACTTCAGAAGCGGTCTCAGTATGAAACTCGCGGGGAGGGCAATTTTCTCGGGGTAGCGTGCCCCGATGATCTTCGGCGTGATTTCACCGAATACCAGAATCAGGACGGTGACTCCAACCGTGGCGAGACCCAGCGCGGTTTTGTTGTCGCCGATAAGCTGAATCGTGATTACGCTCGCGAGGACCGTAATTGCCGCATTTACGAGCGTGTTGCCGGCCAGGATTACCGATAGCAGCTTGTCGGTTTTCGCCAACAACTCGGCGGTGATTTTGGCGCCGCGATTTCCCAGGCGCACAAGTGCTTTCAGGCGATAGCGGTTGAGTGCCATCATGGCTGTTTCAGCCATGGCAAAGAAACCCGAGGCAACCAGGAGAATGGCCAGAAGCCCGAATTGCCAGCCTAGTGGAATGTCGTCCAAGGGGAGAAGGCAGTTACCGGTCGGTTATTGACGAGATTAAGAGAAGAATTCAGTCCTGTGTACTTCCCTCAAACTCCAAGTGCCGCGTGGCGGCACCGCGCTTGAATTGAAAATGTCAACAGGCCCTAGAGAGAACGACACGCGTGCTTTTTCCGGATCCCGCGGCTTGGGGCGATGCGGCAAATCGACATTGATGCGACCCCCTAGGCCGTCATCCGTCCGCACGGAAAGTTTCACAGGCCGCGTCCGAGGATGACTTCCAGTACGAAGCGGCTGCCGACGTATGCGAGCAGCAACGTGCCGAAGCCGGCGAGCGTCCAGCGCAACGCCGTACGCCCGCGCCACCCTCGGAAGTGTCGTCCAGCGAGCAGCGCGGCGAAGATGAACCAGGAAAGCACCGCGAACAACGTCTTGTGGGAAAACCGGATGGGCCGTCCAAAGATTTCCTCCGAGTTGAACATTCCTGTGCCGAGCGTGAGCGTGAGCAGTACGAATCCCATCGTGATGAGTCGGAACAGCAGCGACTCGAGCGCGAGCAACGGCGGTAGCACCGCAAACGGGCCAGCGAGGGGTCCGCTGCCCTGCGCGGCCCCGGTGCGGTGTATGTGCAGGCGCCGCTCCACGATCGTCATAAGAACTGCGTGCAGGGCCGCAATCGTGAAAAGGCTGTAGGCAAGCATCGCGAGCACCGTGTGCAGGCGGAACGGGAGCGAATGGGTGTAAGCGGGGGTGACCAATCCGGGAAACAGTGCCGGTAGCGGCGCGCACACGGCCGCCAGGCCGAGCACCAGCGGCTGCAGGCCTTCGAGTTTGACGAACAGGCTTTCCAACCAGTAAATGAGCACGCCGAGCCAAAGCATGCACGAGAGCGCGTAGCCGAAACCGAAGCGAAACTGGGAGGCCTCGAAAAGGTCTTGGTAGAGCAACCAGGAGTGCACAAGCAGCGGGGCGAGAATCGCAATGCGCTCCCACATTGCTGCCCCCTGCGCCGTGGCCGGCCTCCAGCGCGTACGCCAGAAATGAAGCGCCAGTACTGCATACGCGAGTGAAACAATGCCATAGAGTAGAATGGGCATTCAGTTAGTTTACTACAGGGCACCAAGGGGCCCGATCCTTTCCCACCCATGCTCGATAACCTCACAGGGCGCCTCTCGCGCGTCATCAAAACAATTCGTGGTGAGGCGCGTCTTACAGAAACCAATGTCCAGGAAGCCTTGCGCGAGGTGCGTTTGGCGCTGCTGGAGGCTGATGTGGCGCTTCCGGTGGTGCGCGAATTTGTCGCCCGGGTAAAGGAGAAGGCACTCGGTCAAGACGTGGTTGGAAGCCTTACCCCCGGACAGGCCCTGGTTGGCGTCGTACATGAAGAACTGACGGCGCTCATGGGCGGGCCGAGCGCGACGCTCGATCTGGCGGTTGCCCCCCCGGCGGTGATTTTGGTTGCCGGACTCCAGGGCTCGGGCAAGACAACGACCACCGGCAAGCTCGCGAAACTGCTGTTGGACGGCTACCGCAAGAAACCATTGCTGGTGTCCTGCGACGTTTACCGTCCCGCGGCGATTGAGCAACTCGCCACGCTTGCGGCGCAGGTGGGCGCGGATTTCTTCCCGTCGTCAACCGCGGAGAAACCGCTTGCCATTGTGCTCGCTGCACTCGACCACGCCAAGCGTCATTACCACGATGTTCTGCTTGTTGATACGGCCGGACGTCTGGCGATTGACGAGCAGATGATGAGCGAGATTGCGGAACTTCATGATGCACTCAAGCCCGTGGAAACGCTATTCATCGTTGATTCCATGCAGGGCCAGGACGCCGTTAACGTTGCCCGGGCGTTCAGCGAGGCGCTTCCGCTAACGGGTATCGTATTGACCAAGCTTGACGGCGATGCGCGTGGCGGCGCGGCCCTGTCGGTACGTCAGGTGACAGGCAAGCCGGTAAAGTTCGCCGGAGTGGGCGAAAAGCTCAACGGTCTTGAAGTCTTCCACCCCGAACGAATGGCTTCGCGCATCCTCGGCATGGGCGACGTGCTCTCGCTGGTGGAAGAGGCGCGCAAGAGCGTCGATGTCGATGAGGCAAGAAAACTCGCGGAAAAAGTAAAGCGAGGCAAGGGATTCGATTTGGAAGATTTCAAGCAGCAAATTGCACAGATGCGCAAGATGGGCGGGCTTTCCGCGCTAGTCGACAAGCTTCCGGCGCAGCTGGCGCAGGCCGCTCAATCCTCGCAGGTCGACGAGGGACGAATGCGCCGTTTGGAGGGCATCATCAATTCGATGACACCCCAGGAGCGCGCGCGGCCGGAGCTCATGAAAGCGTCGCGGAAACGCCGAGTCGCGGCAGGAGCCGGCGTGACGGTGCAGGAGGTCAACCGTCTGCTCACGCAGTTCGAGCAGATGCAGAAGATGATGAAGCACATGCAAAAGGGCGGGCTGCAGAAGATGATGCGTTCGATGCGCGGCATGATGCCCGGCGTGCGCTGATTCCGGGCGGAGGAAAAGGAGTCCTTCCGAGCCGTCGACGCGCCTTGCGGCGGGCGCCGGTGCGGGACTGTGGCCAAGCAGCCGTACAGAAAACTGTCCGCTGATCCCGCCCCGGACATGTCCTTGCTACAACGGGCAAAAATCGCGTAGAATCAGACCCCTTTTGTTTTAGCGTCCAGGATTGACCATGGTAGTGATTCGACTCGCCCGCGGCGGTGCCAAGCAGCGTCCGTTCTATCACGTGGTGGTGGCTGACTCGCGCAGGACCGCTTCCGGCAAGTTCATAGAGCGCGTGGGATTTTACGATCCCAAGGCACCGGAAGGCCGGGAACACCTCCGCGTCGCGATGGATCGTTTGACGTACTGGCGGGATCAGGGCGCCAAGATGTCGCCCACGGTGACCAGGCTCGTCAAGAGCATCGCGCCGGCCGGCACCGCGCCAGCGCCGGTACAGTAATTCGCCGGCTGGTGCCCGGCAGAATCATCGTCATGGGGCGCATTGTTGGCCTCTTTGGCGTCAAGGGCTGGGTCAAGCTCAAGACATTTACGGATTCACCGGAAATCCTCGCAGACCAGGCCGGCTGGTGGGTCGGCAGGGATGGCGATTGGCGCGAAGTGGCTTCCGTCCAGACCCAACGGAACGGAGCGACGCTGCTGGCACGATTCGAAGGATGCGATAGTCCGGAGGCCGCACTAGCCTACCGCGGGTTTGAAGTGGGGCTGCCGCGGGAGTCGTTGCCACCGCCCGGCGAGGACGAGTTGTATCTGGCCGATCTTATCGGTTTGCTAGTTGTTAATACGGATGGCGAGTTGCTGGGTGCGCTGGCTGGGATGTTCAGCAACGGTGCGCATGAGGTTATGCGGGTGGTGGACGGCGATGCCGAACGATTGGTGCCGTTCATTGACCAGTTTGTGCGCAGAGTCGATGTGGACGCCAAGCGCATCCTGGTGGAATGGGGGAAGGACTGGTGATTCGGTTCGACTGCGTAACCCTGTTTCCCGAGATGTTCGCGGCGGTCACCGACTGGGGCATCACGCGGCGGGCGCTTGAGCTGGGAGCGTGGAGCATCAGGTTGTGGAATCCGCGAGACTTCGCGACCGATAATTACCGTACGGTCGACGACAGGCCCTATGGAGGAGGTCCGGGCATGGTGATGCTGGCCGGACCTTTGGAAAGGGCCATCACCGCAGCGAAAGCGGCAAAGCCGAGTGGGCTGGAGGCACAGGCGAAAGTGGTACATTTGTCGCCGCAGGGTCGGTTGCTCGATCACCGCAAGGTGCAAGAGGTTGTCGGCATGGATAGGCTGGTGCTGTTGTGCGGGCGGTACGAGGGGGTCGATGAGCGGTTGATTTCGCGTTGCGTCGACGAGGAAGTGTCGATCGGCGACTACGTGATTTCCGGTGGCGAGCTTGCGGCGATGGTGTTGATCGACGCCGTGGTTAGGCAGCTTCCCGGGGTATTGGGAGACGAGCAGTCGGCCGAGCAGGACTCGTTCGTTAACGGCCTGCTCGACTACCCGCACTACACGAGGCCGGAGGAATACGAGGGTATCAATGTGCCGGGGGTACTGCTTTCGGGACATCATGCGCAGATCGAGCGCTGGCGACTGAAGCAAGCGCTCGGCCGCACCTGGCTGCGGCGGCCACAGTCGTTGGAGAGACGCGGGGTATCGGCGGAGGAAGCAAGTTTGCTTGACGAGTTCAAGCGAGAGCACGGCAAGGAAGCCTGAGTTTGGGCCGGGCGCAATAGGCGTCGCTGCGGTTCAGGATAGATCGGCAAGGAGCAACAAATGAATCTGATCCAACAAATTGAGCAGGAAGAAATAAAGCGGCTGGAGAAGACCATTCCGGTTTTCGCGCCTGGTGATACGGTCACTGTCAGCGTCAAGGTTGTCGAGGGCGAGCGCAAACGCCTGCAGGCCTTTGAAGGCGTGGTGATTGCAAGAAAGAACCGTGGCATCAATTCCTCGTTCACGGTTCGCAAGATTTCATCCGGCGAGGGTGTCGAGCGTACCTTCCAGACCTATTCGCCGCTTATTGCCTCGATCGCGGTCAAACGCAAGGGTGCAGTACGCCGATCGAAGCTCTACTACATGCGTGGCCGCTCGGGCAAGTCGGCGCGCATCAAGGAAAAAATCGCGATGAGGGAGAAGTTGGCCGCGGAATAGTCGGGCAGGTCACCGACGAGGAAGGGGGCGCACATGCGCCTCCTTGTTGTTTATGGGTTCGAGTATGCGACGCCGCGCGCCGGAACCGATCTTGCTGCGCGAACGGCGCTCACCGGCATCTGGATTCCGTAGAACCCTGAAGCCGGCAACTGCCCGCCCAGGGTCTTCGATCCGCCCGCGGCTGGTATATTCTTTTGCACGAATTCAGGCGCATCGGTCTTTGCGTCCTCGTTTCCACGGGATGGTCGTCGCGCTTCTTGCACGATACCGCACGAAATGCAGCGAGACACCATGATCGGTTTGCGCGCGTATTTCACATGCAAGCCGTCATGCGACAGTGGCGCAAAAGCCTTAGAATTCGCAGCCTCTGTGAAAACTATTGGATCGGCTGCTCGCGGATAATGGCCTCTAGTCCTCAGCGGCGCCGGTTGGAGATCGTATCCTTCGTTTCGGACTAATTGCCCATGAGCGTAAGTCCCATCACCGAAATCATCGACGAGATCAGGTCTGGCCGGATGGTCATTCTGGTCGACGAAGAGGATCGTGAGAACGAAGGCGATCTCGTGCTGGCGGCCGATTTCGTCACTCCCGAAGCCATTAATTTCATGGCGCGCTACGGTCGCGGACTGATTTGCCTCACGCTTACGGAGACGCTTTGTCGACAGCTCAACCTGCCGCTCATGGTGCGCGACAACCGTGCGCCGCTTGGAACGGCCTTCACCGTTTCGATTGAGGCGGCGACCGGCGTGACGACGGGCATTTCCGCCCAGGATCGGGCGCGTACGATTCAGGCCGCCGTGGCGCCAAGCGCCGGGCCCGAGGACATTGTCCAGCCCGGGCACATTTTCCCGCTCATGGCGCAGACCGGGGGCGTACTTGTGCGTGCCGGGCACACCGAGGCCGGATGCGATCTGGCGCAACTGGCGGGGCTTACGCCGACTGCGGTGATTTGCGAGATTCTCAACGAGGACGGCACCATGGCACGGCTGCCGGACCTGCTCGAGTTCGGGGCGCTGCACGGCATGAAGATCGGAACCATTGCCGATCTCATCCATTTCAGAAGCGAAAACGAATCCTTGATTCGCCGCGTCACCGAGCGCTCCGTTCAGACGCCGTACGGCCCGTTTCGCTTGGTCGCCTACCTGGAAAAGATCTCAGGCGCGACACATCTTGCTTTGGTACGGGGTGAAATCGACCGGGAGAGCGACACGCTCGTACGCGTGCACGAACCGCTGTCGCTGCTCGATTTGCTCGACAGCGGACCGAGCACCCACTCGTGGACCGTACACGAGTCGCTGGAGCGGATTGCCGAAGCGGGCAAAGGCGTCATGGTTCTGCTCAACTGCTCCGAAAACACCGCACAGCTGATCGAGCGGGTGACCGCGCAAACCAGACCCAAGGCGCCCACAAGGGTCGATCTGCTTACCTATGGCATTGGTGCTCAGATTCTGCTCGACCTTAACGTCGGGAGAATGCGGCTGCTGGCGCGCCCGAGAAAGATGCCGAGTATGGCCGGCTTCGGCCTCGAGGTTGTCGGCTACGTCGAGCCCCAATCCAGGGAGCGCGGCGCGGAGCGCAAACGCGGCGAAAGGATATGAACGAGAACTCGATCGATCTTGACGGCAATGACCTCTCGATAGGTATCGTACGCGGTCGCTTCAACGAGAACATCGGCCTGATGATGCTGGACGCCTGTCTGACGCGACTGGCCGAGTTGGGCGTTTCGCCGTCGCGGGTAGACAGTTTGAGCGTTCCGGGCGCGCTTGAAGTGCCACTGGTGCTGCAAAAGCTTGCCGCAAGCGGACGTTACGATGCCCTTATCGCGCTCGGCGCGGTAATACGAGGTGACACCTACCATTTCGAGATCGTGTCCAACCAATCGGCTGCGGGGATCAGTTCGGTGGCGCTGCAAAGCGGCGTTCCCATTGCCAACGGTATCCTGACAACGGAAAACGACGAGCAGGCGGAAGTTCGCGCCCCGATCAAGGGCAGGGATTGCGCCGAGGTCGCCGTGGAGATGGCCAATCTGCTGCGCGCCGTAGCCAGATCGCACAGATGAAATCGGCGCGAAGCCGCGCGCGCGCATTGGCGCTGCAGGGGATGTATTCATGGTTGATTGCCGGTCATGCGATCTCGGACATCACCGCGCAGCTTGAGCAATCGAGCCGGTACGAGCGCGTAGACCAAGATTACTTTTCGCTGCTGATACGCGGCGCCATCGAGGAGCACGTTGAACTCGAGGCGGCGCTCGCCCCGTTCCTCGATCGCCAGGTCAAGGAGCTTTCTCCGATCGAGCGAGCCATTCTGCTGTTGGGTGCGTGGGAACTGAAATGTTCCCCTGATGTGCCCTTTAAGGTCGTGATCAACGAGGCGGTCGAACTTGCCAAATCGTTCGGGGGTACCGAGGGTCACAAATATGTCAACGGCGTGTTGGACAAGCTGGCTCGCGCGCTGAGACCGCAGGAGGACGCTGAAGGCGCCTAGAATGCGTCCCATGCCATCGGAATTCGAGATTATCCGGCGACATTTCTCGCGCGCCGCGCCTTCGGCCATGGTCGGGGTTGGCGACGATTGCGCCCTGGTGCGGTCGAAGCCGGGCATGACGCTTGCAGTGACCACTGACATGCTCGTCGAAGGAACACATTTTCCTGCCGGGTCCGACGCATGCCGGCTTGGGCACAAGTCGCTCGCGGTGAGCCTGTCGGACCTGGCCGCGATGGGCGCCGATCCTCGCTGGGGACTACTGTCGCTTGCGCTGCCTGCGGCCGACGACAACTGGCTGAGCGCGTTTTCCGAAGGCTTCTACTCGCTCGCGGCGCGGTACGGCGTGGATCTAATCGGCGGTGACACGACACGTGGGCCGCTCGCCATATCGGTGACGCTGATCGGCGAGGTGCCGGTCGAACTGGCCCTGCGGCGCGACGGCGCGCTCGCTGGCGACGACATATGGGTGTCGGGCTCGACAGGCGAGGCGGCCCTCGCGCTCGCCGCTCTGTCCGGCCGCATCGCGCTGGCCGAACCGTTTATCAGCCAATGCCTGGCGCGGCTCGAGACACCCGAACCGCGGGTGGAACTTGGCGGCCGCCTGCGCGGTCTGGCGCACAGCGCCATCGACGTGTCCGACGGGCTGCTCGCGGATCTGGGCCACATTCTCGAAATGTCCGGTGCGGGTGCGGAAGTCTCGTACGAGCTGCTTCCCCGCGCGCCCGCCATCGCTTCGTGCGACGATGCCGAACTTGTCCGTGAGTGCCTCGCCGGTGGCGGGGACGATTACGAGTTGCTGTTCACGGCTCCACCGGCCCGGCGGGCAGATGTCGATGCATTATCGGCGGACCTTGGACTCGCGTTGACGCGGATCGGCAGCGTTGTCCCCGGAGAGGCCAAGACCAGGCTGCTTGACATGCAGGGGAACGCGTTAGCGCTGGCGCGATCCGGCTTCGACCATTTTCGATGATCGTCAGGCCGACCTCGCGATTCCTGTTTGCACATCCGGCGCATTTTCTCGCACTGGGATTCGGCAGCGGGCTGGCGCCGATTGCACCTGGAACTTTTGGTACGCTGCTTGCATACCCGATCTATCTGATGCTCGCCGACGAGTTCGCGCCGGCTGAGCTGCTTGGCGCCATTGCCGGAATGTTCGTACTGGGAATTTGGGCCTGCAAGAAGACCGGTGCCGACCTTGGTATCGCCGATCACAGCGCCATGAATTGGGATGAGATCGTTGCCTTCGTCTTGATTCTTGTGATCACGCCGCCGGGCTGGGCCTGGCAGGCGTTTGCGTTTCTCGCATTCCGCTTCTTCGACGTGGTGAAGCCGCCGCCGATTCGCCATTTCGACCGCACGATCAAAGGTGGACTTGGCGTGATGTTCGACGACATCGTCGCGGCGTTCTATACGCTGCTGGCGATGGCGATTGCGAAGCGGCTGTTTTTCTGACCTGAAACTGCACCGCGCGCGGCGATGACCTCCGATAACCTCACCACGCTTGCGACGCTCGTCGGCGCGCGGCTCAAGGCGAAAGGTTTGAAACTTGCTACCGCCGAATCCTGCACCGGCGGCTGGGCGGCGCAGGCGGTGACCTCTGTCTCGGGCAGCTCCGAGTGGTTCGACCGCGGTTTTGTCACCTATTCGAACGAGGCCAAGCGCGAGATGCTGGGGGTGCGTGCCGAAACGCTGGCTGCGCACGGGGCGGTCAGCGAGCACGCCGCGCGCGAAATGGCGGCAGGGGCGCTCGATCGCAGCGTCGCCGGCGTCGCCGTTTCCGTGACCGGGGTCGCCGGACCGACCGGCGGCTCTCCCGAAAAGCCGGTGGGCATGGTCTGTTTTGCCTGGGCGTTGCGTGGACACCCGGCCGAGTCCGAGACGCAGAGGTTCGATGGTGACCGCAACGCAGTGCGCAGACAGTCGGTCATCCGGGCACTGCAGGGATTGCTTGAGCGGATCGGCAACTGACGACTCCCGGGCGCCGAGTAAGCCGAGCGCCAGCGCCGCGCAACCCGCCCGCGGCACGGCGCTCGCTTAGCGCTTCTTGCGCGCCTCGATCGCGCGACGCAGGCGCTCGATTTCCATACGTTTGGCTTCCCTCGTTCCCCATCTTGGTTCTTCCGAATACCGGGGTCGCGAAGTTGCGGCCTGTTCTTCGCGCCAGCGTTCGAGGGCGGCGCGTTCTTCCTCTTCACGCTTTCTCCTCTCGCGGGCCAAGGCCTCCTGGTGCGCGAGGGCGCGTTCGGCGACGATCGGAATCGTGCGCTCTGGCAGTCCTGCCAGAGTCAGGTATTCGGCGATCCGGCCCCAGACGCTTTCCCAACTATCGTCACGGGCAAACTCGTTGATGAGCGGCAGATTGAGCGCCCCAAAGATGGGCGTCCATCGTTCCTCATCGCCCTGTCGGCGACGCACCGAAAGTTTCGGATTGAATTGATACCAGCCTTGGGCAACGCGCATGAACAGCGCCCGATTGTAGGCATAGTCACGTTTGATCTCGTTGCGCGAGAGCACGCTGGAAAGATGGGCCCGCTTATTGCGCTCCGGGCGCACCACGTTGGCAGGAAGGTGCTGCCACGCTTCCAGTATCGCCTGCGTCTCGAAAGCGCCGTAGGCTCTCCGCTGCCAGTGGGTGAAGCGCGACTTGAACAGCGTCCACAGTGTCTGGAACAGAAAGTATTCGGACAGGTGCCGGTCTATGCGTACCAGCCTGTCGCCGGTATTGACGTCGATGCTCGCCGGGGCGAGCAATTCGTAGAGTGCCGCGAGAGGACCGCGGGCGAACTGCGCATCTCGAAACGCTTCGCGCAGCGCCCAGTGCAAGGCATTGCAGCCGTAATGGTCGATAGCTTCCCGATCCGCACCGCGCTCCAGTAACGCTTCTACCAGCGGAACGTTGCCTGCTGCCGCTGCGGCCATCAGCGGCGTCTGGTTCATGGGAAGACGGTGCTCGATGCCGTGTTGCTCGCACTGCCGCAGGATGTCCTTGAAGTGGTGGGCAAAATAGGGGACATAGCTCTTGCGCCCCAGCGTGGCGCGTAGCCGCTGGAAGTTTCTCGCTTGGTCGAACTTCGCTTCCTGCACAAGCCAGTCCGCCAGTACCGGCTCGTCAAAGCAGGTGGCGTAATCGTAGAGTTGCTGCTTCATCTTGCCGCCCGGTGCCTGTTCGCGAAACACTTTGATCAGGAGTTCGTTGACCTTTGCCTCGCCGAATACCGGCCAGGGCACCGGCGTCTGTTTGAGGATAGTGCGCCGGATCGCTTCGGCCTGCTCCTGCTTGCCCTGCAGTTCGAGCTTGCGCGCTTCCTTCTGCCAGTCTTCCAGGGTCGAATTTCTTGCCTCCATATTGACTTGGCCGACGGCCATGTCGAGCATGCCAAAGACCGGATGCCCGGTGTCCGATTCGATCACGTACAGGTTCTTGATGGCGCGCGTCAGCGCGACGTAAAGAGCGTTGACGAAGAACTTATACACCTCCAGCGACTTGTCGCTCTTGTCCTTCGCCCGCCGGTAATCCAGCGTGTCGATGGCCAGATCGGCCTTGGCGACGCCTTCGACAATATCGGCGAATTCAGCCCGGTGACCGGAGACAAAGCGGTAGAGGACGATGTTCTCGTATTCCAGACCTTTGGCCTCATGGATGGAGAACAGCAAGGGCGTGGCGAAGTGTTTTTTCGCCTCGGCCTTGTCCTCGTCGCGCATGACCAGCACGGCGAACTGCGTGGACTGGCGGATTTTCCGGTCGAATTCGCGTTTCGTCGCATCCTTGTCCGGTATCAGCGCCACCTCCCCGATTTCAGCACCGACCGCCTGCACGAGAAAGTTGCTCTCCCGGTCGATGGAGCCAAAGCGCCGCTGCTTGATTTTCAGCAGTTGGTTGGCGACGCGTGTCGCTTCCAGCCCGTTGCGGAAATTGGCGGTGAGCACGCAAAGTTCCTGTCGTTCAGCCAGTTGCGGATCCTGCCAGAACAGGCTCTTCACCTGCGCCCAGGAGAAGAAGTTGGGATGAACGATCTGGTTGGAATCGCCGCAGAGCAGGAAGTGACCGGGCCTCTTGAGCGTCTTGAGCACCAACGCAAGCTGGACGGTCGTGATGTCCTGAACTTCGTCGATGACGACAAAGTCGTAGCGTGGCGTGGCGAGCGCATGCCATTCCTGGGCGACCAGGTTCAGGTCGTAGAGCCTGTTCTCGGAAAGCCAGGCCCGATATTTCTCGTACAGGTCGTAGAGCCGGTCGCGCCGGCCTTCCGGAAAGATGGACCGGCGCACGCCCAGCATCCGGTAGTCATTCCGGCTCAGGATGCCGCCGGCGCCAGCGGCGATGACACCGCGGATTTCCTCGAACGCCTGGTGGCCGTCGATGTCCTTGAACGCCTGCTGCATGCGGGAGAACCAGCCCGAGAAGTCGCGCCAGCTTGCTTCCCGCCCCAGGGGTACGCGGATGGATTCGACGAATTCGCGGTAGGAAAGGAATACGGCATCCTGAGCGCTGTGTTCAAATCCGTTGGCATAGTAGAGATCGCGGGCGCTTTGGGCGAGGTAGGCGGAGTGGGTGACGTAGAGCACTTCGCCTTCTGCGTGCTTGAGTTTTTCCAGCGTCAGCGCGGTCTTGCCGCTGCCGGCGCTGCCCACCACGATCAGCGGCGGCGGCTGGCGATAGACGGCCTCCTGCGCGTCGTCGAAGGAAATCGGTTTGTCGAGCAGGTGAACAGCCGTGCGCTCCGGGTGCAGGTAGCGCAGCGGCTGCGCCTCGCGGATGGCGTCGGCCGCATCGGCGTCGGAAATCCTGCTTTCATCGATAGCCGTGCCACGCAGGAATCGGGATTTGTCGTAATCGTGATTGGCGATGACTTCCAGCATCAGCGCGCAGGCTTCGTCCCCGTGACGAACCAGGGAAAACAGCAGCCGGTCGGCGTCATCGAGCTTGGCCCGGTAGAACTTGCCGTGGCTGAGATTGGCGAGCTTCTTGACCTGTGCGGCGCGGAAGTCGTGACGGGCGATGGCGTCAGCCACCTTGCGATAGGC
>Ga0155953_1095_pt1 | contig 13314 bp, 17 predicted proteins | sample RifCSPlowO2_02_FD_107607 | JGI IMG/M metagenome (GOLD analysis project Ga0155953, IMG submission 107607) | Betaproteobacteria bacterium RIFCSPLOWO2_02_FULL_63_19
CCTTCGGGGACTTCTTCATGAAGTATTCGACCATCCGCGCCGGGGTCTTCCTGCCCATCTGGTCCACCCTCGCACCGAAACGCTAGCTGCCGGAAGCGATGCAGGCCGGATCGGCTGCCGAGCGTGACGTAAGCGTGCTCGTGATGACGGGGCATCCGGAGCCCGTCCGCAAGCAGTATTGCGACGGCCTCCTGGCGGCGTTTCCGGGATTGACGGTCAACACGGTGGACCACCCCAGCAAGGCCGGTCCCTATATCGCCTCGACGCAGGTTCTGCTGACCTATGGCATGAGCATGACCGACGATGTATTGCGCCAGGCGGTTCGTCTGAGGTGGATCCACGCGATTACGACAGGGACCGATGGCATCGACGACCTGCCGTCGCTCCGCCCCGACGTGCTGCTGACGAGCACGCGGGGGATACACGGCGCGCCGATGTCCGAGGCGGCACTCATGGCGATGCTGGCGCTGAACCGTGACTTCCCGCGTGCGGTACGCAACCGCGAGCGCCGCGCGTGGGAACGCTGGCCGGCGAAGCTGCTGGATGGCAAGACCGTCGGGATTTTTGGCGTCGGGTTGATCGGCGCCGCGCTGGCGCCGAAATGCAGGGCCCTCGGAATGAGGGTGATCGGCGTGGACCCTGTCAGGGCCAGTGCTCCAGGCGTGGAGACGATGGTTCACTGGGACAAGGCGCTGCAGGTTATCGGTGAATTGGATTTCGTCGTCCTGTTCATCCCGTCGTCGGACAGCAATCGCGGTATCTTCAATTTGGAATTGCTCTCTGCGATGAAACCCACTGCCTACCTGATCAATCTTGGACGCGGCGACGTACTCGACGACGAGGCGCTGATCAGAATTCTGAAGGAGAATCGCATTGCGGGCGCCGCGCTCGACGTGTTTGGCGAGGAGCCGCTGCCGGAGGATCACCCGTTCTGGACGATCGAGAACCTCATCATCACGCCGCATCTGGGAGGCATGTTCGACGAGTATCCGCGTCGTGCGCTTCCGATCATAGAGGAGAACATGCGCCGTTTCCTTGCCGGCGATACGAAGAACATGATCAACCTGGTCGTGCATTGAGGCCGAATCGGCCATTTATTGGGGAAAGGTACTTGAAATGAATATTCTGTCCGAGCGTATCAATACACCTATTTCAACCGCGGAACTCGAGAGGCGCTGGGCGGCGGTGCGCGCGGCGATGACCGAGCAGCGTATAGACGTCCTGCTGATGCAGAACAACAATGATCATATGGGTGGTTACGTGAAGTATTTCACCGATCTCCCGGCGATGTTCGGCTATCCGGTGACCGTCGTATTTCCCGCGGACGACCGCATGAGCGTAATCAGCCAGGGTGCGATCGGCGCCAACGTGCAACTGCCTCCGGAAGGCGACGGATTGCGGCGCGGAGTCAGAAACGCGATGACGACGTCGAGTTTTGCCAGTGCGCCGTATTCGCTGGTACTGGATGCGCAACATGCCGAGACGGCGCTCGCACCCTACGCCAGCGCGACGATCGGAATGGTCGGACTGGGCACGCTGCCCGTATCGCTGGTTGACCATCTCAGGCGGGGCAAGTTCTCCAAGGCCAAGTTCGTCGACGCGTCGGACCTGGTCGATCGGATCAAGGTCATCAAGAGCCCCGAAGAGATAGGTCTGATCCGCCGAACGGCCGCATTGCAGGACGCAGCGATGAAGGCGGCCTTTGCGGCGATCAAACCGGGCATGCGCGAGTATCAAATCGCCGCCGTGGCGGAGCAAGCGATACATGATGGCGGAGGCGAGCAGGGCATCTATCTATGCTCCTCGACACCGGGTTCCGACCCGCTCGGACAAGCAGCGTGGCAGGGAAACCGCCACGTGCAGAACCGGGTGGTGCGCGAAGGGGACGTGTTCACGCTGTTGGTGGAAACGAACGGTCCCGGCGCCATGTACACGGAACTCGGGCGCAGTTGCGTGCTCGGCAAGGCACCGCAGGAATTGATGGACGAATTTGGAATCGTGCTGGAGGCGCGCAAGCATACACTGAGCATGTTGAAGCCCGGGGCATCGTGCAAGGACATCTGGGATGCGCACAACCGGTTCATGCGCCAGCGAGGGCGGCCCGAGGAGCAGAGGCTTTATTGCCACGGACAGGGATATGATTTGGTGGAGCGGCCGCTGGTGCGTTTCGACGAGCCGATGCTTATCCAGAAGAACATGAACATTGCGTGCCATCCGAACTATCTGACCAAGAAGTTCTTCAATTCCATCACCGACAACTATCTCCTGCGGGAAGACGGCGTTTTGGAATGGCTGCACAAGTTTCCCGAGGAGATTGTCGAACTCGGGTAAACGGCCGCGGCGACGGGTCGGTTTTGGATTTTGCGCGGTCTCGGCGCCCGCAACGCCTCTCGGCGGTCAGGGGCGTTTCGCCCCCTGCGCATGGCCCGTCAACGGTACGCCGGGTTCGGGCGTTGTAAGCTATGTCAGGCTACATGGAAAGTCTGGGGGTGGCAGCCGGCGAAATGTTACGCAAGTCACAAAAGGGGCTTTTATGCCCAAGAATCGGCGCAAAGCGTAGTATCATTTTCGGATTACCGCGGTTGAGGTCGCAAAGGGCGGGCCAGGAACGGGGGGCGGGCTTGGCGCGTTGGGGGAAACAGCGGTTGGACAGGGAGCTTGTGTTTATCTTAAATAGGGGAAAGAAACGATGAAACGCGTTGTGACATGGATGAGTATGCTGGCGTTTGCGCTGTTTTTCGGATCCGCCATTGCGACTATGCCGGGCAAGACCGTTGAGTACGCCGGCGGCCCGATGGGCAAGGTCGTATTTGACGGAAAAGCCCATGCGGCCAAGGGGCTGAAGTGCACCGACTGCCATACCAAGATCTTTCAGATGAAGAAAGAAGCAAAGATGAAAATGGCGGACTTGAATGCAGGCAAATTCTGCGGCACCTGCCACAACGGGACGAAGGCATTCAAGACGAGCGATGCGGCAAGCTGCAAGAAATGTCATAAGAAGTGATGTCGTGTCCGCGCCGCGGTGACGTTCTCGTCACGCGGCGGGTCGCTGTGAACTAATCGCGTCCAGCGACGCCGAACAAAGCCGGCCTGCGCCGGCTTTGTTTTTGCGTGATCACGGACATGATCGCGCTTCGACCCGATCGGCGCCGATCAGTACCAGATGCACGCCAGCCGCGCGAGTGCGGCGGTGAGGTCGATTCGGACGATACGCGCATGAGCGCGGTCCGCGCGCAACGGTTCGAAATCGAGAGACGTATACATAACCGGATTCTTCATCAGAATCGTCAACAGCAAACTTGCAGGTGAGTAATCGGCTCCCCGGATCTCACAGCGAGTGCGATAATCGCGACATGAACGCGACAATGAACGCTTACACGATACACGCGGAATCAAGGGCGACGGTGCTTGCGTTGCGCGAGGTGCCGGTGCCCGAGGCAGCGGCGGGTCAGGTGCTGGTGCGCCTGCACGCGGCCGCGCTCAACCGTGGCGAATTCATCGCCGCGCACGGGCTGCACGCCAAGGGGGCGGCGAAACCTGCGGGTGCGGAGGGAGCGGGAGAGATCGTCGCGATAGGCGCAGGAGTGGAGAAGCTGAAGCCGGGCGATCGGGTCATGGGCCGATGCGCGGGCGCATTCGCCGCGTATGCCGTCATGGACGCGCGCGAGGCGGTCGCGATGCCGTCGACTCTTTCGTGGGAGGCGGCGGCGGCCGTGCCGCTCGCGTTCATGACCGTCCATGACATGCTGATCGCGCAGGGGCGGCTTGCGCCCGGCGCATGGCTGCTGGTGACGGCAATTTCCTCAGGCGTCGGGGTGGCGGCGCTGCAGACCGCGAAAGCGATCGGCGCAAACGTGATCGGGACCTCCGGATCGCAGAGCAAGCTGGACAAGTTACAGATGTGCGGTCTGGATGTCGGCGTGCGCACGCGTTCGGGGGATTTTTGCGACGCGGTGATGAAGACAACCGACGGCCGCGGCGTCAGCCTCGTCGTCAACAACGTTGGTGGCTCGGTGTTCGCGGAGTGCGTCCGCTGCCTGGGGTTCGAAGGGCGGCTTGCAACGGTCGGCTACGTCGATGGTGTGCTGAAGGCCGAAATCGATATCGAGGCGTTGCACGCAAAGCGGCTGACCTTGTTCGGCGTTTCCAACAAGCTGCGCAATGCGGCGCAGCGCGCCGAGACCGCGCGCGGATTTGTCGCCGACCTGCTGCCGATGTTTGCCGATGGCCGGCTTCGCCCGTTGATCGACCGGGTTTTCCCATTCGACCAGTTGCCTGCGGCGAAAGCCTACATGGAATCGAACGCGCATGTGGGCAAGATCGTGGTACGGCTGCCTTAGGCACTTCGATGTCCTTGGCGCGAACGCGGCATCGGCCTATGCTTCGGAATCCGATTCCGGATGCCGGCGGTTGGCTGCGGACAAGTTACATCTCGAATGAGGACGCATTGGGGACAAGATGGATTCTGCCAAACAAGGCGCCCTAACCGAAGTCTTGCTCGGCTTGGTGCCGGCCGATGGCACGCCCGTCAGCGGTTTCCGCGCCAGGTGTTCTTCCCGATGGCCGGCGAGGACGAGCGCTGGAAGAAGCTCAAGCGCGACGTTCGCGCCTAACCGGACTAGGGCCAGCTCGACAAATTTCACGGCACCGTGTCGCTGGCGTTCGAGGCTAGGGAAAACAGGATGTTCGCGGCGAGGATCTTGGATGACCGCGGTACAGAATCGTTGAAGGTTATTTCGCTGGAGGGTGAGTCATGAATCATGCGATAGACGACTTGCTGGAGCAGGCGAAGAAGTTGACTCCCACCGAGCGCGCGGCGCTGATCGACGCGTTATACGATCTCAATGCCCCGCCCGATCCGGAGTGGGAGGCAGCATGGATCAAGGAGTGCGATGATCGGCTGGCCGCCTATGACCGGGGCGAGATGGACGCCGTGGATTTCGACGTTGCGATGGCGGAGCTGCGTCGCAAACACGGACTGGAATGAGATTTCGGCAGCTTCGCGGGGCCATTAGGGACCTCGATGAAGCGCTCGTCCATTACGCCAGGATTCACGCTACTCTGGTTCGATCCCTGGCCGATGAAGTCGGCGTGGCGAGGCAGCGCATCGGAGAGCAACCCGACGCATGGCATCCGCTCGGCGCGGGCTTGCGCCGCTACGTCCTGCGGCGGTTCCCCTATACGATCATCTACCGCGCCGACCCCGAGGAAATAGTGATCGTGGCCTATGCTCATCAACGCCGCCGTCCCGGCTTTTGGCGCAACCGCCTCCGGACCGATGAGTAATGCCGCCCGCTTCGCTTATCATCAATTGGTCCTACGAGCCGCCGTCGCGCCACTGGTAGCAGGCGCGCGACGGCACGCTCACGCTGGTGAAGAAGCGCAGACCCGCGGGCTACGAAATCTTCGACATCCGCGACAACACCCGGCGCACCTAGCCGCGGAACCGCGTGAACGCAAGAACCGGATTGCGGCGCGGCCGTAGTCCTTCTTTTGACGCCGCCTTGGCGGTGTCCGCCCGATCGTCGCAGCGGGTCGATCCCGACGTTGGCGGTTAACAGCCGCGAAATACAGGTCTTCTCTTCTCCATGAACGCGCGCCTTCCTTCGACGTAATCGGCACTCTCGAAGCATTGGCTGATCAGTGCGTCGCAGGCAGCGGCGTCGAAATCTGAAGGCGTTTCCAGAAGTTCCCGGATGATGCGCTTGGCCGTTCGCATGGTAAGAGGCGCGTTGGCCGCAATCGTCGCGCAAGTTTCGAACACGAGCGCCCGCAGTTCGGCCGGCGGGACCACGTGATGCGCAAGCCCCATGGATCTGGCCTCCTCGGCGTTGAACTGGCGCGCGGTCAGCAGCATTTCGCGCGCATTGGCCGCGCCTATCGCATCCACGAGGTTCTTGGTCGAAGACACCCGGTAGCCAAGGCCCATCCGCGCCGCCGGGATGCCGAAGCGGGCATCGTCGGCCACCAGCCGCAAGTCGGCAGCGAGCGCGATATTGATGCCCGCACCCAGGCAGAATCCGCGAATCATCGCGACCACGGGCTTGTCGGAAGACTGAATCCGACGCTGGGCGTTCTCCGAAATGTTCTCGTACCGCTGCACGTCCTCGGCGCTCGATCGGCGGTCCTCGAACTGGGAAATGTCCGCGCCGGAAACGAATGCCTTGTCACCGGCGCCCGCCAGAACGATGACGCGGATCTCAGGATCGGCCTCAAACTGGTCGAAGACTGCCGGGATCGCCTCCCACATGTCGACCGAAATGGCGTTTCGACGCTTGGGATTGTTGAATGTAATCCAGCCGACCGCACCCTGTTTCTCCGCGATGATGCGCTCGGTAATCGCTCCGGCGGCAAACGCAGGCTCTCTTGCTGCCGCTCGTGTTTCTTCCGTGCTCATGATCGCGTTTCCTGTTTTCCTCCCTTATGCTGCTCGATTTCGCGCCGTACGATCGCCGCGCCCGCGGCAAGCGCGCGCAACTTGGCCTCGGCCACATTGCGCGCCAGCGGTACCATTCCGCAGTTGGTACACGGAAACAGCCTCTCGGGTGCGACGTAATTCATTGCGGCGCGGATCGTGGAAGCTACCTGATCGGGTGTCTCGATCCGTTCGGTCGCGACGTCGATCGCGCCGACGAGCACATCTTTGCCTGGCAGCAGCGCGATCCCGACTGCGTTCCGCTGGCCTTCAATCAGGGCATCCCCCTGCAGCAGCCACGGTGCCCAAAGCTGGCCGGTCGGCGCCAGCCAGGAGGGCTTGGGCAGGCTGCCGGCGACTGTAGTCCGAAGAATCATCGGTTCCATGTTTGCTCGATATCCTGTCGTGAGGAGCCGGAAGTATGCTGCATCCGGTTTCTGCGCGCGAGCGGACAAATCCAAACGGCGATGCCGGCAGCCGCTATCATGTCGTCATGTCCGATATTGCCGAAGTGCTCGACTTCTGGTTCGGGGCGCCGGAGTCACCCGAGCGCGGCCGGCCACGCAAGTGCTGGTTCGCGAAAAGCGATGCGTTCGACGCCGAAATACGGGCCCGTTTTCTGGACCTGCATGAGCGTGCTGCCGCCGGGGAACTCAGCCAGTGGGAAAGTACGCCGCTTGCGGCGCTCGCGCTCGCGCTCGTGCTGGATCAGTTTCCGCGCAACATGTTCCGCGGGCAGGCGCGCGCGTTCGCGTCCGACGCGCTTGCGCTGCGCGTCGCCAGGCGCATGGCGGAGCAAGGCTTTGACCGTCTGCTGCGTCCGGTGGAGCGATGGTTTGCCTATCTGCCATTCGAACACGCGGAGGATCTTGCGGCGCAGCGCCGTTCGCTGGCACTGTTCGGCGGCCTCGCATGGGACGCGGACAGCGCAGGATCGATCGACTACGCGCACAAACATTACGTGATCATCGCGCGGTTCGGCCGATTTCCGCATCGGAACGCGGTGCTCGGGCGTCAGTCCACGCCCGCCGAAGTCGAATTTCTCGCGCAGCCGGGCTCGTCCTTTTAGGTCGTTGCAGCGATGCAGGGCCACGCGCATCCGGTCTCGTCCCCGTCCGATTGGGTGCGCCGCTTCGCTCCCCTGATCGTTCCGCAGGGGCGAGTCGTGGACGTTGCCTGCGGCCGCGGTCGCAACGCCCGATTTCTGAGCGATCTCGGACTCAACGTCGTGGCCGTCGATCGCGATCTGCAGGCGCTCGAGTCGCTGTGCGGGCTCGATCGAATCGAGCCGGTCGCGGCGGACATCGAATCCGGTCCGTGGCTGTTCGCGCCGGGAACTTTCGATGCCGTCGTGGTGACCAATTACCTTTGGCGGCCGCTTATGCCGCACCTGGTGGCCGCTCTGCGCGAAGGTGGCGTCCTGATCTACGAAACCTTTGCCGTCGGAAACGAGCAGTTCGGGCGGCCGGCGAACCCGGATTTCCTTCTGCGCCGGAACGAGTTGATCGAGTGGCTGATGACGCAGCTGACCGTGGTGGCATTCGAGCAGGGGCGTGTCTTGCGGCCCGTGCCGGCAGTGATTCAACGCATTTGCGCGGTCAGGGATCGACGCGGATGGATAACACCGCTGCCGGATGCGTCAGTGCCGGATTAGGGTAGAATTTTGTACCTTTCGCAACGGGAGTCGATCCCATGCTAACCGGAAGCCTCGTCGCCATCGTCACGCCCATGGGGGAGGACGGCAAGCTCGACCTTGCGCGCTTCAGGGCGCTCATGGACTGGCATATCGCCGAGGGCACGGACGCTATCGTCGTGGTCGGAACGACGGGCGAGTCGCCAACCGTGGATTTCGACGAACACAAGGAACTGATCCGCGTCGCGGTCGAGCATGCCGCCGGCCGCATCCCGGTGATCGCCGGCACGGGTGGCAATTCCACCGCCGAAGCCGTCGAACTTTCAGTTTCGGCGAAGCAGGCCGGTGCCACGGCATCCCTGTCGGTTGTCCCGTATTACAACAAGCCGACGCAGGAGGGACTGTATCGGCATTTCCGTGCGATCGCCGAAGCGGTCAACATTCCGCAGATCCTCTACAACGTACCCGGGCGCACCGTCGCGGATATCGGCAACGACACGGTGCTGCGTCTTGCGCAGGTACCCAACATCGTCGGGCTGAAGGATGCGACTGGAAACATCGAGCGCGGCTCCGACCTGCTTCGGCGGTTGCCGAAAGAGTTTGCCGTTTACAGCGGCGACGACGCATCGGCGCTTGCGCTGATATTACTGGGCGCGCACGGCACCATATCGGTTACCGCGAATGTGGCACCGCGGCTGATGCACCAGATGTGCGCGGCGGCGCTCGCCGGCGACGTGCGAAAGGCGCGCGAACTTAATTTCAAGCTTCTGCCGCTTCACCAAAAGCTGTTCATCGAGGCCAATCCCATACCGGTCAAGTGGGCAGTGGCACAGATGGGCTTGATCGGGCCGGGTATCCGGTTGCCGCTTACGCCGCTCTCGGGGCAGGCTCAGGAGGCGGTGGCCGAGGCAATGCGGCATGCTGATATCACGTTACCGGGCAGCCAGCGCGCAGCCCAGGGAAAGAATGGATGATGAAGACTAGGTTCGCGGCGGCACTGGCCTTGTTTCTTGCGGGCTGTGGCGGCTCACTGTTCGAGAGCAATAAGATCGACTACAAATCCGCGGCGAAGCTGCCGACGCTCGAGGTGCCGCCCGATCTCACTGCGCCCGCGCGCGACAATCGTTACAAGGTGCCGGACGTCGGCTCCTCGGGCAGCGCGACGTTTTCAAGCTACAGTTCCGAGCGTACCAGCACGCCGAAGGCGGGGTCCACGAACGTGCTGCCGGCGGTGTCGGCGGGCAAGGTGCGCATGGAACGCGCAGGTACGCAGCGCTGGCTGGTCGTGTCGCAGACGCCGGAAAAGCTCTGGCCGGTGGTCAAGGAGTTCTGGCAGGAACTCGGTTTCCTCATCAAGACCGAAGTTCCCGAAGCGGGTGTAATGGAGACCGACTGGGCGGAGGACCGTGCGAAGATTCCGCAGGATTTCATTCGCAATACCCTCGGCAAACTTATCGAAGGGTTGTATTCGACTTCGCAGCGTGACAAGTTCCGCACGCGACTGGAGCGCGGCGCCGAGCCCGGGACCACCGAGGTCTACATCAGTCATCGGGGCGTGGCGGAGGTATATACCGACGAGGGTCGAGACCACACGGTCTGGCAGGCGCGCCCCTCCGACCCCGATCTCGAAGCGGAGTTCCTGCGCCGGTTCATGGTGCGGCTGGGTGTGGAGGAAAAGCAGGCTGCGACGCTGGTGGCGGCCAATACGCGCATCGATCGCGCCAAGATGATCCGTTCACAGGACGGAGCAACGCTGCTCGAAGTCGACGAGACGTTTGATCGCGCATGGCGGCGGGTCGGCCTGGCATTGGATCGCGTCGGCTTCACGGTCGAGGACCGCGACCGGTCGAAGGGAATCTACTATGTCCGCTACATCGATCCCGAGAGGGACGCGCAAGGCGGTCGCAGAAAGGACGAAAGCTTCCTGTCCAAACTGATGTTCTGGAAATCCAGCGATCCGAAGTCCGCGGAACAGTACCGGGTGCACGTCAGGGACAACAAGGACTCCAGCCGGGTCGAGGTGCTCAGCAAGGAGGGCCAGCTGGAAAGATCCGATGCAGCGGGCAGGATACTTTCGCTGCTGTATGCGCAGTTGAAGTAGCGACCCGGTCGAGCGTCGGCTCTCTTGAGCACCCGAGGAACCGGGAATGCGCGGTTCTTGAGCGTTGAAGGACTCAACGGTGCGCTTCGCATCCATCGGTAGCGGAAGCGAAGGCAACGCACTGGTTGTCGAAGCAGGTGCGACCCGGTTGCTGCTCGACTGCGGTTTTTCCACACTCGACGCGACGCGACGCCTTGCGCGCGCCGGCCTCGACCCGGCGGACCTAGCCGGAATTATCGTCACTCATGAGCACTCCGATCACTTGGGCGGCGTGTTCCCCATTGCACGGCGTTTCGGCCTTCCGGTATGGATAACCCATGGCACCTTTGCCGCTGCCCGTGAGTCCGATCCGGACGCCGGTGCATCGGTCGATGTCGCGCTCATCCACGGCGAGGCGCAATTCGAAGTCGGGGATCTGCAGGTGTTCCCGTATACCGTTCCGCACGACGCGCGCGAGCCGGTTCAGTACGTGATATCGGACGGCGCTCGGCGGCTCGCTGTACTGACCGACACGGGAAGTTCGACACCGCGCATCGAGGCGATGCTCTCCGGTTGCGAAGCCCTGGTGCTGGAGGCCAATCACGATTTGGAGATGCTGAGGCGGGGGGGGTATCCACCAGCGCTGCAGGCGCGCATAGCTGGCCGGTTCGGACATCTCGATAACGCGACAGCGGGTCGGATACTTTCCGCGATCGATCAAAGGCGGCTTCGGCACGTAGTGGCCGCACACTTGTCCAAGCAGAACAACAGCCCCGAGCTTGCCCGCGCCGCGTTTGCCGCAGCGCTTGGCTGCGAGGCAAACTGGATTGCGGTGGCGAGCCAGGACGAGGGGTTCGGCTGGCGCGAGATCGGCTGACTTGTAGCCCCCGCCACGGGAGCCTCCTTGAATCCAGGAGGTCGCTAGAGCCCCGCTTGGGTGGGCGATACTGCGGAAACCGAACTCGCCCATATTTCCTCGAAACGGAGGACCATCGAGTTTCCTTCCTGAGGGTCGTCGCGCAGCACCGTGCCGCGACCCTGAGCTGCCACGGGGCGGCGTACGAGATGTGTTTCGTCGGCGATCACAAAACGGTCCTGCACCCGGGCCGCTTCGCCTTCGGTACGAAATATATGGATTCCCGACGGAAACATGGACATCAGTTCGATCAGGCGCGGAGAGTGCTTCGAGACGTATTCGACGTTGTGCAGCGCAATTCGCACTTGGTGCGCCCGCCCGCCGGACAGTATCCGGCGCAGTTCCGCAACGGTGCTGCGGCTGTTGAAGTCCAACTCCGACAAATCGGGGTCGAAAACCCGCAGCTGACGATTCGCGGCGGCGAGCATCTGTTGGACCGCGTCGAGATATTCCTTCCGGGTCGTGATCAGCGTGCGCTGCGGCTCAGGGAACATTGGGGTCTCAGGCATGTTGCCCTCCGATCGGCTTCATCCGTGAAGATACCAGCGGCCAGGCGGGCAAGCAAAGCGCTGCGCCGGTCGCGTTCCCGGTACGATGCCGGTTAAGCCCAGAATGCGGCGCCGCACGCGCGCCGGCTTTTTCTGCCAGTATTGTAGATGGAACCGTCACGGGATAAGGTCGTCGGCAGTTTGCGGTGGTCAAGTCGGATTCTCGTCTGGCAGCGGTTGGCGTCGGTTGCCAGCAACATTGCACGATGAATCTTGGAGGTAGCTTGACTCAGGCGCAGCTAAGATGCTTTAGAATCCCCGCACATATTGATGGAACGATCGAGAAGCCATGTTGCAGGCCGGACAACACGCACCGACGTTTGCGCTACCTGATGCCGACATGCAGACCGTCGATGTCGGAAAGCTGCGCGGCAAGAAGAACATCGTTCTGTATTTTTATCCCAAAGACGGGACACCGGGCTGCACGATTCAGGCGACCGAATTTTCCGATCACGAGGATGAATTCGCGCGCCATGACTGCGTGATCATAGGGGTTAGTCCCGACGACTGTCTGGCGCACGCGGAGTTTCGCGATACCAACGGGGTGTCGATACGCCTGCTGGCCGACACCGAAACCGAAGTCTGCCGCAAGTATGGTGTGCTGGAAGAAAAGGAGTCGAACGGGCAGGTGAAGCGCTCGATCGTGCGTTCCACGTTCGTCATCGACAAGAAGGGGCTGGTTCGGCACGCTTTCTACAACGTGAATCCCCGCGGTCACGCGAGCGAGGTGCTGGGGCTCGTCAAGTCGCTGCGGTGATCGAACGCGCCATCGACCTTCATCGTCAGCTCCGAATGTTCGAACGCCGCGGTGCCGCCGGGGGCATCAGGAGGTCCACGTGAACATCGCAATGAACGCCGTGGTGTCCCTCGATGTCGAGTTGTCGGACATCTGGGGCAACCTGATTCAGCGGTCAGAGGAGCCGGTGCAGTATCTGCACGGTGGTTACGGAGACATCTTCCCGGCGGTCGAGGCTGCGCTCGAAGGATGTCAGGAGCGGGACCGCGTCGAGGTGCGCATGGAGCCGGAGGACGCATTCGGCGAATATGACGAGAAGCTCATTATTCTAGTTCCGCGCAATCAATTTCCGGAAGGGCTGGAGATCGGCATGCGCGTGGAAGGCGACGGCGGAGATTCGCTGCAGGGTATGCTGTTTACGGTCACCGACATCGCCGAGGGCAAGGTGGTACTTGACGGCAACCATCCGCTGGCGGGACTGGCACTTAAATTCGCAGGCACCGTTACAGGCGTGCGGCCGGCCACGGATACCGAAATCGCCAACGGCTCGGCCGACGACCCTAGATCGGTGGTCGTACGCGCGCTTCCGTAGCCGCGCAACGGGAAAGGTGGCGATGTCCGGTTTGATGGACGTCATTTCCTACGGTCTTGGGACCGTAGTCGGCTTCGTAATGATTGCGGCACTTGTTGTCTGGTTTGTGCAGGACATAAGCCAGAAGAAGCATGCCGTGCTGCGCAACTACCCGGTCATCGGGCGGCTGCGCTACTTTTTCGAAAGCCAGGGCGAGTACTTCCGGCAGTACCTGTTCATGAACGACCGGGAGGAAATGCCGTTCGATCGCTCCACGCGCGGTTGGGTGTATCGCCTGGCCAAGGCCGAAGGCGGGGTGATCGGCTTCGCATTGCCATCGATGGAGGAGAGGGCGGCTCCGGAGCGGCTCCGCAGGCGCTGATGGATCACATGGCGCTGCCGATTGCCGAAGCGC